>Ga0307468_100000406_pt1 | contig 10591 bp, 8 predicted proteins | sample atmdna_FD_203085 | JGI IMG/M metagenome (GOLD analysis project Ga0307468, IMG submission 203085) | Hardwood forest soil microbial communities from Morgan-Monroe State Forest, Indiana, United States - atmos_gases AM2C_05 | ecosystem: Environmental > Terrestrial > Soil > Temperate forest > Bulk...
GTGCACGAGCGCGTAGACCGGCTGCGGCCCCACCGGCGGCGGGAAGGGATAGATCTCGAACCCCGACCAGGGCGGGAGCGTGCGCCAGGCGCCCTCCTCGAAGACCCGGGGCGGCGCCACCGCCTCCTCGATGAAGGTTTCGATCGAGAAGAGACAGGCGAGCGGCAGGTCGCCGCTCTCGGAGAACTCGCCGTCGCGCACCCGGATGCAATCGACCCGATCGAGACGATCGGCGCCGGCGCGCGCCAGCACGTTGCTGATCCCGGGATCCTCCCCCATGCCGTGCAGCGCGATCCGTCCGGCGGCGCGCCAGGCGGCGTCGTGGCGGAACTGATCCGCCTCGCCGGCGGCCAGGTCGACGTAATGGGATCCGGCCGCCAGCGCCGCGTCCATGACCGCGCCGTTGAAGCGCGGCAGGATGGCGTTGACGACCAGTTGATGCCCGCTGCAGAGGCGCGCGAGGCGGTCGGGATCGGCCGCGTCGGCCTCGGCGATCGCGACCGCGCCGCGCAGCTGCGGCGCGAGCGCCCGCGCGCGCGTCGGATCGCGATCGGCGAGGGTGAGCGAGGTGATGGCGGGGTGCCCGGCGAGGTGGCGGGCGATGACCGAGCCGACCGCCCCCACTCCGAGCAGCAGGACCTTCACGCCATTCGCTTGAGGATGACCAGGGTGACGTCGTCCTGATAGGCGCGGCCGGCGCAGTGGGTCGCCATCGCCTCGGTGATCGTGCGCACCATGTCGGTGGGGTTGCGGCCCGGGTCCTGGTGCACCACCGTCGCCAGCCGCTCCTCGCCGAACTGCTCCTCGGTCAGGGCGCTGGTCGCCTCGCTGACCCCGTCGCTGTAACAGACCAGGACGTCACCCGGCCGCATCGAAACGCTGAACGGCTTGTAGGTCGACTCGAGGAGCAGGCCGAGCGGCGGTCCGCTCTGGGCCAGGACCTCGGAGGTGCCGTCGGCGCGCACCATGAGCGGCGGGCACTGGCCGGCGTTGACGTAGGTGACCGTGTTCGCCGCCGGGTCGAGGATGCCGTAGAAGAAGGTCACGAAGCGGTTCTCCGGGACGGTCTTGCACATCACCCGGTTCATGCGGGTGATGGTGTCGTCCACGCCGAGCCCCAACTCCGCGAGCGCCCGGAGGCTCGCCTGGAACGACGCCATCAGGAGCGCCGCCGGCATCCCCTTGCCGGCGACGTCGCCGAGCCCGAGCCCGAAACGCCCCGACTCCAGCTCGATGTAGTCGTAGTAGTCGCCGCCCACCGCGCGGCACATGAGGCTGGTGCCGAACACCTCGTACCCGGGAATCGGCGGTCCCTCCGCGGGGAGGAGGTGGTTCTGGATCTCGGCGGCCTTCTGGATCTCCTGCTCCATGCGCTCGGCGGCCACCGCCTGCTCGAACAGGCGGGCGTTCTCGATCTTCACCGCGGCGACGTTGGCGAGGTGGGTCAGGAGGCGCAGGTCGTCGATGGTGAACAGCCCCGCCTTCTGGCGGCTGTCGACGTACAGCAGGCCGATGACCTCCTTGTTGTTCCAGAGCGGCACGCACATGAGCGATCGGATCTGCTGGATCTCGACGCTCGCGCCCGCCTTGAAGCGCTCGTCGAACAGCGCGTCGGAGGTGAGGATCGACTCCTGTTTCTGGATGACCCGGTGCGCGATGGTGCGGCTGATCGAGATCGATCGCCCGGTCTCGGCGGGCGGCACCCGCACCACGTGCGGGTTGAGGGTCTCCCCCTCGCGCATCATCAGCAGGCCGCGTTCGAAGCGCACCGCGCGCCCCGCGAGGTCCATGATCTTCTCGAGCAGCTCGTCGAGCGGCCGGTGGAAGACCAGCTCCTTGTCGGCTTCGAAGATGATGTTGAGCGCCGCGTTGGTGAGCCCCATCGGGGGCGGCGTGCCGGGCGCATCGGGGATCGGCTTCCCCTTGCTGCTGAGCGGCGGCGAGGTGGCGCCGACGATCACCGAGATGCCGGCCAGGTTCGGCGTCTTCAGGTCGTCGACCGAGAGATGGATGGTGCCGGGTCCCTCCGGAGCCGGCACGTCGCTGAACTCGACTTCGCTTCGGGGATGGCCGTTGAACACCAGGCTGGTCGTGCCGAGCCGCACGCGGTCGCCCGGGTGGAGCAGGGTCGGCTGATCGATCCGCTTCTCGTTGACGAAGGTGCCGTTCTTGCCGCCGGCGTCGAGGACGAAGAAACCGTTCTCGCGCTTGACCAGCTCGGCGTGCAGGCGCGAGACGTTGAGGTCCTGGAGCACCAGGTCGCTCGCCGACGATCGGCCGACCTTGAGATTGGTGCGGGTCAGGTCGAACTTCGAGGTCGAGCCGTCGGGGTTGACGATGGTCAGAAAATCCATGCGCGGATGCTACCGTGTCGCTCGGGTGACGGTCAACGCGCGGCTCCGGCGGGCGCGCCGTGGAGCAGGCGTTCTGGCGGCGCTCCGGTTCGAGGGGCCGGCCTCTCGGGCGGGCTGGTATGATGCGCCCGTTCCGGCGCGCCGAGGGGGGAGCGACCGGCACCACGGGAGGAGACGACCATGCGACGCAGTTTCGCGGCCCTCGGAGTGCTGGCAGCCCTCGCCCTGGCGACGCCGGCCATGGCGGGGGACACCCCGCATTTCAAGATTTTCGGCGGCATCTCGTACGTCTCGCCGCTCGGCGAGGACGACGTCACCATCGGCAGCATCACCGACTCGGTGCAGGGCTCGAACGAAACGGGATACGAGTTCGGGTTCGAGTGGCGATTCGGCAAGTGGTTCGGGCTCGAGGCGTCGTACGTCGACGTGACCCAGGAGTTCGAGTTCAACAACACCACGATCGAGAGCGACATGAAGCCGATCAACGTGGCGCTCAACTTCCACCTGATCCACAGCAAGTTCGTCGACTTCTACGTGGCGCCGGTCGCCTCGTTCGTCGAGTGGGGCGACTTCGAGATCCCGGGCGGCGGGAGCGAGTCGGTCGATTCCGAAACCGCCTACGGCGTGCAGGTCGGTCTCGACATCAGTCTCGGCAGGAATGTCGCGATCATCGGCGGGGTGCGCTGGCTCTCGCTCGACATCACCCCCGATGATCCGAGCGTCACGGACGACCAGTCGGTTGCCGTCGACCCGCTGTTCACGCGGCTCGGGATCGCGTTCCGCTTCTAGGACCAGGCCGCCCCGACACCGGGGCCGCGACTTAGTCGCGGCGCCGGATCAGGACGATCGACAGGTCGTCCTGCGGCCGGACGTCGCCGAGGAAGCGGTCGACTTCGCCGAGGAGCCTCCCGCCGCCGTCGGCGGGCTGCTGCTCGCGGAGCGCCGGCGCCAGGCGGGTCAGCCGTTCGAACCCGAACTCCTCGTCGGCGCTGTTGCGCGCCTCCACCAGCCCGTCCGAATAGAGCACCAGGAGATCGCCCGGCTCCAGGTCGACCCGGGTGACGGTGTAGGTCGACTCCGGAAACATGCCGAGCGGCAGGCCGTCGGGGCCGAGCGGCAGCACCACGCCGCCGGCGCGCACCACCAGCGGCGGATTGTGACCGGCGTTCAAGAGCGCGATCGACCCGCCCTCCGCCGGCAGCTCGGCGTAGATCAGGGTCGCGAAGCGATTGTCGAGCCCGTCACGGCAGAGGACCTGGTTGAGCCGGGCGCCGATCTCGTCGAGGCTCGACGCGCCGGGTGCAATCGCCCGGAGCGTCGCCTGCAGCTTGGCCATCAAGAGCGCCGCGCCGAGCCCCTTCCCGGCGACGTCGCCCAGGGCCACCCCCACCTTCCCCGGGAGCTCGATGTAGTCGACCAGGTCGCCGCCGACGTCGTTGGCCGGACGGGTGTGGCTCCAGAGCGCGAAGCCCGCGACCTCCGGGTCGCGCGACGGGAGGAGCGCCAGCTGCACCTGCCGCGCGATGGCGATCTCGTCGCGGGCCAGCAGCTTGTCCTTCAGCTCGAGCGCCAGGACGAACAGCAGGATCAGGAAGCCCCAGGGCGAGGCGTCGAACGACACCTGGACGCTGCGGACCTGGAAATCGGCGCGCGCCAGAAGCGCCAGCAGAAGCGCAATCACCAGGAGCAGCCGGCGCTGCGGGGTCAGCTTGAGGAGCAGGCTCTTCAGGAACCAGAGCGGGATCCAGATGGCGCGACGGACCCGCCCCATGCGCGCGAGATCGGCGCGGCGCTCTTCGTCGAGATAGAAGTGGTACAGCGCGCGCAGGTCGCGACGCACCGTCTGCGGAAGTTCCTGCGCCCGGACCTCGTTGAACATCCCGCGTCGGCTTTCCGCGCGCGCGGTCCTAGCGGCGCCCCTTGTCCTCGTCGTAGAGCGTCAGGACGGCGTTGGCCACCGTCCGGAACGACTCCTTGACGTCCGGGTAGGTCGTCAGCGTCACCGTGCGCGCCGCCTCGACCCGCGTGAGCCCCTTCTTCACCGCCTTGTCGACCTCGACCGACAGATCCTTGAGGAAGTCGCGCGCGTGCTGCAACCCCTTGATGTCGGTGACCGGACCGTGACCCGGGATCACCCTGGTGTCGGGCGGCATCATCGAGAGGAGCTGGTCGAGCGAGCGCAGGTAGCCGTGCGCGCTCCCGCCTCCCTGGGCGTCGATGAACGGCACCATCCCGTTGAACAGCAGGTCGCCGGTGTGCAGCACCTTCTCGCGGCGGAACCAGACGACCGAGTCGCCGTCGGTGTGCCCCGGGCCGAGATGGAAGACCTCGGCCGGCTGATCGCCGAGCCAGATCGTCACCTTCGAGTCGAAGGTGAGCCCCGGGGGCGCGGCAGCCGCCGGGTCGAAGTCCTTCATGCTGTCGAGGAAGAAGTGCATCAGGTCGAGGTCGTGGCTCAGGGCGATCCGGTAGCGGTCGGCCGGGTCCTTGAGACCCTCCAGCTCGACCTCCAGCGCATGGATCTTGTCGGGAAAGGTCGCCTGCACCACGCGCGGGAAGTCGAGGAGCCGCGGCCGCACCGATTCGTGCGCGACGATCTCGGCGATCGGCTTGAAGGTCGGGTTGCCGCCGGTGTGATCGGCGTGGTAGTGCGTGTTGACCAGGTACCTGATCGGCTGGTCGGTGACGCTCCTGATCTGGGCGAGGATGCCGGGCGCGACGTCGGCATACTGGTCGTCGACCACGACGACGCCGGAATCGGTCACCATGAACCCGACGTTGCCGCCCTTCCCGAAGACGCAGTAGACCCGCTCGCTGACCTTTTCGAGCTTGAAGGTCGGCGGCTTGGCGGGCTCGTCGGCGTCGGCGTGGCCCGAGTGCGCGGAAGCCGCGCGGGTCAGCGCGAGCGCGGCGGCCCCGACGACCACGAGGGCCCGGAGACGGCGGGTGAGCGGATGGCGACGCATGCGTCCTCCAGTGGCGCGGCCGGAACCGGCGTCAGTCGGCGCGCGCTCCGTTTTCGAGCAGCATCAGCATCAGGAGATCGGCGCGGCTGTTGGCGGCGAGGGCCAGCGGCGTGAAGCCGCTGCCGTCGCGCGCGTTGACGTCGGCGCCGCGTTCGACCAGGAGCCGCGCCACCTCGGTCTGCTTGTTGGCGGCGGCCGCGTGCAGGGGCGTGTTGGCCTGCGCGAAGGTCTCGCTCTTCGAGCGCGCGTTGACGTCGGCGCCGCGTTCGATCAGGAAGGCGGCCAGGTCGCGATGGCCGAAGAAGGCCGCGAGATGCAGCGCCGTCCAGCCGTCGTGGCTGTACTCGCCGATCAGGGAGGGCTCCCGCCGCAGGATCTCCACGACCCGCTCCTTGAGGCCGATGGTGACGGCCTCCCAGAGGGTCGGCTCGGCCCCCGCGGCGATCAGACTGTCCATGATGTCGCGCCGTCCCAGGTAGGCGGCGGCCAGAAGGGCGGAGTCGCCGCGCTCGTTCCGTGCCGAGGCCAGCGCCGGCTCGGCGCGCAGGAGCTCGCCCACCTTCGCGGCGTCGCCGGTTCGAATGGCGCCGAAAATCTCGATCGTCTCGGGCATCAGGGTGCTCCCCTCGGAATTGGAGCGCCTATCCTCGCACAGGGGCGGCGCGGGCGGAAGGCCGGATTGCGGGGGAGGGGAGGCGACCGCGCCTACTGCACGCCGGCGGTCAGGGGCCCCTTGTCGGAGAGGTAGCCGTTCGGATTGACCGTGCGACCGTCGTGACGCACTTCGAAATGCAGGTGGGTGCCGCGGGCGTTGCCGCTCCTCCCGACCAGCGCGATCCGCTGCCCGACGTGCACCGTCTCTCCGGGGTGCACGAGGAGCTTCTCGGCGTGCGCGTACAGCGTGCTCAGCCCGTCGCCATGGTCGATCACGACGCGCCGGCCGTACGGGCCGTCGAGCCCCGCTTCGACCACGACGCCGGAGGCGGCGGCGCGGATCGGATCGCCCTCCTGGCCATCGATGTCGATGCCGGCGTGGTGCCCGTGCTTGCCGCGGCGGCCGTAGGGCCCCGTGATGATGCCGGTGAGGGGCCAGGCCAGGTGGGTCGAGGAGCGCCGCTCGACCGAAAGGCCGTCGTCGGGCGGGCCGGTGTGATCGACCTCTTCGTCATCCTCGTCGTTGTCGAGGCCGAGGTCGGCGACTCCGGCCTCACGCATCGCCGGGTGCTCCTGCGCGTCGCCCCCGCGATCGTCGTGGTGCTCCGCGCCGGCGCCGTCGCCGGGATAGTCGCGCCGTTCGCGCGCCCCCGGCACGAAGATCGGCGTGCCGGCGCGGATCGACCGCGGGTTGGTGATTCCGTTCGCCTCCATCAGGGTCCTGACCGGCACGTCGTACAGCCGCGCCAGCGAATAGAGGGTCTGTCCGGGCTCGAGGGTGTGCCGCACGCCCGGTGGAGCCGTCTTCGGTTTCTCCCGGGGGCGTTCGGCCTGTTCCGGATGATCCTCGGCGGGAGGCGGCGTCGGTCGCGCGACGGCGGAGGCCCGGGGCGCGGAGTGCGCCACCGGCGCCGGCGGGTTCTCGATCGGCTCCGCCACGACCGGCGTGACCTGCCGCCCGCCGCAGGCGGCCAGCGACAAAGTCGCCAAAAGCATGACCGGTAGTCCGGATCGCATCGCGGAGTAATATGGCCGACGAAAGTCCGCCTGTCCACTCCCCCCGCCCTCTGGCATACTGCGCCGGCATGCCGGCAAAATATCTCCGCGATCCGGTGCACGGGTCGATCGGTTTCGACACGGTGCGCGAACGGGTCGTCATCGACCTGATCAACACCCGCGAGTTCCAGCGCCTGCGGCGCATCCGCCAGCTGGGCGCCCTCTTCCTGACCTTCCACGGCGCCGAGCACACCCGCTTCACCCACTCGGTGGGGGTGGCCTGGATGGCGAAGCGGGTCTTCGACGCGCTCGCCGAGGGGGGCCAGATCACCCTCCGGCCGAAGGCGCGCGAGCGGGCGCGTCTGGTGGCGGTGGTCGCGGCGCTCCTGCACGATCTCGGGCACGGTCCGTTCTCGCACCTGTACGAAAAGGTCTTCGACGATCGATCGCACGAGGAGTGGACCCGGCTGATCATCCGGAACGGCCGCGGCGAGGTGGGACGGCTCCTGCAGCGCGCCGGGCTGACCGCCGAGGTGCTGGCGGTCTATGACCGGCGCTACCGCCCGGCCTTCGTGAGCGACATGGTGTCGTCGCAGCTCGACGCCGACCGGCTCGACTACCTCCTGCGCGACTCGCTGATGACCGGGGTGGCGTACGGGAAGTACGACCTCGAGTGGATCCTGATCAACCTGCGCCTCGCCCGGCGCGGGCGGACCGGCGACCTCAGGCTCTGTCTCAACGCGGCGAAAGGCTATCACGCCGCCGAACAGTTCGTGATCGCGCGCTACCTCATGTACCAGCAGGTCTACTACCACAAGACGGCGCGCGCCGCGGAGCAGATGATCCGCACCGCGCTGCAGCGCCTGGTCGACGCGCACCGCGCCACCGGCCATTTCCCCGAGCCGTGCGCGCCGGCGATCCGCCGCCTCATCGAGACCGGCGGCGACCTCAGCGTCGAGGACTACCACCACCTCGACGACTGGCTCTTTCTGTCGGCGTTCGAGAACTGGGCCTCGGCGCCGGCCGGGCAGGTCGACCCGATCCTCCGGGACCTGTGCGAGCGGATCACGCGGCGGCGGCTGTTCAAGACGGTGCGCATCGCCGCCGACGCGCGGCACCGCCCCTACACCCAGGCGCTCGACGCGCTCGCCCGGCAGTTCGAGACCCGGCGCTTCGACCCGCACTACTATCTGCTCGAGGACGACGCCATCGACCTGCCGTATCGCGACCTGGCCTACTCGGATCGAATGGGAAGGGCGCCGGAGGACATCGGGCTGGCGCGGAACGGGGTCATCGCCAACTACATGTCGGAGCGGACGGTGTCGCCGCTCATCGACTCGATCCGCAACGAGCCGCGTCAGATCCACCGCCTCTGCTTCCCGGCCGAGATGCGCTCCGTCGTGGAGCGGCGCCTCAGGCCGTTCATCTCGCAGGAGAGACAGTGACTCCGATCCTTCGCCGCACGCGGGCCGTCGCCGCCCTCGGGTTTCTCGTCACGGTCATCGCGGCCGTCCCGGCGCCGGCCGAGACGCCCCCTGCTCCGCCCCCGACCGAGGCGCCCGCTCCGGCGGCGCCGGAATCGGCGCCGCCCGCCGGCGACCAGCCCGCGGCGGTCCCCGTCGAGCATGGCGGCAGCGCCGGCGAGGCGCTCGCCTTCTTCATGGGCTCGCGCGACTACCGCACCATCCGCGACCTGAAATCGATCATGACCGCCGCCTGCCGCGCCGCCTACGACCGCGACCCGACGCCGTTCAACGGCAAGAAGGGGTTCGGGCTCTCGGCCTGGGACTACCGCGAACCGGCGCTCAAGCCGCAGGCGACCGCCGCCGGCATCGCGGTCAAGGGTCTCTGGGAGGACCAGGGGGAGGCGATCGAGGTGCGCACCGAGACCGTGCGCCTGGTGCGCGAGGCGGGCGGGCCGTGGCGCGTGGCCGCGATCGAGAAAACCGCGAGCGAGCCGTTGCGTTACAAGGAATCGACCCCCGGAGTGACGACGCTCCGGCAGATCCTGCGCGCCTGGATCCGGCGCGACTTCGCGGCCGCGAGGGGCTATCTCAGCGACGCCTACCTGAAGCGCATCGCCGGGCGGCCGGAGGGGCTCGAGGCGGTTTTCGCCGGCGACCCGAACGTGCGCCGCGCCGCCTTCCGGATCGTCGAGATCGCGCCGAAGGGGAGCGCGGCGGCAACCGCCCAGGTGCGGCTGGTCGAGGCGTCGCCGGGACTGCCGACCCGTCTCGACGGCGTGCCGAAGACCCTCGCCCTGGTGAAGCGCGGTTCGAAGTGGCTGCTCGACGACTGGCGCTGAGGCGCGGCTCGGACGCGCGCCGCGGCCGGAGTATAATGACCGCCCCTCGAGGGACCGGAGAGGTTCGAAAGCCGATGCCAGACCCGACACCCAGCCGGCGGGCCGACCCGACCCGCGACGCGGATCGTTTCCACGACGAGTGCGGCGTGTTCGCGATCTACGGGCACCCGGAAGCGGCGAACCTCACCTATCTCGGCCTGCACGGCCTGCAGCACCGCGGCCAGGAGTCGGCCGGCATCGTCTCGGCGAACGGCGAAAAGCTGTCCGAGGAGAAGGGGATGGGGCACGTCGCGCGCATCTTCAAGCGCCGCGCCCTCCGGCGCCTGAAGGGGTCGCTCGCGGTCGGGCACGTGCGCTACTCGACCGCGGGGAAGAGCAACCTCGCGAATGCGCAGCCGTTCCGGATCGCCTGCTCGAAGGGCGAGATCGCCATCGGCCACAACGGCAACCTGGTCAACGCCGACGAGTTGCGCCGCCAGCTCGAGGCGTCGGGCTCGATCTTCCGCTCCTCCTCCGACACCGAGGTCATCCTGCACCTGATCGCGCGCGCGCCGCAGGCCGACATCGAGGGGGCGATCGTGCACGCCCTCAAGCAGGTGGAGGGGGCCTACTCGATCATCTTCATCACCCGCGACCGGATCATCGCCGTGCGCGACCCGCGCGGCTTCCGCCCGCTGGCGATCGGCCGGCTGGGGAGCGCGCACGCGGTGAGCAGCGAGTCGTGCGCCTTCGACCTGATCGACGCCGACTTCGTGCGCGAGGTGGAACCCGGAGAGATGGTGGTGATCTCCGCCGCCGGAGCCGTTTCCTATCACCCGTTCCCGAAGGCGGAGCCGGTTCCCTGCATCTTCGAGCATGTCTACTTCTCGCGCCCCGACTCGTTCGTCTTCGGGCGGAACGTGCACGAGGTGCGCAAGGCGTTCGGCCGCGAGCTGGCGCGCGAGCAGCCGGTCGAGGCGGACGTCGTCGTGCCGATCCCCGACTCCGGCGTGTACGCCGCCCTGGGCTTCGCCGAGGAGTCGAAGCTGCCGCTCGAGTTCGGCTTCGTGCGCAACCATTACATCGGGCGCACCTTCATCGAGCCGCGCCAGTCGATCCGGCACTTCGGTGTGAAGCTGAAGCTCAACCCGGTGCGGCGGCTCCTCGAAGGGCGCCGCGTCGTGCTCATCGACGACTCGCTCGTGCGGGGCACGACGAGCCGCAAGATCGTCGCCATGGTGCGCGCGGCCGGCGCGCGCGAGGTCCACATGCGGATCTCCTGCGCCCCGACCGTCGGCCCCTGCTACTACGGCGTCGACACCCCGCGCCGCAAGGAG
>Ga0307468_100000407_pt1 | contig 10578 bp, 8 predicted proteins | sample atmdna_FD_203085 | JGI IMG/M metagenome (GOLD analysis project Ga0307468, IMG submission 203085) | Hardwood forest soil microbial communities from Morgan-Monroe State Forest, Indiana, United States - atmos_gases AM2C_05 | ecosystem: Environmental > Terrestrial > Soil > Temperate forest > Bulk...
GAGGAGAAAAAGAAATCCTATAGCGAAGATATCGGTACGTTCAGGCTTTGGGTTGCACATCAAATGTCGGAACTCATAGCAGCTGCGCCAAATCTGAGTTCAGATCCGCCGGCTACACGAATCACCGCATTTGTACCAGACGAGATCGATAAGACGTGCAATGGAAACGTCAATCTCTTCGCGCGACTCGTCGATGTTAATAACATGACCGTCTATTCATGGTGTTATACGCAAGCCGTTCCACAAAATGATTTGATACTGAAGGCCTGTTTTGCCACTGGCAAATCCTACGTTGATTTACTTACAGGAAAAGACTCACCTCGCGCATCAACAGCCAGCCGCCCAATTGTCCAAACACTCTTAACTCCAGGGTTTCGCAGGCACACAAGTGGAGAGGTCAGACGGGCTCTCGTAGCCGCCCTGTCAGCCGACCCTCCACTTAGTTTTCGTGAGGTTTCGAATTCCTTGGGATACAAATCCGATTTCTTGTCGGTAAGGTATCCTAAGCTGCGCAAGAGGATCGTTAAGCGTTATCAGAACTATCGAGTTCAGAATCAGCTAAGAATTGCTGAAACTATAGAACCCGAGGATCAAACCATCGAATCTATCCTTCAGAATGCGCTCGAAGCGACGATACCACCGTCGATTCAACAGCTGGGCAAAGACTTAGGTTATTCGGATAGAGATACTGCGCGGCGCCGGTTCAAGAAGAAATTTCCTGATTTGTGCAAAGCAGTCGTCAATAGGCGCAATAGCTACCTCTCCAATCGCAGGGAAGGCATCAGGAGAAAACTCGAACAAGCTCTTGAGTTAGAACCACCACCAACTCTGAATGAAACCATTGAGTTGTTCGGCTTTAAGGACTCCAATTACCTCAGAAAGTATTTTGCAGACTTTTGCCGAGCTATCGTCCAACGAAACCGCGCTTATCGTAAGGCAGCGCGAAACGGCGTGCAGGATGAGCTGAGAGCAATCTTCCATGAACAAGAGCCCATATCGCTACGCGCAGCAGCAGCACGCCTTGCGAGAAATCCGAGCCATTTAGGAACGAGGTTTCCCAGCATCTGCAAGGCTATTAGTCGACGCTACCGACTTTACATACGCGAACGGTCGCGTCAGCGAAAAAAGGACGGTGCCGCCAAGATTAGGGCAACAGCCCTCGAATTACACGCGAAGGGAGTCTATCCGTCTGCCAAAACGATTGTCAGGGTATTAGGAGGCCCGCAGGCGCTTACTCCAACCGAGATCGGAGACGTCCTCCGCAAAGTCAGACGGAAACTGAAACTACACAGCCCGTAAGCACAAGAAAAGCTGCACTGGAACCAATTAATTGCCGAAGCCTATTGGAACTAATAAGTTGCCAGACCGGCAAATTAATGGTTCAAGTTACAACTTGCTGGTTTCGAAAACGGAGTAGTGTTGGCTGGGAGGCAGGGACTCGAACCCCGATAGCCAGATCCAGAGTCTGGAGTCCTACCATTGGACGACCTCCCAGCAGCGAAAACGAATTTACGTAAGTCAGCCGATCAAGTCAACCGCACCCGCAGCCGTCGTATTTGCTGGTCGCATGCACACCTCGCGTGATGCGCGGGCGGGACGCCCGAGCCACTTTCTTCAAACTGCAAGCAGCACCTAACCGGGCGTGCCCGCGTCCTAAATTCTTATCGCCGCGCATAATTTCTTACGATGCCGAACCAGAGTCCGCAAAAAAAGTCCTTGCGTTCATGCCTGTCTGAACGCAAAATAGGCCGCGTAACGGCAGTCCTCATTTCTGTCGTTCCCCCTCACGTTCGTGCTTTCGACTACAGCCAACACAGTTTGGAGCTCATGAGCGAATCACAAACGTCTGCGGATGCCAACGACCCGGAGCGCCTGCGCAACCTGGTTACGGATTACGAAACAAGATTAACCGACGCGGCGGCGCTGGTGGCGCGCGTCAGACATGAAATCAATAACCCGCTGGCTGCCTTGTTGGGTCAGGCCCAACTGCTGTTGCGCGAAGAGCTGACTACCAAGGTGAGGGCACGCGTAGAGGCCATCGAAGCGTCGGCCAAAAGGATTGAAAAAATCGTTGGTGAATTGCGCGACATTCAAACACCGGTGGCGGCGGTAAATCGCGCTGAAGAGTAGAGAGTGGCAGTTTTAATGTGGCACGCGCATCCTACGCGTGATTCACGGGCGGGACGCCCGTGCCACTCTAAGCCAGATCAAAAAGCAGCAGCTCGGCCTGGTCGTGAGCTTCGATCGTGAGTTCGCTCTCCCGGCTAATCGCCGCGCCGTCGCCCTGCTTAAGTTCAAGACCATTTAGAAGAAGAGTTCCTCGCGCTAACTGAATCCACGCATATCGATTCGGTTGTAACGTGTGGGTAATGATCTGTCCGGCTTCAAGCAGACTCGCGTAGACGCGCGCGTCCTGGTTGATCTCGACCGAACCTTCGCGGCCATCGTCTGAAGCGATCAGGCGCAGCCTTCCCCGTCGTTCTTCGTCAGCGAAAGCCTTTTCTTCATACCCGGGCGGCAGGCCGTGGGACTTTGGCAGAATCCAAATCTGCAACAGATGCACGGCTTCGCTTTCTGATGGATTGAACTCGCTGTGGGACACGCCGGTGCCGGCGGTCATCCGCTGCACGTCCCCCGGTCGAATCACGGAACCATTTCCCATGCTGTCGCGATGCTCGAGCGCTCCCGACAGAATGTAAGTAATGATCTCCATGTCACGGTGCGAGTGCGTCGGGAAACCCTGGCCCGCGGCCACGCGGTCTTCGTTGATGACGCGCAGGCTGCGAAAGTGCATATGCTCCGGGTCGTGGTATTGATCGAAGGAAAAAGTGTGATACGTGTCCAGCCAGCCGAGCTCAAAGTGGCCGCGCTCTTCGGATTTACGAATTGTGATCATGATTTGAAACGGTGGCACCCGATCTAACGCGCCCGCCGTCGACGACGAGGGGCCTGCTCAGGGCTCGGAGTGTCCTCAAACGCAGCTTTTTCCATCTCCAGACAATATAACTTGCCATTGAACGCGCCAATATAGATGCGTCCATCAAGGACCGCCGGGGTGGAATTAACGTTGTCGCCGATCTTCAATTCAGAGATCAGCTTTCCGTCGTCGGCTGAAACCATGTGCATCCAGCCGGCCTTGTCTCCAAAAACGACGCGCCCCTCAACCACGGGCGAGCTTCCCCAGATTGGCCCGCGCGCTTTGTATTTCCACACCAGTTCGCCTTTGTCCGCCGACAAGCAATACAGGTAATGGTTGCCGGCCCCGATGTAAACGCGATCCTTGACCACGATCGGACTGGCCCAGATGCCCTTATGCTCGCTGGCTAAGCCGAGACGGGCGCCGTCGGTGACAAAGTTCCAAACCAGCTCGCCGGTGTCCTGCTTATAGCAACGCACCACCCCGTCCTCGGCCGCGGTGTAAACGAAACCATTGATGACCGCCGGTGTCGAATCAGAGTCGGCGCCAATCCTCGCTTTCCAAATCGTCTTGCCGTCGGCGGGATCTAGACAATAGAGGTCGCCCTGCTCAGTGCCGAGATAAACCCGGCCATCCTTCATAGTAATGCTGCCTTCAACAGAGCCCACCGGGACTTTGTAAATCAGTGAACCATCAGCAAAATTTAGACAGTAGAAGTTGTGGTCTTCGCTGCCAAAATAAAGCCGCCCATCAACCATGATGGTGGAGCCGTCAACTTCGAAACCGGTTTCATAGTCCCACACGAGCGAGCCGTCGTCAGCATTCAGACAATACACGTGATGGTCCAGGCCATTGGCGATAATCTTGTCACCGAAAATTGCCGGCGTGGCCTTAAAGCTGTCTTTAGCCTTGAACGTCCAGACTACTGTGCCGTCGTTTTTGTTCAGGCAATACAAGTTGCCATCAGCTGAAGGAAAATAGACGCGATCGTTGCGGATCGACGGCTGCCCCGGCCATGAAGTCCCACCCCACGGATCCTTATGAAGGCGGCCGGTGATGAAATCAGTTTCGAACTCCCATTGAATCTTTAGCTCTCCGTCTTTCCATGGACCGGTGCCAAAGAATCCGCGCTCGCCATTGCCGAGCCACATGGGAACGGCATTCGGCGGCTTTGGTTTCTCAATAACGGCAGCAGGCGTTTTACTGACGACTTTGCCGGTACAGCCAATAATTAACAGCGGCATTGCCAGCAAGACAATCGCCAGGCCAGTGGCGCTGAGTCGACAGTCCAAGATCCTCGACCGGTAATTCGCCGTGGCGGAGACGTGCGTGTGTTGTATTAGATCAAGAGAATTCATTGGGGGAATTCCGTGCGGACCTACACCAAAAGATCCCGGCTCCTGGTAGGCCAATTCCCGGCTAGCGTACAACAACTTGTGGAAAAGCTAAAAGTCGGGAGCGCCTTCGTGAGATTTCGTGTAATTTCGTGGATCGTGTGCTTAGGATTGGCACCCATACGATCCACGAAATCACACTAAGCTACATTAAAGAACACGAAATAAGAGTTTTGCGCAAAGCCGTTTTAGGCCAGTCGATGGAATACTTCGGATCTTCGCCTATTCGGCAACCAATCGCAGCCTGGAAAACTCTCGCCGAAAGGACTTTCTCGAATGCTCAGATCCATGTCTAACCCAACCATTCTCCGCTGTAGACCAGGTCAGCGCGTCCGGTGAGAACGACTTCATCGTCGTCGCGCCATTCGATTGGGATCACGCCACCGGGCGCATGGACGCTCACCTGTCGATCAGTCTGGTCGTTGATGACTGAGGCAACCACTGCGGCACAGGAACAGGTGCCGGAGCTTTCCGTTTCGCCCACCCCGCGCTCCCAAATACGCTCTTCGATGTTGGCGCGATCGCGAATCCGTATGAAGATTACGTTCGTACGCTCGGGGAACTGCGCGTGATTCTCAATCAGCGGACCGAGCCGCCGCCAATTTATTGCGTCGAAGTCTTTGACAAAAATGCAGCAGTTCGGGTTGCCCATCTGTAGTGCGGTAACGCGAAGCATTTCACCGCCGACATCCAGTTGATAGTCGACAACCCGATCAAGCGGCTCTGCCGTCAGCATTGGGATCGAGGCGCTGTCCAGGCGCGGATGCCCCAGTTCAGACTCAAACAAAAATGAACCAGCTTGAGTACGGTCGCGAAGATAGTAGCGCTTCACGCCATTGCGCGTCAGCAGTCGCAGCGTTTCGCTCGACCACAAATTGTGCCGGAACAAATAGGCAGCGGCGCAGCGCGTGCCATTTCCCGACAGCCCGGCTTCGCTGCCGTCGGGATTGAAGATGCGAACCTGGAAATCCGCTGACTGATCTTTCGACGCCTGGGCTATGGCGATGCCGTCCGCGCCGGCGCCATAGTGGCGATCGCAGATGCGCCGGGAAAAGTCGCCCAAATCGCCGATGCCGGCGAGCTGTTCGGCTTCAAAGACCAGATAGTCGTTGCCGTAACCGTGGAATTTGGTGAAGCGCGGAGGCATTGGTTACGCTAAATGACCTTCAATTGATTTGCGGTGGATTACTTGTTTCGAGGTGGCGGGACATGTGTACTACCGCGATAATGTCAATTCGATCCGGTCGAATGCGGTAAATTATCCGGTACGGATGCTCGAAGACTTCACGGAGCTGGCCTACTTGAAATTCGGGAACCGGACGTCCTGCCATTGGATACGTGCCAATCTGTTGTGAGCGAGCAGTGATTTTCTCCACCATCCTCCGTGCATAGTCGGCGGAGGTTTGGGCGATGTAATCGTAGATCGCTTGTAGATTACTATCAGCAGCCTTGGTCCAGACGACACTCAGTCTGGCAATCCGAATCTCTTGCGAACGTCTTCAATGTCGATGACCCGACCTGCCTCGCTGTCAGCCAGCCCTGCTTCAATGGTCTGACGCACGTAAATCTGGTACATGAGATCGTCCCAGGTTACGTCTTCCGGCAGGTTCTCCACGAGCTTTCGAGCTTCCTCTTTAACGTTTTGTGCGCTCATAAACCAAGACTATAACCGTGCTCAATAAGTCGGTCAATCCATCTCGCTCGCGTTAGTGTATTTACGAATTCTCTGCGCCCCCTTTGCGTACTCTGCGTCTCAGCGGTGAGCTTTTCGCAGCCATGATTCACCGCAGAGACGCAGAGGCCGCGGAGATTACGCAGAGAAAAACTGAAATTAGGGCACTACCCGCTCGCCCTTAGTTCGAAGCGTATTACTGAATCTTACCCGCAAACGATGCTAACAAAATCGCGATCGCGTCGATTGAATCACGCCGCACCGCGGCGGCGTCCGGATAGTTGTTCAGCATCATGGCAAACACCAGATGCTCACCCGCCGCTGTGGTCACATAACCCGACAGAGACGCAACCGAACTCAGCGAACCGGTCTTGGCGCGCACATTGCCCTCAGCCGGAGTGCCTCTCATACGCGTGCGCAGCGTCCCATCGACGCCGGCAATCGGCAGGGTGTCGCGGAATTGCGCAAAGTATTTATGTTTTGACATGAAAGTCAGCAACTCCACCGTGGCGTTCGCCGTGATCATGTCGTTACGCGAAAGTCCTGAGCCGTCGCCCAGAACTAAATCAGAATCGCCGACGCCCGCCTGGTGAAGAAAGTCCCTCAACACCTGAAGCCCTGCGTTTTCATTGTCCTGGTTCGCCGACGTCGCAGGGGGCTGACCTGAAGTGGCTCTCGTCTTGCCGAGCGTGCGCAGAATCAGCTCGGTGTATTGGTTTTGGCTGGGCTTCATAGTGTGAGCGGCGATCACGCTGAACGGCGGCGATTGCAGACTGGCAATTTCCAACATCGGTTTTGCCTCTGGCGTCTGGGTGCGCACTGTCCGCAGGCGTCCATCGATCTTTACGCCACGTTTAATCAGCGCATCACGCAACATCGACACAAACGCGAGCGCCGGATCGGGAATCGCCACGCCGCCGCTGAATCCCGCATCGCCCAGCGGCAGAGTGCCGGTAACTTCCAAAGTGTTTTGGCCAACCGCCCGATACAATTGCAGTTCGTTTTTCGATCCGCGCGCAGAGGTCGTGGCCCGGTTCGAAATCGCCATAAATGCCGTCGCGGGCGGTCCGGAAGTGATGACCACCGGGGCGCCGACTTTGTCCCCCGGCTTGATCGTCAGGTCGACCGCATTGTCGTTGATAGTTAAGGCGCTGACTTGGGCTCCGTACGACCAGGTCAGGTCGTCCCATTCCCAACCGCTCCCGAGCGGCGCGCCGTTGAAATAACTTTCATCGCCAACCAGGTCGCCTTTGATCCGCTTCACTCCCGCCGCCACGATCCGATCGGCCAGGTCGTTGATCCCTTTGAAGTAGTCGCCGCCATTGAAGCGTGCGGCGATCGACGGATCGCCACGACCGTAGACGGTAAGGTCGCCTTTAATCTTTCCGTCGTCGGGTTTTTCCTGGGCGTAAACCGACGTGATGAAGCGATAGTCAGGTGTTAATCGATCAAAAGCTGTCGCCACTGTGTAAATCTTCATGTTGGAGGCCGGTCGCACAAACTTGTGCGCATCTTGTTCGTAAATGACGCCGCCGTTATCGAGTGAAACAACTTTGACGGCAAAAAACCCGGACTCCAGTGCGGGCTGGTTCGCGATCTGTTGGATGCGGGCCTGCAATTCGGCGAGAGTTGCCGGCGCGTTCGCGGACGCCTTAATGGAACGGGACAACTCTGGTGTCGGACTCGGAGCGACGGATGAAGCAGGCGTCGCGTCAGGTATGGCGCGGCGGTCGGGTTGTTGCTGCGCCGCGGCGTGGTTAAGCAGCGCCATAGCCAGCGCCAAAAGCGAAACCCAGGCAATGAAAGCGTCGCGAAAGTTTTTTCTTAAAATCATAACCAAGAATATTTCCCCTATCTCATTAGCACCTTGCTTGCCGCTCGGTCTGCGTGTCAGAACCCGGAGCGGTAGCGATGGGATCGAACACGCAAGTTGCGCCTTGATCGGGTCGCTACCGCTCGCCGTTCTGACACTGCGATCCGTGCGAATCTCACTAGCACCTTGCTTCCGCAAGGTGGTGACGGCGTAAGCGCGGCCTGCGTCAGAACCCGGAGCGGTAGCGATGGGATCGAACACGCAAGTTGCGCTTTGATCGGGTCGCTACCGCTCGCCGTTCTGACACAGCGATCCGTGCGAATCTCATTAGCACCTCGCTTCAGCAAGGTGGTGACAGCGTACGCGCGGCCTGCGTCAGAACCCGGAGCGGTAGCGATGGGATCATCCACGCAAGTTGCGCTTTGATCGGGTCGCTACCGCTCGCCGTTCTGACACTGCGATGCGCGCGAACATGTAGTAGACGCACAAGACCGCCCCCCGTTTTCAACGGGTTTCGTGCTACCGAATGCGATCTTCATTGCAACGAGTCCAAAACTTCCTGGGCCGTTGCTGTGGCCGTTCCCAATTTTCCTACCACAATGCCAGCCGCCTGGTTTGCCAGAATAGCTGCCTCAGTCATCGAGGCCCCGGTCGCCAACGCCGCCGCCAGGGCCGCGATGACCGTATCACCGGCGCCGGTCACGTCATATACTTCACGCGCCGAAGTCTCCACCAACACCGGATCGCGATCTCCTTCGATCAGCATCATGCCGCGATCTCCCCGCGTAATCAGGACCGCATCACAACCAATGCGCTCGCGAATCAGGCGCCCTGATTCCGTCAGTGAAAGATCGGAATCTTCTTCCATGTTCGTCAGGCGCAAAGCCTCATGATGATTCGGAGTCACCAGGGTTGCCGGACTATAGGAATCGAAGTTGCGGATTTTCGGATCCACCAGCACGGGCATGCGGCCGTATGCTAACGGTAAGACTTCAGAGAGAATGCGCGGCGTGATCACGCCTTTGTCATAATCCGAAATCACCAGGGCGCCGGCATTGCCGAGCGCTTCCTTCGCGGCCCGGATGATACTCGCTTCGGTGTCGCCGTTGACGGCCGAACGCTGTTCGCGATCGGCACGGACGACCATCTGATTGCGCGCGATGATCCGGGTCTTGATTGTCGTCGGCCGGTTGCTATCGCGGATCAGCAGATCGTCGGCCTGCAAGCCTCCTTCGTTGCGCAAGCTGGCCCGAAGTTTTTCCGCCGCCGCATCCTCACCGACAACGCCAATCACGCATGCCTGCGCACCCAGCGACAGCAGATTCGCCAGCACGTTTGCGGCGCCCCCCAGGTGTGTTGATTCCCGTCTGATTTCGACAACCGGCACCGGCGCTTCTGGCGAAATGCGGCTGACATCGCCCCAGATAAATTCGTCCAGCATTACATCGCCCACGACGACAACGTTGCGATCGCGAAATTGGCTAACGATTTCGCCGGCGCGTTTTCTGGTCAGTGCAGTTGACATATTTTCGCGTCTTGCAGATTCACGCCAGGGCGCAAAGCCGCAAAAGACTATCAATTGAGATCTCTCAAAACTCTATCAATCGCCCCCAACACTCGCTCCACCGGTACCCGCAGAATGCATTCCGGCTTTTCAAACTCAGCACAAAAATAGCCATGACACGGCTGGCAAGCCATTTCTTCGCGCACCACTTCATTGGGATTGGTGGTCCACGGTCGCCAGTGCGCGACATTCGACGAACCAAAAATCACTATGCACGGCGCGCCTGCCGCGGCGGCGATGTGGGCGATGCCGCTGTCGTTGCCGACGAATACTCGGGCCCGAGAGGCGAGCGCCGTAACTTCCGGCAGAGACAAATCGCTCAAACCAAAGATCGGAGCAGATGATTCACTCGCCAGGGATTCCAGAACCCGGCCCTCTTTGGGCGACACGATGGCAAGCGCAGACAAACCTCGCGCGATTAATTCTTCGGCTACCCGGCCAAACTTTTCCGTTGCCCATTGCTTGGTGTCAAAGGCCGCGGTGGGATGCATCAGCGCGAAGGGTTGACCTTTATCAAACTGAGTAAAGCCGGCAGCGCGCAGTTTTTGTCCAACTGAAGCGAACGCTGCTTCCGTGACCGCCAGACGTGTCGCAGGTCGGTCGGTCACGGGCACTCCAGTCCAACCAATCAGCGCCAGTTGCTGCTCGACGGAATGTAGGATCGGCCGCTGCCAGATCTTCTGAGACGCCGGCGCCGGATGATTATGTAATCGCGCATATTGATAATGCGCAAATCCTACGCGATGGGTGGCGCCGGTCGCGCGCGTGAAAAGCGTCGCGGTCGTGCCGCCGTGGAAATTGTAGACAACGTCGTAACGGCTGGCCCGAAGTTCCCGCGCGATCCGGGCACGCGCTGTTTGGCTCGCGCGCGGAACCTCGATTACCCGGTCGACCAGATCCGAACCATCCAACACCGGCGCTACCCAATCCTCCAACAGAATGTCGATTTTGACCTGCGGCAGGAAGCGGCGCAGCGCGAACAGTGACGGCGTGGAGAGGACTGTGTCCCCGATCGAACGCAGGCGCACAACCAACACACGTTGCACGCTTGACCAATCCCAACGTGCCGGCGCCAGCGGCTGTGGCTCGCTAGTCGCTCCTTCGTTCGCGAGGGTGAGATGACGAACGCTCGGTGACGACTCAATTATTTCCCGCAGGCTGTTCATCCTCGATCTTCGCTTCGTCGATTAACATCACCGGAATGTCATCGCGGATCGG
>Ga0307468_100000408_pt1 | contig 10576 bp, 8 predicted proteins | sample atmdna_FD_203085 | JGI IMG/M metagenome (GOLD analysis project Ga0307468, IMG submission 203085) | Hardwood forest soil microbial communities from Morgan-Monroe State Forest, Indiana, United States - atmos_gases AM2C_05 | ecosystem: Environmental > Terrestrial > Soil > Temperate forest > Bulk...
CGGGTCACGCCGCGTCCGCCCGCGGGTCGAGGGCCCGGATGGCCGCCTGCATCCGCTGCGCGAACTCCCGGAGCGCCTCGCGGTCGCGCGCGCCGCGCCCTTCCGGGAACCGCAGCACCGGGCCGAAGCGCACGTGGATGCGCGCCGGACGCGGCAACGTGGAGCCGACCGGCATCGAGTCGCGCGCCCCGTCGATGTAGGCCGGCACCACCGGCGAGCCGGTGAGCGCCGCCAGGAGCGCCGCTCCCGGCTGCGCCTCGCCGACCGATCCGTCGGGGCTCCGGGTCCCTTCCGGGAAAATGCCGACGAGACGCCCGCGCGCGAGGATGCGCGCCGCCTTGCGCAGGCCGCGCGCGTCGCTCCCGGCGCGCACCGGGATCGCCCCCATGCCCCAGTAGAACCAGCGGATGTAGATCAGGTCGTACATCCACTGCAGCACGATGAAATGGATCGGGCGCGGCGCCGCCGACCCGAGGATGATCGCATCCATGTAGGAGGTGTGGTTGCAGACGACGATCGCGGGACCGCGCCGCGGCAGGTGCTCGAGCCCGTCGCGCGTCAGCCCGAGGTAGAGCGCCGCGTAGGGGTGGAAGATCCCCTTCACGAACCAGTAGAACATCAGGCCTCCGGCGGTCTCGGCGCCGGTCCGACCAGCCCGCCGCTGACGATCAGCTTCACGCCCTCCTCGATGCTCATGTCGAGATCGATCACCTGATCGTCCGGGACCACCGCGAGCCAACCCGACGTCGGGTTGGGCGTGGTCGGGAGGAAGACCATCGACATGCCGCTCAGGGGTGGCCCCCCCTCGCGCCCCAGTTCGGCGGCGCTCTGGGTCAGGAATCCGATGGTGTAGATCCCCGGGCGCGGGTACTCGACCGCCACGACCCTGCGGAACGACGAGGTCTTGCGCCCGAAGGCGTCGAGGAGCTGGCGCGCCGCGCCGTAGATCCCTTTCACCACCGGGACGCGCATCATCAGGCGGTCGAACGCCTCGACCAGGCGCCGGCCGATGAAATTCGTGGCCAGGACGCCGACCGCGACGATGAGCGCCACGGTCGCGAGCAACCCGACGATCGGCACGACCCAGCCGGTGATCAGCGGGTCGCCGGCCAGGCGCGGCCAGGCGACGCCGAGAAGCGCGAGCAGCAGCGGGGTCGAGATCGCCTCGACCAGGCGCAGCAGGATCCCCAGGAGCCAGACCGTGATCATCAGCGGCAGGATGATGAACAGGCCGGTGACGAAGGCCTGGCGCAGCCGCGCGATCGGGCTGCGGCGCTGATCCGAGTGGCTGGCGATCGGCGGCTTTTTCCGGCGACGGCTCACGGACGGGCGGCCCCGTCGCGCGGGCCGACGACACCGAGCCGCCGCGAGAACTTCCCGAAGTAGTCGGCGGCCGAGAGGATCGCCAGGACGACCACCACGAGGACCGCGACGTCCCCCGCCAGGTCCCACTTGCCGAGGTACTCGTGCCCGCAGATCAGGAGCACGATCGCCACCATCTGGCTCACCGTCTTGTATTTTCCCCAGACGCTGGCGCTGATCGTGATGCCCTGCGACGAGGCGATCATCCGCAACCCGTCGACCGCGAACTCGCGGCCGATGATGATCCAGACCATCCAGGCGCTCACCACGCCGATCTGCACGAGCGAGATGAAGGCGGCCGAGGTGAGCAGCTTGTCAGCGATCGGGTCGAGGAGGCTCCCCAGCGTGGTCACCTGATCGCGCCGCCGCGCCAGCCAGCCGTCGAGCCAGTCGGTGATCGAGGCGAGCAGGAACACCGCGACGCCGATCATCTGCCACGACAGGCCGAAGTGCTCGAGCCCCGTGGTGCGCGACATCAGGACGACCACCAGCACCGGGGTCAGGAAGATGCGGATGATCGTGATCCAGGTCGGCAGATTGATCATCGCTCGATTGCTGCGGGGTGACGCGCCGGATAGAATGCGCCGGCGCGCGAAGCGCGCGGAACATAGCACACGGGTCGGGGTCGGTCAACGGGAGACGGCGTGGCGATTCGCTTCGGGACCGACGGCTGGCGGGGTGTCATCGGCGACGATTTCACCTTCGACAACGTGCGGGTGGTGGCGCAGGCGGTCGCCGATCTCCTGCACGAGGAGGGGCGCGTCGGCCTGCCGGTCCCGGTCGGCCACGACGTCCGCTTCCTGAGCCGGCGCTTCGCCGAGGCGGCGGCGGCGGTGCTCGAAGGGAACGGGGTGCCGACCGTCCTCCCGGAGGCGGCGACCACGACGCCGATGGTCTCCTGCCAGGTCGCCGCCTCCGCCGCGCCGCTGGGCGTCGTGATCACCGCGAGCCACAACCCGGCGGAGTGGAACGGCTTCAAGCTCAAGGCCCCGTTCGGCGGCAGCGCGCCACCCGAGATGACCGACCGGGTCAAGGCGCTTCTCGGCCGGCGAGCGCCGCGCCACGGCCGCGCGCCGGGACGACGGCATCCGTTCCTGCCCGCCTACGTGCCGCGGCTCCTCAACGTGGTCACGCTCGAGACCGTGCGCCGCGCGCCGCTGCGGGTCGTGGTCGACAGCATGCACGGCGCCGGCGGGACGATCCTCGAGGACCTGGTGAAGGGGGCGAAGGCGAAGGTCTGGACGGTGCGCGCGACGAGCGACGTCCTGTTCGGCGGCACGCCCCCGGAGCCGCGGCCGGAGTACCTCGCCCCGCTGCGCGAGGCGGTCCTCCGGCATGGCGCGCACCTCGGCATCGCGACCGACGGTGACGCCGATCGGATCGGGGTGTGCGACGAGACCGGCCGGATGCTCCCGCCCCTGGTCGTCTTCGCCCTGCTCGCGGTCTACCTCCTCGAGGTCAAGAAGTGGCGCGGCGCCATCGCCCGCACCTTCGCCAACACGCTGCTCGCCGAGCGGATCGCGAAGAAGCACGGCGTCCCGTTCCACGACCTGCCGATCGGCTTCAAGCACATCGCGCGCCTGATGCTCGAACAGGACGTCCTGATCGGCGGCGAGGAGAGCGGCGGCATCGGCGTGAAGCGCTACCTCCCGGAGCGTGACGGGATCCTGATCGGCCTCCTCCTGATGGAGATGCTGGCGACCGGCGAGCGGCGGCTCAGCCGCCGGGTGGCGCGGCTGCAGAAAGAGTTCGGCGCCTACGACTACCGGCGCATCGACCTGACGCTCCCCTCCGAGGCGGGACGGCGCGCGCTGGCGCGCCTCAAGGAGGATCCGCCGACGCGCCTCGCCGGCCAGACGGTGCGCGGCCTCGATCCCCTCGACGGCGTGAAGCTGCTGCTCGGCGACGCCGGCTGGATCCTGTTCCGCGCCTCCGGGACCGAGCCGGTCCTCCGGGTCTACTGCGAGGCGGCGAGCCCGCGACTGGTCGCGGCGCTCCTGCGCGCCGGGGTGGCGCGCATCCGGGCTCTGGCGCGCTGAGCTTGGGCGGGCAGACCCGCCCGCTCCTACTGCAGACCGCGGGTCGCGGCGTAGATCTCGAGCAGGTGCGCGTCCGCCGCCAGGTTCGCGACCAGGAACGCGGCCAGGAGGAACGCCGCGCCGCCGCGCGCCACCCGGATCGCCCAGGGAGAATCGGTCAGGAGCCGCGGCAGGAAGGGGGCCACCGCCGCCGTCCCGAACAGCCAGGCGATCGGGCGCGCCTGCGCCATCGCCTCCGGAAGCGCATAGAGAAGCGCGCTCAGGAGCGCGGTCACCGCGAACGGGAAGGCGATCGCCAGGTCGGCCTCCTCGAGGAGCCGCTCGAGGTAGAGCCCCGCCGCAACGCACAGGAACGGATAGAGCGGCAGGCGATACCAGCCGTAGACCACCCGGTGATCGGCGGTGAGCGCGAGCAGGGTCCCGTAGAGGACGATCGGCAGCAGCACTCTCCGGTGCCGGCCGAACCCCGCCATGACGCCGGCGAGCAGGAGCCAGAGGTAGGTGCCGCGGCCGAACCACTTCACCACCGCCTTCCCGCCGAGAAGGTCGTGGAACGCCTCCATCGAGACCCACTTGGTCGTCGACTGCGCGCCGAGCACCTTGAAGAAGACGCCGGCATCGTAGGCCATCCCGTACAGCAGGTAGAGACCGAGAGAACCCGCGGCGAGACCGAGAACGATCGCCGCGTCGGTGCGCCGGCGGCGCGAGAGCAGCAGCACGGCCGCCACCACCGGCACGATCACGCCGGTCGCCTTGGTCCAGATCGACAGCGCCCCGAGGACACCGGCGACCAGGGCACCCCGCCGGAGACGCGCCGTCGCGGCTGCCGACCCGGGCTCCCCGGTCGCCCCGGGCGCCGGATCGGTCAAGGTGTCGCGCAGCGCGAGGAGCGCCCCCATGAAAAGCAGGGCGAGCAGGCTTTCGGCTTTCACCAGGCGATGGGTCAGCACGAGGAGCGGCAGGGTGGCGTAGACCAGGCTCCCCAGGAGCGCCGCCCGGTCGCTGGCACCGTAGGCCCGGGACAGGCGGTGGAGCAGCACGATCCCGACGAGGCTCAGGAGGATCGGCACGATCCGCATGACCGGCAGCGTGCAGTCGAGAAAGGTCCGCGCTCCGACAAGCGAACAGAGCAGCCCGACCGGCAGCGAGAAAAGCGGCGGGTGGTCGAAGTAGGGGCGCACCAGCACGTAGGGCGCGCCGAACCAGCGGAAGCTCTGGGTCGCCGAGGGCGGATAGCGATCCGGGAAGGTGCTCCAGGCGGCGGGGGTCCCCTCGTGCAGGAGGTGCCACCCCTCCCAGGCGTGCTGGTATTCGTCGGCGGTCTCGTTGTGAAAGGGCACCAGCGCGTAGTCGTTGAAGCGCAGGAGCGCCGCGAGCAGAACGATTGCCCCGAGCGCGAGCCGGGTCCGCTCCGCCTCGAGCGCGGGCGCCCACCGCGCCGCGGCACCGTCCGCGCCCCGCCGGCCGATCCCCCACGCGGCGGCCAGCGCCGCGGCGACCGCCGCGACCAGGAGCAGGCCCAGCCGCCGGCGCGTGGCGGCGGCGCCGAACGCCGCGCGACTCGCGCCGAAGAAGCGCGTGTCGATCGGCGCCATCTTCGCGCCGGGCGGCTGCCACGACAGGACGAGATGCGCGTCGCCCGCCGCCAGGGTGTAGTCGACCGCGATCGCATGCGCTCCCGCGCCGAGCGTGCGCACCGTCGTGGCGTCCGGGACGAGCGCCAGGGGCGCGCCGTCGAGCGCGAGCGTCGCCTCCCCCTGGGCGTCGACCATGAAGCGGTAGTCCCCCGCCTCCGGCACGTCCAGGAAACCGCGCCAGCGGATGAGGTAGGACGGCTTCTCGGCCGGGAATCCGAAGCGGGCGTAGTCCCAGTGGAAGATGTAGGCGGCATCCAGCCGCTGCGGCACCGGGAAGTCGATGGCCGGGTCGGAACGACGCAGCACCTCGACCTCGCGCCCGTCCGCCCCGACGAAGGAGTACTGCCCCGCGAGCCCCCCCGGAGTGCGTGCCAGGCTCCCCCCATATATAAGGATGGCGGCCAGGGCCGCGGCGGCGGCCAGGACGACGCGCCGCGCCGGGTCGCGGCTCATCGGCGCCCCTCCCCGGCAGCGCCGGGGGGCGGGAAAAGGGTCGCGACCGCGGCGTCATGCTCGGCGAGCAGCGCGCTCCGCTCCGGGTCGGGCAGGAAGGCGGCTTCGATGGTGGCGCGGCCAATCCCGAGCAGCAGGTCGGTCGACAGCCCCAGGCGGCCCTGGAGCGCCAGCCATTCGTCGAGAAGCGTGGTCCCGAACATCGCCGGGTCGTCGGTGTTGACCGTCAGGCGGAGGCCGGCGCGCGCCAGCGTCGGGATCGGGTGCGCCTCCCAGCCCGCGACCACGCCGGTGGCGAGATTGCTGGTCGGGCAGCACTCGAGCGGCAGGCCGCGCTCCGCGAGCGTGCGCATCAGGACCCGGTCCTCGACGGCGCGGATGCCGTGCCCGATCCGGTCCACCTCCAGCACCTCCATCGCTTCCCAGACCGATCGCGCCCCGTCGAACTCCCCCGCATGCGCCGTCGTCCTGAGCCCCAGCCGGCGCGCCTCGCGATACGCGGGCGCGAACGCCTCCGCCGGCCAGGCGGTCTCGTCGCCGCCGATGCCGATGCCGATCACCCGTGGCGATCGCGACGCCGACGCGAGCGCCACCAGCTCCTCCACGGCCGGCGGCCCCCACTGCCGCACGCCGTCGAGGATGAAGCACAGGCGCGGCCCCCCCGCCGTCTCGACGGCGTCGGCGGCGCCGGTGACGGCGTCGAGGAGCTCTCCGGCCGGGAGACCCCGGCGCGCGAAGATCCCCGGCGAGCACATCACCTCGGCGTGCCGGACGTTATCACGCGCGAGGCGCGCCGCGAGCCCGCGCACCGCGAGAACGAAATCCTCCGGCGCGCGCAGTTCCGAGCAGAGATCCCTGAAGTGTCCGAGGAAATCGGGAAAATCGCGATGCCGGTAGAGGGATTCGAGACGCGCGCGCGACCCGGCATCGGCGGGCTCGCCGCGGCGCGCGCGGAGATCGAGAAGGGTCTCGAGATCAATCGACCCTTCGAGATGGAGGTGGATCTCGGCCTTCGGGATGGCGCGGAGCGGGGCGGCGAGGTCGGCGGTCGGGGCGGAGCCGCTCACCTGCCGGCGGGGCGTTCCGTGGGCGCGGCGGTCGCGGGTGCGGGGACGACGCCCGCCGGAGTCGGCGGCTGCTCCGACTCGAGGAAGGGACTCCGCCCCGTGCCGAACCGGCGGATCACCTTCGAGACGTAGAGCCGGGTCTCCTGATAGGGAGGCACGCGCCCGAGCGCCAGGACCGCGTTCTCGCCGGCGTTGTAGGCCGCGAGCGCGAGCCGCACGTCGCCGTCGAACAGGTCGAGCAGGTAGCGCAGGTATTTCACGCCACCGCGCACGTTGTCGGTCGGGTCGAACGGGTCGGCGACGCCGAAGCGCTCCGCGGTGTCGGGCATCAGCTGCATCAGGCCGATCGCCCCCTTCGGCGACAGCGCGCGGGGATCGAACGACGATTCGACCGCCGCGACCGCGTAGGCCAGCTCGGGGTGCACCCCCTGCTCGCGCGCCGTGCGGTAGATCATGTCCTTGTATTTCATTCCCGAGCCGGGGTTCGAGGGACGCCACTCCGGGTGCATCGGCCGGAGATCCTTCGCGTCGGGGACGTTGGTGATCTCGAGCGTGCCGTCGGCGTTGCGCCGGTAGTAGATCTGCTCCCCCGCGGCCGCCGGCACCAGGGTGACGAGGAAGAGCGCGGTCAGGAGGGCGTTTCGCATCACGCCCCCGTCTCGCGGATCAGCCGCTCGACGATTTCCATGCTCTTCGCCCGGATCGGCTCGAGGTCGCCGGCGAGCCGCCCGCCCGCCTCGGCCATGTCGGCGCGGCCGCCGCCGCGGCCGTTCACCAGCGGCGCCAGGGCCTTGACCATCTCCCCCGCGTTGAGCCGCGGGATCAGGTCCTTGCTGACCGAGGTGGTGACCGTGACCGCGTCCTCCATCTGGGCCCACTGCACGATGACGCCGCGCGGCAGTCGCTGGCGGGTGCGGTCGACCAGCGCCCGCACCGCCGACTTGTCGAGACCGGTCTGCACCCGCGGCACCAGCATCGGCACGCCGGCGACGTCCTTCGGCTCCTCGGCCGGTCCGCCGCCCGCCCCGCCACCGGCGGCGACCTGCACCTTGAGCCGCTCGAGGTCACGGAGCAGGGCGCGGTTCTGCTCCACCAGTTTTCCCACCGCGGCGGGAAGCGCGGCGCGATCGATGTTGAGCGCCGCCTGCGCCCCCTGCAACGCCTTCGCCTCGTCGCGGCTGTCGTGCAGCGCCCCGGCCCCGGTCAGCGCCTCGACGCGTCGCGTGCCGGCGGCGATGCCGCGCTCCTGGGTGAGCCGCACCAGGCCGATCGTCCCGGTGGTGCCGGCATGCGTGCCGCCGCACAGCTCCATGCTGAATCCCGGGATCTCGATGACCCGCACGACGTCGCCGTACTTGTCGCCGAAGAAGGCGAGGGCGCCGCGCCGGAGCGCCTCGTCGAACGGCATCACCGCCGATTTGATCGGCAGGTCCTGGCGCACGACATCGTTCACCAGATCCTCGACGTCCCGCAGGAGGTCGTCACCCAGCCCGGCGTGATGGGTGAAGTCGAAGCGCAGCCGGTCGGGTTGCACGAGCGAACCCGCCTGCTTGACGTGCGTCCCGACCACGTCGCGAAGCGCCGCGTGCAGGAGATGCGTGGCATCGTGGCCGCGGGTCACCGCGAGCCGCCGCGCGCGGTCGACCTCGGCGCGCACGAGATCGCCGACCTTGAGCCGCCCTTCGCGCACCGTGACGGCGTGCACCGGAAGGCCGCGCACCGGCGAGCGCGTGTCGCGCACCTCGGCGGCGCCGCCGGCGGCGGTCAGGAAGCCGCTGTCCCCCACCTGGCCGCCGGCCTCGGAGTAGAACGGCGTGCGGTCGAGGACCACCCCGCCCTCGTCGCCGGCCTCGAGGGTGTCGACCAGGCTCTCGCCCCGGAGCAGCGCCGTGATCCGCGCGGTCTCGAGAACCGTCGCCTCGTACCCGGCGAACTCGCTCGCGCCCGGGCCGAGCGCCGCGAGCGCGCCGGTCGCCGCCGCCGGGATCTCCTTCATGCCGCGGCGCGAACGGGCGCGCTGCTCGTCCATCTCGCGGGTGAAGCCCTCCTCGTCGACCGTCATGCCGCGCGCCTGCGCGACGTCGCGGATGAGATCGGGCGGCACGCCGAAGGTGTCGTACAGCCGGAAGGCCTCGCCGCCCGGGATGACGCTCTTCCCCTCCCTGCCGAGCCCGGACGCGAGCGACTCGACCCGGGCGAGACCGACCGACAGGGTCGCGGCGAAGCGCTCCTCCTCGCGGCGCGCGGTCTCCGCGATCACCGTCCGGTGCGCGACCAGCTCCGGGTAGGCGCTCTCCATCGTGGCGACCACGGTGCCGCTGAGGGTTCCGAGGAACGGCTGTTCGAGCCCGAGGGTGCGGCCGAAGCGGATGGCTCGGCGCATGATCCGCCGCAGCACGTAGCCCCGCCCGTCGTTCCCGGGGACCACGCCGTCGCTGATCAGGAAGGTCAGGGCGCGGACGTGGTCGGCGATCACTTGCAGCCCGACGCGCGCCGCCGGATCCGAGCGGTCGAGGGCGCGGCCGGTCGCCGCGTCCGCGAGTCGCGCGGCGGCCTCCACGATCGACGTGAAGAGATCGGTGTCGTAGTTGCTCTCGACGCCCTGCAGGACGGCGGACAGCCGCTCGAGCCCCATGCCGGTGTCGACCCCGGTCTTCTGGAGCGGGTTCAGGGTTCCGGACCGGTCGCGGTCGAACTGCATGAAGACCAGGTTCCAGATCTCCATGAAGCGGCCGCAGTCGCAGCCCGGGCCGCAGGGGTTCGACGTGCAGGGTCCGGCGCCGCGACCGCGGTCGATGTGGATCTCCGAGCACGGCCCGCAGGGGCCGGTGTCCCCCATCGACCAGAAGTTGTCCTTCTCGTCGAGGCGCACGATCCGCGCCGCCTCGATCCCGATCCCCTTGCGCCAGAGATCGGCCGCCTCGTCGTCGTCACGGAAGACGGTGATGTGCAGCCGGTCCTTCGGGAGCCCGTACTCCCGGGGCGACGTCAGCAGCTCCCAGGCGTAGGCGATCGCGTCCTTCTTGAAGTAGTCGCCGAAGGAGAAGTTCCCGAGCATCTCGAAGAAGGTGTGGTGCCGCGGCGTGCGTCCGACCTGCTCGAGGTCGTTGTGCTTCCCCGACACCCGCATGCACTTCTGCGAGGAGGCGGCGCGAACGTACGGACGGGTCTCGCGGCCGGTGAAGACGTCCTTGAACTGGTTCATCCCCGCGTTGGTGAACAGCAGGGTCGGATCCTGGGCGGGGATCAGCGACGACGAGGCCACCACCTGGTGACCACGCGCCTCGAAGTACTTGAGAAATCGGCTGCGGATGCTGCTCGCCGGTGTCATCGGTTGCTCCGGGGCCGGTGAGTCTAGCATGAGCCCCCGACCGGCCGGCGCGCGACGCTACTTCTTGCGCCCGCCGGCGGCGTGTGCCTTCGACAGTTCGATCACCGAACCGCCGCCGGCGGCCGCGGCGGGAGCGCTCTCGCCGATGCCGGTCTTGAGCGTCCCCTCCATCTCGCGCTGCGCCATCTCGGCGGTGGACTCGATGCCGGCCAGCTTGAGCTTGAACTCGTCCGGGTTGGTCGCGCGCCGCAGCGCCTCCTCCATCGTGATCAGGTCCTTCTTGTAGAGCTGGTAGATCGACTGATCGAAGGTCTGCATCCCGTACTGCGAGGTGCCCTGCGCGATCGCGTCGTGGATCATCTTGGTCTTGTCCTTGTTCTCGATGCAGTCGCGGATGAAGTTGGTCGCGCGCATCACCTCGACCGCCGGGACGCGGCCGGTGCCGTCGCCCTTCGGCACGAGGCGCATCGAGATCGCGGCCTTCAGGACCGCCGCCAGCTGCAGGCGGATCTGCTTCTGCTGGTGCGGCGGGAAGACCGAGATGATCCGGTTGATCGTCTCGGTGGCGTCGAGGGTGTGCAGGGTCGACAGGACCAGGTGGCCGGTCTCCGCGGCGTTGAGCGCCGTCTCGATGGTCTCGTAGTCGCGCATCTCGCCGACCAGGATGACGTCGGGGTCCTGGCGCAG
>Ga0307468_100000409_pt1 | contig 10566 bp, 10 predicted proteins | sample atmdna_FD_203085 | JGI IMG/M metagenome (GOLD analysis project Ga0307468, IMG submission 203085) | Hardwood forest soil microbial communities from Morgan-Monroe State Forest, Indiana, United States - atmos_gases AM2C_05 | ecosystem: Environmental > Terrestrial > Soil > Temperate forest > Bulk...
GATTCGCAGCTATACGATCCACGAAATCACACTAAGCTAAACATGAAAGAACGCGAATAGGAGTGTTTTGCGCAAAGCCATGCTGCTCTTAATCGACAATACGATAGAAGGCCAGGGCTCGAGCCCGCGGGAAATCCGATCGGCTTTGCAACAGATCGAGCCCGACCTCCGGGTGGTGACTGAGCCATTCAAAGACATCTCGCCGGAATTCGTAAAGACGCTCAGCCCTTCGCACATCATCCTCAGCGGCCAGAGCCATCCCTGGGACGATTATTCTCCGGAATCGCTGGCCGGAGTCTTTTACGTGATTCGCACTGCGCCGCAACCAATCCTGGGAGTGTGTGGCGGTCAGCAGCAAATCGCGCTGGCCTTTGGAGCGCCGGTTGATTTGATCGAGCGCGTCGCGCCTGGCTCAGGTTACCAGGGCGCATTTCGCGAGCGTGGTTTTTCCGAAGTAAGGCTGGACGCTGAACCTGACAATCCCATCTTTGCGGGCTTGCCGGAAACGATTACGGTGTGGGAGTCACACTGTGACGAGGTCAAGGAACTACCGGCCGATTTCATCCGCACCGCGACCAACCAGGTCTCGCCGATTCAAGCGATGCAGCACACCACGCGACCGCTGTTTGGGGTACAGTTTCATCCCGAACTCTTTGATGAAGAGCACCCGCACGGCCAGGCTGTGCTCAAGAATTTTCTGAATATTTAAGAGAGTGGCACAGACTTCAGTCTGTGTTTCCGTTACTGAAGTTTCTTTCGATTCTCGGCGGAATCGCAATCGCGTGTGCCCGGCATTTTTTGGGAGATCATCGCAATGAGGTCAGTACCGGGAGCGGTAGCGACCGGGTTGCACAGCCGCGACGGTCATCATGCTAAGACGTGACCCGGTCGCTACCGCTCTCGGTACTGACCTCATCGCCACGATCCCGCTGTGCCACTCATGTTCGCACCGGATGATCCTTGGCGTACGAGTAAGCACACCATCCCGAGATCAGGTGCACGACGATTCCGAGAATCCCTACTGAGCCAATCCAGGATATGCCGGTGACCAGCAGCCAGATAATACCGATCAGGATTCGCCCGTTATAAATCTGCCCGAGTCCGGGAATCAATAGACTGAGAATCCCTGCCAGAAACGGATCGCGCATCGCTGAATCACCTCCGCGACCCTATACGATCTGAAGTTTATTTTTGTTCGGCATGGATGGGTCTCTTTTGAAGCGGTAGACGATCCGTGAAAAATATACGAACCGAAGTAGTTTGTTCTGTTCGTGTGATTTAGTGGACCGTTCTTACTTGATCGGAAAGGACACGACGAAGCGTCATGACGACAGTTGCCCTCCCTGACGGTCGGGCTTCTGACACACTATTGCATCTTGATGTCGACAATCTCGCCGCCAAAAGCGCGCAGGACTTGTTGCACGGCGGGATCCTGGGTCACGGCCTGGCGGGCTAAATCTTTAGCCCGTCGCGATTCTTCTTCAGGTGAAGCGGGAAGGTCGCTGGCGCCGTCATCTTTGATCGTGAAGCGGATTCCGATCTCACGGCCGCATACGTCGGCGCACGCCTCGCGCAGCGCCTTTGCGTTCTCAGCTTTTGCCAGCGTAGTCCGATAGTGTGCGTTTTCGGGAATAAACTCCAGCAGCAGTTCGTCGCCATCCAGCTCGGCCCGCACCGCGCCTTCGATGGCCGCGATCAGCATCCGCCGTTTCTTCTTTTCCAGCGCGGCCTTGAGCTGATCGATCGTTGAGCCCGAAACGGCCGCGGCGGCCACCGGCGCTTCATTTAATATGGGTTCCGGAGATTTGTTTCTTTCGGTTGACTCTTCAATCGAAGCCGCGGCAGGGGCTGCACTTTTGCCCGCACCGCCGGACGCCGCTCTCGCCGAACCTTTGCCTGAGTCGCCAGCAGGCGCCGTCTGCGGCGCCGGCCGATTGGCCGGCGGTTTCCCAGTCCGCAGCGCCGCTTCCAACTCGCGAATGCGCTCAATCAGATCGCCGAGCGGCGCCAGCCGGCGCAACTCCATCAGCTTCACCAATCCAACTTCAACCTGATAACGCGGATTGGCGGCGTCCTTTAGAGTGCTTTCGGTTTCCGCCAGCGCATGAAAGAAGCGAACCAGATCGGATTCTGAAAACAGCGCCGCCTGCTGTTTAAGCGTGTCCGCCTGAGCAGGAGAGGATTCGAGCAGTTTCGGATCGCCGGAAACCTTTACCACCAGGAGATCGCGCAGGTGTCCCAGCACGTCACGACAAAAGTTGCGCAGGTTGTGACCGCGCATGACCAAATCGTCGACGATGGCCAGGGCTTCTGCGGGTTTGTTCTCGGCGATTCCGTTGACGACGCGAGCCAACACATCGGCGCTGGCAATGCCCAGCGCCCTCTCTACATCTTCAGTTTTGATTTTCTCACCGGCAAAACTGATCACCTGATCGAACGCCGACTGCGCGTCACGCATTGAACCGTCGCCGGCGCGCGCGATTTCGCGAATTGCTTCGTCTGAGATTGAGACGCCATCCGCATCGGCGATCAGGCGCAGCCTTTCGGCAATCTTGGCGGTTGCGATCGTGCGAAATTCGAAAAGCTGGCAGCGAGAGGAAATCGTCTCCGGAACCTTCTGCTGCTCGGTGGTGGCCATGATGAAGACCACGCCCGGCGGAGGCTCCTCGACCGTTTTCAGCAGCGCATTAAATGCAGCGCCTGAGAGCATGTGTACTTCGTCAATGATAAAGACTTTGTAGCGGTCGCGCGCGGGTTTGATGCTGATGTTATTAATAATCACATCGCGCACATTATCGATACCGGTGTTCGACGCGGCGTCGATCTCCAGCACGTCCATTGAACGGCCCTCGGCAATCTCTCGACAGGAAGCACACGCGGTTTCGTCCATCGTCACGCAGGGAGTGGCCGTCGGACCGTCGGCCTTGTGACAGTTGAGTGCTTTGGCTACCAGCCGCGCAGTCGTGGTTTTGCCCACGCCGCGCGCGCCGGAAAACAGATAGGCATGATGCAGACGGCCGTGCTCGATCGAATTCTGCAAGGTGCGGGTCAGAATCTCCTGACCGGTTACGTCTTCAAATCTTTGCGGGCGCCACTTGCGGGCGATTACCTGGTAAGCCATATCTTTTAAGTTTGAATTAGTTTGCTGCCTGGACCGTGCGCAGGAGCTCCGGCTTTGGATACTTCTTGAGTAGTTTCCAGGCTATTATCAAACTGCCATCGGTGTCTTTGCGCACTGTGCGAAATGCCACCAGGACATCCGCGTTGTCGTAATTAATCGACCGCAGCAGGAAGGTTGTGCCAATTTTGACAGGCACGCGAGCCTTGTAGGTAGCGCCGTCCAGTATTTGTCCGGCCTGAATCTGACGATGCTCCGCGCGCGCCTGTGAATCGTCTTTCGCCGCCGCATAGTTCAGGAGAGAAAGCACGCGCGGGTAATCGTTGCTTATCTCGTCGAGGGAAACATCTCCCAAGTCGATCATCATTCCGTAATCCGCGCCTGCGAACCCCACAGAAAGGTACCCGGAATCTAAACTCAAGTCAGATCCATAACCATACTCGTGCGTGAGTCGCGCAAATGAATAGTAGGCTCCGCCGCCGCGTACCGTGAGTGTCTTCCGGTTTTTCTTGTAGACCTCACTCTCGTAGACCTCACGCGGCAGCAAACGAATCAAACCGGTATCGGGTTGGCTGAGCAATTCTTTGTAGGCGGCGCGGTCTTCTTCTGACGGAGAAAGGAATTGATCTTCGAGTTTCTGCAGCTCAGCCCGCTTGGCTGCAATGTCTTTCAGGACCTCGTCGCGCGACGACGACTGCCCGTGCACAGCTACAGACAAACTCGCCAAAGCTGCGAGAGACAACATGCCGGTGAAAAAACGTTTCATCTGTGTGCTCCTTTTCTGTGGTGAACTAGAAAGGCTGAACAGCCAGGGGAGCGTCTTTCGATTTCCAACTTCACAAAACAGAACAAAGTCAGACTCCGGACTTACCCGCAACACACGCTGCCGTTGCTACCGTTGCTCCGTTCCCGGCCTGGCGGGGTTCACAAGGCGATCGTTGTGCGGAGCCCGAAGTCTGATAACTCATTAAAGCATTGCCGGTTGTCGAATGCCAATTGCCGTCTCACTGAGAACGTTTACCTTAGTGTGATTTCGTGGATCGGATGGCTGCGGATCCTAAGTACGATCCAAGAAATTACGCGAAATCTCACGAAGCAATACGAACGAAGTACAAAGTTCAAGGCACCCGGCACGAGTCGCAAGTCAGAAACCGAAAACCGTGTCTACCCAATCAGACCGACGTCTTGCGATGAGCAATGATGCGCAGCACCCCATTAATCGCCAGGTGAAGCAGGACGTAGACGATGAAAGCAATTACCAGAGGCAACATGAGTGTGTGCCCGCCATCGGTTTGGGGGCTGGCGACGATGCCGCGGAAAGGCGAGTAGAAGGGATTCGTCACGGTAACAATAAACTGAACAAATCCGGCGCCACTCCTGGCCGCGAGCAAGGCCAGCAAAAACCGCAGTCCCAACAGCGCATAGAGCACAAAGAAAAGGTAATCGACTATCTGCGAAACCCGGGCGACGCCGCGGGCGCGTCCGACTTCACGTTCGGTCTCGACGACTTCGTCTACGGCTTTGGCGCGGAATTGACCAGCAAGCTGATCGATTCGCGCACTTTCCGGAGCCGGTGTGACGGCCGCACTTTCAGCGATCTCAGCCTGAACTTCACCTTCGACCTGCGACTTGACCGAGCTATGCTGGCCCGCCCGTCGCGCTTCTTCGATTGCCAGTTTGTCGTCGTCCATTCTTACCTCCTCAGGCAACCTCGTTAGGTGCCATTAACGGTTGCTCGCATGCGGCGAATGCTTGCTCCCGGGAATTTGCCGGTTGCGTTCACCTCGGCCAGCATGCGATTAGCCTCGGCGAGGGTGTTGCCGGCATACACTGCCATGAATTGAGCCCCCGCACTGGTATTGGTATACGAGATGCCGCCCGGCTCAAAGCATCGGGAAGCGAAAACTTTATTATTAGGGAAGAGCGTCTGCGCTGCCAGCCGCTCGCTCTCAGGAACGAAAACATCACACGAGTCAACCGGGGCCTTGAGGCTCTTCAGCATTACTGCATAGAACAAATCCGTGTCCCAGATGACCGCACCGTCTGGTATACGAAATTGGAGTTCAAACGGCTCGAACGGCCTGAGGCTCTTACAGGCAAGGTTCGGATTGCCGCAGACTGGATTGCGCCGCGCCGCGCGACGCCGCTGAGCAGATGTTTCAATGCCGGAGAAAATCGACACCGCCAAAACCAGAATGGTTAAGGCGATGATTACGCGCGGACCTGATTTGATCATGCTTTGCTCCTGGAGTGGGGCTCAAGCAGAAGGAAAAAGGCAAAAGTTAAGAACAACCTGTGCCGCGACTTCGCGCTAATGCTTTCCTCTTTTTCCTTTTTACTTTTACCTTTTTCCTTTTTCCTTGATTTATGGCGGAGAGGGTGGGATTCGAACCCACGGAACGGTTCCCCGTTCACAGCATTTCCAGTGCTGCCAATTCAACCACTCTTGCACCTCTCCAAAAACAAGGAAAAAGGTAAAAGTAAAAAGGCAAAACTTAAGAACAACCTGTGCCGCGACTTCGCGCTAATGCTTTCCTCTGTTTCCTTTTTACTTTTACCTTTTTCCTTTTTGTTGTGGCGGAGAGGGTGGGATTCGAACCCACGGTGGGCGTTAACCCACTCCGGTTTTCGAGACCGGTGCACTAATCCACTATGCGACCTCTCCGCACCCAAGGAAAAAGGCAAAAGTTAAGTACACCCGATCCTGGTTGCGCTCCGGCGACTCCCGCCGTGACTCTATCTTTTTCCTTTTTCCTTTTTCCTTTTCACTTGAAAAAACTCCTGCATCAACTCGCGGCACTCGGCTTCCAGGATGCCTTTGATGACTTCAATCCGATGATTCAACTGAGGGGCGTCGCAGATTTGAAAGTGAGATTCGACCGCCCCCGCCCTTTCGTCGGCGGCTCCGTAGACCAGCAGTTTGACGCGGGCCTGAATCAACGCTCCCGCGCACATCGCGCAGGGCTCAACGGTCGAATAGACAATTGCCTCTGCCAGCCGATAGTTTCCGAGTTTTTGAGCGGCAGTGCGCAACGCAACCATTTCAGCATGCGCGGTCGGATCACAATCAGTGCGCGTGCGATTGCCGGTCACTGCCAGCAATTCGCCGCTCGCCACGACGCACGTTCCGATTGGCACCTCGTTGCGCGTCTGCGCTTCACGGGCTGCCTGCAGAGCCACGCGCATCCATCGCTCGTGCTCATCAATTTGCGCGCTCTCGGCACTCGAAAACATTGCTTCAAATAACGAAACTCAAACTATAGGTGCGCAAAATTTGAGTGTCAAGCAAGCGTTCCTCAACCTCTTCACGGGCGTAATCGGCCGTCGAATCGCGTCAGTGATCTCGAATTCAAGTCGCCTCCGGGCCTTTGTTTTAAAGCAACCACCGGCAGGCGATTACCACTCTGATAGTCGCCCGGCGCCGAGACTTTCGCGCAAAATTGAGCAGGTTTCGTGATATTATCCGAATCGTTCCGCGGGTTCCCCACACCCGGCAGATTGCGGCCCAACATGGCGATTACCACCGATTCAACCAAGCGCACCACCGGCCAATCACGCTCAGATAGCAGCTCTGTTGATAATCAAAGTTCATCGAGAATGCTGCGCGATCGGTTGACCGCCAGTGTCGCGCGCGACTCTTCGATTGCTCCTGTTTCGCCTGAGCGGCCCACCGGGCGCATGCGACCGGTTTCCGGCTCGCCGCATGAAAGTGTCGTGCCTGATCGACAATCCGCAGCCTCAGATGCAACGCGCAGAATGGCGCCGGCGGAATTCAACACGGCCATGGCTCACTTCTATCGCGGCGAAGTGCAGCGTTCCAATACCTGGCGCACACGCCTCGACACAACCACGTACTGGGCGGTGCTGACGGCCGGCGCTACGTTGTCGTTCACCTTCAGTTCTCAGCTTAGCCCGCACTTTGTGATTCCGATCAACTCGATTCTGGTGATGGTTTTTCTGGTGATGGAGGCCCGCCGCTACCGCTATTACGAAATTTGGGCTAGCCGTGTGCGCGTAATCGAGACTGGTTACTATGCCCAGATGCTCGCGCCGGACAGCGTGCCTCGGGATCGAGAGTGGGCGTCGCACCTGGCTTCGGATCTGTTGACTCCGCACTTTACGATCAGCGTCTGGGAAGCGATTGGGCGTCGTTTGCGGCGCAACTATCTCTGGATCTTTGCACTGCTGGCATTGAGTTGGAACCTGAAGGTCTATCTGCATCCGGTCCCGGCCGATACTTTTCAGCTGTTCCTGCAACGGGCGCAGGTGGGACTGGTTCCGGGCTGGATCGTCTTTATCGTGGGATTTGTTTTCAACGCGGCGGTGTTCATCTTTGCCGTGGGTACGATCAGGCTGCGCGAGGCCACCGGCGAAGTTTTGCCGCGGCACCAGTTTTCGCTGCGCCCGATTCAGCGCGTTACGAAGTGGACGCGCGCGGCTTCATCCGTCCCGCAAGCCACCGTGAGGCGAGCCAAGCGCGCCCGCCAGCGTTTGCGAGGCGGCAGCACGGGCGAGTTCAAGAAGATCGACATCTCGCAGACACCGGATCGGCGGATTCAGGTTACGGAAACACCGGATCGGATAATTAAGTAAAGAGGCAAAAGTAAAAAGGCATTTTTGTTTCGCGCGAATTCAACTTTATGAGTGCAACAGTTGAATTCGTTTTCGCTCCAGAGGAGCGGGATGTTTATAGCTACGACCGCAATCACAAACATCTCGCTCCGTTAGGAGCAAAACCCGACAGCGGAACCTTCGGCGGACCAGGCAAAGGCGATGGCGCTCCTACGGAGGTCCGGAGGGAAGTAAGGACCACCACGCTATAAACATTCCGCCCCTCTGGGGCGAAGCGACAAACAATGTGCTGTTGCACTTCTTAAGTTGAATTCACGTCGTCCTTTTTACTTTTTCCTTTTTACTTTTACCCTGTAACCATGCTCGAACTTAAAGGTCAGAAACTCTTGCTGGCGCAAGTTGTCGCCGTCGCGCGCAATCAGGAGCGCGTCACGCTGGCAGCCGCGGCCCGCGAGCGGGTCGCACAATCACGCCGCGTCGTGGAAAAGATTGTCGCCGAAGGCCGCACCGTCTATGGCGTCAACACCGGTTTCGGCAAACTTTCAGATGTCCGCATCGAACCGTCGCAACTGCGCGAGCTGCAATTGAATCTGGTGCGCAGTCACTCCTGCGGACTGGGATCGCCGCTGTCGGAAGCTGAGGCGCGCGCCATGCTGCTACTCCGCGCTAATGTCCTGGCCCTGGGTTACAGCGGTTGTCGTCCCATCCTGATCGAAACGCTGCTGCAGTTGCTCGAACGAGGCGTCACCCCTTTGATTCCGGAAAAGGGTTCGGTTGGAGCCAGCGGCGATCTCGCGCCCCTAGCGCATCTGGCCCTGACGGTAATCGGCGAAGGCGAAGCCTTCTATCGCGGCGAAAGAATGCCGAGCGCAAAGGCCTTGCTGCGCGCGGAAATCGAACCGCTCCAACTCGAGGTTAAGGAAGGCATCGCACTTCTCAACGGCACCCAGGCAATGGTGGCTGTCGGCGGGCTGGCCCTGTATCGAGCGGAAAGAGTTGTGCGCCTGGCCGATGTCGCCGGAGCGATGGCCCTCGAGGCCCTGCGCGGCACGCCCGTCGCCTTTGATGAACGCATACATACGGCGCGGCCGCATGCCGGACAGATCGAAGTGGCCGCGCATCTGCGCGAGCTCTTGCGTGACAGTCAAATTCGCGACTCGCACCTGGAAAACGATCCACGCGTGCAGGACGCCTACTCTTTGCGTTGCATGCCACAGGTGCATGGCGCGGTTCGAGCAGCGCTTGGCCACGCGCGCGACATTGTCGAAACTGAAACCGGCAGCGCGACGGACAATCCTTTGGTGTTCGCGGAAACCGGAGAGGTTTTCTCAGGCGGCAACTTTCACGGCGCGCCGCTGGCATCGTCGTTCGACTATGCGGCCATCGCCGTGACCGACTTAATAAGTATCACTGAACGGCGGATCGATCGGCTGGTGAATCCCGACTCGAATGAAGGCCTGCCACCCTTTCTTTCGGCGCAGCCCGGCGTGGGCTCGGGTTTCATGATGATGCAAATCGTGGCCGCATCGCTTTTGAACGAAGCCAGAGTGCTGGCGCATCCGGCGAGCATCGACAACGTGCCCACCGATGGCGGCAAAGAAGATCACGTCTCAATGGGCATGACCGGGGCGACGAAGTTTCGTTCGACTGTCGATAATGCGGAATTGATCACGGCCATCGAATTGATCACCGCCGCCGAGGGTCTGGAATACCGCGCGCCGCTGCAACCCGGCCGCGGGGTGCAGCAGGCACACGAGATCGTCCGCAGGCACGTCCCGCGACTTACTTCAGATCGCGCGATGTCAGGAGAGATTGAACTGATTGCCAACGCCATTCGTGACGGTGAGTTTGATGAATTAGTCTAGCCCGGTGTTGGCATCATTCCTTGAACTCGTTGAGAATGCATCACAACAAATTGATGAACGACTTAATGCCTGAACGATCAGCTATTGCATCAGACTACTACCGCTCGCTGAACCTCCAACCCGTTACGCTCGATAAGAGTTGAATGTTTGACGGCTCGCTTTATAGAATCCCCCCTGTGATCAGATCGTTCAAGTCCAAAGAAGCCGAGAGAGTCTTCAATCGTGAACGATCCCGGAAACTCCCGCCAGACATTCAAACATTCAACAAGTGGCATTTCGCAAACTGCGAATGCTCAATCGAGCGATCAATTTGCAAGATTTGCGAGTGCCACCTGCCAACCACCTTGAGAAACTATCGGGTGGTCGCGCTGGTCAATACAGCATCCGTATTAACGATCAATGGCGCATTTGCTTTGAATGGAAAGATGCCAGTGCTGACAATGTGGAGATTGTCGATTATCATTAAGGCCATGTCTAAGAAACAACTCAAACCCGTCCATCCTGGTGAAGTGCTGTTGGAAGAATTCCTGAAGCCAATGGGTTTGACGCAGAATCGGCTGGCATTGGATCTCGGTGTCTCAGCACGGCGAATCAATGAGATTGTGTCAGCGAAGCGGAGCGTGACAGCGGACACCGCTTTGCGACTTGCCCATTACTTTCGTATGTCGCCTCAGTTTTGGCTGGGTCTGCAAATGGATTACGATCTCGATGTCACCGCAGACGCGCTTGCTAAACGCCTGATCCGAGAGGTGAAGCCTTCTGCTTTGGCGGCCTAGTCGGCTATCCGATTCATTTTTTTATTCGTGCTCAGGGATGCCTTTCGCGGCAAAGAACTCACGAAAGAAATCCGTTGCGGCTTCCCCTTGTTGTTGCTTCATGCTTTCTAGTCCGCGCCTTATTCCCTCAATTGTCTCTCTCCCGTCTTTCGTTTCCAAGATGGCCTGGTAACTCTCAGCCTGCTGCACAGCCAACTCGACCTTGCCGTTTACGGTCAAGAGCACCGGCGCTTTT
>Ga0307468_100000410_pt1 | contig 10562 bp, 9 predicted proteins | sample atmdna_FD_203085 | JGI IMG/M metagenome (GOLD analysis project Ga0307468, IMG submission 203085) | Hardwood forest soil microbial communities from Morgan-Monroe State Forest, Indiana, United States - atmos_gases AM2C_05 | ecosystem: Environmental > Terrestrial > Soil > Temperate forest > Bulk...
TGGCCATATGTCAATACGAACGTATAGGAGTCATGCCGCATGCATATGCATAATGGCTGTACGTCAGTATGGCGATCGGCAATGGTTAACTCACGTCTCCGCAGGGGGTTGTCGCATGATTCGCCGCCGGCTCGCTGATCGGCGGTCTTTGAAATTTTGCGACCGGCGGCGTTCGAGTCGCATTTCATGATCTCACGAAAACTTCATGCGGCGCTCGGGGTGCGCGGCGAGGTTCGGCAGTTCGAGCTTCCGGCCGGAGTCGCGTTTCATGACCTCGTCGCGGTACGCGGATGGTGTTTTGCCGAAGGCGAGGACGAAGCAGCGGTGGAAGGTCGACTTGGTCCCGAAGGCGCTCGCGAGTGCGATCTGATGAACCGGGAGAGGCGTGGAGCGGAGAAGTTCCGCCGCGTAGGCAAGCTGGCGTGCGCGGAGGAAATCGCGCACCGGCATTCCCATGATCTCCGGAACAATGCGGCTCAGGTACGGCTGCGTCAGTCCCATGAACGAGGCAAATTCGGATGCGCGCGCGGCCGTGCGCTTTCGATAGCAGTCGCGGAGATAGATCTCCGCCGCGCGTTCGAGACGCTGGCGATGCGCGTGAGTGAAGCGGCGGCGAGGCTGCACGTCATGGTGAGACTCTCGCGCTGCCGGTCCCTACCCCGAAAACGGAAAAACTTTTCGAGACGTCGTGCGATGGGTTCGTTTCTCACCCGCGGGTCTTCACGCGTGCGGCGCAGCCTTTCACGCGTTCACCGCAGCCTTTCACGCGTTCACCGCAGCTTTTCACGCGTGCGCCGCAGCTTTTCACGCGTCTGCCGCAGTCATCGACACGCTGGATAGATTGCGTCACGCGGGGCCGTCGTGTTCTTTCTCCCAGCCCCGCGCGACCTTCTGCTAACCACCCGGCGTGCCGAGCTTGTCGAGAACTGTGATGACGAAGCGCTTGATCCACTGCCGTGGGTCGCGCGCGCGCCGCTCTCTCTCGGCCGCGAACGTGCCGGGAGATGCGAGCAATGACGCGAGAAGAACGAGGGTGCCGAGCCGCCTTGCAGATACACCTTGCATGAGCCCTCCTTCCCGCCGGCCGAAACCGGCGCATCGGGAGGGCGCCCTCATTCGTGAAGGGGTGTGAAAACGGGCTGGAGTCTTAGCAGAATCTTACGGAGGAGGCGGCGGAACGAAGAGCAACGAAGGCTCGCGCTCGACGCGCCGGATGAACTGACGAACGTACTCGATCACAGGAGCGGTGACTTTGCCCCGCACAGCCGATTCACGCAGGTAGGCGAGGGCGGTGAGTGCGCTGTTCAGCATTCCTGCGTGAGTGAATCGCTCCACGAGGCCATCTGCGAGTGTTGCGATCTCCTGTTCACGGCCGAGTGCGACGAGCGCGTCCATGATGTCAAAGACGGTGAGCGCCTCATCGACGACCATTCCCAACTTTGCGAACTCGCTGCGAACCGCGTTCAGTCGTCCGAGTGCAATTGATGGTTTGCCCGACGCCAATTGCAGGCATGCGATTCCCCAATTCGTACGCACGATTTCAGCGTGCTGTTCGAGAACCTCGAATGCCTGCAACGCCTTGTGGAAGTGTCGCGCCGCTTCCGAAAAATCGCGCAACTCGAGGGCGCAGTATCCGAGCGTTCGCGACTCGCGTGCGATCCAGGAGAGGTCGTCGATCGCTTCGGCATGAGCAAGGATGTCTCCGTAGATGCGTTGCGCTTCGCGAATGTCCTGTTGAAAAAATCGAATGTTCGCCTCGAGGTGCCGCGCCTTCAGATATCGATCGACATCGCCGCACATCTCGAACTCGCGTGTGCTCTGCTGCGCATACCGCAACGCGGTGTCATAGTCGCCCCGCTCGTAGCAGACGATCCCGCGCAGATGAGTCACGATCGCGGGACCAAGAGGAAGGAGCGGCGCATTTCGAAACTCGCGAGCTGCGCGATCCAGCGCCTCCAGCGCCGCGTCATAGTTGCCGAGCAAGCGCAATGCATTCGCGCGTTCTTTCCAAGCCATGCCCCGAAGATCGAAAACCGATTGCGCGGGATACGCCCGCTCATCCAGACTCTCGGCCACGGCGATCGCTGCATCCGCAAGCGTCAGCGCAACGAGCGGCTCGCGTTCGCACGCGTCATTCGCTGCGCGATTGAGGCGCCGCACCACCCCGCCCGTTCGAAACTTCCTCTGCTCCGCGAGATTCCGCCATGCAAACTCCGCCGGCTTCTCCATCAACGGCCCGAGCAGCCGCTCCGCTTCCGCGTCCTCCTCGGCCACGATCGCCGCGAGATCGCGAATCGTGTCGTTCAGCCGCGACACTTCGCCGATCGCGTCGCTGATCTCCCACGCCTGCTCATCCGAAATCTCCGCGTCGATCGAGCGGATGAACGTCAGTAGCGCGCTGCATTCGGGGCAAACCTCGACGTGCGACTCGATCTCGGCGCGGTTCAATGCCGCTGCCGGATCGAACGCGTATTCCGCAAGCTCCTCTTCGGTCAGGTGACGCATCACGGTTCCCGCATCAATCCGCGGACGACGTCGCGCGCGGTCTTCCGGCATTTGTGAAGCAGCACGAGTACGTAATCGGCGGTCGTCTCCCGGCTCGCAGCAATCGTCGCAGTCGTTTCGCCGTCGATGTAATAGCGATGGAGCAGTTCGCGGCATCGCGAGCCGACGCGCGCGAGCATCGTGGCCACGAGGAACTTCCGGTTGATTTGCTCGATCAGTTCCTCGCCGATGGTGCGGGCCATGGCAACGCCGGAGGCAATCGCATTCTGTTCGTCGCGTCCGCGCCAGTACTGTCTGGCCGCGTTGCAGATCGCACCCACGAGATAGTTCCGCGGGAGACGCACGCGAATCGCATTCGCGAAATAGCTCGCGAACACGTCGTTGACAAGCTCCTCGGCATCCTCGCGAGGAACGCGAAACTTCCTCAGCGCGATGACGCGCAGCAGCGGCGCGTGCGCGCTGTACACCTCTTCCGCTTCGCGCATCGCGGCCGCGCGGACCTCACCCGCGGGCATCGAGTCTCTCTCTCGGTTCACGACGACCCCCGCGGCCCACATTAGTGATTCCCGCATGACCTGTCCACATGGAGGGAGTGACGGCGATTCGGACGTCCCTACCTGCGGATCGGTGGAGGTTATGAAATGAGACAGGAGCGCGTGATTCGCGCTCCTCGCCGCCGGTATTGCATGCGGATCATCAAATACGACTTCGTGCGACGACGCGTCTGGCTATAGTCCGGCGCAGGTCCGGCAGGAAGCGACGACTCTCCGAGCGGGAACTTGGAACGGACTGGTTGCGTGCCTGCGACACTCTCATCTCGATCAACGCGACCCCACGGGGCACCACACAAGCCCTGCATTTGCGCACCTGCCGGACCTTTTTGAAAACGACTAAATGATCCCGTTGCGGATCGCGTACGTGACGATGTCCGCGTTCGTGCGCAGGCCGGTCTTCTCCAGGATTCGCGTGCGGTACGTGCTCACGGTTTTCGGGCTGAGGTTCAGGGTCTCGGCGATTTCGCGCACGCTCTTTCCGGAGGCGAGTGAGCGGAAGACTTCGAACTCGCGTTTGGAGAGGCGTTCGTGCGGGATCTCCGCGGTGCCGCGCACGAGCTCGGATTTCATTTGTTCGAGCACGCCGTTGCTGACGTGCATTCTGCCTGCGGCGACTTTGTCGATGGCGGTGAGGATGTCAAGGGGCTCCGCGTCTTTTTGCACGTAGCCGAGCGCGCCGGCACGGAGGCAGCGCAGGGCGTACTGCTCTTCCGGATACATGCTGAGCATCAGCACCGGCAGGCGCGGATGTTCCGCGTGCACGGAGCTGAGGACGTCGACGCCGCTGCGACCTTCGAGCGAGACGTCGAGCACGAGCACGTCGAAGGTTCGCGAGCGCAAGACCGACAGCAGTTCGTCCGCATTCGAAGCCTCGGCTGCCACCGTCCATCCGCGGCGGCTCGTGATGATCTGCTGGAGGCCGCGACGCACGATGGCGTGGTCGTCGGCGATGATGATGTTCATAGCGGTTGCAGCGGGAGGCGAACGACGACGCTCGTTCCCCGGCCCGGTGCTCCTTCGATGGTGACGGTGCCTCCGAATGTGTGCGCGCGCTCGCGCATGCCGATCAAGCCGAGCGACGCCGGCTCGCGCGCCGCGCTCGCGTCGATGCCGCAGCCGTCGTCGGTAATCTCCGCGCGCAGCGCATCCTCGATGCGTTCGATCACGATTGTGACGCGGCCTGCATGCGAGTGACGCGCGACGTTCGTCAATGCCTCCTGCGTGATGCGATAGAGCGCGGTCGCGCGATCGATCTCGAGCGCCGGATCGTCGACGAACCGCACGGTCGCTTCGATCCCCGTGCGTCGCGCGAATGAACGGACTTCGTGCTCGAGCGCGGCGCGGAATCCGAAGTCGTCGAGCACTGCCGGCCGCAGCTCGGTCGCGACGCGGCGCGTGCTGCCGATCGCGTCGTCGATCATCACGAGCATCGATTCGAGGCGGCGTGCCGAGGAGTCGATGCCGTTCTGCAGCTCGTCGCGCAGCAGCGCGGTCTCGAATCGCAACGCAGTCAATTCCTGCCCGAGCTCGTCGTGCAGCTCGCGCGCGATGCGCCTCCGCTCGTTTTCCTGAATCTCGCTGAGCTTCACGTTGAGGCGCCGCAGCTGTTCGCGCGACGCGATCGCCTGCTGCTCCGCGACGGTGCGCTCGGTGACGTCCATCGACAACGCGATGGCGCCGACGATGTCGCCGTCGGGATCGCGCAGCGGCTGCACGCGCGTGTCGAACGTGCGGCCGTTCTGTTCATAGCGGTACTCGGTCTCGTTGCCTTCGAGCGCGAGATGCATCGCGTCGATTCCCTGTTGATGGACGCGGAGCTCGAGCAGGTTGCGGCCGATCGTCTCTTCCGGCACGCGTCCGATCGATGGGACCGCCGCACCTTGCAGCGCGGTGACGACGAGGTTGCGATCGACGCTCCAGAGAATCGCAGGGAGCTGCTCGACGAGCAGGCGCAGCCGCAGCTCCTGCGATGCGAGCTCGCGTTCGGCCGCGCGCCGCGACATCGTCGCGCCGAGCATCGACGCGATGCTTTGCAGCGGATAGAGATCGCCGAGGTCGAACGGATGCTCGCGCGAGTACGCGGCGACGATGCCGGTGGTGCCGTGGCAGCTCGCGCCGTACGCGGCGACGAAGTGGAATCCGTTTTCGCGAAGATGCGGCGCCGCTGCAAAGTCGGCTTCGAGCAGCGGACGCGAGACGGGGAGATGACTCTCCATCACTTCGTCGAACACGCTGCCGTTGCCCGCGGCGATGACGCATGCATCCGCCACGAAGCCGAATTGCGTTCTCATGAAGAAGCCGTCCGGCGTGTGCTGAAGGATCTCGGCGCCGTTGGCCTGCAGCGCGGCCATGACGTGAACGAGCGCGGCTGTGCGAATTTCGTCGGCATCGCGATCGAGCACCGCGCGACGGCTGAAGGTCGCAACCGCCTGCTGTTGCGCGGCGCGCCGCGCCTGCGTGTCGTACGCAACGCGAAGCCGGCGCTCCGCGTCGCGAATCTCGCTGCGATCGACGTAGATTCCGATCGAGGCGATGACGATGCCGGCCTTGTCGCGCGCAGCGCTCGTCGACACTTCCACCGGAATGCGCGAGCCGCCGCGATGCACGCGCTCGGTTTTCAGATTGCGAACGCTGCCGCCGGACCAGACCGCATCGCGGATTTGCGCATGTTCCTCGGCACGCTCGGGAGGAATCAACGGGCTGATCTCGCCGACGACCTCCGCGGCGGTCCACCCGAATAATTGCTCGGCCGCGCGATTCCACGTGAGCACGCGGCGCTGGCGATCGAGGGCGATGATGGCGATCGGTGCGGTCTCGACGAGCGCGGCGAGGTGCTCGTTCGACACGGTGGTTTCCACGACTTCCGGCAGGACCTCAGAAGTAGCCGGGTGCGAGGTATTGGGAAGGATCGTCGCCACCCCCGCAGTTCGGCGACGCCGGCGGGAACTGTTCACAAGTGCGAAACGGATTACCCGTTCAGCGAGACTAGGGTACAGCAGCTTGGGATCGAGCAAGGACTCACTGCCTCCTCTATGGAGTGTCGCAACTGGAGGAGTAGATTACAGGAGCAAGGATGGATGTCAGGGTAAATTCCTGTTTATCCCGCGGTTCGCGTTTACGCCCAATGCAAAATCTCCGCGATCTGTTGTCCCAGCGTCATCGGGTCGAACGGCTTCGCAATTACGCCTTCCACGCCGAGCTGCAGGTATTTCTGCTTGTCCGCCGATTGCACTTTCGCCGTGAGCAGGATGACCGGGATGCGGCGCGTCGCTTCTTCGTCCTGCAGGATGCGGAACGTGCTCGGGCCATCGAGGTCGGGCATCATCACGTCGAGCAGGATCGCGTCGGGTGATGCGCTCGCAGCTTTTTGCAGAGCTTCCCGTCCCGAAGCGGCGGTCAGGATCTCCCATTCATCGGTCAATTCCAGACACGCGCCTGCGACGTCGCGGATGTCTTCTTCGTCGTCGACGACGAGTACGCGTTTATGCGGCACCGGCAACCTCCTCATGATTCAGTCGGTGAAGGAGACGCACGACGTTCTGCTCGAACTGTTCGAGCGAGACGCGCGTCTTCGTTAAGAATTCCGTGGGTCCGAGGCGCAGGCGATCCTGATCGGAGACGCTGACCTCTTTCGCCGAGTAGACGAGCAGCGGAAGGCGCGACAGCGAGGGATGGCGTTTCATCCAGTCGACGACCGCGAAGCCGTCGAGCTCGGGGAGCACGACGTCGAGGATGGCCATGTCGGGCGTGCGTTGCGCGCACGCTTCGATCGCTTCGCGCCCGTTCGGTGCGTGAATCGTCGTGATGCCGTGCGCCTGCAGCGCGGTGGCGATCACGCCGGCGAGATCGAGATCGTCTTCGACGAGCAGCACGACGGATTGCGCACACGACACGAATTCGTCTTTCATGCGATCGACGGCGAGACGCTCGCTGATGTCGCGGAACGTCACGACCACGCCGCTGCTCACGCCTGCGTCGTCGAGGATCGCGTTCGCGGTGTACTCGACGGGAATCGAGCGGCCGTCGCGCTCGAGGTAGACGACCGGCTTCGCGGCGCGATCGGTGAGCGGCGCAAATTCGGGAATGGTGCGGCCGATGAGCGCACTCGGCATCGCGCCGAGCATCTTCGCGCCCGATGGATTGATCAGCGTGACGACGCCGCGCGCGTCGAGGCTCAGGATTCCTTCGCCTGCCGCGTCGAGGATCATCTGATTGTGGCGGCTCACGTCGTCGTCGCGGCGCTGGACTTCCGCGAGCATTTCGTTGAAGCCGTCGATGAGCGAGCCGATCTCGTCGTGCGCGGAATGCGCAGGCGCGCGCAACGCGTAGTTCTTGTGGCTGCGCACGCGGCCCATGAGGCCCGCGAGCTGCACGATCGGCGTCGAGATCACGCGCTGCAGACGATTGGCGACGATGAACGCGACCGACAGCGAGAGGACCAGGATGGCGAGCACGCCCGCGGCATAGTTGCGCAATCGCGCCGTGATCTCACGCAGGTCCGAGCCGACGGCGATCCGTCCGACGACCTCGCCGTCGAAGACGATCGGACGCTCGATGTGCACTCTGATGGTGTTGAAGTCGCCGCCGAGGGCGCGGTAGCTCGCGAAGGGACGTCCGTCCTTTGCATAGATGACGGCGGTGACGATGGACGGGTCGCCGTGCAGAGCGCCGAGAACGTCCTTCGCCGTTTGCACGTCGCGGAAAACAAGGGGAGTGCTGACGTTCTCGCCCATGATGCCGGCGAGCGTGGTGAGATCGCTCTCGATCGAGCGGCGCATCCCGATCAAATCGACGGTGACGAATGCCGCGCACGCGAGGATCACGGCGATGGTGCTGGCGAGCATCACGATCGCGCGCAGCTTGGATTTGATCGACACGCAGGTCTCCTTCACCCCGTAAGTCGCAGTCAGACCTGTCTGAAATACAACGCGTCTGTATTTTTCGGATCTCGCCAGCGGACCCATGGACGGAGGAAGTCGAATGACCAACGTTCAGGCCGCCGTCGAGAAACAGATCGCCGCGTTGCGGCAGCGCTTCGTCGCGAAATTGCCCGAGCGCATCGCGGCGATCACCACGGCCTTGGAAGACGGGAGCGAGCTGCGCGAGATTCAGCGCCTGTTTCACTCGCTCGCCGGCACGGCGGCCACGTACAAATTGGAGGAAGTTGCCGCGGTTGCGTGGGAGGGGGAGGACGAGTGCGTCGAGGAGAAGCGGGACGGATTGCGCGCGATTGTGGAGCGATTGCGCGGGATCGCCACGCCTCAACCGGCCTCCGTCCTCTCCCTCTCCGCTGGCGCCGGCGAACGAAGCAATTTGATCCCGGGCGGGCGATCGGTGCTCATTGCCTCCGCAGACCTTTCCGCCGAACTGCTTCGCCGCCGCGTCGCGAGTGAAGGTTTCCACGTCATCGTCGTCACCGCACTCACCGCCGCCCGCGAGGCATTCGCGCAGCGAATCTCCGCGATTGTCATCGCCTCGGTCGACCTTGCCTCCGACGTGATCACCGCACTCCGCGAATCGCGCGGTGGCGCTTCGGCAGTCGCCTTCGTCCTCGGCACGCCGCGCACGTTCGTCGAGCGCATCCGCATGCTGCACTGCGGCGCCGACGGAGCATTTGCCGACAGCAATGACATCGACGCGATCGTGCAGACGATCTGCGCCGCGCAAACCACACCATCCGTCTCGTGCCCGCGCATTCTCTGCGTCGACGACGATCCGGAGTACGTCGCCTGGGTCCGCGCGGTCCTCGGCGGCGCGGGCTACGAATTTCTTGCGCTGAACGATCCCGTGCACTTCGAAGGAACACTCGCGGCGTTTCAGCCCGATCTTCTCCTGCTCGATATCGTGCTGCCCGATGTTAGCCGCGCCGATGCCGCGTTGTACGCGGCGAAAGAAAACGGACGCGCCCGCGTGCAGGCCGCCGCATGACCCGGAGGAATCCCAACGTGAAGGCAGCCACCTACGCACACACACTCGACGGCACGCTGATGCATGTCAGCGAAACGCTCGCCGCCGCCCTCGGCAAGCAGCCGCAAGAACTGATCGGAACGAATCTCCTAGACCTTCTCGACACACCGTCGATGTTCTCGTTCGATCGGTACATCGAAGAGCTCGAAGGGATCGGCATCGCGACCGGCAAGACCGGCATGATGGCGGCCGACGGCACGCGCCGCGTGTGGCTGTTCACGAGCGTGATCACGAACGATCCGCTGATGATCGTGCGCGGATCGATTCGCGACATCACCGCATCGGAAGAAGAAGTCAGCGCGCTGCGCCAAACCGAAGAAGAGTTCCGCGCCATCGTCGAGAGCGCGTCGGACGTCATCGCCGTGCTCTCGCACGACGGCGTGATCCGCTACGCGAACGGCGCGTTCCCGCGAAGTCTCGGGCACGAAGTCGCCGATCTGCAGGGCACGACGCTCATCTCGCTCGTCCATCCCGAAGATCGCCGCTACGCGTACGACTGGTTCCATCGCCGCGTGAAAGACGAGCCGGAGACCGGCGGTCTGCACGCGCGTCTGCGCCATCGCGACGGCAGGTGGCGCTCGTTCGAGATCGTCGGCAACGCGATGCAAGAAAGCGGCTCGCTCGTGCTGCACGCGCGCGACATCACGCAGCGCCTGCTGCTCGAAACACAACTCGAGCAAGCGAACCGCCTCTCGAGCCTCGGGCGCCTCGCAGCCACCGTCGCGCACGAATTCAACAACGTGCTGATGGGCATCCAGCCGTTCGCCGATCTCTTGCAGCGCGCCGATGCCTCGCCGATCACTGTCGCGAAGTGCTCGCAGCACATCAGCAACTCCGTGCGCCGCGGCAAGCAGGTCGCACTCGATATCCTGCGATTCACGCAGCCCGCGGAGCCCGCGATTCGTTCTCTCTCACTCTCGGAATGGTGGGACCATTGCGCGCCGGAGCTCGAAGGACTCCTCGGCAATCACATCCGCTTCGTCGTCGATATCCCCGAATCGCTCACGATCCTCGCGGACAGCGGACAGCTCGCGCAGGTGCTCACGAATCTCGTGTCGAACGCGCGCGATGCGATGCCGAAAGGCGGCACGCTGACCGTGAAGGCGCGGCGCGATGCGACGAGCGCGAAGAACGAATCATTCGTGCACATCTCGGTGAGCGACACCGGCACCGGCATCTCGCCCGACATCGTGCGCCGCATCTTCGATCCGCTCTTCACGACAAAACAAAACGGCGGCACGGGCCTCGGACTCGCAGTCGCGCATCAGGTCGCGCGCCGGCACGGCGGCTACCTCACCGTCGAGTCGGAGCTCGGCAAGGGCAGTACGTTTCATCTCTATCTGCCGATGGCACTCGACGGGACGCTGACCGAGCCTGCAGCGGATCCTGCGGCTCGCGAGACGCGCTTCCGCACGAAGCGCGTGATCTTCGTCGAAGACGAAAAGCCGATCGCCGAAGGCGTGACGCGCCTCTTGTCCGACGCCGGCATCGAAGTGCACGCAGTCGGAACGGGATCGGAAGGGGAGGCCGCAGTCG
>Ga0307468_100000411_pt1 | contig 10552 bp, 6 predicted proteins | sample atmdna_FD_203085 | JGI IMG/M metagenome (GOLD analysis project Ga0307468, IMG submission 203085) | Hardwood forest soil microbial communities from Morgan-Monroe State Forest, Indiana, United States - atmos_gases AM2C_05 | ecosystem: Environmental > Terrestrial > Soil > Temperate forest > Bulk...
GAGCAGTCGGCGAAGACGCTGGCGAGCAACGGCCTGACCTGGGCCGACGTCGAATCGCTCCGCAAGGAGGTCTCGTTCGCCACCCGCGTCGACCCGATCGCGGTCACTTCCCTCATGGTGCGCACCCCCTCGTACCTCAAGGAGCGCGACATCAGCGGGCTGACCCCCGACTACCCTTCGGTCTACAACTTCTACCCGGCGCGCGGCCGCTTCCTGATCGAGGACGACATGGCGTCGATGGCGCGCGTCGTGGTGCTCGGGGACACCGCCGCCCGCCTCTACTTCGGCAACGAAGACCCGCTCGGCAAGACGCTGTTCCTCGGTGACGTCGGATTCCGGGTGGTCGGCGTGATGCGCCGCAAGGAGTTCTACTTCAACGAAGGCGACCGGAACGCGCTCGAGTGGATGAACCGGATGACCATCATCCCGATCACGGCGCTGTATGCACGCTTCACCGGCGACCCCGATCGCAAGGTCGAGTACGTCAACGTGATGGTCGACTCGGTGAAGAACAACCGCAAGGCGGCCGACGCGATCAAGGCGGTGCTCCTGCGCCGCCACGGTGGCGTGCTGGACTTCGAGGTGATCAACCGCGAGGAGCGGCTCAAGCAGCAGGAGGCCGAGAGCGCGGTGTTCGACATCACCTTCATGGTGACCGGTCTCGTGTCGCTCATCGTCGGCGGCATCGTGATCATGAACATCATGCTGGCGTCGCTCCGGGATCGGATCCGTGAAGTCGGCGTGCGCAAGGCGATCGGCGCGAAGGGCCTCGACGTCGCGCTGCAGTTCCTGGTCGAGTCGGTGCTGGTGACCTCGATCGGCGGCCTCGCCGGCCTGCCGCTCGGGATGGCGTTCGCCGGCGGCATCACGGCGCTCCTGGGCCAGCCGGCGATCATCACGCCGCGCATGGCGATCGTCTCGGTGGTCGCCTCGGTCAGCGTCGGGCTGGTGTTCGGTCTCTATCCGGCGATCAAGGCCTCCCGGCTCAACCCGGTCGAGGCGCTGAGGTACGAATGAGCGGCCTCAACCTGGGCGAGATCGTCCGCACCGCGCTGTCGGAGATCCGGCACCACAAGCTGCGCTCGACCCTGACCCTTCTCGGGATCATCCTCGGGACCCTGTCGATCACCGTCATGACCTCCCTCCTCGACGGGGTCACCGCGGCGGTCTGGGAGGGGTTCACCGACCTCGGGTTCGACGGCGTGATGTACGTCGTCGGTCGCGGGCCCCGGGACCTACGGGAGCAGGCGGTCTTCGCCCGTTCCCGGGGACTGCAGCCGGAGGACGTCGACGTTCTCCTCCGGCGCGCCGACGCGGTCGACTCGGTGGCGCCGAGTCTCACCACCGAGGCGCTGGTGCGCCGCGGCGACGTCGAGCGGCGCGCCCGCATCATGGGGGTGACGCCGTCCTACGCCGTGGTGCGCAAGCGGTCGGTCGACAAGGGGCGCTTCTTCGGCGATCTCGACGAGGCGGCGCGCGCCCAGGTCTGCATCCTCGGCTGGCGGCTCAACCGGCGCCTGTTCGGCACCGAGGACCCGATCGGCCACACCCTTCAGGTCGACGGCCGCCCGTTCCGGGTCATCGGGGTCAGCGAGAAGCTGGGGAACCAGTTCGTCAGCGACGACGACTTCGTCGAGGAGATGGAGGGGCTGTACGTCCCGCTCGCGACCCTGCGCGCCTACGTCACCGGGGACGACGAACCGCTGTCGTACATCGCGGTGAAGACCGACCATCCCGAACGACTGAGCGACCTCCGGGCCGAGGCGCTGGCGTCCCTCAAGGCGGCGCACCGCGGCGCCGAGGACTACCGGGTCGAGAACATCGCCCAGGAGATGCTCAAGGTGCGCAAGGAGATCAAGACCGTCCTGCGATCGTGGCGGATCGTGCTGGGGACCATCGCCGGCATCTCGCTGGTCGTCGGCGGGATCGGGCTCCTGTCGGTGATGCTGATCTCGATCGGCGAGCGGCTCTACGAGATCGGCCTCAGGAAGGCGATCGGCGCCACCGACACGCAGGTCTTCATGCAGTTCCTGGTGGAATCGACGGTCCTGGCGCTGGTCGGCGGCTCGCTCGGCGTCGCCGCCGGGGTCGGCCTCACCCAGATGGTGGCGCAATTCTTCGCCGGCGGCCTGCCGATCAAGATCTTCGGTATCCTGTTCGCGCTGTTGCTCTCGGTGGCGCTCGGCGTCCTGTACGGCATCTACCCGGCTCTGAAGGCGGCGCGCATGGCGCCGGTCGAGGCGCTGCGCTCGGCCGCCTGAGGCTCGACGCGCATGCCCGCACTCGATCGACTCGGTCCCCCGCCGCCGCGCGGGCTTCTCCTCGACATCGACGGGACGCTGCTCGACGGCGACCGTGCGATCGACGGCGCTCCGGATGCGGTCGCGCGGCTCGGCGCGCGTGGTCTCTCCCTGCGCCTGCTGACCAACACCAGCCGGCAGGGTCGCTCCGACGTCGGGCGGCGCCTGCGCGCCGCCGGGTTGGCGATCGACGACGACGCGGTGCTGACGCCGGCCCTCCTGGCGCGCCGGATGATCCTCGAGGCGGGCGGATCGCGCGCCGCGCTGTTCGTGACTCCGGAGGCGCGCGTCGACCTCGAGGGGGTCGAGGAGACGCGGCGCAGGCCCGACTGGGTCGTCCTGGGCGACCTCGGCGACGCCTTCACGCACCGGACGCTCTCCGAGGCCTTCCGGCTGGTGCGCGACGGCGCCCGACTGGTGGCGCTGCACCGGAATCCCTGGTGGACCCCCGACGGCGCGGCGCCGATGCTCGACGTCGGCGCCTACGTCGCCGCGATCGAGGCGGCCTCGGGTCGCGAGGCGCTCCTGGTCGGGAAGCCCGCGGCTCCCTTTTTCTCCCTGGCGCTCGGTGCGCTGGGGCTCCCCGCGTCGGACGCGGTCGTGGTCGGCGACGATGCGGAGGCCGACGGGCGGGGCGGTCTCGGGGCGGGATGCCGGGTCGTCCTGGTGCGCACCGGCCGCTGGGACGGGCGCGACGCTCCCGAGGGAGCGCTGGTCGTCGAGTCGATCGCCGATCTCGCCTGAGCCCGGCGTCAGCGGCCGGGCGGACGCTTCTCGACGACTCCCAGGCCCTCCTTGAGAGTCACGAACTGGTCGGCGGGGAGCGGGCCGACCTTCTCGACCCGCGGCGGCTTCCCGGGCCAGCGGACCTCGATCTGATCGACCCGGGTCGCGGCGCCCAGGCCGAAATGCAGCCGCAGATCGTTCTGCGACATGTAGGACGAGGCGCTCCGGACCTCCTTCACCTGGCGTTTGCCGCCGGCGGTCACGGTGACCAGCGCCCCGAGCCCGTCGCGGTTCGCCTTCACCCCGGTCAGGCGCACGCTCAGCCAGTGTCCCGCCGCGCTTCCGCCATCGTTCCGGAGCAGGATCCCCGGGCGGTTGTTCGGATTGAGCGCCAGGTCGAGGTCGCCGTCGTTGTCGTAGTCGGCCACCGCCAGCCCGCGCCCGACGTCGGCGCGCTTGAAGTAGTCGCCGATCTCGGCGCCGCGCTCGCGGTACCGACCGGCGCCGTCGTTGACGTAGAACGACGCCCGCTGCGCGTACGACATGATGTCCGACACCGTCGCGATGTCGTCCATCGGGTGGCCGTTGGTCACCACGACGTCGAGATCGGCGTCGTTGTCGAAGTCGAGGAACGCGGTCCCCCACCCGGTCATCAGGAGGCTCGGCTCCGCGAGGCCGCTCGGGTACGACACGATCGCGAACGGCCCCTTGCCGCCGAGATTGCGGTACAGCTCGTTCGGCTCGTTGCTCAGGTTGGTGACGAAGAGGTCCTGGAACCCGTCCTCGTCGTAATCGGCGGCGTCGGTCCCCATCCCCGACTGCGGCGTGCCGTCCTCGCTGCAGCAGACCCCGGCGATGAGGGTGATGTCGGTGAACCGTCCGTTGCCGTCGTTGCGGTAGAACATGTTCGGCGTGGCGTCGTTGGCCACGTACAGGTCGTCGTCACCGTCGCGATCGAAGTCGACCCAGACCACGCCGAGGCTCTTGCCGATCGGGTCCCAGATGCCGGCGGAGCGCGCCACCTCCTTGAACTTCCCGTTCCCCTCGTTGTGGAACAGCATGTCGGGAAGCCCGCCGTAGGCGTCCGGGTGGCAGTAGGAGCGCCGGTTGGCCGCCAGATCGCCGCAGTACTTCTGATCGTTCATGGTGAAATCGACGTAGTTCGCGACGTACAGGTCGGGCCTTCCGTCGAGGTCGTAGTCGGCCCAGGCGGCGCTCGCGGCGTACAGGCCGTCCTTCACGCCCGCCGCCTCGGTGACGTCGGTGAAGGTGCCGTCGCCGTTGTTGCGGTACAGGACCGACGGCCCGAAGTTGGTCACGTAGAGATCGGCGTCGCCGTCGCCGTCGTAGTCGGCGCTGGTGCAGGCGCTGCCGTAGCCCGCCGCGTTCGCCACGCCCGCCTTCGCGGTCACGTCCTCGAAACGGCCGTCGCCGAGATTGCGATACAGGGTCGAGAACCCGAGCGACGGCGGGCGCGGCTGTCCCGGGAGCGGTCCGCTCTGCACGAAGTACAGGTCCTGCCATCCGTCGCCGTCGTAGTCGAACCAGCAGAGCCCGGCGGCGGTGGTCTCGATGTAGTACTTGCGCCCCTGCCCGCCGTGCCGGTGCTGGAACGCGATCCCGGCCGCCGTCGTCACCTCGGTGTAGCGCGCGCCAACCGGCGGAGCGGCCGGCGGCGCGGTGAGCGCCGCGCGCGCCATCGTCAGGATCGCCAGGATCGCCCCGACCGCCGCCACCGGTCCGCGCATCAGTAGGCCGACTTCCCTTCCGGGATGGTCTCGAGCGCGGCGAACGTGGCGCGTTCGCGGGTCGACGCCGCGTCGTCCCCCATCTGGTGATAGAGGTTCGAAAGCAGGTAATGCGGCTCGCTCAGCGTCGGGTCGAGCGTCACCGCCTGCTTCAGCGACTCGAGCGCTTCGGTGCGCCGCCCCAGTTTCAGCTGCACCCGGCCGATGTCGTTGTAGAGCGGCGCGTACTGCGGGTGCGCCGCGAGCAGCGTCTGGTACTCCGCGAGGGCCTCCTCGTAACGTTCCGCCATGAGGGCTTCGACCGCCTTCAGGCTCGCCGCCTTGACCTGGGCCGACTCTTCCGCGTCGGCCTTGCTGCGACCGGAGAGATCGGCGTAGGCGCGCCGCTCCTTCTCCGCCAGGTCGTTGCGACCGGCGCGCGCCGCGGCGGCCGCGAGATTGAAGTGCGCTCCGACGTGCCTGGGATCGATGGCGATCGCCTTCTCGAACTCGGTGACCGCGTCGTCGTACTTCCCGGTCGCCATCTCGGTCAGGCCGAGCGTGTAGTGCGCCTCCGGGTGATCCGGGCGGAGCGCGAGGGTCTTCTGCAGATGCTGCATCGCGGTGTCGTAGTCGTGGCTCCGATAGGCGATGAAGCCGAGGTTGTAGTGCGCCATGAGGTTGTCGGGGTCGCTCTCGAGAACGGTGCGCAGCTGCGCCGCCGCTTCCGGGAACTCCGCCTGCCGCACGAGAGTCCGCGCCAGGACCAGGCGCGCCGCGGTGTTCTCCGGGTGCCGCGACAGGTGATCGACGAGGAGATCGTGCGCCCGCTTCACCTGGCGGTTCTTGAGCCCGCAGGTGCCGAGACCGACGATGGCGCGCGGATGGTCGGGCACGATCCGGAGCGCCTCCTCGTACCCCTTCTGCGCTTCGGTGTAGTCGCCGTCCTTGAAGGCGCTGTCGGCGTGCTGGAGCGCGGTCTCGACCGTCTCGCCACCGGCGGGTGGCGGAGCGCCGCCGCTGTCGCGGCTGCCGCCGGCGCAGGCGACCAGGCACCCCGTGAGGAGCGCCACCGCGGCGCCGGAACCGAGCCTCTTGCTGTCGAAACGGATCATGACCGCGCGGATTTTAGCAGAGGGGTGCCGAACGGCCCTACCGCGCCCCGATGCGGAGGACCTGCCCGGGGTAGATGACGCCTTCGCGCCCGAGGTCGTTCCAGACGCGCACCTGCTGCACGCTGACGTCGTACAGGCGCGCGATGCCGGTGAGCGTGTCGCCGCGCTTCACCTTGTGCCGGATGCCGCCGTCGACCGCGGAGCCGGAGTCGCCGGAGCTGCCGGTGGCCGTCGGGCGGGTGGCATGCGGCACGCTGACCGTGCCGGCGGTGGCCGGCTCGCTCCGCGGCTCGCCGACCAGCAGGCGATCGCCCGGCTTGATGACGGCATCCTTCGCGAGGCTGTTCCACCGGCAGAGGTCGTCGAGGCCGGCGCTGAACTTGCGGGCGATGCTCGACAGCGTGTCGCCGGTCTGCACGCGATACTCGAGGCGCCCGGACGCGACGTTCACCGGCGCGTCGGTCTCGGTCGCCGGGCCGTCGCCGCGCTCGCCGTAATAGGCGATCAACCGCTGCCCGGGGCGGATGGTGGTGCCGTCGAGATTGTTCCAGCGCTTCAGGTTCGGCACCGTCGTGCGGTATTTCGCGGCGACCGCGTGCAGCGTGTCGCCGGTCCGCACCCGGTGGACGACCCGCTCCCCCGCCTCGTAGCTGGGGCGATCTTCCGTCGCCACCACGGTCGGGATGACCGCGCCGCCGACCAGCGGCACGTTGAGCAGCGTGCCGCGCGAGAGACGCCGCCCGGCGTAGCGCGGGTTGGCCTCGACGAGCGCCTTGGCCGGCACCTTGTAGCGCCGCGCCACCGAGGTGAAGGTCTCGCCCGACTTGGTCTCGTACACGGTCCAGGAGACCCGCTGATCGTCCGGCAGCGTCTCGAGGTGCGCCTTGAGCCCGTCCCCGGAGCCGTGCGGCACCCGGAGGGCGTAGGTCGGCAGGTTCGGCGGCGTCACCAGGCCGCGCAGCTCGGGGTTCAGGAGGCGGATGATGTCGAGGGTGGTGTCGGCGCCGGTCGCGAGGATCGCCAGGTCGGTCGGCTTGTCGACGGTCACCGTCTCCCAGGCGAGCGGCGAATCGAACAGGGTGTCGAAGCCGTAGTCGGCGGGCGACTTGTCGATCAGGATCGACGCCAGAATCGCCGGCACGTACGACTTGGTCTCGGCGCGGATGTAGCGCGTCCTGGCGATCGCCCAGAAGTCGCGTGAGCGCGAGCGCGCGATCGCCCGGTCGATCTTCCCCTCGCCGGCGTTGTACGCCGCCATCGCCAGGTACCAGTCGTCGTAGCGCTCGTGCAGGTCGCGCAGGTAGGCCGCCGCGGCCCGGGTCGACTTCTCGAAGTCGCAGCGCTCGTCCACCCACGGGTCGATGCGCAGGCCGTACTTCCGCCCGGTGAACGACATGAACTGCCACATCCCCTTGGCGCGGGCGCGCGAATAGGCGTTGGTCTTGAACGCCGATTCCTGGTGCGCCATGTAGGCGAGGTCCTCGGGGAGACCTTCCTCGCGGAAGATCGCCTTGATCATCGGCAGGTAGCCGCCGGAGCGCTTGAGCCCGGCCTCGAACTCCCTGCGGATGCGGGTCTGGAACGCCTCGATGAACGCCAGGACCTTGGGGTGCAGCGTGATCGGGATGTCGTAGGTGATGGCGCCGACCACCTGCTGCACCTTCTGGCGCTCCTTCTCGGCCTCCTCGGTCGAAAGGAAGGTGGTGATGTCCTTGAGGGAGTCGAGCGGCGAGCCGCTGTCACCCGGGCCCGGCTCCGGCTCCTGCGAGAAGCTCTCGCTGTCGAGGTCGGCGATGTCGCGCACCATCTCGTCGAAGGAGGCCTTGAGCCCCGGGTAGTCCGAGAGCGTGACCCCGCTCGACAGCACGACGTCGACGGCGCGGTCGAACTGCCCCTTCGCCTCGTCGTAGCGCCCCGCCTGCCAGGCATCGAGACCCGACTGGTAGGCATCCTCCATCTGGTCACGCATCGTCTGCACCGAAGGCGGCAGGTCGTCGCCGGGCGCGCGGTCGGGGCTCATCTCGCGGGCGACCGGCGTTCCGGGGGTGTCGGTCTCGTCGGCGTCGCTCGCGGCGCTGTCGGCCGGGGCCGCCGATTTCGATTTCGTCGCCGGGTCGGGCGCCGGGTGGGCGGGTGCCGGCGCCGGATGCGCGGGCTTCGCGGCCGCCGGGTCGCCGCCGTTCGCCGGAGGCGGGCTGGCAGGCTGGGTCGCGGGACTCTGGTGCGTCGAGGCGCACCCGGAGAGACCCGCCAGAAGGAGAACCGGCACGAGGGACAGGAGCGACCTGGTCACACCACCTCACGCTAAAAGGGTGCGGCGTCCGCCGGTGGACGCCGCATGCCGGGAATATATCGGCCGGGCCGCCTCCCGTCAAGGAGCCGGGGGAAGAAAGTGCCTGATTCCCTAGGGTTACGCGGAGGGTCCCCAAGGCGCCCGGGTCGGCCCGCGGCTTGCGAATCCGGCCCCGGGCGGAAGCGCACGACGCGGAGGTTCCGCCCCGCCGCGCGCGGCCTGCGCGCGTTGACACCCCGCGGAGGGTTCGCCTACCATGCGAGAGAACGAAGCGCTGAAATCCCAACCCAGGCCCGAGAAAGGAATCCCCGCGATGCCGCAGGACCCGAAGGAACGCGCCAAGGCGATCGATCTCGCCCTCGCCCAAATCGAGAAGCAGTACGGCAAGGGATCGATCATGAAGCTCGGCGACAAGGATCTGAGGTCCGAGGTCCCGGTCATCTCGACCACCTCGCTGTCGATCGACGCCGCCCTCGGGATCGGCGGGCTGCCGCGTGGCCGGGTGATCGAGATCTACGGGCCGGAGTCGTCCGGCAAGACGACGCTGACATTGCACGTGGTCGCCGAGGCGCAGCGCCAGGGCGGGCTCGCGGCGTTCGTCGACGCCGAGCACGCGCTCGACCCGGAGTACGCCCGCAAGCTCGGCGTCGACATCGACAATCTCCTCGTGTCGCAGCCCGATTCGGGCGAGCAGGCGCTCGAGATCGTCGAGGTGCTGGTGCGCTCCGGCGCCATCGACGTGCTGGTGGTCGACTCGGTCGCCGCGCTGGTGCCGAAGGCCGAACTGGAAGGCGAGATGGGCGACTCGCACGTCGGGCTGCAGGCGCGCCTCATGTCGCAGGCTCTCCGGAAGCTGACCGCGGTGGTGGCGCGCTCGCGCACCAGCCTGATCTTCATCAACCAGATCCGCGAGAAGATCGGCGTGATGTTCGGCAACCCCGAGACCACGACCGGCGGTCGCGCCCTCAAGTTCTACTCCTCGGTGCGCATCGACATCCGGCGCATCGGGCAGATCAAGGAAGGCGACGCTGACATCGGCAGCCGCACCCGGGTCAAGATCGTGAAGAACAAGATGGCGCCGCCGTTCAAGCTCGCCGAGTTCGACATCCTCTACGGCACCGGCATCTCGCGCACCGGCGATCTCATCGACCTCGCGATCACCCACCGGCTGATCGACAAGAGCGGCGCCTGGTTCTCGTACGGCGAGACCCGGCTCGGCCAGGGGCGCGAGAACGTGCGCCAGTTCCTCGAGGCGAACCCCGACCTGCGCACCGAGCTCGACCAGAAGCTGCGGCGCCTCCTCGGTCTCATCAAGGATCGCAAGCCGGCCGAGGCGAAGGACGCCGCCGCCGAACCGGCCAAGCCGGCCGCGAAGGAAGCCACCCCGGCGAAGCCGGCGCCGGCGCCGCCGGCCAAGCCCTCCGGGCGTCCACCGGCCCCCGGCGCGCGCGCCTGATCCGGTCGAACCGGGGGACACGGCGCCGCCCGCCCATTCCCCGGAAACGGCTCTCCCGCTTGCCTTGACAGTCCGGAAGGGGGGTTGTTACGATGCGCCCCTTTCCGCACGGTTCACCGGTGTGCCGCGGTAGCTCAGCCGGTAGAGCGAGGGACTGAAAATCCCTGCGTCGGCGGTTCAACTCCGTCCCGCGGCACCACCCACTTCCGGAGTCGCTCCGATCACTGCCCCTGCAATTCCGCGAGATGCCCCGGGTACGACAGGGCCATCATCGCGAACGATCCGAACGTGACCGCAAAGGCGGCGATGGTCAGGAACCACAGCCACGCCTCCCCCGCGCGGGTCCGCGGTTCGGTCGGATCGACGACCAGCGCGAGCGCCGCGCCCGCGGCAGCACCGCCGACGTGCGCGATGCTGTCGATGCCGGGGATGAAGAACATCGCGACGCCGTAGAGCAGCCACTGCAGCAGTTGATTCGAGAGCGCCCGCGCATGGAGGCTGGCGCGGAACCTGCTGAACACGAAAGCGAATCCGAGCAGGCCGTAGAGCGCTCCCGAGGCGCCGATGCTGAGCGCTCCGGGTCGCCACCAGTCGCTCAACGCGAAGCCGGCGATCCCCGTGACCGTGTAGATCAGGAAGAACTTGCGCCACCCGAAACCGCGCTCGATCAGCGGGCCGAGGGTGACCATGCCGAGGCTGTTGAGCGCGAGATGCACCAGGCCGCCGTGCAGGTAATTGGCGGTCACCAGGCGCCAGACTTCGCCGGCGGCGATCGACTCGGCCCATTTCGCGCCGAGCAGCCACAGGGTGACGCCGGGCGGCGACAGGAGCGCCTTCATCGGGCCGCCCTCCTCGCCCGCCCCGAGGGTGGCGGTCAGGATCATCATCCCGACGTTCGCGGTGATGATGACCGCGCTCATCGACGGCGAGCCCGG
>Ga0307468_100000413_pt1 | contig 10532 bp, 13 predicted proteins | sample atmdna_FD_203085 | JGI IMG/M metagenome (GOLD analysis project Ga0307468, IMG submission 203085) | Hardwood forest soil microbial communities from Morgan-Monroe State Forest, Indiana, United States - atmos_gases AM2C_05 | ecosystem: Environmental > Terrestrial > Soil > Temperate forest > Bulk...
AATCACCCGAAGGTGATCGAGGCCTACCTGGGAGACGAATACGTCCGCGCTGCTCCGGCTTGACGGGCTCGAAGCCGGCTACGGCGACCTGACAGCCATCTCCGGCGTCTCGCTCGAGGTGCGCCCAGGGGAAGCCGTCACGCTGATCGGATCGAACGGCGCCGGCAAGACCACCACGCTGCGCGCCATCAGCGGGCTCCTGCCATTACGGGCCGGTCGCATCGAGTTCGAGGGCGCGCGGCTCGACGGTCTCGGCTCGAGCCAGATCGTCGCGCGGGGGATCGCGCACGTGCCGGAGGGGCGCCAGCTCTTTCCGACCATGACGGTGCGCGACAACCTCGAGCTTGGCGGCCGCGCGGCGGACCGGCGCCGGAGGAACGAGGCGCTCGAGAGCGTCTTCGAGCTCTTTCCTCGGCTTCGCGAGCGCGAGCGGCAGCTCGCCGGCACCTTGTCGGGCGGCGAGCAGCAGATGTGCGCGATCGGCCGCGGGCTCATGGCCCGCCCGCGGCTTCTTTTGCTGGACGAGCCGAGCCTCGGGCTCGCGCCCCTGGCGGTGAAGCTGATCTTCGAGACGCTCCAGGCGATCAATCGCGGCGGCACCACGATCGTGCTCGTGGAGCAGAACGTGCCGCGCGCGCTCCAGCTCTCGCACCGCGGCTACGTGCTCGAGAACGGCCGCATCGTGCTCGAGGGCACGCGCGACAGTCTCCTGGCCAGCCCCCACATCAAGCAGGCGTACCTCGGCCGCTGAGGACCGCCGCGGGGCGGCCTCTTGACAGGCTCTCATCTTTCACGCTATCAATTAGGGCCTCCTAACATGATCAAGACGGTAGACCGAATTCTGGAAGTGATGGCGACCGAGGATTACGATGCAGGCGCCGCGTGACGACGCGGCGGCCGGGCCGCGGCCGCCGCGCCGGGTCGAGAGCGTGACCCTGTTCCAGCGCGACCGCGAGCTGGTCATCGTCCACCACGGGCAGGAGTACCGCCTGCGCATCACCAAGTCCGGAAAGCTGATCCTGACGAAATGAGGAGAGTGAAGTCGTGAGGGAGATCGTCGCACTGCTCGCGCGGGGGGGCCCGGTCATGATTCCGCTGGCCGGGTGCTCGATCCTGGCGCTTGCCGTGGTGCTCGAGCGCGCGTGGACGTGGTGGCGCGTCGGGCCGACCCACGACGGCGAGGCCGTCCTGACCGAAGCGGCCCGGGGCGACTGGGCCGCGGCGTGCCGGCTCGGGGAAGCCTCGCTCTCGCCGCCGGCGCGCGTGCTGGCCGCGGGCATCCGGCACCGGAACCCGGCGGCCACGCTCGCCATGGAAGCGGCGGCGCGCCACGAGATCGCGCGGCTCAAGCGCTTCCTGCCGGTGCTCGACACGATCGTCACCCTCTCGCCGCTGCTCGGGCTGCTCGGCACCGTCACCGGGATGATCGCGGCGTTCGGCGTCATGGGGCAGTCCGGGATGAACTCACCGCATGCGATCACCGGCGGCGTGGCCGAGGCGCTGATCGCGACGGCCGTCGGGCTCGGCATCGCGATCGCGGCGCTCGTCCCGCTCAACTTCTTCAACAGCCGCGTCGACACCATGCTGGAGACGATCGAGCGCTACGGCTCCCGCCTCGAGCTGGTCCTCGCCGAGACGGCCGCGCACGGCCGCGCCGGATCCGGCGCATGATCGTCCGCCGCACCACATCGCGCCGGGCCCGGATCGAGATCATCCCGATGATCGACGTGGTCTTCTTCCTGCTCGTGTTCTTCATGATGGCGAGCCTCTCCATGGCGGTGTACGCGGGCATGCCGGTGAACCTGCCCGGCGCCTCGACCGGCCGCGAGGCGCCGCCCGAGAGCCGGACCATCACGGTCATGAAGGACGGCCGCGCCTTCCTCGATCGGCGCCCGGTAACGCTCACCGAGCTCGGCAGCGAGCTTCGGAGCCTCGCGAGCGCCAATCCGGCCCTGGCCGTTGTCATCAACGCCGACGAGGAAGTCACCCACGGGCGCGTCGTCAGCGTGCTGGACGAGGTGCGCGCCGCGGGCGTCGCCCGTCTGGCCATCGCGATCCGTCCGGAGACGGCGCGCGAGGGAGCCGGCCCAAGGTGACCGAGCGCGTCTTCGGCTGGTGGGTTCTGGCCTCGCTGGGCGCGCACGCGGTCGGCATCGTCGCGGTCGTGCCGCTGGCGACGTCGGCGTCGCCCCGACAGATCGCGGCCGTTCCGATCGACGTGGTGCGGATCGAGCCGCCGTCGGAGCCTGTTCAGCCTCCGGTGCGGAAGGCGACGGCGCTCCGCGTGGTCGTGACGGCGCCGACTCAACCAGCCGCACCGGCGCCCGCGCCGCTGCTTCAAGACGCGCCACGCCCGGAGCCGACCGCGCCGGCGGCCGAAACGAGCGTGCCCGATCAGCGTCTGCTCGCGTCAGCGAGCGGAAGCTGGACGATTCCTGGGGCCACGCTCGACGCGCCGATCGGCGCGGGAAAGCTCCTGGCATCGCCCGGCCCCGCGGCGTACGGCACGCCCGGGGGCACCAACGTCGCGTCGAAGGACGAGGGCGCCGGGCTCACCTCGTTCGCGCGTCCCCTGGGCGGTTACCAGACCAAGCCGCGCTACCCGGAGGCGGCGCGCCGCGAGGGTATCGAGGGCATCACGACGCTTCGCTTCCAGGTGCTCGCCAGCGGCCGCGTGGGATCGGTCGTCGTCGCGCGCTCGGCCGGACACCCCGAGCTCGACCGCTCGGCGATCGAGGCGGTGAAGACGTGGCTCTTCGAGCCCGCCCGCCGCGGAAAGGAGGCGGTCACCGTATGGGTCGTGCTACCCGTTCGGTTCTCGCTGCAGGTCGAGTAGCGCTCTGCCTGATCGCCGGCGCCGGCGCGGCGCACGCTCAGGGGATCTGGGACGATCCGGCCTTTGCCCTCTATCGCCAGGCGGTAGAGGCCATGGAGCACAAAGATTTCGCGCGTGCCGCCGATCTGGCCAACCAGTCGATCGCCCAGTATGCCGGCAACGTGCCGGCGCACTATCTGTGCGGCCAGGCTCTGGCGGCGCAGTCGCGCTGGGGCGACGCGGTAGCGGCCTTCGCCAAGACGACGGAGCTCTATCCCGGCTCCTTCGCCGCGCAGCGCGACCTCGGTCTGTCGTACGAGCGGCTCGACAAGTACGAAGACGCGGCTCGCGCCTACGAGGCGGCGCTCGCGCTCAAGGAGCAGGACGATCTCCGTGCGCGCCTCGCCTTCGCGCTCTTCCGCGCCGGCCAGCAGCCGCGCGCAATGTCGGAGCTCAAGGCGCTCGCCCAGCGCGACACCAAGATGCCGGAGGTGTGGACCACGCTCGGACGCCTCGCCTACGAGGCGGGCGATCTCGCCACCAGCGAGAAGGCGTACGCCAAAGCCGCCGCGCTGAAGGACGACGGCTCGGTCTGGTTCAACCTCGGCGTGGTGCGCGTCGGGCTCAAGGACCTGCCCGGCGCGCTCGAGTCGTTCGAGAAGGCCGCGCAGCACGAGGACGTTCGCAAGCAGGCGGAGGCCGAGGCGACGAAGCTCCGGGAGGCGATCCGGCGCGAGCGGGCGCCGTCGTCGAGTGTTCCGAATCCGCCGACCCGTGTCGATCAGCAGCCGAGACGCTAGAGGAGACTCGCGCAAGGATCGCGTCGAACACGTACACATAGCTGCGCCCCCGCTAGCCAGCCAGGGATCTTCCCCATGCCAGTCCGCCCGGGCGATCACCGATTGCACCAGGGAGACTGTGCATGCGTCGACTTCGTCGTTCGGTTTACCGTTCTTCGTCCGCCGCCGTCCGCAAGCTGCTTTGCCGCACGCTGATCGGGCCGACCACCGGACTGGGCCTCTTGCTGGCCTCGACCAGCGCGCTTGCGCAAGCGCCGACCCCCGGGCCGAGCACGACGCCAGCCGAGGGTCCGAGCACGAGCCCGAGTTCGGCCCCGTCGTCGGCTCCGCCGCCGGCCTCCGGCGACGTTCCCATGACCCCGGTCGACGTGCGCGCCCAGCGGCGCGGCGAGTACCGCGTGCCGGAGTCCAGCATGTTCAAGATGCCCGGGCTCCTGAAGGACGCGCCGCAGTCGATCAGCGTGGTGCCACAGGACGTCATGCGCGAGCAGGCCGTCTTCAGCGTGCGCGAGGCGCTGCGCAACGTGACGGGACTCACGCTCAACGCGGGTGAGGGCGGCGTTCAGGGCGACAACCTCACGCTGCGCGGTTTTCCTGCCCGCAACGACCTCTATCTCGACGGCATCCGCGACTTCGGCGCGTACACCCGCGACTCGTTCAACCTCGCGGCGGTCGAAGTCCTCAAGGGGCCGTCGTCGGTGCTCTTCGGCCGCGGCTCGACCGGCGGCGTCATCAACTCGGTGAGCAAGGATCCGATGCGCACGCCGCTCTACGAGGTGACGCCGACCGTGGGCAGCCCCACGTTCTATCGGCTGACGACGGACATCAATCAGCCCTTGCCCTACGACGCGGCCGTTCGGTTCAACGCGATGTACCACAACCAAGATGTCTCCGGCCGAGACGAGGTCCACAACAGTCGGTGGGGCGTCGCGCCCTCGGTCGGCCTCGGCCTCGGCGGCCCGACCCGGCTCGTGGTGAGCTATCTGTTCCAGCAGGAAGACAACATCCCCGACTACGGGATCCCGTATCTCTTCGGCAAGCCGGCGCCGGTCTCGACGACGAATTTCTACGGCGTGCCCGCCAAGGACTTCGAGCGGACGGACGTGAACATCGGCACCGTCAAGCTCGACCACGCCTTCACCGACAACGTGAAGCTGCACAGCATCCTGCGCTACGCGTGGTACGGCCGGGAGAACGAAGCGACCGCGCCACGGATCGCCGGGACGCCGCAGTTCAGCACGCCGCTCACGTCCATCAGCGTGAACCGGACCCAGCAGGCTCGCGAGCGGGAGGACTCGATCCTGGCGAGCCAGACGGACCTCGTCGTCAAGTTCGACACCTGGTTCCTGGAGCACACGCTCACCGGCGGCGTCGAGTTCGACCGGGAGACCGCCGACTCCACGACCTTCACGGTCGCCGGCGTGCCCCCGACCAGCCTCGTGAATCCCGTTCCGTTCATCTCGATCGCCGGGATCACCAAGAACAAGAACCAGATCACCAGCACCACCGCCTATACCGTCGCCGCCTACGTGGTCGACGACATCAAGATCACTCCGGAGTGGCGGGTCATGGCCGGCCTGCGGTGGGACGGCTTCTGGGCGGATTTCCACGGCAAGTCGGCGGTCACCGGGGCGAAGACCGAGTTCGACCGCAACGACTCCATGTGGAACCCGCGGGCCGCGCTGATGTGGCTGCCGACGACCTGGCAGACCTACTACGTGTCCTACGGGTCGTCGACCAATCCCTCGGCGGAGTCATTGACCTTGGCGGCCAACACCGTGAACACCGATCCCGAGAAGACCTACTCGGTCGAGGTCGGCGGCAAGTGGGACATCCTCCAGCGGCTCAGCCTGCGTGCCGCTGGGTTCTACATCGAAAAGACCGACGCCCGAACGACCGAGCCGGGCGCCACGATCCAGACCCTCGACGGCAGGCAACGGTCGACGGGATTCGAGGTGGAGGCCACCGGCCGGATCCTGCCGCGCTGGAACATCTACGCGGGCTACACCTTCCTCAGCACGCGCGTGCTCGAGTCGAAGGACGTCCAGGGCGGCATCCCGATCCAGGGCAAGGAGCTACCGAGCGCGCCACAGAGCAGCGCCAGTCTGTGGACGACCGTCGACCTCTTCGATCGCTGGCAGGTCGGCGGCGGCGCCATCTACGTCGGCCAGCGCTGGGCCAACAACAACAACACCATCAAGGTGCCGGGCTACGCGATCGGCGAGGCCACGCTGGCCTTCCGGCCCATCAAGAACGTCGAGCTCCGACTGAACGTCATCAACATCTCCGACGCGAGCTACTACGAGCAGGTCTATCAGGGGCACACCGTGCCCGGCGCCGGTCGGACGTTCCTGTTCAGCGGAAACTTCGCCTTCTGACGCATGCTCGTTCACGTGCCGGAGGTGCTCACGGAGGCTCAGGTCGCGCGCTGTCGCGAGCTGATGGCGCGCGCGACCTGGATCGACGGCCGGGCGACCGCCGGGCACCAGTCGGCGAAGGCCAAGCACAACCTCCAGATTCCGGAGGGGAGCCCGGAAGCGCGCGAGATGGGCGAGATGATCGTCGCCGCGCTCGAGCGCTCGCCGCTATTCATCTCGGCGGCATTGCCGCACCGGATCTTTCCGCCGCTCTTCAACCGGTACGACGAGACGATGAATTTTGGCTTCCACGTCGACAATGCGGTCCGCCAGCTCACCGGCACGGGGCTTCGCATCCGGACCGATCTGGCGGTGACTCTCTTCATCAGCCGGCCCGACGAGTACGACGGCGGCGAGCTCGTCGTCGAGGACACCTACGGCGCACACTCCGTCAAGCTGCCGGCTGGGCACATGATCCTCTATCCCGCGACCAGCCTTCATCGCGTGAACGCGGTGACGCGCGGCGCGCGGATCGCCTCGTTCTTCTGGATCCAGAGCATGGTCCGTGACGACGGCCGGCGCTCGCTCCTCTTTGATCTCGACATGGCCATCAACCAGACGAACCAGGCGATCCCGAACCATTCGGCGGTCGTCGCCCTCACGAGCTGCTATCACAACCTGCTGCGCGGCTGGGCGGAGGTGTGACGTGCGCCTTCGGGCACTCGCGCTGACGGCGCTCATCGGGCTCCTCGGGCCCGCCGCCAGCCGGGCGCAAGAGCCGAGCACCGCCGCCGCGACACCGCCGGTCACGGTGGTCTACGTGCGGCCGGAGCGCTTCACCGACGTCAAGGGCAGCTGCTTCGGACCGGACGACCGGACCGGCCCGATTCTCGAGGAGCTCGCCGTTTTCATGCGCGAGACCGGCCGGCGCTTCACGCCCGCGGGCGGGGCTCTGGCGATCACGGTGACCGACGTCGACCTGGCCGGCGAGTTCGTGGTTCCGGTGCGCTTTCCGCAACGGTGCGAAGCGCGCGTCTATCGCGACATCTACGCGCCGCGGATCGACCTGGAGTTCCGGCTGACCGACAGCACGGGCCGCGTCGTGCGCGCGGACAAGCGCGTGCTGCGCGATTCCAACTACCTCACGCGGGTGGCGCTGCCGCCCTCCGACCCGCTGCGCCACGAGAAGCGTCTTCTCCTCGACTGGTTTGAATCCGAATTCGACTCACGCGGAGTCACGCGATGACCGAGATGCGCGTCGTCCAGGTGTGTACGTGCCAGAAGACCGACCGGCCCATCGTCCTGCTCGAGGATGCCGGACAGAGCCGCTGGCTGTCCTTCTACTTGCCGAGCGACGAGGCTAACCGTCTCGCGCGCGTGCTGAGGGGGAAGCCGTGCGTGCCGGTGCTCGATCTCCTGGGGCAGACCGCGACGGCCGGGGACTTCGAGGTGGTCGCCGCCGAGATCGACGGCGACGAGCGCGGCGTCTCGGCGGCGCTCGTGTTGAGCCGAGGCGAGCGCGTCTTCAAGTTCGGCTGCCATCCCGCGGACGCCCTCGCGCTGGCGCTCCGGGTCGGCGCGCCCATCCTCGCCTCGGACGAGGCCCTCGCCCATGCCTGCCCCGCCGACCCCGAGCTGCAGGCGCGGGCCGTCCGGCGCTGGCTCGACCAGCGGCGCCCCACGGATTTCGACGACCACGGCGCCGGCACCGAATAGCCCCGATCCCTCTCCGCTGGGCGGACATCCCTGTCGGCCGGGCGGATAAGGTACTCTTGAGGGCCCCGAGCGGCTCGGCGGGGAGGGAGGGGCCGGCATGACGAGTCCGATCATCACCGAGGCGATCCGGGTCCTCGTCGACCGCCGCGACCTGACCCGCATCGAGGCCGCCGCGGCGATGGAAGCGATCATGTCGGGGGCGGCCACCAACGTCCAGATCGCCGCGTTCCTGACCGCGCTCCGGATGAAGGGCGAGACGGTCGAGGAGCTCATCGGCTTCGCGCAGGTGATGCGCGACAAGGTGGCGCGTGTTCCCGCCAGCGGCGAGGTGACGGCGTCGCTCACCGGCACGGACCGCGAGATGTTGATCGACACGTGTGGCACCGGCGGCGACGCCTCGGGCACGTTCAACGTCTCGACCGCAACCGCGTTCGCGGTGGCCGGCGCGGGCCTCAAGGTCGCCAAGCACGGCAACCGCTCCATGTCGGGCCTGAGCGGCGCGTCGCTCTGCGGCTCGGCCGACGTCGTCGAGACCCTCGGCGTGAAGCTCGAGCTGGCGCCCGAGCTGGTCGGGCGCTGCATCGCCGAGATCGGCATCGGGTTTCTCTACGCGCCGCTCCTGCATACGGCGATGAAGCACGTCATGGCGGCCCGCCGCGAGGTCGGGATCCGCACGGTCTTCAACCTGCTCGGGCCGCTGACGAACCCGGCCGGCGCCAACGCGCAGGTGATCGGCGTGGCGGCGGCGGCGCTCACGGAGGCCCTGGCCCGGGTCCTGGCGGAGCTCGGCACCTACCGCGCCTTCGTAGTCCACGGCGCCGGGGGTCTCGACGAGATCTCCAATACCGGCGAGAGCAGGGTGTCCGAGGTCCGGGAAGGGGTGGTCCGGACCTATACGGTGCGGCCCGAGGACTTCGGCCTGGCGCGCGCCTCGATCGGCGACCTGCTCGGCGGGGACCGCGAGCAAAATGCCGAGATCATTCGCGATATTCTCCGCGGCGAGCCCGGCCCCAAGCGCGACATCGTTCTCATGAACGCTGCCGCGGCGCTGGTGGCCGGCGGCCGGGCGCGCGACCTGAAGGAAGGGGTAGAGCTGGCCGCCCGGTCGGTCGACTCCGGCGCCGCGCGGGGCAAGCTGGAGAGCCTGGTCCGGCTCACGCGAGAGCTTGCGGCCTGAGAGTCGCTGACCTAGAATAGCTCATCGCGGCGCGCCCAAGTTCCCTTCGGCGTTGCCGTTCCTCTCCCGAGCCCGTCGATTCGCGGTCGGGTTTCCGGTAGAGAGTTCTAGAACACCGAGGTTCTCATGAGCGGCGTCGGAGCGAACGGCAGGATCAACGGGCGAGTTCCTCGCTACTACCGCATCGCCGAGACGCTGCGCGACAGGATCCGTGAAGGACTCCTCGCCCCCGGCGCCCGGCTCGACAACCAGCGACAGCTCGCGAAGAGCTTCGGCGTCACGCTCATGACCCTGCGCCAGGCGCTCGAGCTCCTGGAGCGCGATCACCTCATCACGCGACGGCACGGACTCGGAACGTTCGTCGCCGCGCCGTCGATCGACTACGACATTCTCCAACTGCGGCGCTTCGCCGGTGATCTCTCGGCCAAGGGCGAGCACGTCGCGACGCGCCTGCTCGGCACCCGGTTCGCGATGGCCGACCAGCGCGTCGCGGAGGCGCTGCGCCGGCCCGCGCGGGCGCGGGTGCTCGTCGTCGAGCGGCTCCGGCTGGTCGACGATCGCCCGATGAGCCTGCAGCGGTCGTTCCTGCCCTCGCCCATCGGCGACGAGGTGGTGCGGGCGGACCTCGCCGTGACCCCGCTGCACCAGGTGCTCGAATTCAAGCTGGGCGTCGTCATCGCTCGCGCGCAGGAGACGGTCTCGGCGGTCCGGCTCGGCCGCCGCGAGGCGCGCGAGCTCGGCTGCCGCGCCGGCGAGCCCGCGTTCGAGTCCGAGCGCGTTTCCTACGACGCCGCCGGCTCGCCCATCGTCTTCGACCGCGTGTTCATCCCGGGCGACCGCTTCCGGATCACCCGCGAACTCCATTACGAAGGAGCGACTTCATGAAGATCCTCGTCACCATCAAGCAGGTGCCGGACACGGCGACCCAGGTGAAGATCGCCGCCGACGGCAAGTCGATCGACACCACGGGCGTCACGTGGATCGTCTCGCCGTACGACGAGTTCGCGGTCGAGGAGGCCCTGCGCATCAAGGAAAAACGTGGGCAGGGTGAGGTGGTGGCGGTCTCGCTCGGCCCCGATCGGGTGAAAGAGGCGCTTCGCTCCTGCCTCGCGATGGGCTGTGACCGCGCGATTCACCTGAACGACCCGGCGTGGAGCGCGGCCGACACGCTCGCCACGGCCCGCGCGCTCGCGGCGGTCATCAAGCAGGAAGAGCCCGCACTCGTGCTCTGCGGTCGCCAGGCGATCGACGACGACATGGGCGCCGTGACCGCGCAGCTCGCCGAGATCCTGGGCTGGCCGTGCGCCTACTGGATCATGGAAGAGGCGATCGACGCCGACGGCAAGTCGGTGCGCGCCGCCCGGCAGGTCGAGGGCGGGCTCGAGGTCTTCGATCTCCCGCTGCCGGCGGTGCTCGCCGCGCAGAAAGGGCTCAACGAGCCGCGCTACCCGACGCTGAAGGGCATCATGGGCGCCAAGAAGAAAGAGATCAAGGACGTGAAGGCGTCCGATCTCGGAGCGGCCGCCGAGCCTCCGCAGCTCTCGATCGTCGGACTCCAGGCTCTCCCGCCCCGGCCGCCCGGACGCATCATCCAGGGCGACGTGCCCACCGCGGTGAAGGAGCTCGTCCGCGCCCTGCGCGAGGACGCCAAAGCCATCTAGCGAACC
>Ga0307468_100000414_pt1 | contig 10527 bp, 11 predicted proteins | sample atmdna_FD_203085 | JGI IMG/M metagenome (GOLD analysis project Ga0307468, IMG submission 203085) | Hardwood forest soil microbial communities from Morgan-Monroe State Forest, Indiana, United States - atmos_gases AM2C_05 | ecosystem: Environmental > Terrestrial > Soil > Temperate forest > Bulk...
GGCCTTCTGGTTTTCGGTGATGGCCGGTTGCGTCGCCCGGAGCACTTGCGTCACGGAGACCGCCGTCGTCGGCACCGTCGGGACATCCTGACGCTGCTGCGGCGCCAGGACACTCGAGAGGTTCTCGATGCCCTGGTCGATACGCCGGTTGACGTCGTCCGAGTACGCGCGCCGATCACCAGCGAACTTCTCCGCGAGCAGCTGGAGGACCGAAGTATGGTCGAGGTTGCCGTGGTAACAGGTTCCGCTCGGGACAAACGGCGACGCGACTAGCGCCGGCACCCGGACCCCGGTGGTCACGAACGGCTCCCGGTACAAGGCGCTCTGCGGAACGCGAGTCTTCACCGGCAGCGGAGCGACATGATCGAAGAACCCGCCGTGCTCATCGTGGATGACGATCAACATCGTCTCCGCCCACCGCGGACTGCTCGTCAGGGCTGCATACACGTCTCGCAAGAAGTGCTCGCCGGGACCAATCGGGACAGGCGGATGGTTGTCGTTCGGCACGAATCCGAAGTGGACGGGCGAGTCTCCGTACTCCGGCTCGATAAAGATCACCTGGGGCACCTTCTCATCGGCATCGCTGTCAATGTCGCTCGCGAGCTGTCGCATACTGTGAAAGTTGCCTCCCAAGATGTGGCCGAACGCGCCGAACAGCGGGAAGAATGAGAACCCGCAGTGATAGGCCCGCCAGCGCACCCCGCGGCGCGTCAGCCAATCGAAGACGAGATCGCGGTGGGGGATGATCCGCGATTTCGTCTCGTCGACCGTCGCGGACCCTGTGAACGCCATCACCCTGTTCGGGTGCGTGTCGGTGGGCAACGGCGCGAACCATCGATCGCAGACCAGGTAGTTCCGCGCCAGGAAGTCTGACATGAAGACCGAATCCGGCGTGAGGTATCCGAGGGGGGGCGGCTGCTCGACGATGCTATGACTCATGTCCACGTAGGCCTGCACGAAGCCGCTCATCGTCGGCGTCCCGCCACTCACAGCGAGTTGGACCGCGACCTCTCGCCGGCTGTGGGGCAGATCGTGGGGAAGTGGCCCGTCGGCCATAGGAAACGGCCGGTAGATCTGATGATCGTACTCGTTCGCGAAGCGTGGGTCCGTGTCGGGGTTGATCAGCCCGTCGATGTCGATGCGGCCGCCGTACTGCGGCAGGGACAGGTACCCGAGCACATGATCGAAGGACCGGTTTTCCATGATCACAACGACGATGAGCTTGATCTGGTCGAGCGCGGCCATGGCCTACTGTCCGCACCCGAAGCCGACCCGAAACGTGAGACGGCTCGCCATCAACCGGAGCGCGTCCTCACAGCTCTCGCCAGGTGCGAGATCGGCCTGGAGGGTCCAGGTACCGGCGACCGGCTCCCGATCGAATGCGGCCGTCTGACCCCGAGCGGGAATCGTCGCCCGCACGCTGCCTTTGGTGAGCACCATCGGGCGGGCGTTGACGTTGGTGACCGAGGACACCTTCAGAGCCGACGAGACTTGCCCTTCCCCCAGCGGAACCGTCAACGAGATCGTCCGCTCGGCAGACGAGCAGGCCGCCACGCCGCCATACTCCCTCGAAGGCGGCGCCACGACGACGTCCGCTTCCGTCGTCTTGCACGAGAGCAGTCGGGTCGCTTTTATCGTGAACCGTGTGTCCCGGTCGACGATGAACCGTTGCGATCCGGAGGACGCCTTGTGGCCGATGTCGGATACTGCCGGCTCGGCGCTTATGGTCACGTTTCCGCTCGCCACCCACGTCACCGTCACAGCATCCCCCGCGCACGCTGTCCGCGGAATCGCGCTGAATGCGTCAATGGAGGCGCAGCCGACACAGAGAACCATTGCCGGCGCGATGGCGCGTAGGGCCACGAACAGCTGTGGACGCATTCGACTCCCCATTCTTTCTGCGTCGTTGAGAAACGTGCGATCAGTAGCCTACGTGCTGGCGCTGACAGCCCGGTATCCCAGCTCTGCTGCCGAAGGAAAGGTGGGCTCCACTTCGGCCAGGACCTTGTCGAGATTGGCGAGGAACTGCGGCAAGCGCTCAACCCAGCACTCCACCATCCGGAGGCGTGGCTAGGCCGCCACTGAATTGGGCACTCGTGTGCGCCTGTTGAGCACTTCGTCCCAGCATTTTCCCTGCGGTGGAGGTCGCCGAGCATCACGGCCGAGCGTATCCTGCTCGTGAATGCTTGCCAAGCGCGTTGGATAGACTCGACTCTGTTGGGCGCTCGTCGTGACGGACGCAAAGAGCTACGACCTTGTAGATATCACACAAGACATCGGCTGGCGCGATCGTCGCTGCGGCGTTGAGGGGACATTCCAACGCTCATGGACAAGGCGCTGTGGGCGCGCTTGGGTGAGACCGCGGTGTCGGCGCCGCAGGCGACCAGTGGCTCAGTGAACAACGGCGGGCAGTACACCGCAACGGCCTGGTGCTCTACGCGGACGAGCTCGGCCCGGTGCCGATCACGACGCCCGCGTACAGCCCGGAGAGCAGCAGGCTCGCGGAGGGCCTTGTGCATACGTTCAAACGCGACTACGTGAACATCCACGAGCTGCGGGACGCGGAGAGCGTGCTCGCCCAGCTCGCGGCCTGGATCGACGACTGCAACTGTCTGGCGCTGCCACTCGGCGCTCGGCATGCGGAGCCCGGCCGACTATCGGGCGATGACGTCACCGAGCCGCGAACTCACGCCCCCATCTGTCAATCCCATCCGAAAGAGTCGAGTTCGTGACATCTATTCTCTTGACTACGCTCACTTGGGCCGCCGAGTATCGCTTCGGATCCTGCCCCTCAACGATTCCTCCATGATGAAAGGAGCAGGGATGCGCGTAACCATCACCATCTCATGCATTGCCCTCGGCTTCTGCATGGTCGCCTGCGCCACGCCCAAGAACATCAAGGACAAGAGTGCCGCCAGCGCCGCGCTGTACGCTGACCTGTCCACCGCCCACCGAGCCTATGTCAGCGCTCTCACTGACGAGCTCCAGCGGCGTGACCTGCTGGAGGCCCAGATAGCGGTTCGTACTGGAGACAAACCTCCGCAGCTCGAGAAGCCTCGGGCGATTCCGGCTGACACGCAGCAGGTCCTTCAGAGCCTTCGCGCCGTTGGTCTCCAGATAGATACCTCGTCGCTGGTGTACAGCGTTGTTGATCGCTTCCTCCGCATCGACGTGGTGGATCCCGACGACATCGCGGCCGTCACTTCCCAAGCGGCCAGCGCTTTCAAGGAGAAGTAGAGATGGCGCATTTGCTGCTGGTGCTCTGTGTGGTGGTCTTAACGATTTCTGGCTGCGCTAGCTATAGTGAGGTCGCGCAGCTTAATCGAAGCAATCAAGCGTACCTGGAGCGCCTCGACAAGCAGCTGAGTTCCGACACGGTCACCAAGCCACTCTACGAGAAGCTCGCGTCGAGTCGGGCCGCCACCCTCAACGCCGAGGCCAGGGCTAGCCTGGCTGAGATCGAAGCGAAGTCCAAGTTCTCCGAAGCCGACGCGCGGCGCATCTATCTCAATGCCGAGAACGCGAGGATCCAGACCGAGTTCAACGTTGAGGCCGACGCCACGGCTCGCCGCGCAGCCCTCCTGAAAGAGCTAGATGCGAAGCTCGTGGTAGCAGTCAAGGCGCTTCAAACCAACGGAAAGGACATACAACGGTATCTTGATCTCGGCTTCTTCGAGCGTCTCTTCACAGACGTGCGGGGCATGGACCCGGCCAGACTCAAGCAGATCGGTGAGGACTTAAAGTCCATCGCGCAGCGCCTCGCGCCCGGCGAGGGGGTGCGGTAAGCCATGAGTACTGGCTCGGACCTTGTCGCGGCGGCGAGGGAAGCACGTGAAGTCTACCAAGCAGGCAAACAGATAGTGAAGGACTTGGACGCAGAGGCGGACGTCGCCAAGAAGGATCTGGACCGTCTCGCCGATTTCGCCAAGCAGCTTGGAGCGATTCTTGACGACCTGCCAACGGACATGTCCAAACAGGAGCGGCGGCGCTTCATCGCCGCCACCAAGGCTACAATCAACGAACGGCTCAAGTACCAGGACACGGTCCTCGACTTTGAGGAGCGATTGAAGCTCAACGCCCAGCTCTTCACACTTGAGAACCAAGAGTTGAAGCTCGATCTCCTCGATCGGTTCGACGTCCGCAGCCTCCTCGACGCCGATGCTCTCGCGAAACTCCAAGTTGAGATCGATGACGCACTGCGCCAGATCGTGAAGCAGATCAAGGCGCGCGGGTACGTGAGACTTGCGGCCAAGCTCGCCATTCTGGCCATCGACTTGGGCGTCCTAGTGGCCAAGGCGGCGGCGTAGGCGCCGACCCCCTGGGGGGCGCAAGAACACAGATCACAACTCTCTCGCTCGGCGAGATCGGGCGGCTGGGGAACGGCGACCTGAGCTGTGTCTGCGGCTCCAGCGAGGTTTCGGCGTGCAGGGCTGGGGCCGGACGAGGACGAGGGCACAGGCGTGCCGCGGGGGTCGTGTAGCCGCGCGCTCAGGGTCGGCCCACCGCTCGTTCGCGCACCACATCTGCCATGTCGGCGTCGAAGATTTCGCGCACGGGTAGTCCCTCCCGCTCCTGGAACATGCGGAGGGCGGAGCGCGTGAACCGCCCTACCACGCCGTCCACCGGGCCCGGGTTGTAGTCGAGATAGATGAGATAGGCCTGTATGGACCGGACTTGGAGATCAGGCAGCGCACCTGTCACGTACTTCTGGTGCGCGGCGCGGAGGCGCTCGTCATAGGAGTTTCTGGCGTAGTCCGGCCCATTGTAGGCAGCGGCGAACGCCGGCCAGTTGTGCGCGCGCAGGTGCTTGTCTGCCCCGATCGACGCGATGAAGCGCGCCATGCCCTCGAGCTGCGCGTTCTCTGATTCCACGAAGGCCTTCACCATCGGCTCGATACCCTGGAAACCCGCGGCTTTGCAGTTCTCACCCATCACCTGGCCGAGCCCCCACGAAGCGCTGCAGAGCGCGGCCACGCGGTCGAGCTTCACTGCTCGGGCCAGGCGATCGTACTCGCGCGCGCCGCCACCGTAGCCTCCCCATTGCTTGTTGCTGATATCTGGGACCTCCGCGTCGAACTTTCGCCTCGTCAGCCGGCTGAAGTAGTGACGCTCGAAGAGGATGAGCGGCCGGCGGTCGGCGAGGAAGCCGCAGCCGCGCGTTTCCACGGTGAGCACGGCCCACAACTCGGCGGCATGTACGCTGAGCATATCGCACGCGGCCGCGATACCGCCGGCATCGATCACCAAGCCGGCGCCTTGGAATTCTGCCATGATTCACCGCGGGTCGTGTACCGCGGACACCTCATCTGCGCCTCCGAACGGCCTGCGGATAAGCAACGAGAGGCTAGGCGACATCAAAGCCCTTCCCATTCCTCCAAGCTGTGCCGGGGGACTCGCCGACAGATCGCTCCGCCGCCGCACACATCTCGGACAAACGCCCCTCAGCCGATTTCTGTCTACGGAAACCGCCCGGGGCCGTTCGGACATAGCCAGAAACCAAGCTTTCAGCCGGATCAGCGGCTTCCGATGTGCTGGCCGGCGTCCCCGCCGCGTGGCCCCCAGCACGTGCATGGCGCGCCGACCGGCCCCGGCGTGGAGGTCTGACACACGCCGAACGGCGTCCCGCACGCCGTCGTGAGCCGGCCCTGCTGCTGGTAGGGCGTCTGCTGGGGCGCCTGCTGCGGCGCGAAGATCATCCGTCCGGGATCCCCGCGACCGCAGGAGCACGGCGCGCCGACGGGGGCCACCGGCGCAAGGCAAACGCCGTACTGCGTCTGACATGCGCTGGTGAGCGCGGGGCCTTGCGCTTCAGAGCCCGAGACGAGTCCGAGCACCGCAAGGAGCAGCGCCGGCCCGAGCAGCTTCGCAGACCACATGCTCACCTCGCTCCGGCGGGCCCGGGTGACTTCGCGGGCTCCGCGGGCTTGGACGCAACGGGCTTTTCGGCTGGCGGCGCCGCCGCGGACGCGGCCGCGCAATCGGATGGCGTGCCCGCGGGAATGCCGATGCGCGCGGGCCGCAGCAGCGTCAGCGAGCCCTGACTCGTCCACACGCGCACCGCGCGCTGGATGTCGGCTCCCTCGCCGCCGCGCTTGCGCCACGCCGCCTCCTCGTCCCAGCTCATCTGGTTCTGCACGCGATCGAAGCGCGCGATGATGCCCTTCATGTTCGGCAGCACGGAGATCGTGTCCGCGGTCTGGTATCCGAGCGTGACTTTCGTGCTGCGCCACAGGCGGCGCCCGGGAATCACGATCGCGCCCGGGCGGCACGCGGTCAGCATCACCGGATCGAGACGCGACTCCATCAGCTCCGGGCCGAGCTGCTCGATGCCGAGCAGGAGCGCCTCGAGCGGCTCGAAATCCATCGGGACGTCGACGACATACTCCGAGACCTGCGCCGTCGACGGCATCAGGGTGCCGTCCTTGTCCGCCCAGCCCGTCGTGACTTCGAGCTTGGCCTTGTTCCACCACGACGGGATGGAGACGAGCGCGGAGAGCGAGTACTGCGCTGGCGTCTGAACGACCGCCTGACGGAGCCCGTCGGGCGTCGTGAGGCGCGGAGAGATCATCCAGCCGAACTCCGCGCTCGCGGGGTCCTTCGCGACGCCCGCGAATCCGACGACCGCGGTGCGGCGCTGGAGCGACCGCGACTGGACTTCGCGCCGGAGCTTTGCGGTCCCGCCGCCCTGCTGACCCGTTGGCACCTGCCCGGTCACGTCGGCGCCGGTCGAGAGCGTCAGGTCGATGCTGTCGGCGCTCTCCTTCGGCGTCACGCCGTAGGTGAAGGCGCGCACGTTCGCGCGCGCGATGCGAACGAAGTTGAGGAGCCCGACTTCGGCCGAGGCGACGTACGCGCCGCTGGACGGCAGCACTTCGCGGAAGTCGTTCTCCGAGAACGTGATCGAGTCGTCGCGCACAGTGTCGAGATGCCGCTGGGACACGCGTAGCTTCGTGGGAGCGGCGAACGCGACGACGCCGAAGTCCTCGAGCTTCTGGTTGGCGAACTCCTCGCGGATCTTGGCAACCTGGACGATCGAATCGCCGGTCAGCTTGTCGGGCTGGATCGCCGCCACGAGGAACACGCGCTGATCGACCTGGAAGACCGCGTCGTCCTTCGCGTCCGGATAGCCATTGAAGAAGGTGAGCCGCGCAAGGTTGCGGAAGGCCGGAATGTTGTAGAACGCGCGTCCGACGAAGCTCGTCTCGGGTACGACGAGCCCCAGCACGAGCTTCACGGTCTTGCTCGCGAAGAAGGAGTTGAGCCACACCTCGACGGTATCGCGCGAGAGCCGCGCGCGATCGAACTCCGACGGCGGCAGCGCGCTCTGCGCCGCGGGGACTTTCGAGAGGTATTCGCCGATCTTGGCGCCGGCCGGGACCTGCAGCGGCGCGCGGCTCGGCACGATGCTCTCCTCGACGATGGCCGTGACACACCGCTTGCGCGCCACGTGCTGCGCCGTGGAGAGCTGCTGCCCGCGTTGCTCCGGTCCCTGGGGATCGAGCGGCTCGCCCTGGCACTTCGGGATCTTCGCGACGACGACGTTGAGGTTCCTCGTCAGGAACGCGATGAGCTGCGCGTAGTCATTGTGCGAGAACTCGTTGGCGTGGAACGCCTGCTTGAGCTCGCGGTGCGTCTCGTTGAGGCGCGAGCGGAGGCTCTCGATCCACTTGCCGTAGATCACGCGCCACGCTTCGACGTGCTCAGGGCTGCCGAGCGAGGCGAGCGACGTCAAGTGAGTCTGGCCGGCCTTCGCGGCGAGCATCGCCGGGCTCGTGAGGCGCACCTTGATCACCGCGCGCGACTGGGTGTTCGTGCCGGGCAGCACCGAGGCGTCGAACTTGAACCGGTAGAGGGAGTTGCCGTTGAGGTCGTGGCGGTCGTCGAGCTGGTTCTCGATCGTCAGGCTGCGTACGACCTCGCGGTAATCCACCTCTTCGAGGAGTCGCTCGCGGCTGGAGAGTCGCGGCTGTGTCGCCGCGCCGTCTCCGGCTCCTGCCGGTTGTGCCGGCGCGGTCGCGGCGTCCCTGGCGTCGCTCGCGCTGATCGACGCGCCCCTGCGCTCGGTGCGGACCTGTCGCGAGTCCTGGATGCCGGATGCCGGCTCGAGCTGCGCCGACAGCCACGCGTCCTGCAGGAACCGGTCGTTCACGAGCCGCTCGCGCGTGTAGATCGCGGGGCTGCCGACGACGATGGTGCCGAGCGTCGTGCGCTCGCCCAAGAAATCCGCGAAGAAGAAGGCGACACCGGCAACGAACATCGCGCCGCCGATCACGGGCGGCGAGGCGACCCAACTGGGGACGTGGGCCCACGCGCGTCCGAGGAGATCGCGCGTCCGCGCGAGGAGATTCCCGAGCATCAGCACGTCTGGAACACGGGCGGCGAGCACCGCCGTCCGGTGGAGAGCACCGCGCCCGCGCTGTTGACGACGGTCACGGTGACACAGCTCTCGACGAATTTGCCCTGACGCGGGACCTGCACGGTCGTGCCGTCGCCCCTCGGAACGGACTGCGTGCCGCACTCCTGCGGTGCCGGCAGCTCCACCTGGGCGTCGTACGGAGCGGACACGAGCTCCTGCGTGGTGACGGCCACCGGGTCCGCATCCGCGGCGCCGGCGAGTGCGGCAAGGAGCACGAGTACGACGCCCGCGAGAGGATCAATAGTGCCCGCTTTCGCACCCATGAGACGAACCTCGTTGGCCGGCCCGGTGGCCGGTGCCGTCTTATATCGTCGCCGCCCAGGGATGACCAGCATGAGGAGCGTAGGAAGTTCAGACGCGCTGTCGCCATCGCACCCCGCGCCCCGGTCCCCCACGCGGCACCACGATCGCGCCCCCGGCCGCCCACGTCAAGAGGGCCTAGCCCGGCTCGGACGTAAAACTCCTTCGACAACCCGACCCACCTGGCGGGACGTCGAGAGTGGCGGAGGCCGAACGCCGGCAGCAGACAGACGAGGGCAAGCGCCCGGTCCGAGGGCCGGGCGCCGACCTAATCGACCTCGTTGAGCTCGCGCTCTTTACGGGCATGCGTCGCGACGAACTGCTCGAGCTGAATTGGGAGCGCGTGGACCGCGCGCGGGGGGTGGTCCTACTTGAAGTGACCAAGAGCGGCCGGCGCCGGGAGGTGCCGCTGAACAGTCGGGCGGACACTGTGCTCGCCCGTCGCGGCTCGCATGCGCACGGGCTAGTCTTCGGCAGTCGCAACTGGAAGGCCTACGTCATGCCTTCGAGGGCGCCGTGGTAATGCGCTATGCCCACCTGAGCCCAGAGCACCTCCGCAGCGCGGTTGCACGCCTCGATACCGCTCTTCCCGCCATCATTTCAGCGCAAGCCTCAGCGCAAGAGGTCGTCAGCGAGGGCGTGCTGCTTCGGAAGTTGTTGTTAGTGGTGCGCCCTAGAGGATTCGAACCTCTGGCCTTCGGATTCGTAGTCCGACGCTCTGTCCACCTGAGCTAAGGGCGCAACGGGCACTTACGATACACTACGTCGCGCCCCGGAGCGAGCGGGCTAGTTACAGGCCAGTTCTACAGCGCCTTCCTGCCGCAGTGCCACCAACCGCTCAACAGCCGCGTGGAGATGGCCCGGTGCGAGGTGAGCGTACCGCTGAACCATCGTCAGTGTCTTCCAGCCTCCGACCTCCTTGATCGTCAACTGGTCCACTCCGGCCATGGCAAGGCTAGACGCAAGGGTGCGCCGGTTGCCATGCCACGTGTACAGCAAGTCAGGCCGTAGAGGCCAAGAAGCGGTGCCTTGACAACCTGTGGGTGCGGACTGACGGTCCACCGCGGCCAGCTGGTTCGGAGAACGTTGTGCTACGTCGAGCGTCTACAAGTCACCCTACGACCAAAGTCCTATTGCCCGTTTGGGGTGCTGCGGTCTCTCGTAATGCGCGGTGAAGAAGCCCTTGCTTCGACCTCTCCCAAGAGGAGCCTCTGCATACCAGGCAAGGAGAATGCCATGAGTTGGAAGATGAGGACGTCGTCGGCCGTAGCGTGCGTAGTGGCGACAGCGCTCGCCCTGACTGTTTCAACCGTCGGTTTCGTCCCCGCCGCTGGAGATGAGGCCAAGGACGCCCTCGACGCGCAGCAACTCGTCGAGCGTGCCCGGCTCACTGTAGAGAGCTTTGCCGCCGACGGAAACATTGGGAAGCCTGCCCGCGACCTGCTCAAGAAGGCCAAGGGCGTGTACATCGCCCCCGAGGTGCTCCGGGGCGCGTTCATCGTAGGTGCCTCTGGCGGAAGCGGCGTGCTCCTCGTGCGTGATGATAAGGGACGGTGGAATGGGCCAGCTTTCTACACCATCGGTGAGGCCAGCTTCGGCTTCCAAGCCGGCGTCGACAAGTCCGAGGTGATGTTGCTCATCATGACTGATCGAGGTGTGTCGTCCATGCTCTCGAGCAGCGTCAAGCTCGGCGCGGATACGAGCGTGGCCGCGGGCCCGGTCGGGGCTGGCGCCACGGCGGAGACTGCCAACGTGAGCGTGGACATTTTGAGCTTTGCCCGTGCCAAGGGGCTCTATGCCGGCGCGTCGCT
>Ga0307468_100000415_pt1 | contig 10523 bp, 9 predicted proteins | sample atmdna_FD_203085 | JGI IMG/M metagenome (GOLD analysis project Ga0307468, IMG submission 203085) | Hardwood forest soil microbial communities from Morgan-Monroe State Forest, Indiana, United States - atmos_gases AM2C_05 | ecosystem: Environmental > Terrestrial > Soil > Temperate forest > Bulk...
GAGACGTTGCCGATCTATTTCAATCAGGCCCCGCTCTTCCAGGTTGCTGCCGGTGGCGGCGCCGGCGGAGGTGGTGGTGGCGGAGGCGGTGGTGGCGCGGGCGAATCGCGGCCATCGGGTCGTGGAACACTAACGGATCCGGACGTCGTGCAGGGTATGCCATTGGCCGAACCGGCTCCGCAGAGGCGCGCCGGCGAGCAACCGACTGAAGAGCAAAGACTTCAACAGGGCGCTTTTTTCACTCCGCCGGAGCTGCGGCCGCGGGTAGTTTTGAGGTTCGCGTCGGACGAGAAGAATCTCCTGATCAGCGGCATGCTCGCCGGAGGTTCCGAACTGGCCAACGCGCCGGCGATTGTCGACGTACCCGTCGGCCGTGGTCATGTTGTCCTGTTTGCTAATAACCCGATGTGGCGTCACCAGACGCAGGGCAGCTTCTTTCTACTCTTCAATGCGGCTTTGAACTACGATCACTTGAGTATCGGACGCCAGCGCCCGGCAAGTCAGCCGGGCAACAATCCGAGAGGTGACGAACAGAGATAGCTTCGATAGCTTAACGGCTTGAGTTGGTGCCCCCGGCAGGACTCGAACCTGCGGCCCTCTGCTTAGAAGGCAGATGCTCTATCCACTGAGCTACGGGAGCACTACGCTAAGACAAAGCGAGGTTGGCGATGTTAACACGACTCTGAGAGCGCCTCAAAAATGTGCTGATGAAAACAAATAGGCCGCCAGAATATTTCTCTGGCGGCCTTTTCCTTCTTGGAAAGCTAAACTTACGATTTATGCCGCGCGCGTGATTTCCGCGGCTTCGGCGTAGACACGCCGACCGTTAAGAGCATCGTCGATGATCTCTCTCACGGCGGAAATGTCAGGGTTAACATCCATGCGATCACAAGCAGCTAGATGACGAATGATACCTTCGGTAGCAATCTCCAGCACTGTCCCGGCCAACTTCGAAAAGCGCCGCGCTTGAATGTGGTCGATTCTCTGAAGCCGCTCAGCCAGCGGCAGGCCCTTGTCAAGATTCACGTTTGATTCTCTCTCCTTATCAATTAACTCGCGTACGATTCCGGTTTACTAACTATAGATGCTTCCTGAACGTTTACAGGATGCAAACCCATTGCACTTTTGGGAGATTTTGCAGAGACCAACCCGGAGAGGGGGCCAATAGGTTCACCAAACTGACTCAGCAAAACCGGATACTATAGCACGAGTGTGTCGGCACGACTAGAAAATAATTCGGAAAGAGTTTCGTCCAACCATTATTGACCTGAGGTAGTACTCTCAGAGCACTCACCGGCCGTCATCACTCGAGTCCTTTCTCAGGCAAAACCCGGCTGTTTTTACTGATGGGGCCCCGCAAGCCTTAGAGTTGAACACTGTTAGTTGCTGGCTTAAGAAAGGGTCTGAAAACGCCGAAAAAGGGAAAGCGCCGGCTGTGTCTCAATCAGAGACACTTCGCCGACGCTCCAAACCTTTTTACGAAGCAGTCTGAAAAAGCAGCCCGCCTGCCTATTTCCTGGGCAGGACGGAGTCCTTCATCGCCTTTCCAACGCGGAATTTTAGCGTTGTTTTGGCCGGGATTTGGATAGTTTCGCCAGTGGCCGGGTTACGGCCTTCGCGAGCTTTCCGCTCTGAGCGAACTAATTTGCCGAAGCCGGGGAGGACGAACTCTCCGTTGCCTTTTACTTCGGAAGTCGCCAAATTAGCCAAATCTTCGAAAAGTTGTTTTACTTGGGCGCGCTTCATTCCAGTACGTTCGGCGAAATAATTAATAACGTCCGACTGGGTCATGCGCTTCTTGCCTGCTGCGGTGCTGGTCGCCATGTGTGGTGTACCACCTCCAAAAAGTCAACAAAATGGGAAAACTGTCGCAGCCACATATACCACAGACAGGCCATAAAGTCTGCTAAAATTCGCAAGTTTTCGGGCATTTCGTAGAAAATATTTCCCAGGCTCGTGTCATCCGATCGCCCAAAAAACCCGTCCGATTGCTCTAGGTCGCGCAATAGCCTTTCCCTTTTGGACGGTTTGAGGCCGATGTCGCTCAGTTCAAAACAGCCGCGTAAGTCCCAAGCTTCACCTGACCCGGAATGCGAGAAACGAACCTTTTGGGCGGTAAACCCTGAAATTATTTGGAGTAAGCGGCTGGGAGAGTACCAGCGCGTTAACAGAATTGGTCGGGGCGAGAGGATTCGAACCTCCGACCTCTCGGTCCCAAACCGAGCGCACTACCAGGCTGTGCTACGCCCCGTACTCTTGGTGTACTTGGTCCCTTGGTGAGACGCGCCATTCTAGCGACCGTGGGAAGGACCGGTCAAGGCGAGCAGGAAACCACGGGCCTCGCGAAGCGCGCCAGCCCGGTGACTAAGGCGGTTTTTTACGGCTGGTGGTATCTCGGCAAAGGTCAAATCATAGCCGTGAGGGACGAAAACTGGATCGTAGCCGAATCCGTAACTGCCACGGGAAGCGAAGGAGATCCGACCTTCGCAAATTCCTTTCGATAGATTCAGAATCGAACCGTTAAAGTCAGCGATAGCGATCACCGAAATGAAGCGCGCGGTGCGCCTTTCTTCTTCGACGCTGGATAGCTCCGCTAATAGCTTGGCTCTGCGTGCCGCGTCCGAGGCATCCTCTCCCGCATAGCGGGCTGAAAACACACCTGGGGCGCCATCGAGCGCATCAACCTCCAAACCAGAATCGTCGGCTAAGGTCAGCACGTTAGTTTGACGGGCGTAACCGGCGGCTTTTAGAGAGGCATTCTCGGCAAAGGTTGCGCCCGTCTCCGGGACCGGTTGGACCGCCGGAAAGTTATCGAGGCCGAGCAGTCTCAACGGTAAATCCGCAAGTAACTCACAAAGCTCTCGAAGCTTGCCTTGGTTCAATGTGGCTACCAGGAGAGGGCGCTCGGATTTCAACGAGGGTTCTCCGGTGTGAGCGCAACAATCATCGATCCTGCCAGGCCGAAGGATGACCGTGAAGTCCATTCAAGACCCTTTTCCTTCAGCATGGTTACACTGACGGCGTACGGCAGCGATCGGGTAGCCTGATCGACGGCGGTCCCGTTCGTGGAAAATGTTGGCCGGGCTTGTTGCGAGAACAGCTCGATGAAAGAAATGGCTGCGGGCTGATCGTTGGCGAAGGTAATAACGGTCAGTGGCAGCGAAACGTCAACCAGCAACTCCGCACGGCGAAAACCTTCGGTGGAAGCAAGCGAGGTTGCCTGGGCTTTTGCTTGCAGACAGCGGCGAACGGCGTCGGCAGGGCCGCTGAGAAAATGGTTGTCGGCAAAACTTATCGCCCAGTTGTCGGAGCTTGAGAGCATCAGCTCGGCGTCGCCAACCGTTTCGGTGGTTGACTTAGGTCCGAGCCTTTTTTGGGCCAGTTTTTTCAAGCTCTGTCTATCCAGAGCTTCGGCAATCAGGACTGCAGGAGAAGTCGTGTCCAGCCGGATAATATTTATGTGCGGACCAACAGCATGGACAAACGTATCCGGATCGTCAATTCCATATGGCTTCAGCAAAGTGCGCAGCATCGGCCGCGAAGCTATGGCGCCGACAAGATCAGCATGCGAAGAAACGGCGGCATTAACATCTTTCCATAGCCCCTCGACGTCGCGAAAGTGATAGAGCGAGACAGATTGAGTATCCGGTGGAACAAACGGCAAATCCTTTAGAGCAAATCGATCTTGAGGAGCGAAGCTGGTGCGAAGTCTGTCGGCTAGTCCTTCAGCCAGGATCACAGAGCAACGATCCTCAACCATGCTGTCGACGAAACTTGAGCTGCACCCCACGCCATCGGCGAGGTTTCCGACGTTATCGGCGAAGATCCGCGAGATGGTAACAGCGTCGGTGGAAGAACCCGCGCGATAGAGGGCGAACGCTTGCAGCAGTGCCTTGATTCCCGGTTTAGACACGAAACCAAAAAGCACACCGTCTGAGGCTCCGACTGCCGTCCGCAAGTCGATGAATTGTTTCTCAGCAATGAGAGCCGAACGTTTTCCACGCCGGGCAGCAACGCAACTGAGCACCGAGCCTTCGTCGTTCCCGACGATCGCGGCGGTATCAATGAAAGCCACGACGATTTGCCGTGACGCTTCGGCGGCGGACCACTCGATCAGATCGACTCCGTCAATCTGCTTTCGAATTAGTTGAGGTTGTCCATAAGTACGGCGAGCGAATTCTTCAATTTGCTTTTCGAGCACCGGCCGCATCCGCCGGGGTGCTGTATGTGTCTCTACTATCAGTACGGCGAGCGGCTTAATGTTCAGCGTTGGGCCGGCTTCGCTCACTTCGGCTCCGGTGAATGCAACGGCGATTTGCGCGCGGGCGAGGATGACCGTCTCAGCCGAACCAATCCCGGTCCATCTCGCTATCCGAATCAGCCAGCGGTTAGGTAAGAGATTAGAGCGGGCGCCAATCAAACCCGCGAGTGATTGCCAAGCGGCTGTTCGTTCGACTCCCCCAGCCAGTTCAGCTAAGTCGTCGGCCTGAAGATAGGCCAAACAGTTTGAAGGAACATAAGCGGACAGCTCGGTACGGATGGGGCGGTTCCAATAAAACCAACCCAAAACCAGCGCTGCCACCAGTGCTATCAGTACGATTTTTGCGCGACGGTGCTTGATCAACGCAGGCATCCTAGACTGTGTCGCCAGCGCGGGCAATGCCACGGAGAGACCTTCAACCTAAGAATAGGGTTAAATCTTGCAAAATGATGTTGACAGTCGTTGGCACGGTGGTGTAGTTTGGAATCGGCGGTCGAGCCACGGGCTTTTCACCATGTGGAACGCCAGTTCTTTTCAGCCTCAGCCGCGTCTGCTCACGACGGGCTCTAACCGTCGACAATCGCCCCGCCCTTCGCCGTAAAGGCGAAGACTCCAAAAAATACTACAGGGAATCTAATCAATGAAGAAAGCAAGTTACTCCTTCCGGATCAGACTAGTGCGCTCGGGTTTGTCCCGCGCCCGGCGCGCCCGCGCTCGTGTGCGGCGCCAGCGCCTGCTCATGTCCAAGACTGCGAGGGCTAATTCATAATGTGGAAACGTGGAAAGAAAAGCATGGTCGGCGTTGATATCGGCTCGAGTTCGGTCAAAGCCGTCGAACTGCAAGGTAAGAATGGTGATTTTCAGCTGGTGAGCCTCGGCTATGAAGGCTTGCAGCCTGATTCAGTTGTTGACGGTCAGATCATGGAGTTGAACGCCGTCTCAAGTGCGATTGGAAACATTTTCACCGAACACAAGATTAAGACAACGAAAGTCGCTGCCGGCGTTAATGGACACTCTGTCATCGTGAAGAACATCGTGCTCCCGCAAATGACCGACGATGAACTTCAAGAGTCCTTTGCGTGGCATGCCGAAGAGCACATCCCCTTTGACATCTCGGACGTCAATCTCGACTACCACGTAACCGACAGTGCACCGGACGCGATTCACGTGCTGCTGGCCGCTTGCAAGCGAGACAAAGTTGCGAATCTCAAACAGGCAATCCAACTCGCCGGCAAACAACCTGCAGTGATCGATGTTGATGCGTTTGCGCTGCAAAATTGTTATGAGCTGAATTACGACCCCCAACCGGGCACGGTCGTGGCCTTGCTGAACATCGGCGCCTCTACGACCAACATCAACATTTTGAATGGCAACAGATCAGTCTTTACCAGAGATGCCACCTTCGGCGGCAATCAATACACGTCGCTGTTGCAGAAAGAGCTGGGCTTGACGTTTGACCAGGCAGAGCAGGTTAAGCGTGGCATGCCACTTCCCGAGAGCATCGAGGCACGGGACATTCAACCGATCCTTGATACGGTCTCAGATATCCTGGCGCTGGAAATCCAGAAGACGATGGATTTCTATCGGGCCACCGTTGAGGACGGCGAAGAAGCGGTCCAGCAGATTCTGGTTTCCGGAGGCGGCTCGAAGCTGCGAGGGTTGATCGAGTTTCTGGCATCCCGCTTTGAGGTTTCCGTCGAAGTCTTCGATCCGTTTCGCAAAATTAGAGTTGACGCGCGTGGTTTCGACCCCGATTACATGCGCGAGGTAGTGCCTGAGATGGCCATTGCGGTCGGATTGGCGCTGAGAGGAGTTGACGCCCAGTGATCAAAATAAACCTTCTAGAATCGGTAACGGACCGTCCCGCCGGGGTCGCCTTTGTTGAAGACAAGGTCTCGAGTACGCGCACGCAGACTTTCCTGCTGGCTTTGACGGTGATGGCTTTGCTGGTGCTTGGCATTGGCTATGATTATGTGAGCACTAACGCGCAACACACGGCCGCCACCAAAGAGCTGGAAAGACAACGCCGCATCAACGACCAGATGAACGCGGTCAAGCGCGAGCAGGCGGATTTGGAAAAGAAGATTGCGGATATCAACTTTCGCATCGACGCGATTCAAAAATTACGCGGCGAGCAGCAAGGCCCCAGCGCCGTGTTGGCAGAGATCAAAGCCCGTTTTGACGGCGTTCCTGGTCTCTACTTAAGAAGCGTCGAACAAAAAGATAGTGACCTGGTCATCAAGGGTGAATCGCCGAACGAAGCGTCGGTGACCCGCTTTGGTCAGAGCATGGAATTCTCGTCAGGTATGTTTACCAACCTGAACATTGAAACGCAGAGAGAGGTTCCACAGGCAGGGAAGGCAGCCGCCAACACGCCAGCATCGGCTCAGGACCCGTCCGTGCCGCTGCCGGAGGTTGTCGCCTTCACTATTAAATGCAGCTACGCGCGGAATGGCGTGCAGCAACAAACTGCCAACGTGGCGACCGCGGTCCCCGCCAATCACACGGCGAAAAAGTAGGTAGCTGGTTGAAAGCATGTTCGCCGCCAGCGGCGATAGGAAAACACTATGAAGATAGGAAACATAAACGACATTCCCTGGTACTTTAGGTTATTCATTTTCGTGGCGATGGCCGGAGTCGTCTATTTTGGGTTCTTCTATTTTGTAACCAAAGGCACTCGCAAAGAGACCAAGGGCTTGCAGGAGCAGATCAGCGTGCTGCAGAAGGCCAACACTGAAGCTCAGATTGCTTCACAGCGGCTGAACGAGTTCCGCACCTCCTACAAGAACAAGCAGGAGCAACTGGAAGAGCTCCGTGCTTTGTTGCCTGAGCAGCGCGAATTGACGAACGTCCTCGCGGGAATTCAGGATCGCGCCCGCACGACCGGCCTCTCACTGAGAAAGTTCTCACCGAAAGACGACGTGCAGCAGGACTTCTACAGCGGCAAGCGCATCGATGTGTCAGTGCAGAGTTCGTTTTCCGGCCTGCGATCGTTCTTTGATCAGATGGCCCACTATCAACGAATCGTCTCGATCACCAACTTCGAGATTAAGCAGCTGGACAAGCAGGCGTCCAACAAGACGGTGGAAGCCCGCTTTGATCTGACCGCCTATTACGTTTCGAGCGAAAAGCTGCAGAAGCAAGCCGCGACACAGCCAAAAACAACGCCGGTTGCGCCCCCGACGGCCGGTTCGCAAGCAGCGCCGCCACCGGTCGCGCCGCCCGCCAAATAACCAGGCATCAATCAGGAACAAAGACCATGGATTACAAAAACGCACTTCGTAACCTAATTACCGCCGTCGCAATTTTGGGCGCGATCGCGGTCGCCTCCGTCATGACCAGGGCCCAGGACAAGGCCGAAAACAAGAAATCGACGGTTCAGCGAACATCAGGACGCGATCCCTTCAAGAAATACGAGCCGGTCGTTAAGACCAAGAACTCAATGTCAAAGCTTGAGCCGCCATCAATTCAGGCACGGATTGATCGCTACCGGGCCCAGAAAATGGCCGCCGCCAGCGCGCACGTCGCGCCGCCCAAGCCGACGACTGCTTTGCTGCTAAGTGAAATGCAGGTGACCGGAATCTTTCGCACGCCCCGTGGTTGGGCAGCGATGGTTGAAGCTACGCCAATCAAACTCTCCTACGTGATTTACCCGGGCGAAACCTTTTTTGACGGTCAACTCGTGGCCATCGAAGAAAGTCGACTGGTATTTCGCCGAGACACTGTCTGGGCTGACGGACGCCGCGAGAAGTCGGTTGAGATCAAACCACTCCGCCAGCCTAATCCCATCGAGACCATGACCTCGTCCAAGTCTCTTTCGAACGCTCCGGCCCCGGAGTCTGAAAAACCAACCGTGCCGGAAAAGCAATAACCCACGATTCCCCGCCCGACGCTTCGCGAGCACTTCGCAAGTGAGAGGCTCAATGCGTGAACGATTGACCAATGCAACGTACGCAACGGCTCTGTTCACTTTTGACAATTAGATTGAACTGCCGCTTAGTGCGGCGCGCGCTTTGAATGTTCGCTAAAAGGCATCTCGAGCGAGCGCGTGGCGGAGGTTCAGTCCAGTCCCTGAGGAGGGAACAATGCCTAAGCAGTCTCATAAATCCATAGCCGTCAAAACCTGCGCGCTTGCTTGCGTTGTCGGGCTGTCGCTGAACACGCTTGTTATCGCCCGTGGCTCTGGCACGCGAGTGCCGGGATCCGGCAGAACCTCTTCGGCCGCTCGGACGCGGGTCCCGATGCCTGAACCGACGCCAACGCCCGTCAATTCGGCCATGACGCCGGCGAAAGACAATATGGCGACCCAGACCGGACAGGGCCGCCAATATGGTCAGTCCGGATTTATCGGCGAGCCGATCAATCTCAACGTCGTCAACGCCGACGTCCGCGACATCTTGAATTACATCACCGAACAATACGGCATCAACTTTGTGATCGACAGTTCGGTCGGTGCAGTTCCGGTGACCGTTAATGTTCAGGACGTGCCGTGGAATTTCGCGTTAGACGCGATCCTGCGAGCCAACAAGCTGGGCGTCGATGTCAACGGCAACATTCTGCGTATCTCCACCAATGAGACGCTGGCCAGAGAAGCCGAGACTCAGCGAGTCATCAAAGATTCACAGTTGAGCAATGCTCCGCTGGTGACCGAATTCATCCGGCTCAATTACGCCCGCGCGTCGGGTACGCTGGCCCAGGCTGCGGGCTCCACCGGCGGATTCGCCGGCGGCTCGACCAACCTGAGCTTCAGTGGCGGCGCCGGCGGCGATGCCACGGGTGGCAGTGGCGATCAGGGGTTGCTTCCGATCATCAAGCGACGCCTTTCGCGCATGGGTTCCATCGAAGTTGACGGCCGCAGCAACACGCTGATCGTCACCGATGTGAAAGAAAACATTGGCGCGATTCGCCAGCTGGTGGCGATTCTGGATCAGCCAGAGCCGCAGGTTGAGATCGAAACACGCATCGTAATTGCGCAACATAACTTCAGCCGGGACCTGGGCGCTCAGCTTTCTTTGGGCGTCGCCAACCTTGGTCGTGGAGGACTCGCCAACATCAGCACGTTGCCCACGTCCAGTTCGAGTGGGACCACCGGAGGCACTGGCGCCACCGGCGGCACGGGTGGAGGCTCGAACACAGCAGTTGGCGGGCCAAGGCCTAACTCAGTCTTCGGTGGACTGACGGGAACAAGTCAACCGTCGAGCAATTTGGCTGCCGCGGCAGCGTCGACGATTATCGGTCTGACCACCGGACTAATTGGTTCGGCGCAGATTAGCGCGCTGATTACTGCGGCGGAATCGCGAGGCGAAGCCAAGACCGTCGCTACCCCGCGCGTAACTGCTCTGAATAACCGCCCGGCTCAAATTGAGAGTGGCTCACAGATTCCCGTGCAGACAACTCAAGCGGCGGGCGGCACTGCGGTAGTAACGACTACATTTGTGTCCGTGCCGCTGCGACTCTCTATAACGCCGCAGATTACCGACGCCGGTACGGTTATTCTTCGCGTGACCATCGAAAACAATACCCTCAACACGGGCATTGCGGTAGGTGGCGTTCCCGGCATCGATACCCAGCGCATGCAGTCGGAAGTAATGGTGCCAGATGGCGGCACCACCGTGATGGGTGGAGTACTTGCAGACAACGAGAGTACCAGCAGACAACGTACTCCGGGCGTCGCCAGCATTCCGATCCTGGGCAACCTTTTCAAGCGTAAGACGGTGATCAGGAACTCAACCGAGATCCTGTTCTTCATCACGCCGCACATTTACCGTCCAGATTACTTTGGCCGTCCGACTAACACAGCACCATCATCGGGTTCGCGCTCGACCACGATACCGCAGCCGGTGCCGTTGGGTAATCCGGGCACGAACACGCCGACGCCAACCGAGTTGCAACAGCAGGAACGCAACCCTTCTACACCGCCGGTTCAGCCCAACATACTTGGAGCCCCCAGCAATCCGGCTCCCGGCTCTTCGGGCACTGCTCGACCCGGCGCTGTGAGTGGCGGCCAACGTCCGTAACCTGGACCAGGGTATTCTTATCGCTCATGTTCAAAGAGACTCTCCAGTCCATCGTCGAAAAAACCGACGGCAGCCTCGGCGCCCTGATTATGGGCGCCGATGGCTTGTCCGTCGAAAAGTTTTTTAATCAGGAAGGTGTCGAGGCCAATCTGGATGTAGCGGCCGCCGAGTTCACCTCATTGATCCGGAACGCAAGCAAAGCGGGTCATGAACTGGACCTCGGCGAGTTGAGCGAATTAGTAGTT
>Ga0307468_100000417_pt1 | contig 10506 bp, 8 predicted proteins | sample atmdna_FD_203085 | JGI IMG/M metagenome (GOLD analysis project Ga0307468, IMG submission 203085) | Hardwood forest soil microbial communities from Morgan-Monroe State Forest, Indiana, United States - atmos_gases AM2C_05 | ecosystem: Environmental > Terrestrial > Soil > Temperate forest > Bulk...
CTGATTTTCACGAGATGCGAGCCAGCCACGTTACCCAAAGCGGCGGCATGGCCGCGCGCACTCCAGAGTATGATCGCTGGATGCGACGCGTTGCCTTCGCGCTCGTTTTCCTTCTGGCGCTGCCCGCGTTTGCGGGGAAATCGCGCGCGATTCGGTCGAGCTCGGGGCCGACGTTCACGCGCGACATTGCGCCGCTGTTGCAGGATCACTGTCAGAGCTGCCATCGGCCGAACAACATTGCGCCGATGTCGTTGATGACGTATCGCGATGCGAAGCCGTATGCGTCGCTGATCAAGGTCAAGACGTTGACGAAAGAGATGCCTCCGTGGAAGCCGGGCGACGGATGCGGCGATTTCGCCGACAGGCGCGGGCTCTCTCCTGCGCAGATCGACCTGCTCACGAAGTGGGCCGACAACGGTGCGCCCGAGGGTGATCCCGACGATCTGCCGCCCGCGCGCGAGTTCTCGGATGACTGGGACCTCGGCACGCCCGATCTCGTGCTCACGATGCCGCAGGCGTTCACTGCGCCGGCCGGCACCGACACCTATCGCTGCTTCACGATTCCGTCCAGTCTCGTCGCCGATCAATACGTCTCCGCCGTCGACACGCATCCCGGCGATCGCGAGACCGTGCATCACGTCCTCACGTTCATCGACACGAGCGGCGAATCCGCGAAGCTCGATGAGGCCGAGCCCGGTCCCGGTTACACGTGCTTCGGCGGTCCAGGCTTCAACAATCCCGGCACGCTCGGCGGATGGGCACCCGGCGCGCCGCCGCTGCAATTGCCGAGCGGCATCGCGATGGAGCTGCCCGCGAATTCGCGCGTCGTAATGCAGGTGCACTATCACCCGCATCACGGCACGCCGGAGCCCGACCAGACGGAGCTTGGCATCTACTTCTCCAAAGAAAAGCCGAAGAAGCTGATGCGCATCATCCCGCTCATCAATCAGTCGTTCACGATCCCGCCGAACGATGCGAACTACAAAGTCACGGCGCAGTGGCCGATCCTCACGCCGGTCGCGATGCACCTCTGGCTCATCGCGCCGCACATGCACCTCCTCGGCAGAACGATGCGCGTCGAAATGACTCCGCCCGGCGGCCCCGCGCAATGCCTCATCGACATCGGCGACTGGGACTTCCACTGGCAGGGCGCGTATCGCTATCGCGAAGCCGTCGCCATCCCCGCGCTCTCGAAGCTCTCGCTCGTCGCGTACTACGACAACTCGTCCGGAAATCCACGCAACCCGAACGATCCACCGAAGGCGGTGTCGTGGGGCGAGCAGACGACCGATGAGATGTGCATCGCGTTTCTCGGCGTGACGCTCGATTACGAGAACCTGCCGTAGCGAGTCAGAGTTCCAGAGTTGCAGAGTTGCATAGGGGACTGGGACTTCTCGTCTCTGCAACTCTGCAACTCTGTAACTCTGCAACCGCCTTACAATCGCGGCGTTCCCATGCAAGCGAGAAACGCCGATCCGCGCGAGAGCGTGCGCCGGTTCGATCTGGCCGTGCAGCGCAATCATGTGTTCGTCTATCTGCTCGCGCTGCTCACGGCACTCGCTGCGCGCGCTCTCGGCGTGTTCGATCTGCACATCCCGTCCGCGTTCATCGTCTGCGTCTCCGGCTGCGCGGTGTTCGGCTTCTACTACTTCCTCTTTCGCCGCGGGATCTCGCGCGACATCCTCAATCCGCTCTGGCTCGCGACCGACGTCATCTTCGTAACGTTCGGCATCTTCGCCACCGGCGGCATCAACAGCCCGTGGTTCATCTGGTACGTCGCGACCGCATCCGCCGCGGCATTCGCGGTCGGCAAGCGCGCGGCGTACGCGGTCTCGATCGCGAACACGCTCGCGTACCTCGGCACGCTGTTTCTCTTGGGACAAGCGGCGTGGGGCAACGAAGTCTTCCTCATCGCCGTCTGCCGCATGATCTTCATTTTCGGCGCGTCGTATTTTTTTCTGATCGGCGTCGCGAACCTGCAGGAGAAGCGATTGCGCATTCGCGAGCTCGAGCTCGCGGAAAGCCGCAAGGTGCAGGAGCTCACGCGACTGACGATGGAGCTCGCCGAGGCGAATCGCCGCAGCCAGGAGTCGGATCGCCTCAAGAGCCAGTTCCTCGCGAACATGAGCCACGAGTTGCGGACGCCGATGAACTCGATCATCGGTTTCGCGGAAATCCTCGTCGAGCGCCTCGACAACAAGATCGAGCCGAAACACGCAAACTTCCTCCGCCACATCCTCAGCTCCGGCCAGCACCTGCTCGGCATCATCAACGACATTCTCGATCTGTCGAAGATCGAAGCGGGGAAGATGGAGATCTATCCCGAGTTCTTCTCCATCGCGCCGGTGATCGAGAGCGTGTGCCACGTGATGCGCGGCATGTCGAAATCGAATCCGCATTTCGAGATCGACGTGCCCGCCGATGTGCCGCAGATCGAGACCGACATGGCGAAGTTCAAGCAGGTGTTGTTCAACCTGCTCTCGAACGCGGTGAAGTTCTCGCCGATCGGCGCTCCGATCGGCGTCCGCGCGCGCTTCAAGAAAGATCACGAGAGCGACGGAGCGATCACGGTGTCGGTGACGGATCGCGGCATCGGCATCGATCCGCAGCATCACGCCGTGATCTTCGAAGAGTTCCGCCAGGTCGACGGCACCGCGCGCCGCGAGTTCGGCGGCACGGGACTCGGACTCGCGCTCGTGAAGAAGTTCATCGAGCTGCAGGGCGGCACGGTGCGCGTGGAGAGCGCGCCCGGCCGCGGCAGCACGTTCTCGTTCACGCTGCCGGTGCAATCGCGCGCCGCCGTCGTCAGCCGTCCGCAGGAAGTCGAATTTGTTGGGCGCTCCGATCGCGTGCTCGTCGTCGAAGACGACGCGAACGCATACGAGCTCATCGCCGCCGCACTCGGATCCGCGGGCTACTTCTCACTCCGCGCGCGACACGGCGAGGAAGCGCTCAAGCTCGCGCGCGAGTCGCGTCCCGTCGCCGTCACGCTCGATCTCGTGCTCCCCGGCGTCGATGGCTGGGAAGTCTTGAAGCGACTCAAAGCCGATCCCGAAACGAACGACATCCCCGTCGTGATCATCTCGATGGTCGACAATCGCGACCTCGGCGTAGCTCTCGGCGCCGACGACTATTTCGTCAAACCCGTCGATCGCCAGCGCCTCCTCGATCGCATCCGCGCGATGACGTCGAATGCATCCCGCCCGCGCCTGCTCCTCATCGACGATGACGCAGCCGTCCACGCGCTCCTCGACGAAGAGCTCACCGACCTCGGCTACGCAATCGAGAGCGCGTACTCCGGCGAACAAGGACTGCACTGCGCACGCGACAACGCACCCGACGTGATCCTCCTCGATCTGATGATGCCCGGGATGAGCGGCTTCGAAGTCGCCGACTCGCTGAAAGAAAATCCGCTGACGGCGAACATCCCGATCCTCGTCCTCACGTCGAAAGAAATCTCCGCGGAAGATCGCGACGTGCTGCAAACAAAAGTGTCGAGCTTCGTGCAGAAGGGGAAGTCGGCGCGCGATCAGTTGGTGCGCGAGATTCGGCGGGTAACGTTAGCCCCGGCGCGTGAGCCCGAGGCTACAGTTGCTCCAACCACGCCGAAATCGCCCGCGTCGCCTGATCGTTCTTGAAACTGAACCACTTCTTTTCGAGCATCCGATCGAGCGAAAGCGCGCGGCGAAACTCCGTCGCATCATCGACCGCGTACACGAGCGCCGCATGCACCTCGGCGAAAAGGCGCCGATCCTCCGCATCCGATTCCGCCGTGCGCGTCGGAATGCGCTTGAAGCGCAGCGGCCCGCCCGGCGCCGGCGCATCGAGCGGCAGATCGATGATGTCGCCCGTGCGAATGTCGAGGTAGTGGGCGAGTGCGGTGCCGAGGTAGGCGACCTGGAGACCTTCGAGATCGTGCATGTCTGTTAGCTCTTAGCTCCCCGGTGTCATCCTGAGCGGGTGGCGGGAGGGTGCGAAGGATCCCCTCCAGTGACACGAGACGCGCTCTGTCGGCAGGGGATCCTTCGCGCCCACCCGCCGCCCGCTCAGGATGACACTATCATTTCGCAATGTCTCAGGACCGGCTCGACGCCAGTCTCGAAATTGATCGCGCGCAAACCATCGACATCGTGCGCGTCATTCAAGCGCAGGATGCGCTGATCGCAAGTGCTGTTGCAGCGCAAGCGGAGCGCATCGCGCATGCGATCGACGAAATCACCGAGCGCCTCAAGCACGGCGGTTATTTGTTCTACGCAGGCGCGGGAACGAGCGGGCGTATCGCGATGCTCGACGCGTCCGAATTGCCGCCGACGTACGGCACCGATCCTTCGCTCGTGCGCGTGCTCATGGCCGGCGGCGAGCACGCGTTCACCGGCGCGGTCGAAGGCGCGGAAGATGATGAAGATGCCGCGATCGAGATCGTGAGTGCCGAGGTGAAGGCGGACGATGCTGTGGTCGGGATCGCTGCGTCGGGTACGACGCCGTACACCGTCGCGGCCGTTCGCCGCGCGAACATGCTCGGTGCGCTCACGGTCGGCATCACATCCGCACCGAATTCTCCGCTCGCGCGCGACGTCGACATTCCGATCGTCGTCGAGACCGGCCCGGAAGTGATCATGGGCTCGACACGGATGAAAAGCGGCACGGCACAAAAACTCGTCCTCAACACGATCTCGACCGGCGTGATGATCCGCCTCGGACGCGTCTACTCGAATCTCATGATCGACATGCCGGCCACGAACGAGAAACTGCGCAATCGCGCAGTGCGCATGGTCGAACTCGCGGCGGGGGTGCTGCGTCCGATCGCGGTGCAAGCGGTGCGCGACGCGGATGGCAATGTGAAAGTCGCGACGATCATCGCGAAGAAGCGCGTCTCGGCGGACGAGGCGCGGCGGTTGCTCGGCGAGCGCAGCCTGCGGGAGGTGCTCGAGCAGTGAATCGCCTCGATCGCCTGATCGAGATCGCGAAGCGGAAACAGCGCGTGGTGATCGGGCTGATGTCCGGCACGTCCGTCGATGCCATCGACGCCGTGCTCGTGCGCATCACCGGCAGCGCGCCCACGAGCGCGATCATCGAGAACCTTCGCTTCGCGAGCTTCCCGTTTCCCGCCGACATCCGCTCGCGCATCAAAACGCTCTTCGACAAAAACAAAGCGAACATCGAAGAGATCTGTCATCTCGATTTCGTCGTCGGCGAACTGTTCGCGGCCGCGGCGAATCGCATCATCCTCGACGCCGGCATGACGAACAGCGACGTCGATCTCATCGCCGCGCCGGGACAGACGATCTGGCATCGCCCGCGTCCGACGCCCGAACCGTCGACGGCAGATCTCGCGTGGCTCAACGGACCGGTGACGACGCGTTCAACGCTCGCGATCGGACAAGCCGCAGTCATCGCCGAGCGCACAGGCATCATCACCGTCGGCGATCTGCGCGTGCGCGACGTCGCCGCGGGCGGTCACGGCGCGCCGCTGGTCTCGTACTTCGACTGGGCGCAGCTGCGTGACGCGAAACGCGCGCGCTGCATGCAGAACATCGGCGGCATCGCGAACGTGACGTACGTTCCGCCCGGCGGCGGACTCGATGACGTCGTCGCGTTCGACACCGGCCCCGGCAACATGGTCATCGACGAGCTCGTGTTCATCCTTAGCGACGGCAAGGAATCCTACGATCGCGACGGCGAGCGCGCCGCGCGCGGCACGCTGCGCGAAGACGTGCTCGACTGGTGCCTCTCCGATCCGTACTTCCAGCTCAAGCCGCCGAAGACGACCGGCCGCGAGCGCTTCGGCCGCCAATTCGCGCGCCGCGTGATCGAGAAATTTCCCGACGTTCCCGCCGACGATCTCATCACCGCAGCCACCACGATGACCGCGAACAGCATCGCGCACGCCTATCGCGAATGGATCTTCCCGATCGGAAACATCGACGACGTCATCGTCGCCGGCGGCGGCGCGAAAAATCCTGTCATCCTGTCGCGCTTGCGCGCGCTCCTTCCCGAATGCAACGTGAGCGTGTACGAACACCTGCAGGAAAAAGAAGCAATGGCCATGGCCCTGATCGCCAACGACACAATCCTCGGACTCCAAACGAACGTCGCCGGCGCAACGGGCGGAAAGCCGACGATTTTGGGGAAGATTTGCTTATGAATCGTTGGCCGTCTGCCGTTTGCCGTTTGCCGAGGATCGCTTTCTTTTTCGGCCAACGGCCAACGGCCAGCGGCAAACGCTTCTCTCGCGGCCAACGAGGTTCATCATGATCCTCCACGGCCGCGCATTCGTCGACGGCGCGATTCGCGACGACATTCTCGTCACGCTGCGCGGTGGTGTGATCGCGGATGTTGCGCAGCATGCGCAGGTTCCCGCTGACGTGCGTCGCGTCGCGGGGATCATCGTGCCGGGCTTTATCGACGTGCACGTGCACGGCGGCGACGGCGCGGATTTCATGGATGCGCACGACGAAGGAAATGCGCGCATTCTCGAGTTTCACGCGCGCAACGGCACGACGGCACTTGCGCCGACAACGCTTTCGTCATCGCGCGCCGATCTTCAAAACGCCGTTGAGGCGATTGCTCGCGCGTCCGCCGATCGCGGCGCCGAAGTCGTCGGCATTCACCTCGAAGGTCCGTACATCAGCGCCGAGCGCGCGGGCGCGCAGGATCCGAAATCGATTCGCGCGGCGGACATTCACGAAATCGCCGCGTTACTTGCGGAAGCGCCGCGGCTGCGATGGATCATCACCGTTGCGCCGGAGATCGAAGGTGCGCGCGGCCTGATGGAGCATTTTCGCGATCGCGTGCTCTTCTCGATCGGACACACCTCGGCGGATCACGCGACCGCCGTCGCCGCGCTCGAATGGGGAGCTGCACACTTCACGCATCTCTTCAACGCGATGACCGAGTTGCACCATCGCGAGCCGGGCGTCGTCGGCGCGGCGCTCACGTCCGTGAACGCGACCGCGGAGCTCATCGCCGACGGCGTGCACGTCCATCCTGCTGCGTTGCGGCTCGCGGCGATGGCGCTGCCGCATCGCATCGCGCTCGTCACCGATTCCATTCGCGCGAGCGGACTGCCCGACGGCGATTACAAACTCTACGACCACGACGTGATCGTCTCCGACGGCGCCGCGCGGCTGCTCGACGGCAGGCTCGCGGGCAGCATCCTCACGATGTCGCGCGCCGTGCAGAACATGGTCGAGCTCGCGGGACTCCCGATCGAAACGGTGATCCCGCTCGCCACCGAAGTCCCGGCGCGCATTCTCGGCGTCGCCGGTCGCAAAGGAAAACTCGAAGGCGGTTACGACGCCGACGTCGTCGTGCTGTCGGAGAAGCTCGAAGTCGAGGAAGTGATTGTGCGAGGATATGAGGTCTAGGAACGCCGCCGTCCCGGCGGCTGGATCGCAGGCGTCTCGCCTGCGCGGCGGCGGGACGCCGCCGGGCCAGCCGGCGCGACGCCGGCGTTCCCACTGATATGCGCTGGGAAACGTTCGATAGCTACGAGTCGCTCTCCGCGCACGCCGCCGAGCTCCTCCTCGACGCGATCCGCGAAAACCCGCGCATCGTTCTCGGCCTCCCCACCGGCCGCACGCCCCTCGGCATGTACGCGCGCGTCGTCAGCGAGTGCGCCCGCGAATACCGCTGCTTCCGCGACGTCGTCACGTTCAACCTCGACGAGTACATCGGCATCGCGCGCGAACATCCCGGCAGTTACGCGACGTACATGCGCGAGCATCTGTTCGCGCACGTCGATCTCGATCCGCGCAACACACACGTTCCCGACGGCGTCACGCCCGATCCCGCTGGCTACGAGCAGCAGATCCGCGACGCAGGCGGTCTCGGCTTCACGTTTCTCGGACTCGGCCGCAACGGACACATCGGCTTCAACGAGCCCGGCACGCCGTTCGACTCGCGCACGCGCATCGTCGAGCTGACGGAGTCGACGCGCCGCGCGAACGCGCCGCATTTCCCCGACGGCGACGTTCCGACGCACGCGATCACGATGGGCATCGCGACGATTCTCGAATCGAAACGCATCGTGCTGCTCGCATCGAGCGAAGGGAAGCGCGAAGCGATCGAACGGCTGCGATCGCACGACGCCGGCCCCGCGTTCCCCGCCTCGGCGTTGTGGTTGCATAGTGACGTGCTCGTCCTATGCGCCGCAAACGCCGCCTCGTCGTCATCCTGATCCTCCTGCTCGCGATCCCCGTCGTCTACCGCGTCTTCGGCGTCTACAAGTTCCGCTCGGGCGAATGCCGCGCGCTCGATCCGCGCGTGTTCGCGAGCACGTATCCGCAGCGGCTCGTCGTGATGACGTACAACATCGAAGGGCACGCGGCGCTGATCCGCTCCGATCACATCCAGCAGATCGCGGACGTGATCAATCGCGTGAAGCCCGACGTGGTCTGCATCAACGAAGCGCATCGCAACACGTGGCAGGCGCGCTTTCACGATCACGTCGAAGACTTGCGCCGCCTCACGCACATGAACGGCGTGTTCGGACGCAGCTATGACTTTCTCGGCGGCGCGTTTGGCAACATCATCCTCACGCGCGGCGACGTCGTCGCGTCGAACGTGCACGACCTCCCCGGCACTGGCGAGCCGCGCAGCGTGCTCGAAGCCGTCGTGCGCGTGAATGGCGGCACGATCGAGTTGTACGTCACCCACCTCGCAGCATGGGGCAGCGTCAACGCCGCGATCCGCGGCAAGCAGCTCGAATGCCTCGCGCATCACGTGCGCGCGAGCGCGCATCCGTTCATCCTCGCCGGCGATCTCAACGCGTCGCCCGAAGCCGCCGAGATCGCGAAGTTCCGATCCGAAAACGTGCTGCAGCTCTGCGGCCCGATCGGGCCGACGCACAAGGTCACGGAGAAACAGCTCGACTATGTGTTCACGGATCGCGGATGGCGCGTCGTGAGCGCACGCGCACTCGACATCGGCCCCTCCGACCATCGCCCGGTCGTCGTGGAGCTCGCGCATCCATGAAGAACAACGATCACCTCCGCATCACGCAGGAAGGCGGCACGACGTACATCCGCTTGCCGGTCATCGCGTTCTCCGCGATCGTGCTCGCGCTCATCGCCATGACCATCCTCGTCTGGTCGGCGACGCGCAAGCCGTCGATCGCGCTGCACGTGAGAAACACGGGCGAGCTCCAGGCGCTGATTCCGTCGATCGTCGGACTCACGCAGGGAACGCTCGACCGCGGCAATCGCGTGGAGCTGCTCGAAAACGGCGACGGATTTTTTCCGCGCGTGCTGCGCGACGTCGCCGCCGCGCGCTCCACGATTCACGTCGAGAGCTACATCTGGCACGACGGCGCGATCGGAAACACGCTCGCGAACGCGCTCGCCGCGAAAGCGAAGCAGGGCGTCGAAGTGCGCGTGCTGGTCGACGCGTCCGGCGGCAGCAAGATGAGCGGCGACACGCAATCGATGCTCGAACGTGCCGGCGCACACGTCGCCCGGTTCCATCCAATCCGCATCAGCAACCTCGGCCGCCTCAACAATCGCGACCACCGCAAGATCATCGTCATCGACGGCCGCATCGGCTACACCGGCGGACTCGGCATCGCCGACGAATGGACCGGCCACGCGCAGGACAAGAAACACTGGCGCGACACCGCGCTGCGCGTCGAAGGTCCGGTCGTGAGCCGGTTGCAAAGCGCGTTCTGCGAAAACTGGATCGAAGAAACCGGCGAGATCCCAGCGGGCGAAAAATACTTTCCGCCGCCGCAATCCGCCGGCGAAACACCCGCGCACGTCGCGTACACATCGCCGACCGGCAACGTCTCCTCCGTGCAGGTGCTGTACTACCTGGCCATCAAGGCCGCGCAGCACGAGATCATCATCCAGAATCCGTATCTGCTCCCCGACGACGAAGCCATCGACGCGCTCGAAGAAGCCGTGAAGCGCGGCGTCGACGTGAAGATCATGGTGCCGGCGACGGGCACGACCGACAGCGCGATCGTGCAGCACGCCAGTCATCATCACTTCGGCACGCTGCTCCAACGCGGCGTGAAGTTGTGGGAGTACGAGCACACGCTGCTGCACCAGAAAATCATCGTCGTCGACGGCGTGTGGGCGTGCGTCGGCTCGACGAATTTCGACGATCGCTCGCTGCTGCTCAACGACGAGATCAGCATCGGCGTGCTCGACCCGGCGATCGCATCGCAATTACGATCTGCCTTCGAGCGCGATCGAAAATTCGCGCGGCAACGGACATTCGACGAGTGGCGCCATCGATCGATGTGGCACAAGCTGACCGATGGACTGGCATACTTGGGGAACTCACAGTTGTAGTTTGCAGTGAGCAGTTGGCAGTTGGCAGAAGAGTGTTCTTTCTGCTCACTGCCTACTGCTCACTGCCCACTCGCATGGCAACGCTTCCTGCTGAAGGCCGCTGGTCCATCCGCGTACTGTCGGATGACGACATCGCCGCCGCGCTTGAATTCCTGCAGCGCGACCCGCTGATCAACGTGTATCTGATCTCACGCTTGCTCGAAGAGCGCGCGCT
>Ga0307468_100000418_pt1 | contig 10503 bp, 7 predicted proteins | sample atmdna_FD_203085 | JGI IMG/M metagenome (GOLD analysis project Ga0307468, IMG submission 203085) | Hardwood forest soil microbial communities from Morgan-Monroe State Forest, Indiana, United States - atmos_gases AM2C_05 | ecosystem: Environmental > Terrestrial > Soil > Temperate forest > Bulk...
GTAGGTGTTGATGCCGAAGCCGCCGGCCAGGAACAGCAGGCCGAAGCTGCCGAAGAGATGCAGCGGCCGCCGCGTGTAGCGGGTGATGAAGAGGACCGTGATGAGGTCGAGCAGCCCCTTGTAGAACCGGTCCCAGCCGTACTTGCTGGTGCCGTGCAGGCGCGGATGGTGGTTCACCTGGATCTCGCCGACCGCGAACCCGCGGCGGCTGGCGAGCACCGGGATGTAGCGGTGGAGCTCGCCGTAGACCGCGATCTCCGCCAGCACCTCCCGGCGGTAGGCCTTGAAGCCGCAGTTGAAGTCGTGGAGGTCGACCTGGGCGAGCCGGCGGGTCACCCAGTTGAAGAGGCGCGACGGCAGGCGCTTGCCCATCGGGTCCTGCCGCCGCCGCTTCCAGCCCGACACGAGGTCGAGGTCGCCCTCTTCCAGGGCGGCGAGGAAGCGCGGGATCTCCTCGGGATCGTCCTGCAGGTCGCCGTCCATGGTGATGAGGATGGCGCCGCTGGAGTGGTCGAACCCGGCGCTGAGCGCCGCGGCCTTGCCGAAGTTGCGCCGCAGCCGGACGAGCTTGACCCGGGGATCACGCTCGCGCGCCCGCCGTACCCGGTGCGGGGTCCCGTCGTTGGAGCCGTCGTCGACGAAGACGATCTCGAAGCTACGCCCGAGTTTGTCGAGCACTGCCGCCACTCGCGCCGCCAGCTCCTCCACCGTCTCCGCCTCGTTCATCACCGGCACCAATACGCTCACCTCCACCTCTGCCGGGACGGCGGAAGGGGCGGGGGGACCGGGGAACGCGACGGGGCGGGTGCTCATCGGGGCGTATTGTACCGTTCCTGGGAGATCGGCTTGGAGAGAATCACCGCAGATCTTTGGGACGAAGCCCTGTGTGTTTCGCGATGCGCGCCAGCATTCGAGGACCGATCTCCTCACCCTCGTGGAAGGCAAACACAAAATCTGACCAGCCCTCCCGGGTCAAGGTCTTATGAGAGCCAGTTTGTCGCTTGATCGACCAACCGATCCTGAGGAGCGCGGCGAGAACCTGCCGGGCCCGCGAGCTCGGCCACTCACTCATGCGGCCTTGAAGGAGATCTCTAGAAGGTCGGAGCCCGCTTCTCCATGTTCAAGCCGCTCGGCTACCACACGGAGCGCGAGAGCTTGCACCTTCGCTACAGCATCTTCCTGGGTCGATCCATAGGTCAGAACGCCAGGTAGCTCGATGACTTCTGCGAGCCAGCGACTATCCTCTTCCTGCTCGACTTCCACTCTGAAGGTCATCCTTCCTCCAACTGCTGCCAGCGCTATGTGGGATAGTACCCCAAGCCAGCCGCAGCCCGCCCGGATACAATGCCGCCGATGCCGTCCACCCTGAACCGGGCCGTGCTCGGCCTGCTCCTCGCGGCGACGCTCGCCGGCGCCTTGACCCTCGACCGGCGGACGTGGCCGGAGATCGTCGGCGACGAGGCGACCTATCTCATGCAGGCCCAGAGCCTGGCCTGGGACTTCGACCTCCGCTACTCGCGGCAGGACTACGAGCGGTTCGTCGCCCAGTGGGGTCGCAAGCCCGAGGGGCTGATCCTCCAGAGCCCGGACGGCGGCACGACCTTGTTCTACGGCAAGCCGTCGGCCTATCCCCTCTTCATCGCTCCGTTCGTCCGCCTCTCCCCGACCCGCGGCGCGGCGATCGCCAACGCCCTCTTCCTGGCGCTCGCCGCGGCGATCGCGACCCGCTCGCTCGAACGGCGGATCGGACCGGCGGCGGCGCTCTGGGTGGCGGTGTGGATCTTCGGCTCCGTGGCGTTCATCTACGTCTTCTGGGCCCACTCCGACCTCTTCCAGATGTGCCTCGCGGCGATCGCCCTGGCGCTCGCGTATGGCCACTCCGCAGAAGACACCGGGCGGCGGTTCGCCCTGCGCTGGCTCGCGGTGGGCGCCCTCCTCGGTCTGGTCTTCATGGCTCGGCCGTTCTATGGCACCTTGCTCCTGCCCGCTGCCCTGGCGGTGCCGGCGGGACGGCGGCGCACCGGGATCGCGGCCCTCGCCGCCGGCGCCGTCTCCCTGGTGCTGGTCGCCGCCCTTGCGAACGTCGCGGCCCGCGGCACCTGGACGAGCTACGCCGGCGACCGCCAGAGCTTCTACTCCTATACCGGCTATCCCAAGGTCGAGCTTCCCGCCGAGAGCTGGGGGCAGCGGACCGCCGAGCACGGGACCGCTTCCTGGGTCGAGGGCGCCTCGGCCCAGGTGGACGTCGCCAGCCGGCAGACGATGTGGAACGTCCTCTACTTTCTGGTGGGAAGACATGTAGGGGTCCTCCCCTACTTCCTGCCGCTGGTGCTCGGCTTCTTTGCCTGGCGGCGTGGCGAGGGGCGCTGGGCCCTGGTGCTTGCCGTGGTGGTCACGGCGGCCTGCTTCCTCGTCATCCGCCCGTTCAACTTCTGGGGCGGCGGCGGCGCGATCGCCAACCGCTACTTCCTGCCGGTCTACCCGGCGCTCTGGTTCGTAGCCGCCCGCCCGGCGCGGGCGGTCTGGGCCCTCGTGGTCGCCGCCCTCGCGGCCCCGTTCCTCTGGCCGCTGTGGACCGCCCCCCGCGGCTTCCCGATCGACGCCGAAGGGGGATACCGCCACGTCTCGGCCGTGGCGCAACGCTGGCTCCCCTACGAGACCACCCTGTCGCACCTCAAGCCGGCCGGCCAGGAGGACATCATCCACAACGGCCTCTGGGTCAAGCTGCTCACTCCCGCCCTGCGCGCGGAGGCCGACGGTGGGCGTCTGCGGCTCGCCTCCGGGCGCCCGGGGGATCTCCTGATCGGCAGCCGCGAGCCGCTGCAGACCCTCCGCCTGCGTCTCCCGCCCGGCGGACCGCGGCAGCTCACCCTCAGCGGCGCCGAGGTGACCGAGACCCTCCAGCGCCGCGACGGCGGCGTCACCCTGCGCCTGCTCTTCCCTGGCCCACGGGCGCGGCACCGCATGTGGTGGGCGGAGGAGGACGTCTGGCTGTACGAGCTGCGCCTCGCCCCGCAAGCGGACGACGTCGCCTTCCAGCTCCTCCCGGAGCCGGCCACCCCCTGAGCCATGGCCTCCGAACGCCGCAAGAAGCTGGTCCTTACGGCCGTCTCGGCCCTCGTCACCCTGCTCTTCGCCGAGGCGGCGCTGCGGATCGCCGGCGTCGGCGCGGCAGGCCAGGGCTCCCCGTGGTTCGCGGGCGGCAACCATCCGCGGCTCCTCTTCCAGCCCGACACGGCGAGCGGCTACACGCTGCGTCCGGGCTTTCACGGACGGCAGGTCGCCCCCCGACGGGAGTTCGACGTCGCGACGGTCGTCGACCGGAGAGGGCTGCGCGACCACCCCCATACCGCGCCGGCAGCCCCGAGCGTCCTGGCGATCGGCGACTCCATGACTTTCGGCGAAGGGGTCCCGGTCGAGCAGACCTACTCCGCGGTGCTGGAGAAGACGTCCGGGGTGCGCGTCTACAACGGCGGCGTGCCGGGCTATGGCAGCCGCCAGATGCTCGGCCGGCTCGAAAAGCTCCTGCCCCAGGTCAGGCCCTCGCTCGTCACGGAAGCGGTCTCACCGCTGTGGGACGCCCAGCGTTGTGCCACGCCCTTCGTCTACAAGGAGGGCTACATCGTCGCCCAGGGCTATGTCGACCGCCTGTACCTGGTGGGAGACAACCTCTACTCCGCCGAGACGAAGCTGCCGCTTCTCGGTCCGGCGACGGCCTATCTCAAAGGACGGTCGAACCTGATGCGGCTCGCCCTCCCCGCCCTGGCGGGAGGTGCGCGCCGGGCGCTCGGCGGCAAGCAGGAGGCGGTCCCGGATCCGCGGCCGAGCGCCGAAGCCCTGTCAGAAGCCCGCCGGAAGGCCGAGAGCGCGGGCGCCGACTTCCTGGTCATCCTGCTCGACGGCGACAGCCGCGGCGAGGCATACCGGCAGGCCCGCGCAGCCCTGGAGGGCGAGCTCCAGGCCCGGGGCATCCCTTTCATCTCTCTCGACAGGCTCCTGCCGAAGGCGGATTGGCCGCGTTTGCGATACGCCCAGGACGGGCATTGGAACGCCGACGGTCACCGCGCGGTGGGGACCGCGCTGGCGCCGCGGGTGCTTCGGTACAGCCGCACCAGTCGCCGCGGCGACGTGTAGACCGGCTCGTAACCCGCGGCGAGCTGGCGCAGGATCGACCGGACCCGCGGATCATCCCGCGGCACCGCGTCGAGCTGCCAGAGCAGCACGTAGTCCACCCGCCCTCCAGTACGCCGGGGATAGGTCAGGAAGTCCACCCGCGGCGGCTGGTCCTCGATGCCCAGGTGATCGCCGACGCTGATGCGGCGGTATGGGTCGAGGCCGGGCCGGTAGCGGATCGGAAAGTAGTCCTCCATGGCTTCGTAGAGCGCGAGGTCCACCACGGTCTTCCGGGCCGCGATGTAGCCGGAGGCGTGGACGAAAGGCCAAGTGCGGAACGCCATCTCCCGGCCGTCCGGGGCCCGCCCGGAATGGGCGAACGACAAGCTGAGCAGCGTGCTCCCGGGCTCGATCCGGTCGGCGGCGGCCCAGTATTCGGCCAAGTAGTCGTCGAGAGCCATCCACCGCGGCGCGAGCATCGACAGGAAGCCCACCGCGATCGTCACCGCGGCGGCGTAGATCCATCCCCGCGCGCGCTCCGGGTAGTCGAACGTCGCGAACCAGAGGAGAAGCCCCAGGAACGGGTAGAGGTTCAGGCGGTGGGTCAGGAACCCCCCGGAACCCAGCTCGTTGGGGGCCAGAAAGTAGGCCAGGGTGAAGACCAGGACCGTGAGCAGCAGCCCGTCCGCCGGGGAGAGACGGCCCTGGCGTACCCGGCGGACCAGCAGCCAGAAGGATACGACGCCGAAGAGCAGCGCCAGGACGGCCGAGAGGGCGACGATCCGGAAATCGAGCGCGACCAGCGAGTAGAGAGCGAGCAGGTGCTTGACCTTGACCCAGAGCGGCAGCGCCGAGGTCTTCGCGCCCTGGTGGGCGCTCATGTAATAGACGACCAGGGCCAGCGCCGGCACGAAGGCCAGCAGAGGTCCCGCGAACCGCCTGTGGAACCCTTCCAGGAGCAGGCGCCAGCCGGTCACGGTCCCCACCGCCGCGAGCAGCATCACCAGGGAGACGGGATGACAGAAGTAGACCCAGAGCACCAGCACCGCGAAGACCGCGGTCCGCGCCGGCCCGAACCTGTCCTGGCGCCGCCACCACCAGCCGAAGGCCAGGAACAGGGCCGCCAGGCTGCAGCAGAAGTTGAAGAACCCCATCTGGAACAGGTAGTTGTAGGTGAACGGGAACGCCAGGGCGGCGAGGAATCCGTTCTCCGGCCGGATCGCCCGCAGCGCGTAGCGCACCGAGAGCGGCAGCAGGAGCACATAGCCGCTCAGCAGGACTTTCTCCGCCAGCGGCACCGGCAGGAACCCGAGGCCATGGGACAGGATTGCGAAGATGAACCAGTTGGTGAGAGACCTCTCGTTGATGTCGTAGTACTCGCGGAGGACCTGTCCCCCAGGCTCGTCGTAGTGGCGCAGGATGTTGGCGACCGCCTGGTGCCCCGGGCCGTCCTCCGTCGGGAAGAACGGCAGGACCCAGATCGGGAGCAGGTGCAACACCAGGAGGGCCACGAACAGCAAGATCTCCGGATCCCGGTACCAGGAGTTGCGTGGAGGCGATGGGGTCACAGGGGGAATGGTACATTCCCCGCTCGATGGATACCCCCGGCCGCCCCTTGAAGCTCAGCGTGGTCGTGCCCTGTCTGAACGCGGCGGCCACCCTGGGCGAGCAGCTCGCGGCGCTCGCCGCCCAGGAGCACGCGGGCGAGTGGGAGGTGATCGTCGCCGACAACGGCTCAACCGACGACTCCCGGGAGGTCGTCGAGCGCTTCCAGGACCGTATCCCCGGTCTCCGCCTGGTCGACGCCTCGGACCGCCGAGGGCAGGCCCATGCCAGAAACATCGGCGCCGCGGCGGCGGCCGGCGAGGCGTTCCTGTTCTGCGACGCCGACGACGTGGTCGCGCCGGGGTGGCTCGCGGCCATGGGCCGGGCGCTCGCCGTGCACGGCTTCGTCGCCTGCCGGTACGACAACGAGAAGCTCAACCCCACCTGTGTGCAACGGACCCACCTCAACCCGCAGAAGGACGGGCTCACCGCCTACTCCTACCCGGACTACCTGCCGCACGCGGGAGGCGGCGGGCTGGGCGTCCGGCGCGAGGTGCACGAGACCGTCGGCGGCTTCGACGAGTCCATGCCGGCGCTGGAGGACACCGACTACTGCTGGCGCATCCAGCGCGCCGGCACGCCGCTCGTGTTCGTCCCCGACGCCGTGGTCTACATCCGCCACCGCCACGACCTGCGGAGCGTCTTCCGCCAGGGGGTGAGCTACGGCGAGCACAACGTGCTGATCTACAAGAAGTACCGGCCGCTCGGCATGCCCCGGCTGGGCTGGCTGCCGGGCGCCGCGCGCTGGGCCAAGCTGCTGCTCCGCTCGCCGCTCGCCCTCACCCGCGAGGGGCGCGCCCCCTGGCTCTGGCAGCTCGGCTGGCGCGTCGGCCGCATCAAGGGGTGCTTCAAGTACCGCGTGCTCGCCCCCTGAGGCGCGGTTCTGCTAGTCTCCCGACGCCATGCGCATACTCGTCACGGGTCATCACGGTTACATCGGCAGCGTCATGGTGCCGCTGCTCCAGGCCGCCGGCCACGAGGTCACCGGCCTCGACTCCGGCTTCTTCGAGCCCTGCCTGCTGGCCGGCCACCCCGCCGCGGACGAGGTGCCGACGATCCGCAAGGACCTGCGCGAGGTCGAGGTGGACGACTTCCAGGGCTTCGACGCGGTGATCCACCTCGCGGGCCTGTCGAACGATCCGCTGGGCAACCTCGACGGCTCGCTGACCTACGAGATCAACGACGCCGCCTCGATCCGGCTGGCCCGCCTCGCCAAGCAGGCCGGCGTCGAGCGCTTCCTCTTCTCCTCCTCCTGCAGCACCTACGGCGCGGCCGGGGACGACTTCCTGGACGAGCAGGCCGCATTCAACCCGGTGACGCCCTACGGCGTCTCCAAGGTGCGGCTCGAGCAGCAGCTCGCCGAGCTGGCGGACGAGACGTTCAGCCCCACCTATCTCAGGAACGCCACGGCCTACGGCGTCTCGCCGCGCCTGCGGGTCGACCTGGTGCTCAACAACCTGGTCGGCTGGGCGTACACCACCGGGCGTATCCACCTGATGAGCGACGGCACGCCCTGGCGGCCGCTGGTGCACATCGAGGACATCAGCCGCGCCTTCCTGGCCGTCCTCGAAGCGCCGCGCGAGGCGATTCACGACGAGGCTTTCAACGTCGGCCGCACCGCGGACAACTACCGCATCCGCGAGCTGGCGGACATCGTGGCCGAGACCGTGCCCGGCTGCCGTATCACCTACGCCGAGGGCGCCGGACCGGACAAGCGCTGCTACCGGGTGGACTGCGGCAAGATCGAGCGCGTCCTCCCCGCCTTCCAGCCCCAATGGGACGCCCGCAAGGGCGCGCTGGAGCTCTATGCGGCCTACCAGAAGGCGGCGCTGACCGAGGCCGAGTTCCAGGGCTCGCTCTTCATCCGCCTCTCCCGTATCCAGGAGCTGCAGCGCGAGGGCCGGCTCGACGATGCGCTGCGGTGGACCGCCGCAGCCTCTCCAGATCCCAGACCCGTACCCGATCGTCCTCATAGTCCGGCGGCCCCCACTCGCGGGTGAGCTGCCGGGCCAGACTCTCCCCTTCCTTGCGGTAGAGACGGCGCAGCGCGGGCGGCATGGGCCTCGACAGGGGCCGGTCTGGCGGCCTCTGCACCCTGTCCTCCTCCGCCGCGATCCGCAGGTGGACGACCAGGTGCCGCGCCGGGCTGGCCAGGAGAGCCGCCGGCTCGGGCGGTACCTCGTTGCGCAGGTCGATCCGCGGATGCCGCGGCAGGTCGAACGGCGCCGAGACCATCACCCGCTCCTCATGCACCCCCTGGTAGATGTAGAAGACGCGATTGAAGTCCCAGGCCGGGGGCCAGGGGAATTCGAGCACCGGCCCGCCGGAGAGCCGCCGGTAGACCGCCGGCACGTCGCGGGCCGGCAGGGCGGCGCGCGGCGCGAAGAAGCCCACGAAGTCGTTGTGGTGCATGAACGAGCTGTCGCGGAAGCCGTCCTGGGGGAACGGCCCCACCCAGAACAGGGCGAGCACAAAGAACCGCGCCGCCATCCTCTGCGTCGTCTGCCCGAGGCAGCCCCGCTCCGGGCTCCAGGGACGTCCCAGGGCGTACGCCACCCACAGCAGGACGAACGGGAGCACCGGCAGGAGATAGCGGCCGAGGATGATCGGATTCGCCATCCCCAGCGGGGAGAGCAGGAGCATCCCGGTCAGGTGCCCCACGGCGACCGTGAGCGTAAAAGCCCCCAGCCGCGGCCGGTCTTTGAACAGCAGGACCAGCCCGGCCAGGGCGGCGGCCCAGAACAGGGCGGACAGCACCGACGAGCCGGTCCCCGCCTGGAGATGGAGGACGTCCAGGACCGTGTCGAGCGGCACCGTCTGCTCCTGGCGTTTGCTGGCGATCAGCCGGAGCAGCGATTCGCGCGCCGGCACCAGGAAGAGGGAGAACGCGACGGCGAGCGCCGCTCCCAGAGCGATCAGGGCTAGCAGACCCCGCCAGCGCCCCTCGCGCCGCGGCGGCACCAGATCCCCCAGGGCGAACAGGAACGGCGCGGCCACCAGCGGTCCGGCTCCCAGGTGGAGCCAGACGGCGAGCGCCGCGAGCAGCACATAGGCGAGACCGGCCTTCCAGGTGCGCGTACGCCACCAGTGCTCGAACGCCATCACCGCCCCGAAGCCGGCGAGCAGCATGGGAAGGTACGAGCGGGCGATGCGGCTGTAGAGCACCAGGACCGGCGAGAACGCCACGAGCCAGCCGAGCAGCTCGACCTCGGCCCGCTCCAGCCTGCCCTTGAAGGCGCGCGGGATCACCCAGAGCGCCAGGCAGCCGCAGACCAGGGCCGGCAGCCGGAAGTCGATCTCGGAAAGGGTGACGCCCCACTCCATCAGCAGCCGGTGGAGGGCCGCGAGCGGGATCGAGACGTCCGCCACCCGGTAGGTGGTCAGGATCTCGGGGATCGTCTGGCGGGCGACCACCCGCACCGCGTGCAGCTCGTCGCCTCCCATCACCTGATCGCGCAGGTTCCAGAGGCGCAGCCCCAGGCCCGCCATCACGGAGGCGGCCAGCGAAACGGCGGCGGCACGGCGCTCGTTCACATCGAGATCGAGCCTTTGCGGAACTCCGTGCGGTCGATCAGGGCGTTGACCAGCACCGGGGCGCCGGCGCGGGCGATCCGCACCGCCTCCTCGAGCACCGGGCGGACCTCCTCCGGCCGGCTGAGCAGCAGCCCGCAGCCGCCATATCCCTCCGCGACCTTGTGGTAGTCGGTGCGGGCGAGCACCGTCGCCACGTCGTCCTTGAGGACCTCGACCTGCTCGCGGGCGATCTGCGTCCAGCCGGCGTCGTTGCCGACCACCGCGATCACCGGGACGCCGTGCCGGGCGAAAGTGTCGAACTCCGCCAGGCTGTACGCCACCGAGCCGTCGCCATAGATCACCCAGACGTCGGCCTCCGGCCGGCAAAGCTTGGCCCCCAGGGCGAAACCGCCGCCGACGCCCAGGGTGCCGAAGACTCCCGGATCGAGCCAGGAGAGCGGCCCGCGCGGGCTGAGCGTATAGGCCGCGGTCGCCACGAAGTCCCCGCCGTCGGCCACGATCACGCTCTCCGGCCCCAGGGCCCGTTCGATCTCGCGGCAGAGGTGGACCGGGTTGACCAGATCGGACTGCGAAGGCGGCACCTCCGCCTGCGCTTCGATCTCCCGCTCCCGCTCGGCGTCGCGGGCCCGCAGGGACTCCAGCCACTCCCCCCAGTGCCGGTCGCCGCGTCGGTCGCCGGCAGATAGGGCCGCGGCCAGCGAGCGCAGGAACAGGCCCGGATCGCCGTGGACCGGCAGGTCCGGCTTGCGGTTCATCTCCAAGTCGGCGCGGTTGCGGTTGACCGAGACGAGGTGCGCCCGCCGCCCGATGTGACGGCCGTAGTCGAGCCGGAAATCGGCGGGGATGCCGGCGAGCACGACCAAGTCGGCCTCGCGCAGCGCCTCCTTGCGCTTGTGCCGCAGCTGCAGCCTGTGGCCGGCGCCGAGCAGGCCGCGCGCCATGCCGGCGAGGTAGACCGGCGCGCCGATCGCCTCGACCGCCTGCGCCACCTCCCCGGCCTCGCCCGGCGTGAGCATTGCCTGGCTCCCCAGCAGCAGCACCGGCCGCTTCGCCTTCTTGAGCCGCGCCGCGGCCTTGCGCACCTCGCCGCGGTCGACCGGCGGCGGCGACACCGGCCGGGAGGGCTTCGGCGTCCTCTCGCGCCCGGCGAACAGCCGGTCGACGTGGCGCTGGACGTACAGCCGCATGCCGAGCCCGGCGAGCCCTTTCGCCTTCGAAGCGGCGCCGTACCAGCTCCGCACCAGCTCCTCG
>Ga0307468_100000419_pt1 | contig 10460 bp, 21 predicted proteins | sample atmdna_FD_203085 | JGI IMG/M metagenome (GOLD analysis project Ga0307468, IMG submission 203085) | Hardwood forest soil microbial communities from Morgan-Monroe State Forest, Indiana, United States - atmos_gases AM2C_05 | ecosystem: Environmental > Terrestrial > Soil > Temperate forest > Bulk...
CCCTCCGTTCGGGGTCAAAGGCAGTCCGCCCCCGGGCTGATCGTAGAACATAATCAACGGCCAAGTGGTATTTGGCCCCGCATTGTGCCTGTACACGATCAGGGCCTCAATCGAGGGTCCAATCACTGAGATATAGATCAGGTTATTGCCGTCGAAAGTCCCGTTGAGGATCGTCGGGGCTGTGATGCGCTGATCAGTGTTAATGATAGCCGCGGGCGGAATGCTATTATAGAACTGATGTGCAGGACTATACGTATAAATTGCCTCGTCGATAAGGGCACAGAACGGTCCATCGACCGCTGTATCGTTGTCAAGATCTTGCCCCGCGGTGCCCGCGAGGAGATTTTGTTTCCAGAGAGGGTAAAGTGCGTTGGCCATCAGTAAGTCCTCCAGTCATCTGTCGCGCGAGTAGCGCGGGCAGGGTAATAGCCAATCTTGATCTTCGGGGTAGTCTGGATCCTCGGCACTGCAAAGGGCCTCGACATACAGGCGTATCTCCACTCGTCCGCGGCGTGATCCTCGGACTCGGTGTTTACGTCCTCCATCTTGTCTGGATCGTGCTGGAGGGCCGGGAGTGTACGGATGCTCGCGGCGCAGGTCGAGAAACAGTAGATCATCGGGAGACCCTCTGTTCCGACCAAACGAGCCCGTAGTTGGTCCCAGCCCCCCATTGAGCCCCGCTGTGGCACTCGACTGTTGTCAGCCGCGTGGAACGGCTTAGTCTTGCCATCGAGCAGGACACGATTGATCCTCTCTGCGAGAGAGGGGCCACCGTCCTCTCGGAAGCAGGCAGGATCAAGCACCCCGTATCGCAGCGTCTCGCCTTTTTCGCGCGAGACGATCCCCGCGCCGACGCCCTCGGCGGTCATCTTGAGGCCCATATTGACGCCAGTGGCCCCATACCACTCTCTATATCGCACTAGTGCGCCTCTGGGCAACAGCCCCCGGCCAACTATAGGGTAGTCCTCGGGGATTATAGTCCACCAGCCGACCGAGAATGGTCGGGCCGAGCCCCAATCCATCGACCTGAAGCGGGTCCACTCGGCCGGGACCGCGAAGGGTTCCACAACGTGTTTCTCGTAGCGCCAACAGTCGAAATATGCCCCCTCGATTACGGTCCAATCGCCCTCGAGCCAGGCGCGCACCATAGCGTCCGACGCGAGGCCCTTGAGTCGATCCCCGTAGGTCGGGTCGGAGGCCAGTAATATCTTGTTATCTCGTAGCTTGGCAGGGATGAACATTCTTCGGTGCTTAACGATCGGATCGTATATAGGCTCGTATCCTCCCGGCGCAGGGTCGACAAAATAGGACTTGACCCAGTGATGCCCCACACCTCCAGGATTGGCGGCAGCGCGTATGCGCTTCGTCTTAACATTGTTCGCGGATCTAAGTCGGCCCCGGAGAAACTTGTATCCGTAGTCGCTGGGCCATTGCGTGAGTTCGTCCCAACCGATCCAGGTGAACGAGTGCCCCTGATAGCGCGTGGCATCGTTGTCCCTCTCTATGTACCGCATTCTGAGGCTGGCCCCGTTTTTCCAGGACCAAGTCTTGGCCTGCTCGTGCCACGCCCCGCCCGAGGCCGGGAAGATCTCGCGGGACCTGCGGATGAGGTCCTCGAGTTCGTTATACGTGCGGCGGAACAGAATGCCTTGCCACGCCCGGGCATAGGTAGGTACGTCCTGGAGAAAATCTCCAAGAAGAAAGTCGCTTTTCCCTCCCCCAGCAGCCCCACCGTAGAACAGTTCAGGACACCAATCAGCCATTATGGCTTCAGTTTGTGGTCCTGGTTGTGGGGACCAAGCTGTCTTGGTCTGCTGAGAGTTCTTTTGTTCGCCTCGCTTCCCACTCATCAAAACTCTCTCGTGGCGGGCGATCAATGAAGTCTTTATCCACCTTGAGGTGGACCTCCTGGCCGGGGCCGTGGCCAGTTCGGTCGGCAAACGCCTTCACTAGATCAATCAGGACAGGCACTGAGAATGCCTCGGGCGCGTCCTGAATACGTTCTTGGAGGATCTCGATCGCATCCAGCGACAGATCGCTCATTCGCTCGGCGAGGTCCGCAAAGACTGACTTGGCCTCGGCGCGATAGTCGGCTACCAGGGCCTGGAACGCTGGATCGTTCTGAAGGATGCTGATGCGGTTCGGGGCATATCCAGTGACCAGTGCGGCCTGTGCGGCCTTCATGCCCGAGGCCAGGCACTTGGCTAGGGAATGGTGACTGGCGTGGATGCGGACGAGGGACTTCGGGGTGATGCCCCGGGGCAGTTCGAGCGCGGCCATGTCGGCCTCGGTGAGATCACGGACGTGCTCGCAAGAGAAAGGTATTGGCATGGCGCCTAGAGTGCGCCTTGGCCCCGAGGTGTCGAGGTCAAGCTCGGCGAGGAGGTCCAACTGATCTAGGCCTTTCAGGGGCTTGGCCCCGGTGTCGTCCTGCATATGGCTCTTCCAGTAGTTGACGCAGTTCGGCCCCGCGCGGCCAGTATGGGACACACTGGGTCCCTTGTCAAGTAGTTTGTGGTATGGCCGGGGCGAAATGAGTGGACTAGCCATATGTATGGCTGGGGTCTTGCCGTTGTCTAAGAGCGGCTTGCCGCAGTGAATGATATGTATGTGACCGAAACGGTCAGGTACGTATCGAGGGGGTGGTATGTACCTTAAAACTGGAAAAATCTAGTGGGGTTGATGCGCCTCGCAAGAAAATTAGCTTTTAGGCCCCCACCCCCTCTTTAAGTTTCAAGTGTTCCCCCTGATGCGCACTATAGTGAGCCATGCAATATGAGCAATGCTCGCAACGCATGGGTCGATCACGAACTCGTGATGAATTGTTACAACCAGTCCGTCGGATTGCCGTTGACTCCAACGGGGTACGGGTGTAGTGTTTGCGTATGGATTGGACATGAGTTGGCGCCGCCAGCGGCCAGTCCCGACGATGGAGGTAGACATGACTGTCTACAACATTCAAGTTTCCAAAATCAACGCGGTCGAGTCGTTCGACGACACCAAGTTGCCCGAGGCCTCCCGCGTGTACCTCATGAACTACGGCCTGACGCAGGCCCTCGGGGACGCGCACGCGGGCTGCACCGAGAAGGCCTTCCCGGACGAGGCGGCGCGGATCGCCGAGGCCCGGAAACGGGTTCAGGCCCGGGTCGACCAGATCCGCACGGGGCAGGTCCCCAAGACGACCGTGGTCTCCCCCGCCCTCGTCGCGGCCGCGAAAGCCGGGATGACCGAGGCCCAGGTGATCGCCCTCATCGAGGCGGCCACCGCGAAGAACAAGAAGTCGGCCTGACCGACCGGGGGGCGCGAGCCCCCCACCACTTTCCGAGTTGATTGCCGGCCGGGGCCTGACGTGCCCCGAGCCGGATTTCCTCGCGCCTCGAAGCCTTTAGGGTTTAGGCCATAGTTAGGGACTAACTGGCTAACCAAATACTCTGGATATGGCTCCGCCCGATCCGGCGTCTACATTTTTCTAGGTTAATCCCTTGATAGTGCTACATATTCTACGTTACGCAGTACCGCAGCGTGTGTCGGTATGGCAGCCATATCGAGGTTTTGGCCCTTGCTAGGGCGTAGGGGCCATCATCCCATCCCTCTCTCCCTCTCCCTCTACCCTTATCTAAATATATATATTTTTTAAGGGTAGTAGGAAGAACCACTCGAAGATCCCCCCTCTGAGTATGGCTCCCACCGACTCTCGCGCCCATCAAAATCCAAAACATAGAAACACCTAGCCATAGTAGGGATATCTTCAGGGATGTACCTAGCGGGAACAGCCATATCACTCGCCATAATCCCGCCATAATCCAGGCGTATAATAACCCTCCCTAAGAGGAGTCCTCAGCATGAAATTCACTAAGAGCCGCCCTGTCCACTACACCATAGTCCCCAGAAGCACAGGCTGGGCAGTTATCGAGTACTCGCGCTATGGCGAGGCCGTGCGAGGTGAATACCCTACAAAGGCCGAAGCCGAGGCCAGGATCAATCAACTACGAGCAGGCAGTAGGAAGTTGGAAATCACACCTCGGCCATAATCCGGCCATAATTTGGCCACAATGTTGTGGTACCGTCTTGACTGGCCCAGGTCCGGGCCAGGCCCGAGGCGGTTCGTCCGCCCGGGGCCACGCACCAGGGTCCGCCCCGCGACACCCTACTGAACCGGGAAGTTCACAGGGTAGAGACTCATCATGCAGCCACGGCCCTCGCCACAGGCGGAAGCTCGCCGCGGCGTGGGCCAGTGCAACAAAACCCTCCGGTGTTCCCTCCACAAGACCCCAATAAATCAGGACTAGCCTGCGAAGGCCGCGATAACCCTTGCATTCTGCCTGTGGTCGTTGATCCCAGGTCCGTGCCCGCCGAGATGGCGCGCTCGCCCCACGATGCAGCCTGACAACCTGCAGCAACTTCTAGGCCAGAACGCAAATGTTCTGGGCCGAGTTCGTGCGCGGTGAACGGGAGCGGGATCGAATGCAAATCCAGTAATGGACTGCGACCTGATGGGGCCACGGCAGGGCTTAACCCTGTTCGTCGCCCTATCGCGACGCAGCCTACGGGAGTCCACCATGAGACAACAACACCTGTTCATCCTCGGTGACGACGCAATCAAGGCCGTTTCCGAGGAAGAAGCCCAAGCCACAGTCGAGGGCCTCAAAACCCTTGGCCTCTACCATCTACCATACGATCGAGTCACTGTCCGCCTGCCAATTCACTACGCGGTCCTCGAGCAGGAGGCAGCCAAGAAAACCTGGATCAACTCGCCCGAGCGCCGATCATGCCTGAAGCTGGGCACGGACGGCAAGTACCACCTCGACTTCCCTTCTAATTGGTATATCGAGTTCACCAACCTCAATCTGCTCGGCGAGCCAGCCGCGGCCCACATCGTAGCTGACGACCCGCGCCGCCCTGGCCGCTGGATCATCGACGATAGAGACGTGACTCACAACTGCGAAGGCACCATAAACCTCCTCATAACCCTACTGGCCACCCGGAACGCTGTCAAAGAAACCACCCACAACAAACTCGCCCGCCTCGGCATAGGCGGGCGACACAGCGTGGACACCACTAAACGATTCGAGTATGTGACCCGGATCAGCCTTCCAAAGGAACTCGAGGGCGACCACGAGACTGCCCGCGAGGGCCACCCCAAGGCGCCTCATTTGAGGCGCGGCCACATACGCTACCAGCATTACGGGCCACGAGGGGCTTACAGAAAGCCCATCTGGATAGATCCCGTATTCGTGAACGCTGACCACGAGTTCGTCAGCACCCGCAAGGCCTACAACCTCTGCCGCTGACGCGCGGCGCACTATGGGAGTCAACCATGCCTACACAGACCGAAGAACTCTTCGAAAACCTCATCGACGCAGTTCGTCCTATCGTCGAGGCCATCGAGAGCCAAAGCCAAACCACCCAGTACCGATACGACCAGTATATGGGCGCGATCACTCGTATCTCGCCCCGCTTCAAGGGCAGCGATGCCCACCTGACCGCAGCCGTTCTTCTTCTTAAGGCGGGCGGCAACAAGCTCGGCATCCTCCACGCACTCAAGGCGATGGGGAGCATCTAATGCGACACATGAGCCCGAACGAACTCCACAAGTACTCATGCGACACGATGCTTCGCGGGCGCAAGCCCGTTACCGACAAGGAATGGATGCTGGTAGTCAACTGTTGGGCTGCCAACATCGCCAAGGACATGACCAGTGATGCAGTCCGCATCATGGCCCTGCTCTACAACTGTCCTCTTAATCCCGAGATCCTCGAGTTGATCTCGGCCTTTCAAGACGACCGCAAGGGCGGGGCGAAGCCCCAGCCCTCCCAAGAGGAGAACGACGATGATGTATCGAGTCATGGCCTACCCAAGGCCAACAAACTATGAGCAATCCACTGTCCTCGCCGTGGCCAAGGCCGAAACAACCTCGGTCACGCTCGCCCGGGCCACGCAAAGGCTCTGGCGTCGCGAGGGCTTCCAAGTCGCGATATACAACCTCGAAGAGGAGCGCGTCGCATCATGAAGCTGCATCCCTTTAACGAGGTTGCAGCCGAGGCCCACCGAGCCATAAAGGGCGGTGCAACCATCCACCAGCAGTTCAACTGCGCCAAGTGTGGCACCAAACAGACTATGGAGACTCCCGACCACTTCTACAAACTCGGGATCTGCCAGGAGTGTGGCCACACCACTGACATCGAGAAGGATGGTTGCAACTTTCTGGCCCACTTCAAACCCAGGGCAAAGCCCTAGAAAGGTCCCTTGCCATGACCGCTAACGAACTCCAAAACCTCTCGGCAGAACTCGACGAGATCAGGATCTTGCCTGATAACAACGTCGTAGCACTGGCCGAGCTTCGATCGGTCCTCTCTTCAGTGATCGACCACCTCATCTTCCGCCAAATGGACCTTGAAAGGAACCGCCGATGAAAACCAAGATCAGATCCAGACGCGACATGACTCCCGAGGAACTCGACCTCGCCTTCCTCAACAACCCCAACGAGTGGCCACGCTGGCCCATGCTGCCGCTGAAGAGGCGCAACAAGTCCCACTTGGACGCGGGCGATTTCTTCTGTGGCCTCTACATTCACGGCCTGGGCCTCAACGTGTACAACCTCAACATGTTCCACCTACCCAACAGCCCCCTGATCCACACTTGGCAGGATGCAGTCAAGGGCGTTGAGCACATGGCCTACAACACGGCCGAGGCCCTCATCGCCGACTGGAGGGTTGACTAAGTGTCAACCCTCGCCGAGTTCGCGCTAGGTGTGGTGCTGTTCGCCCTCACCTACCGCGTCATTACAGGCCGTTTCCCCTGGCAGTGGCAAAGCCACAGAAAGGACAGACAATGAGCAGATCACCCTTCGGCTGGAGTCTACCCCCGGGTTGCACCCAGCGCCAAATCGACGAGGCCTTTGGAGACGAGGGCGTCACAAAACTCCAAGATGATGTCTTCGAACTACTCGAGCGCGCGGACATCGCAGAGCGGTTCATCGACGGTATCATGGAGCTGATACGCCAAGGCGAGCTGGACCGCTGTAACCGCGACGACGCTGCGGCCATCGACGCACTGGCCGACGCCGAGCGAGATCGACGCATGTGGGAGGACGCCGAGGCCCACAATCGCTGGGAGGACACCAACAAATGAGTGGCAAGCCACTACCTTATAGTGTTTGGGTCAAACAGAGTGGGGATTGGCGCTGTGTATTCTCAACGCACAATCCCCCTGATGCCCACAGCTACGCTACGCAAAACGTAGTCCACGGAAACAATGTGCAGCGTATCGAGGTCCGCGACCTCACTGGTACGTTAGAGACAGTGTTCGACAGCACGTGGTAGGCCACAATATGTACGTGACCTTTTCGGTCACGTACATACCGGGGCCTATACCGGGGCATACCCCTGCTCCACTTCTAGGGAGTCACTAATGAGTCAACTCCAACGTGACCTCCAAAAGAGGATCGACGAGAAGCTCCAACTCTGGGTACGCGACTCGACGGACCTCTACGAGATGGCCGGACTGTCCACCCGCACGGCTTGGGTGGACATGCTGACCACTCTCGGCACGATGATCTCCTTCGCCTCGGCCAGAGGCGGAGTTGATCCGCGCGACCTCGCCGAGGCCCTCTACAAGACGGCCGCGTCAGCCCAAACCTTCCTCCGCAACCATGAGCGGGACGAAGACGAAGAGGAGTCACAGCAATGAACCCCAGCACCATACGCCTACGTATCCTCGTCAATGGACGCACTCGAGTTGAGCGGTCAGTTCCTCAAGGCCAACTTCAGGCCACTGTGGATCTGATCCGCCTCAAGTTACTCGAACTCACAACCCGCGAGCACTTCGCTGTGGTCGCGGACACTGGCAACATTTCTTCAATCCTCTGGAGGACATGATGTCTCTCAGCATCCATCGCATAACCTCGGTCCGAGCCCGGACCTCTGCGCAGTCCGACTCTAGCTGGGTCGAGGTAACATTCACCGAGCCCGACGGTTCCAAGCACGACATTACTCTCTTCTTCCAGACCCGTAACAAGGGCTTCGATGAAGAGCGCCGTTTCGCTCGAGAACTCGCCGCGGCCATCAACAGTGTAACCCCGATGCAGGCCGAGCGCGAGACCGAAGAGGTCTCGCCTCCAGACGAGGCAGCGTAACCCGAGGGGCTTCGGCCCCTCTTTTCTTAGGGAGTCTCACATGACACTTCGACCACCTCTTTTTGCGGGGGAGTCTCATACAACTGAAGACGAACCTGATCTCTATCTCATCCTCCACAAGGTCCGTGGAAAACCAGCTATGGACATCGCTCATCCCCTCGCAATAGGGAAAGAGATTGGCTGGATCATCCCTACTTCAGGGCACCGCGCCTACCCCTGGCGACACTGGCGTCTCGACGAGCTGATGGACACATCTGATATCAACTCGCACGGGTGCCACGACTACCCTCACGCTCTTCTAGAGCGGGACCTTCCAACTGACCTGCCCGACCACTACCAAGTCGAGCAACCCGCCCCGATCAGGGCCAAGATCGGAACAGCGCGGTCCGCACTGGGTCCAAAGCTGGCGGCGTTGAACGACGACGAGATGGCCAACCTCATTAAACTTATAGAGGAGTCACAGCCATGACGGCAAGCCGTAATTATCCCTACATCAGGGCCTGGTGCAAGATGATGGGCTCGTATCAGTATTACACTGATATACAACTCGAGAAGGCCCAGGCCGATGGTGCCCCGCAAAACGCTGTCTACCACAACGAGGGCAAACGCTGGGTCACGTTCGACGAGGTTCACAGCGATGATACTCGCGCCCGGATCGAGCATCTCGTGAAGGAGTTCAAGCGATGAGCACCCGAGGCCGAAAGTGGACCCCGCTCCAGCGTCGCAGGTTCATCCGCACAATGGCACTGAGGCGCGCTGTTCGAGAGGCACCGCCGGTTAACCCTGACCTCATCTACATTCTGGTCAATGGCAAACTCAAGCCGTTCCGCCTGCGGTCCATGCCAGTCTATCTCCCAGAAGAGGAGCTTCGATGATGGCCAAGCTAGTAAACTATAAGTGGGCTTACGGTGATCGAGGTACTCCACTGGTTGCTATAATAGGAGCATACATGGACGAGTCACACCTGTTCTATAGAACTATCTGGCTCTCCTATGTAGTCTATCCAAGGAGCTTCTTAGCCGATGACCAACGACGAGTATAACGAGATAGTGTCCGAGAGCGAGCTATTCGCTCGCTTTCGGCACTACACTACTGACATTCCAGGCGGCCGTGTCATTGACCTTGAGATGGTCATGGTAGATGTAGTCGCCTTGGTCAAACTTAACCACCGATCCAAGCATCAATTTCTGAAGCTCGCTGCGGACCTATGGGACAACGTAGCGATAGATGTCGTCCCACCACGAGGAGAAAGACAATGACGTACACTTTTACAGCCGAAGACGGCAATACTTATGAGGCCACCGAAGAACAGGCGGCCATCATCGACTACGCCCTGGCCAATCCCAAACGGTGCATCCTCATTAACGCACTCGCTGGCTCGGCCAAGACCAGTACCCTCGTACTTCTGTCGAAGTACCTCCCGGTCGTGCCGACCCTCTCATTAGCCTTTAACAAGCGGATCGCAGACAAGATGGCCACTGTGTTTCCCGGGCACTACAAGAGTGCCACGGTCAACTCTGTAGGTCACCGCGTCTGGTCCCCTGCAATCGGCAAGCGGCTCACCCTCGACACCAAAAAGACTTACAACATTGTCAAGGAGGCCATCGACAGCCTGCCCCACAAGCAGAAGCAGGCAGCTTGGGATATCTTCGGAGACATCACCAAGACCGTCAGCCAGGCCAAGCTCGCAGGCTACGTGCCCTCGGGCATAACTGGAGGTAAGTCCCTCCTGACTGCGCAGGAGTTCTTCGATACCCTCGAGGAGGAGCCGGATGACTGGTTCTGTCGGATAGTCAACGACTGCCTTGGCCAGTCCATCAAGCAGGCTTACGCGGGGCTGATCGACTTCGATGATCAGATCTACATGCCCACCCTCTTTGGTGGCTCGTTCCCCCAGCACCCTCGAGTCAAGGTGGACGAGGCTCAAGACCTCTCCAAGATCAACCACTGCATGTTGGAGAAGCTCGTCGCGCGAGACACTCAGCTGATTGCCGTGGGCGATCCCTGGCAGTCGATCTACGCTTTCCGCGGCGCGAATACCAAGTCAATGCAATGGCTACGCGAGCGCTTCGACATGCACGAGATGACCCTGAGCGTGTCGTTCCGGTGCTCGATCGAGGTCGTCAAGAACGCACACGCTCGAGTCCCCCACATGAAGTGGCCCAGTTGGGCCAAGCCCGGGCGGGTCGTAGAACTGGGAGAGTGGAGTGCAAAAGATATCCCGGACAACAGCGCAATCATTTGTCGCAACAATGCTCCTCTTCTTTCTTGTGCTCTTACACTTCTTCGGTCCGGTAGGGGTGTGCATCTCGTTGGGACTGATCTT
>Ga0307468_100000420_pt1 | contig 10460 bp, 7 predicted proteins | sample atmdna_FD_203085 | JGI IMG/M metagenome (GOLD analysis project Ga0307468, IMG submission 203085) | Hardwood forest soil microbial communities from Morgan-Monroe State Forest, Indiana, United States - atmos_gases AM2C_05 | ecosystem: Environmental > Terrestrial > Soil > Temperate forest > Bulk...
ATCTGGTCGGCGTCGTGCGCGCCGAATTCCTACGTGGTCGCAATTTTGAGTACATCACCGCGGCGCGCGCGCTTGGTCTCTCCAACGGCAAGATCATGTTCAAGCACCTCTTGCCCAATGCGATGGTAGCGACGCTTACCTTCCTTCCCTTCAAGCTGTCGGGCTCGATCACGGCGCTCACCGCGCTGGATTTCCTCGGCCTCGGCCTGCCACCGGGCTCCCCGTCACTCGGCGAATTGCTGGCGCAGGGCAAGGCCAACCTCCAGGCGCCGTGGCTCGGCATCACCGCCTTCATCTCGATCGCCGGCCTGCTCAGCCTGCTCATCTTCGTCGGCGAGGGCGTGCGCGACGCGCTGGACCCGCGCAAAACCTTCAGGTGAGCGAATGCTGGACCAAGCCCCCCTGGTCGATGTCCACAACCTGTCGGTGCATTTTCGCTCCGGCGGCCACACCGTGAAGGCGGTCGACGGCGTCTCCTTCCGCATCGGCAAGGGCGAGACGGTGGCGCTGGTGGGGGAGTCCGGATCCGGCAAGACCGTCTCGGCGCTGTCGATCATGCGGCTGCTGCCTTACCCCGCCGCGTCGCATCCGTCGGGCGAGATCCGCTTTGCTGGCAAGGATTTGCTGCGCGTCTCGCTGCACGAGATGCGTGAGATCCGCGGCGAGAAGATTTCCATCATTTTTCAAGAGCCGATGACCTCGCTCAACCCCCTGCACAGCATCGAAAAGCAGGTCGGCGAGATCATGAAACTCCATCACCGTCTCGATGATAAGACTGCGCGCGGTCGCGTGCTTGAGCTGTTGCGCAAGGTCGGCCTGCCTAATCCCGAGCAGCGGCTCGGCGCCTTTCCACACCAGCTGTCGGGGGGACAGCGCCAGCGCGTCATGATTGCCATGGCGCTTGCCAACGAACCCGATCTGCTGATCGCCGATGAGCCCACCACGGCGCTCGACGTCACCATCCAGGCACAGATCCTGGAGCTCTTGAAGTCGCTGCAGGCCGAGCTCGGCATGGCGATGCTGCTGATCACGCACGATCTGGGTGTCGTGCGCAAGATGGCAGAACGGGTCTACGTGATGAATGCGGGCAAGGTTGTGGAAGCAGGCAAGACCAGCGAAGTGTTTGCGCAACCCAAGCATGCCTACACGCGCCACCTCATGTCCGCCGAGCCAAAGGGCCGGCCGCCAGTGCCAAATCCAAAGGCACCGGTCGTGCTGGAGACCCAGGACCTGAAGGTGTGGTTTCCCATCAAGCGCGGACTTTTGCGCCGCACCGTCGATTACATTAAGGCCGTCGACGGACTTTCCCTCAAGGTGCGTGCCGGCGAAACCTTAGGTGTGGTCGGCGAATCAGGGTCGGGCAAGACCACGCTGGGCCTGGCGCTGCTTCGCCTCGTTTCCTCAAAAGGACCGATCGCCTACGTCGGCACCCGCATTGAATGCTTCGATTCGCGTCGCATGCGGCCGCTACGCAAGGAGATGCAGGTCGTCTTCCAGGACCCATATGGCTCGCTTTCACCGCGCCTTTCCGTGAGCCAAATCATCGAGGAGGGCCTACTCATCCAAAGCCCCGGCATGAGCTATGGCGAACGACGACAACGGGTCGGCGCCGCCCTCGCCGAGGTGGGCCTCGACCCCAACTCGCAGGACCGTTACGCGCACGAGTTTTCCGGTGGCCAACGCCAGCGCATTGCCATCGCCCGCGCCATGGTGCTGGAGCCAAAGTTCGTGCTGCTGGACGAACCGACCAGCGCCTTGGATATGTCGGTTCAAGCCCAGATTGTTGACCTCCTGCGCGATCTGCAGAAGCGTCACGATCTCGCCTACCTTTTCATCAGCCACGATCTAAAGGTCGTGCGGGCGCTTTCCAACTACATCGTTGTGCTCAAAAGCGGCAAGGTCGTTGAGGAAGGCACCGCGGTCGAGGTGTTCGAACGACCACAGGCCGCCTACACCAAGGCCCTGCTGGCGGCCGCCTTCGAGCTGACCGTCGCCAACCGGGCCGCCGTTGCAAGCTGAGGCCTGCGGCATTGCGGCAAACCTGCGCTATTCTTGCCTGACCTAGGGGCGGCAACAGGCTAAGGGAGCGCCATGGCACTGCTCATAGTGGCAAGCATGCGGGCAAATCTGTTCGCCGAGGAAGCAAGGGCGCAAGATCCCGCGCTCGACCTTCGCATCGCCCCCGAGCTCGGGTGCCGCGCCGACATCGACTACACCTTGGCGTGGAACCCACCGCACGGTCTGTTGCGGACGCTGCCCAATCTCAAGCTGATAGTCTCGGTGGGGGCCGGCGTCGACGGCATCCTAAGCGATCCCGAGCTGCCCGATGTGCCGATCGTGCGCTATGTCGATCCCGACTTGACGCGCCGGATGGTCGAGTACGTCGTCCTCAACGTGCTCTATCACCACCGCCGCATGAGCGAATTTCGCGAATTACAGGAGCAGCGCCGCTGGGAGTACCTGCCGGAACCGGCCGCCCCAGAGGTCCGGGTCGGTATTATGGGGCTCGGCGTACTGGGCTCGGCGGCCAGCAAGGTTCTGGGCGCGCTCGGCTATCACGTGCGCGGCTGGAGCCGCGCGCGCAAGCAGCTCGCGGGGGTCGCCTGCTTCTTTGGTGCCGCTGAGCTCGAAGCCTTCCTTGCCGCGACCGATATCTTGGTCGTGCTCCTACCCTTGACGCCCGAGACGCGCGGCATCATCGATCGCCGGCTCCTGCGCGCCCTGTCGCGCCAGGGCCGTGCCGCCCAGCTACCGGGTCCCGTCCTCATTAATGCGGGCCGCGGCGGCCTCCAGGTCGATGCCGACATTGTGGCGGCCCTGCAAGCAGCCGAGCTCTATGCCGCCTCGCTTGACGTGTTCGAAACCGAACCGTTGCCGCCGGCCAGTCCGTTGTGGTCGCACCCGCGCATTGTCATAACCCCCCACAATGCGGCCGAGAGCGTTCCCACCGCCATCGTGCGCTACGCCCTCGAGCAGGTGCGCCGGCACCGCCTAGGCGAGCCCCTGGCCAATCTGATCGACCGGGGCAAAGGTTACTAACGCTGGCGCCAGGCGTGCGGGTCGGGGTGGCGACGCTTGGCCTGCCATGGGGCGGGCCCGCTACAGCGGGGCGGCGGGTTGCAGGTGCCTTTGGCGGGTCGCCGCAGGCCGCCCCGGCCCACCGGTGGCCCAAGGCCCAGGCCTTTACGTCCTTGACAGATTTTGGTTCCGGAGCAGTGATATCTGGGGCATACACATGTGTTCACGGAGGGATCCGGCAGCCAAATTTGCCGCCTCCGCTCGGACGGTGGATCCAAGGAGTATGCAATGACCATCGCGCGCTCAAGTAGCCTGGCATTCGTCGTCGCGGCCGCGACCGCCCTCTCTGGTTGGGCTATGGCCGGCGCACCGGCCTTGGCGCAAACCAAGCAAGCCGCCCAGAGCAAGCCCAGCAAACCCGCTGCCGGCGCCCAGCACAAGGTGGCGATCCAGGTGAACCAAAACGACAAGGCCGTCATGGACCTGGCTCTCAACAACGCCAAGAACATCGCCGATTACTTCAAGTCCAAGGGTGAGACCGTCGCCATCGAGCTCGTGGCCTACGGCCCGGGCTTGCACATGCTGCGCAGCGATACCAGTCCGGTCAAAGAGCGCATTTCGGTGATGTCGCTAGAGAACCCCAATATGACCTTTGCAGCCTGCGGCAACACGCAGGCCAACCAGGAGAAGGCCGAAAACAAACCGGTGACGCTGATCAGTGAGGCCAAAGTCACACCCTCCGGCGTCGTCAGGCTGATGGAGCTGCAAAAGCAGGGCTTTGCCTATATCAGACCCTAAGCTTTATTGGGTATCGGACGCCAAGCCTTCACCGTGCCCGAGCTTGGCGCGCGAGTGAGGTGAAGGCGGTGGCGCCGCGTTGCGAGCTTGGCCTTCGATCCAACCGCCCGGGAATCGCGCCAACGATCGCCAGTCGTTTGCGCTTTTGCTTTCAGTGCGCGGACTGCGCGCTGGGCGCTGGGGCAAAGCTCGAGGTCGACTTGATCAGCAGAATGGCCGGGAAGGCCAGCAGCGTCATCAGCAGCATGAGCTTGAAATCGTTGGCATAGGCAATAATGGCCGCCTGCTGCGTCATGAGCTCTTCGAGCAGCGCGCGACCGGTTTCCGTGGCCGGGTCGAGCATCCCCGCCGCCGGATCCGCCAAAGCCTGATTGAAGGGCGTCACGCTTTCGGCCAGCCGGGCGTGCATCAGGATGGTCTTGTTGCTCAAATTGGCGACCACCACCGAGACGCCAATCGAGCTCCCAAGGTTGCGGATCAGCGTCCACATGGCGGTGCCTTCCGTGCGCAGCGATGCCGGCAATGTCGCCAATCCGATGGTGTTCAGCGGCACGAACAGGAAGGCGAGGCCGGCGCCCTGCAGCATGCTGGTCCAAACGATGGTCCAGACGTGCGTATCGGGGGAAAAGCCGGTGGTGTAGTAAAGTGCTACCGCGTTGCAGGTCAGTCCAGCGGCGATCATCAGGCGTGGATCGATGCGATTGATTGATCGGCCTGCAAACGGCATTGCCAAGGCCATGCCGATCCCGCGCATCCCCAGCAGCCAGCCGGCGGCGAGGATCGGGTAGCCCATGATGTTTTGCAGAAAGTTCGCGAGCAACGCTGCGGTCGCCAGCAGCATTACGCCGCACACGAACATGAATGCGAGCCCAATTACGAAATTGCGGTCCTTGAAAATTTGAATGGGTACAAACGGGTGTTCGGTGGTCAGCACGTGCGATAGGAAATAGTAGAAGGCGGCCGCCGCGACCGCCGCTTCCAGCGCGATCTCGCCCGAATCAAACCAGCCCAGTTGTTCACCACGATCGAGCATCAGTTGCAGCGCGCCGATGGCAATGCTGAGCGTGAGGAAGCCGAACCAGTCGAATGGCAAGCTGCGGCTCGACGTCTGATGCATGAAGGCGATGAGACCAAGGGCCGTGGCGATGCCGAAAGGCAGATTGATGAAGAAGACCCACCGCCATGAATAGGCGTCCGTGAGCCAGCCGCCGAGCGTCGGCCCCATGATTGGCCCGATCATCACGCCCATGCCCCAAAGCGACATCGCCCAACCGCGGCGGTCGGGCGGATAGATTTCCAGCATTACGGCCTGCGACAGGGGGACCAGGGCCGCCCCGAACATGCCTTGCAGCACGCGAAACAACACGATCTCCTCGACGCTTTGGGCGATGCCGCAAAGCATCGAGGCCGCCGTGAAGCCCGTGACGCAAGTCACCAAGACCTGCTTGATACCAAAGCGGCCGGCCAGCCAGCCGACCGGCGCGGTCATGATCGCGGCCGCAACAATGTAGGAAGTGAGAACCCAGCTGACCTGATCCAGCGTTGCCGAGAGGCTGCCCTGCATATAGGGCAGCGCCACGTTGGCGATTGTAATATCGAGGGCCTGCATGATGGTAGCCATCATCACGCACACCGTGATGAGCCCACGCTGCAGGGTCGGCGTCAAACCCGGGGCGCCGCGGGCAATCATTCTTCCGGGGCCTCGGCGACCGCGCTGGAGCTGAAGAACGACGCAATTCGGCCGACCCGACCGGTGTCGATGTCGACCGTCGCGCTCATGCCCGAGCGCAGCCGGCGCAGGTCCTGCCCCGCCGCGAATTCGATCCGCACCGGCACCCGCTGCACGCTCTTGATCCAGTTGCCGGCGGCGTTCTGCGGCGGAAGTATGGAAAACTGCGCACCGGTGCCGGGGCTGATGGCGGCGACGACGCCGCTCCAATGCCGTGTCGGGAAAGCATCGACGGTAATGGCCACGGGCTGCCCAGGTCGAACGTGGGTAAGGTCGGTCTCCTTCGGGTTGGCGTCGATCCAGACGTTGGCACTATCGATGATGCTGAACACCGCCGCGCCGGCCACCAGATAGCGCCCCATCTGGATGCTGGCGACCTGGGTGGCGACACCGGCAATCGGCGCACGCAGCGTGGTATTGTCGAGATCGCGCCGGGCCCGATCGAGTGCGGCGAGCGCCTCGAGGTATTGCGGGAACCGTTCGAGTGGCAGCTGCGTATCCCCGAGCAGTTGGATGCGCGCGCCGGCCTCTTGCTGCAGAAGCAGTTCGAGCTGCGCCTTGGCGGCGACCAGTGCCGCCCGCGACCGGTCGACGTCGGAAGGCGTGCTGATGCGATTGTTCAACAGCGCCAGCTTGCGGTCGTAATCGGACTGCGCCGCATCCAAACCTTGTCGCGAGAACTCGATTTGCTTGCCATGGCTGGCGTAGTTGCTCTTGAGATTTTCGAAGTCCGTCTTGACCCGGGCCAATTTTGCCTGCGCCTCTTGGGCGGCCAAGCGATAGGGCACGGGATCGATGGCGAACAGCTCGTCGCCCCGCTGCAGCAGCTGGCCTTCCTGCACCGCGATGCTCACCACCTTGCCGGATACTTCGGGTGTGATCAGCACCTTTTGCGCACCGATGTAGGCGTTGTCGGTGGTCACATAGCGGCCGCTGAAGAGGTAGACGGCGAGGGCGAGGCAAGCCAGCAAAGCCGGAATGATCAGCAATAGCGTGGCGCGCAGCGTCGGCAGGCGATCGAAACCGCGCCGGCGGAAAAGGCGACTAGCGGGCATGACGCACCTCGCTACCGCCGGCCAGAGCACCGCGGCGCGCCGCGGCCCTGCGAATGTTGCCCTTGAGCGACACCAACCGGCTCAACAGCTCCGCCACGTCACTCTCGCTCAAGCTGGCAAGCACATTGGCCGAAATTTCGCGCGCCAGCGGCACCATTTCGCTCAGCCGGACCCGACCCGGCTCGGTGAGGTAGAGGCAATTGGCGCGGCGATCGCTGGGGTGCGGGCGACGCTCGACCAGCCCGTGCTCGCACAGCCGGTCCACCAGCCGCACCAGGGAAATTGGCTGGATCTCCAAGGCGTCTGCCATTTCGGTTTGCATCATGCCCTCGTCGCGCTCCAGTCTGGCGAGCACGGCCCACTGGGCGCGCGTCATATCATGCTCACGCGCGCGCTGGTCGACGTAGGTGCGAAGGGCGCGCGCCACGTCGAGCAGCTCGAAGAGGATTTCGCGCCGGGGGTTTAGAGTCCGTTTCATTAGCTTATTATAAGCATGCTTATAATCTACGCGAGGGTGCTTTTGACAGCCCTGCTATGCCGTGACGCGACAGATTGGCTCATGGTCGGCCCCGCGCACGCAATTTTGCCGGGCCCGACCGCCTTGTAAGGCTACGCGGCGCGCCTATCTCACAGGGGCTGCCGACAACCGGCGCCCGGGGGTGAGATTTCCTTTCGCAAAACTGGCACGCGCCCGGCCATCGGCGCGCGGGCGCACGCCTGTTGGCGTGTGGCCGGCGAAGAACGAGACCTGGCAGCAACCTCTGCCTCCCGCCGGCCGCATTTGGCCCGCAGGGGACCGGGGCGGCGGCTCGCGGGATTTTGGGAAGCATCATGACCAGGCGTTTGATCATCACGGGCATTGTCGTGGCCGTCCTGTTGGGAGCGCTTAGCGCTTGGCAGTTCGCGGTCAAGCCAATGCTGGTCAAATCCTTCCTCGCGCAAATGGTCCCGCCGCCGGCCACGGTCACCGCCGAGGAGGCGAAGCCGGATCGATGGGTGGAGCAGCTGACCTCGATCGGTACCTTGATCGCTTCCCAAGGTGTCGAAATTGCCTCCCAGGTTGCTGGCGTCGTCACGGAGACTCCGATCGACAGCAGTATGGACGTTGACCAGGGCACCAAGCTGGTGCAGCTCGACATCGCCGTTGAACTCGCAGACCTGGCCAGCGCCAAGGCCACCCTCGAGGAGGCCGACGTTGCCCACGCGCGCCAGGTCGACCTCATGCAGAAAAAGGTCACGTCTGAGGCAAACCTCGACACCGCGCGCGCCAAGCGCGACACGGCGGCGGCCTCAGTCAAACGCATCGATGCGGTGATAGCTCAAAAGGCCATTGTCGCCCCGTTCACGGGGCGCGTCGGCATCCGCAAGGTGGAGAAGGGCCAGTACGTGGCACCCGGCATGGCGCTGATTTCCCTGCAGGCGCTCGATCCCATTCGCGTCGATTTCCCGATGCCCGAGCAGACGATCGGCAAGTTGCGGGTCGGCCAGACCATTCAGCTCACCGTCGACGCCTATCCTGGCCAGGTATTCCAGGGCGAGGTTCAGTTCTTGGATGCGCGGGTGGCCCAGGAGACGCGCACCTTGCTGGTACGCGGACTGCTGCGCAACCAGGAGCGCAAGCTGTTGCCTGGCATGTTCGCGAACGTGACCGTGCTCGCCGGCGAGGCACGCGATGTCGTCACCGTCCCGCGCACGGCGGTTACCTTCTCGCTCTACGGCGACAGCATCTACGTGGCGACGCCGGCGCCAACAAAAACAGGCGAGGCGCAAGCGGCGGCGAGCGCCGACACCGCCCAGCACCTGATAGCGGAGCGGCGTTTCGTAAGGACCGGTGCAATGCGCGAGGACCGCGTTGCCATTGCATCCGGCGTGGCCGCCGGTGAAATGGTGGTGACGACGGGTCAGCTCAAGCTCAATCCCGGCGCAAGTATCCACATCGACAACTCGCAGCCGCTGGTGCGGCCAGAGCCGCGTCCCAAGCAATAAGGGCTGGAGACGATGTCATTCACGGATGTTTTTATACGCCGACCCGTACTCGCCAGCGTCGTCAGTTTGCTGATCCTGCTCGTCGGCCTGGCATCGGCCTTCAATTTGCAAGTGCGCCAGTTCCCAAAAATCACCAACACCACCATCACCATCACCACGGTCTATCCGGGTGCCAACGCGGACCTGATCAAGGGCTTCATAACCACGCCCATCCAGCAGGCGGTTGCCAGCGCCGAGGGCATCGACACCATGACGTCCTCCTCGCAACAAAACGTCAGCCTGGTGACGCTGAATTTGCGCCTCGACGCCGATCCCGATCGCGCCGTGGCCGACGTACTTTCCAAAATTCAACAAATTAAGACCGTGCTGCCGCGCGAGTCGCAGGATCCGATCGTCGTCAAGCAAACCGGCGAGACGACGGCATTGATGTACATGTCCTTCAACAGCAAGGACTTGAGCGGCTCGCAGATTACCGACTACCTCACGCGCGTCGTGCAACCGCGGCTACAGACCATCAACGGCGTCGCCAACGCACAAATTCTTGGCGGCCAGGTGTTCGCCATGCGGATTTGGCTCAATCCGGACAAAATGGCCGCGCTCGGGGTGACGCCGATCGATATTCGCAACGCGCTTGCCAACAACAACTTCACGACCGCTGCTGGTCAGGTAAAGGGTGACTTCGTCCAGAGCAGCATCAACGCTGAGACCTCACTCGACAATGCGGCCGCCTTCGGCAAGTTGGTGGTGACAACGCGCGGCGACGCCCTCGTCCGTCTCGACGATGTTGCAACCATCGAGTTGGGTGCCGAAAGCGCCGACTCCTCCTCCGTCTTCGATGGACTGAAGGCGGTCTTCATCGGCATTTTCGCGACGCCCACATCCAATCCGCTGACCGTCATCAGCGACGTCCGCAAGGCCTTTCCAGACATCCAGAAGCAGCTCCCCGCCGGCATGGAGGCGGCCATTGCCTACGACGCAACCAAGTTCATCAATGCTTCAATCTCGGAGGTGCAAAAGACCCTGCTGGAAGCGGCGGCGATCGTCATCTTGGTCATCTTCCTGTTTCTCGGCAACCTGCGCTCCACCCTGATCCCGATTGTCACCATTCCATTGTCCCTGATCGGGGTGATGTTTGCCCTGCTGGCGCTCGGCTATTCCATCAATCTGTTGACCCTGTTGGCATTGGTGCTGGCGATTGGGCTCGTGGTCGACGATGCCATCGTCGTTGTCGAGAACATTTATCGGCATATCGAGGAGGGTATGCAGCCGAAGGAAGCGGCCCTGGCGGGTGCCCGCGAAATTGCCGTGCCGGTCATTTCCATGACCATCACGCTGGCGGCGGTATATGCGCCGATTGGATTCGTATCGGGTCTCACGGGTGCGCTGTTTCGCGAGTTTGCCTTTACGCTCGCCGGCGCCGTTGTGGTCTCAGGGATCATCGCCCTGACGCTGTCGCCGATGATGGCTTCCAAGTTGCTCAAGGGTAGGCACACCGGCGGCGGGCGCTTCGTGCGATTTCTCGATCGCACCTTCGATCGCATCCGCGACCGCTATCGGCAGCGCTTACACCGGACGCTCAACTATCGGCCCGTTACCTTGCTAGTGCTGGCGGGAGTTATGGCAGCCACCGGGGTCATGTACGTCAGCAGCCAGAGCGAGCTGGCACCCGAAGAGGACCAGGGCATTCTCTTCAATATCGTCAAGACGCCGCAGACAGCCAATCTCGATTACCTCGAGCAGGCGACCAGCGAACTCAACAAAATTTTTGCGACCGTACCCGAGAAGGAACACGTCTTCATCATCAACGGCATGGGCAACAACGTGCACCAGGCCATCGCCGGCATTCTTTTCAAGTCGTGGGAGGAGCGCGAGCG
>Ga0307468_100000422_pt1 | contig 10442 bp, 10 predicted proteins | sample atmdna_FD_203085 | JGI IMG/M metagenome (GOLD analysis project Ga0307468, IMG submission 203085) | Hardwood forest soil microbial communities from Morgan-Monroe State Forest, Indiana, United States - atmos_gases AM2C_05 | ecosystem: Environmental > Terrestrial > Soil > Temperate forest > Bulk...
CGACGCCGATTGCGCGGCCAACGCCGGCTTCTGCAGTACCAGCATCTGCAAGAAGGGCCAGGGGACGTGTGTCACGACGGCCGACTGCCCGGCGGGCACGACCTGCGACACGTCCGCGCCGATCGTGCCCGCGAGCCCCGACGCCGACGGCGACGGCGTGCCCGACCAGCTCGACGATTGTCCGACGGTCGCGAACCCCGACCAGGTCGACACCGACCACGACGGGCTCGGCGACGCCTGCGATCCGTAGTCGGCTCGGCCGCGGCCGGCGCGTTCCGGACCCGCCCTCCCGACGCATCCTGCGCAAAAAAAACGGACCGCCCGAGGGCGGTCCACCTGAGGTGCGCTGGCATGCCGCGCGACCCGTCGGGTCGCGTGCTCCGGTGTTACAGGGGTGACGAAGGGCTCGGGACCGCCAGATTGCAGAAGCGGAAGCAGCCGTCCAGCGGGATGTGCATGCGCAGGCAGCACTGAATGCAATCGACGCCGCCATACAGGCATCCGCCCGGCTGCGTCGGCGAAGTGAACGCGTCCGGCGCGATGCCCCGCAGCGGGTTGAACGGGCTCGATCCCAAAAGGCCGAGCGCCGCGCCGATCATCGACGACTCCGCCGACGCGACCGGGTCCCGGGTCGTCGCCGGGTGACCGAGAGCTGCCATGATCTTCGCCAGGCTTCCCTGGGTGAGCGTCGCCTCGGGGTCGTGCACGACGATGCCGAGCCGCTCGAGACCGCGCAACGCCTCGTCGGTGGTGACCGGCGTCGCGGCGTCTCCGGCATTCGCCGCCATCGTGACGAACTGTCCGACGGTCGAGCCGCCGCGCTTGACGATCGGTCCGGCGAGGCCCGGTGACGGGAAAACGATTCCCGTCGCCAGGGCGAGCGCCATTGCGAGTAATGCACGCCTCATCACAACCTCCTCAAAGGCCCCCCCCACGAGGGTCGGTGACAGATTCGGGTGCGCATGACGTTTATAAAGCGTTGAGGCTCCGGCGTCAACGCCCCCCGGGCATCCGGTGCGGATCGTCACGCAATCGCAACCGCGTCCGGCTCGCCCTGGTTTTGCCGCGGCCACGCCGCGCGAAGAACGGTCCGGCGGCGCTGTGGTACGCTACCGCGCATGAACCTCCAGACGATTCAGTCCAGCCTGAAGGAACTGCAACTGCCGGCCTGGCTCCTGTACGACTTCCATGGCTCCAACCCGATCGCGCGCCATGTGGCCGGACTCGGCGAGAACCGCTTCTCCACCCGGCGCTGGTTCGGCCTGATCCCCGAGAGTGGCGAGCCGGTCTGGCTGCACCACGCGATCGAGGCGCACCTCTTCGTCGATCTGCCGGGGCGCCGGGTGCCCTTCGTCGGCTACAAGGAACTGACCGAGAAGCTGCGCGCCATGCTCAAGGGGTTCGACCGGGTGGCGATGGAGTATGCCGCCAACGGCGTCATCCCCTACGTCTCGCGGGTCGATGCCGGCACCGTGGAGATGGTGCGGGCCGCCGGTCCCCAGGTCGTCAGCAGCGCCGACCTGATCCAGTTCTGCGAGGCGCGCTGGTCGGCCGAAGGCCTGGCCTCGCACCGCCGCGCCGCCCAGGGCCTGCGCGAGGTGCTGCAGGAGACCTTCAAGGAAGTCGCCGACGCGGTCCGGGGCGGCCAGGAGCCGACCGAGTACGCCATCCAGCAGTCGATGATGCGCCGCTACAAGGAGCGCAAGCTGCACGCCGACCCGCCCATCGTCGCGGTCAACGCCCATGCAGGCAATCCCCACTACGAGCCGCGCGCGCACGACAGCGCCCCCATCCGCAAAGGCGATCTGTTGTTGCTCGATCTCTGGTGCCGCGAGGAGGCGGAGGGTTCGATCTGGGCCGACATCACCTGGATGGCCTATCTCGGCGCCAAACCTCCGGACCGCTACCGCGAGGTGTGGGAGATCGTCGCCGGGGCGCGCGACGCCGCGGTGGCCTTCCTGAAGGAGTCGATGGCGCGCGGCAAGCGCCTCCGGGGCGCCGACGTCGACGAGGTGTCGCGCCAGCACATCGTCAGCCGCGGCTACGGCGACCGCTTCCTGCACCGCACCGGGCACAGCATCGGCTTCGAGGTGCACGGCAACGGCTGCAACATCGACGCGCTCGAGACCATCGACGAGCGCCAGCTGATCCCGCGCACCGGGTTCTCGATCGAGCCGGGGATCTACCTCGCCGACTTCGGGGTGCGGAGCGAGATCGACGTCTACATGGACGAGCGATCGGTCGAGGTCACGACCGCCGTGCAGGATCAGATCGTCCCGCTGCTCCCCTAGAACCCCCGGAACCCGCGTTCCATGCGGGCCACGACCGCGGCCAGCCGCGCCGCGTCCGGGTAGTCCAGCACCATCTGCGCGACCAGTTCCTCCCCCCATTCGGGATGCCGTGCCAGGATCGCGCGGACCAGGAGCTCGTGCGCCGGAGCCGCCGGATCGGCGCCGCGCGCCCGCTCGAGATCGCGGGCGAGGGTGCGACGCCTCCAGGCCGCCGATCGCACGAATCGCCGCCAGCCCCACGCGAGGGCGACGAGCGCCGTCACCCCCAGCGCCGCCCCGGGCGACCGGCGCGCGACGACGACGATCCCGCCCGCGAACGAACCGCCGGCCGCGGCCAGGATCGCCGGATCGAAGAGGCGATGCCGCGCCAGATCCGGCCGGTCGAACCAGGGGCGCTCGCGCAGGTGGGTCGCGATGAGCCACAGGAGGAATGCCGCGAACAGGAGCACCGGTCCGATCAGCATGCGATGCCCCGGCGCTCAGGCGGCGGCCGCCGCAAGACCCGCCGCGGCATGGCCGGAGGCCGCGGCCGACTCGAGCGTCGCCGGAAGCCCGGTCGCGGTCCAGTCGCCCGCGAGGTAGAGGCCACGAATCGCGGTCGCCGGCCCCGGCCGGCAGGCCAGCATGCCGGGGCGGAGCGAGACGGTGGCGCGGCGCTCCTTGACGACGAGAGTGCGGTGGGGCGCGAGGCGCGCCGTCTCCGGGAAGTAGCGCCGCAGATCCTCGAGCGCCGAATGGGCGAGCCGCCCCGGAGACTCGTCCGCCATCCCGCCGGCGGCGCTGCGGACCAGGGTGACGGCGTGACTCCCCGCGGCGGCGCCGGCGAAGTGGTCCCGGTTGAAGAGCCAGTGCCACCGACCCCCGATCAGCCCGGCGAACGGGGCGTCCGTGACGGGGGCGCCGAACCACAGATAGACCGAGACGATCGCGCTCTCCGTCCAGGCCGCCGTCGACGGGGCGCCGCCCTCCTGTCCCAGTCCGTCCGGCAGGAGATCGTGCAACTCGCGCGGCGGCACCGCGGCAATCACCGCGCCCGATCCCACCCGATCGCCGCCGGCCAGGATCACGCCGCCCACCCGATCGCCCGCGATCAGGACCCGGCGCACCGGCGCGCGGGTGCGCACCTCCGACCCGCGCGTCCTGAGCCAGCGCGCTGCCGGCTCGGCGTACAGATCGCTCAGCCCGACGCGGCTCAAGCCGGCCGCGGCACCCGGCACGCCCGAGGCGACGACGCGGCGCAGCACCGCCGCCAGCCCCGACGCCGCGGCACGCTCCGGATCGTCGTTGAGGATCGCCATGGTCAACGGGTCCCAGAGGCGCCGGCGGCTCTCGGATCCCTGACCGAGACGCGCCAGCCACCCCGCGACCGTTTCGCCGTCCACGCTCTCCGCCGTCGCGCCGCGGAAGAGCGCCCAGGCGGGGCGGAGTAGCCCGAGCCGGTCGCTCCATCCGAGACCGGGGTAGCGCAGGAGCGCCGTCAGTGCCGCCATGGCGGCCGGTCCGCGCGGCAGGCGCAACCGTCCTATCCGGCCGCCCGGTTCGACCATCGGAAAATCGGGTCGCGTCTGGAAGTCGAGCAGCGGGCGTGTCCCGATCCGTTCGAGGAACCGGAGCGCTTCGGTGCAGCAGCCGAGAAGAAGATGCTGGCCGTTGTCGATCACGCCGCCGGTCACCGGATCGATCCAGGAGCGTGCCCGCCCTCCGAGGTGCGGTCGCGCCTCCAGCACCAGCACCTTCGCGCCCTGCTCCGCGAGACGGGTTGCCGCGGCGAGACCCGCGAATCCGCCGCCGACCACGACGACGTCGGTCCGGCCGGCGCGGCCGCTCACGTCAGGCGCCGACGCGTCCGGAGACCCAGGCGCGGAAGACCAGGCTCAACTGGGTCAGGCGCGGCACCACGATCCGCTTGCGGAAGACCGGGAAGCGCTCCTCCTCCAGGCGCCGCAGGAGCCGGCGGTAGATCGCCCCCATGACCTCGGCCGGAAGGAGAGCGCGCCGGTCGATTTCGGTGAGCGCCGTCGCGGCGCTCTCGTAGTGGCGCGTGGCGCGCGCCGCCTGATAGCGCATCAGGGCGAGATAGGCGGCACCGGTTTCGCCGTCGAACAGCGCCCGCTCGCCGTAGCCGAACGACTCCATTTCGTCGGCGGGAAGATAGATCCGCCCGCGATCGGCGTCGGCCTTGAGGTCGCGGAGAATGTTGGTCAGTTGCAGGGCGATGCCGAGATCGACGGCATAGTCCCGGCTCCGGGGATGCCGGCAACCGAAGATCGGCAGGCACAGCAGGCCGACCGCCGAGGCGACCCGCACGCAGTAGCCGCGCAACTCCGCGAAGGTGGCGTAGCGCCGCTTGTGCAGGTCCATCTCGACCCCTTCGAGGATCGCTTCGAAGGGCTCGCGCGGGATCCGGAAGCGCTCGATGGTCGGCTGCAGGGCGCGGGTCACCGCGAGGGTCGGTGCGCCGCGGTAGCAGCGCTCCAGCTCGTCGCGCATCAGGAGCAGTTCCGCCTGCGCCTCGCGCGGCGGCAACCCCTCATCGGCCAGGTCGTCCACCTGGCGGCAGAACGAGTAGACGGTCTCGATGGCGCGCCGGCGATCGCGCGGCAGAAGGCCGAAGGAGTAATGAAATGAAGAGCCGCTCGCGGCGGGCAGGCGCGCCGGGGTGGGGGCGATTAGCGTCGCCACAGGAGGGCTCCCACGGCAATCCGCGCGGCGCCGGCGGCGCCGATCCGCGGCCGGTGCCGCCAGACGTCGCCGCCGGCCGTCTCGATCCGCTCGAGGATCCGGCAGCCGCCGAGCCAGGTCAGGCGCAACTCGTAGCGCAGGCGACCCGACACCTGGTCGCACAGCGCGCGCCCTTCGTCGAAAAACGGCAGGCTCCGCGCCACCAGGTCGCGAACCAGCGCCCGGCCGGCGGCGCTCCCCGGTTCCGCGGCGAGCGCCGCCTCGTCGACCCCGCACCGGCGCATCAGGTCCGCCGGCGCGTAGAACCGGCCCCGGCGCGCGTCGATCGCGAGGTCCTGCCAGTGATTCGCCAGTTGCAGCCCGGTGCAGATCCGATCGGACAGCCGCAGCCGTGCGTCGTCGGCGATTCCGAAGAGGTGCAGCATCAGGCGGCCGATGGGGTTGGCCGAAAGCCGGCAGTACTCGAGGAGCGCGGCCCAGTCGGGGGTGCGCGGGTCGGCGGCGTCGCGACGGAACGCGGCCAGGAGATCGAGGAACGGCTGTTTCGGCAGATGGTGCCGGCGGATCGCCGCGGCGAGCGCCACGAAGACCGGATCGCGCGCGTCGCCCTCGAAGGCGGCATCGAGCGACCTCTCCCATGCATCGAGGAGCGCCAGCCGGCGCCCTGCGTACGCCGGCTCGTCGGCGTAGTCGTCGGCGGCGCGTGCGAAGGCGTAGACCGCGCGCACCGCGGGGCGCACCTCGCCCGGGAGAAGCCAGGAACCGACCGGGAAGTTCTCGTAGTGGCGGGTCGCGACGCGCTCGCAGAGGGCGTCCGCTTCGCCCGGGGTCGGCGCCGGACCGGGCGCCAGCACCGCCGCGGTGCTCCCTGCGGACGGTGGCGGCAGCGGGCGGGATTCCGGGCGCATCGGCAGGGGCGCATCATAGCACCGCGCCACGGCGGCAGGCCCCGCGGGCCTTGCCATGCGCGCGACCCCTCCCTATAGTCTGGCTCTCCGGAGGCACCGATGGCGGCAGCACGACCGATCTACATCGACGGCCGGTGGGTCACGACCGAGCGCGCGAGCCGGGTCGTCAGCCCCTGGGACGGCCACCTCGTCGCCGAGGTGGCGCTCGCCGGCGAGCGCGAGATGGAAGAGGCGACCCAAGCGGCGCTGCGCGGCTTCGACGCCATGCGCCGACTGTCGCGGCGCGAGCGGGCCGACATCCTGCTCGGCATCGCCGCCGGCCTCGGGCGCCGCCGCGATGCGATCGCCGCGGCGATGACCGACGAGATGGGCAAGCCGATCACCCTGGCGCGCGCCGAGGTCGATCGCTCGGTCACCACCTTCACGCTCGCGGCCGAGGAAGCGAGGCGCTGGCGCGGCGAGGTCGTCCCGGTCGACATCGAGCCGCACACCAAGGGGTACCACGCGCTGACGGTGATGGTGCCGCTCGGCCCGATCGCGGCGATTTCGCCTTTCAACTTCCCGCTCAACCTCGTGGCGCACAAGCTGGCACCCTGTCTCGCGGTCGGCAGCAGCATGGTGCTCAAGCCGGCGTCGAAGACGCCGCTCGAGGCGCTGGCGATCGCCGAGATCCTGCACGAGGCGGGGGCTCCGGCGGGGGCGTTCAACGTGGTCAACTGCGAGCCGGCGGTCGGCGAGCGGCTGGCGACCGACGATCGCTTTCCTTTCCTGACCTTCACCGGCAGCCCGGCGGTCGGCTGGAAGCTCCGGAAGCTGGCCTGGAGGAAGCGCGTGACCCTGGAGCTCGGCGGCAACGCCGCCTGCATCGTGCACGAGGACGCCGACCTCGACTATGCCGTGAAGCGGAACGTGATCGGGGGGTTCGGCCAGTCGGGTCAGTCCTGCATCTCGGTGCAGCGGATTCTCGTGCACCGGCCGATCCAGGCCGCCTTCGAGAAGGCATTCCTCGCCGGGGTCGCGGCGCTCCGGTCGGGCGACCCGCGCGATCCAGCGACTCTGGTCGGGCCGGTCATCGACGCCGGCGCGGCCGATCGGCTGATCGCCTGGATCGGCGAGGCGACCGCCGCGGGGGCGCGCCTCCTCGCCGGCGGCAAGCGCGACGGGAACCTCGTGCAGCCGACCGTCCTGACCAACGTCTCCCGCACCATGAAGGTCTCCTGCCAGGAGGTGTTCGGGCCGGTGGTGACGCTCGAGACCTACGACCAGTTCGAGACCGCGCTCACGATTGCCGACGATTCCGAGTTCGGGCTGCAGGCGGGGGTCTTCACGCACGATACCCGGCGCATCGCCCGGGCGATCGAGCGCCTGCACGTCGGGGGCCTCGTGGTCAACGACACCCCGACCACCCGGGTCGACAGCATGCCGTACGGCGGGGTGCGCGATTCGGGGATCGGCCGGGAAGGGCCGCGCTACGCCATGCACGAGATGTCCGAGCCGAAGCTGGTCCTGTTCAACCTGGAGCACTGAAGCCGGCGGGACGTCGCCCCCTCCGGCCCCCCTCCGGAGGGGAATTCAACGGAACCGACCCTCCCCGACCCCGGTACTATCGGGGCGGAACGGTCAAACACCGCCGATGGCCGCCGAGCCCACTGACCTTTCGCTGGTGCAGGACGTCCTGGCGGGACGTACCGAGGGGTTCGAGATCCTGGTACGCCGCTATCAGCGGCTGGTCGCCACGGCGGCCCTCAGGATGGGAGTCCCGAGGCAGGAGATCGAGGACGTGACGAGCGAGGTGTTCTACAAGGTGTACCGCAGCCTGCATCGCTACGAGCCGTCCCACGCCCTGTCGACCTGGCTGTACCGCATCACGGTGAATGCGGCGCTCGACCACCGGCGGAGCCGGCGGCACGACGCGAAGAACGACGAGATCCCCGAGAGCCTCGCGAGCGGCGGGCCGACCGCCCTCGACGAGGCGGGTGACCGGCAGCAGGCGCGCCTCCTCCAGGAGGCGCTGCAGCGCCTGCCGGAGCACTACCGGGCGCCGCTGGTCCTGATGCACGTGGAGGGGCTGTCGCTCCAGGAGGTGGGGGGCATCCTCGACCTGCCGGAGGGGACGATCAAGTCGCGTCTCTTCCGCGCCCGGGCGCTCCTCAAGGAGATTATCCGGAGGCACTATCCCGACCTGGCGCCCGACGGCGCCTTCGAGGCGAATGCATGAACCCCCTGATGCCGTTCCACCGACCCGCCGACCCCGGCGCCGACTGGGCCGAGAAGACTCTCGCGCCGCTCCGCCGCCGCCGCGCCGACGTCGACGTGACCGCCCGGGTGCTGCGCCGGATCGCCGATCGGGCCCCCCTCCCTGTCGGTCGCGCGCTTCCGGAGCGCTGGTCGCGGGTCGCCTGGGCTGCCGCCTTCGCCGGAGGCTTCCTGGCGCTGGCCCTGCTCGTCGGCACCGCGGGCGTCATGATTGCGAACGGCGACGAGGGCGCCCGCGCGGCGCTGGCGCTGGCTTCCGCCACCGGCCGGCTCGCGGTGAGCGGATTCAGTCACCTGACCGCCGTCGCCATGGCCTTCGGCGCGGCGACGATCGCGGTGCTGAAGGGGGCCTGGCTCCTGGTCGAGGTCTTCTCCCCGATCGTCCGCGGCGGCGGCTTCGTCGCGGCGATCGGCGGCGTCGCGTCGCTCGGCGTCAGCCTGGTCATCGTTTCCCGCGCCCGCCGGACGGCGCCCGCGGTGGCGCCGACCGGCGCCATGTCCCACCCTGGAGGATTGGCATGAACCCGCTGCGCACCGTCCTTTCCGCCATGCTCGCCCTCCTCGTCGCCGCCCCCGTGGCGCTGGCCGCCGGGTCGCATCCCGCGCCCCTGCTCGGTGTGTCGATCAACGTCGACGCGCCGTCGGTGGTCGGGATGAGCGAGACCGCGTACGTCCCGAAGGGGCAGGTGCACGAAGGCGACCTGGTCTCGATCCTCGGCGACGTCAAGGTCGACGGAGAGGTCACCGGCACCATCGTCGTCGTGATGGGGAGCCTCGAGCTGAACGGCCGCGCACACGAGGAGGTGGTCTCGGTCATGTCGCGCACCCACATCGGGAGCACGGCGCAGATCGAGGGCGAGTTCGTCAACGTCGGCTGGACCCCGACGCGCGACGAGGGCAGCACGGTGGCCGGCCAGGTGGTGAACGTCAATTTCATGAACCTCGTGCCGTTCGCCGGGAAGGGCGGCGGGATCGGCGGCATCCTGAGGTTTCTCCTGATCTGGCACCTGATCAAGCTGGCCGGGCTGTTCATCATCCTGCTGCTGATCACGGCGCTGATGCCCCGCCGGCTTGCGACCATGGCGGCGCAGTTCCCGACCCGCTGGGGCTGGTCGTTCCTGGTGGGGCTGCTGACCTACGCCGGGGTCTGGATCGGGGTGGTCTTCCTCGCGATCACGCTCATCGGGATCCCGCTCGCGCTCGTGCTCTGGTTCACCGCGAAAATGCTGAAGTGGGTGGGACTGGCGGCGATCTTCTACCTGATGGGCAATTCGATGGGTCGGAACCTGTCGCGTCGCGACCTGCCCCACCTCGCGTCGGTCCTCGGTGGCTTCGTGCTCTACGCGATCATCAGCCTCGTGCCGCTCATCGGGATGATGTTCTCCTGGGCGCTGAGCATCCTGGCGCTCGGGCTGGTCCTCACGACCCGGTTCGGGGCGGAGCCGATCATGGCGCCGTCGCCCGTGGTGCCGTCGCCGCAACCGCCGCCGGTGCCGCAGCCGCCGATCGCCCCGATGCCGGCGACCGGCGAGCCGCCGCGCGCCTGGTAGGGCCGCCTCAGGCGGCCGACGGCGCCGCCGCCGGCGCCGTTCCCTCGGCCAGCTCCTTCTGTCGTCGCCCCAGGGCGAGGCAGACGAACAGCCACACCGCGGTGAGCGGCAGCGCGAAGATCGCCACGCGGGTCGCCGGATCGCCCCCCTTCGTGATCAATGTGTAGAGCCAGCCCGCCATCGCGTCGCCACCGCGATAGACGAAGGTGTCGATGAACGACTTCGCCTTGTACTTCTCCTCCCGGTCGAGGACGGTGTAGAGGACCTCGCGTGCGGGGCGCGCGGCGGCGTAGTCGGTGCTGCGGCGCGCCACCTGGAAGCCGATGACCGGCGCCAGGCCGGGGGTGAAGGCCAGGGTCGTGAACCCGGCGAGATGCACCAGCGGCAGGATGGCCGACGTCGGCCCGACGCCGAGCCAGCCCAGGATGCGGCCGGTCAGGAACATCTGGGCGCCGAGCGCCACCAGGTTCACCAGGAGGTCGATGCGCGCGAAGATCGCGGTGCGCGCCTCGGGGCTGCTGGAATAGGCGGCCACGCTGCGCGCCTGCTCGAAATAGGTGAAGGTCGCGGCGGTGGTCAGGCAGAGCATGTAGAAGACGATCCCGAGAAGGTAGGGCGAGCGCAGGACCAGGGTCAGCCCGCCCCAGATGCCGGTGCGGTGCAGGCCGCCCTCCTTCGGAGCCGCGGCCTCCGCGACCCCGACGGCCGCCGCGCGCTCCGCGGCCCCCGCCGGGGTCACCGCCCCCTCCCCGAGG
>Ga0307468_100000423_pt1 | contig 10416 bp, 6 predicted proteins | sample atmdna_FD_203085 | JGI IMG/M metagenome (GOLD analysis project Ga0307468, IMG submission 203085) | Hardwood forest soil microbial communities from Morgan-Monroe State Forest, Indiana, United States - atmos_gases AM2C_05 | ecosystem: Environmental > Terrestrial > Soil > Temperate forest > Bulk...
AAGCTTGCCCGCCAGGCGGCGCACCTCGGCCCAGCGGAAGCCGCTGGGGTTGACGATCTGCTGCGTGTCGCCGGTCAGCAGGACGCCGGACAGGTCGGGCTGCGTCGACAGCGACAGGACGAAGGCCACCTCGAGCTCGGTCAGGTCCTGCACCTCGTCGCAGACCACGACGTCGTAGCCGTGGCTGCGTCCGCGCCGCCATTCGGCGAGGGCGCGGCGGCAGAGGTCGATGCGGTCCGAGCGTCCCTCTTCGGCGAGCCATTGCTGGTAGCGCTGGGCGATGCGGTAGATCTCCGGCCGTTCCTCGACGAATAGCGGCGCGCGTTTGCGGCCGAGCTCGAAGTAGGCCGCCTCGTCGAGCATCGCCTGGGAGGGGGAGAGGCAGGCCCCCTTGAGGATGCTCCGCAGCTCTTCCCAGACCAGCGCCGGGTCGAGCGAGCGGCCGAACTTGCGGAACCAGTCGCGGAATAGCGACTCGTTCATCGGCCGCGCCTGGTGCTCCTGGAAGTCGCGCGGGATCAACGACCGGTAGAGATCGCCGAAAGTGAAGAAGCTGGGCGGATCGCGGTCGGGGTCGACGCCGCGCGCCGCCGCCAGGTCGTGGTACAGGCGGCGGGCGTGCTCGACGAGCTGGCCGCTATAAGAAAGGTAGAGCCGGGTCGGCGGCTGCGGCGACAGCGAGGCTTCGACCAGGCGCTGGACGGCGATGGTGGTCTTGCCGCTGCCCGCGCTGCCGGCGAGCAGGATGAGGCCGGGGGAGGCGAGCACCTCGTACTGGTCGCGGGTCAGCTTGAGCTCGAGCTCGTCGCCGCCGGCGTCCAGCAGGTGCTGGAACTCCTCTTCGTCGACTCCGAGGGCGGGATCGAACTGGAACCAGCGGACGCCGCCGGTGATCCCTTCCTCGGGGCGGAAGTCGAGCCCCTCGGGCGGCAAGAGGAACTGGAGGAGGGGGTCCGCCTCGGTGCCGGCCAGGTCGGAGAAGGCCGCCTCCGGGTGCGGCGGCGGCTCGTCGATCTCGAACTCCTCGAGCGGCTCGAGCTCCAGGAACTCGGCCTCCGGCGCCCGGTTGCGGCGCGCCGTCCGGTCCACGTCGTCGTGCTCGACCAGGTCCCAGACCTGGAGGTGCGAGGTCAGCTCTCCGGAGCCGCCCGGGGCTGCCCGGATGACGGTGAACAGCAACCGGTCGCCGGAGTCGGTGCGCGCCTCGTAGATCGGGCGGCCGACGCCGCGCAGCCGTTTGACGCGGGTGCCGCCGCCCCAGTACCCGTCGCGCAGCCGCAGCAGCGTCTTGCGCACCCGCGAGCGGACCGTGCGCGTGCTCTGCCGCAGCCGGCGGTACAGGTCTGGGTGCAGGAGCACCGGAAACATCGTGCGCGCCTCCAAGCCGAAAGGTGCCCGTGTTGAGACGGGATGACCGCAGGGTCGTACGATTGTAGCCCCAAAAGGCGAAGGGGACCGGCTCTCACCGGTCCCCTCGGAGCTTGACGTGCGGCTCGTAAGGCGCCGCTGGATCTGGCAGGTGGTACCGCGGGGCGAGACTTCCGCCGTAAGACCTCCAAACCGACGGCGGACGCGCGCCAGCGAGGTCTCGGGAGGCTTCGGTCGCCTAACGGCAAGGCGCGACCCCAACGGGTGTAGTTATACACCAATGAGCATCTTTACGGAAGGGCAAATAGGGAGAGGGGGAGGAAAGGCGGAGGCTTCCTTCTTGATACATTCCCCTCATGAGGGAGCGCACCGCGGCTTGGGGACGGCGATTGCGGGAGTGGGCCCGTTCGCTGGACTTCACTCTCGCCCGGCGTTTCGGCCTCGCCACACGCGAGGACCGCATCTTCTACGCCCTGATCGGGCTGGTGGGAGTGGTCGCCGGCCTGCTGGGCACCGCGGTCCACTGGCTGATCGACCTTTTGCAGGCGCTGCTGTGGCGCTCGCCGGGGAGCCTGGTCGAGGCGGCGCGCGAGGTGCCGCGCTGGTGGGTGGTGGTGGCGCCGGCGCTCGGTGGCGTGCTGGTCGGGGTGATCACCTGGATCGCCCGCTGCCCGGTGGGCGGCGGCGGCATGGCCTCGATGATCGAGGCGGTGGCGCTGTCCGGGGGCAAGATCCCGGTCAAGCCGGTGCTGTTCAACGCCGTGGCGGCGGTCGCGACGGTCGGCAGCGGCGGCTCTCTGGGGCGCGAGGGGCCGCTGATCCGGCTGGGCGCGATGATCTCGTCCTGGCTCGGCTCGCGGCTCGGGCTGGCGCCGCACCGGCTCAAGGTCCTGATCGGCTGCGGCGCCGCGGCGGGTCTCGCGGCGGCTTACAACATCCCGATCGGCGGCGCGCTGTTCGCCATGGAGGTCATCCTCGGCAACTTCGCGCTGGAGATCTTCGGCCCGATCGTCGCCTCGTCGGTGATCTCGACGCTCATCTCCCGCGCGCTCACCGGCAACGCCCCGGAGTACGCCGCACCTGGCTATGCGATGGTGAGCGGCTGGGAGATGCTGCACTACGTAGGGCTGGGGGTGGCCGGCGGCATCGCCTCGGTCCTCTTCATCCTCGGCGTGCGGATCGGCCGCAAGACGTTCGCCTCGATGCGCTTCCTGCCGGACCCGCTCAAACCGGTCCTGGGAATGACGCTGCTGGGGCTCCTGGCGCTCTGGGTGCCGCACGTCCTCGGCGGTGGGCACGACACGATCAACGTGCTGCTCACCGGCGAGCTCGAGCTGCCGACCAACCTGCCGCTGTCGCCCCATCTCACCATCCTGGTCCTCGTCGGGCTCGCTTTCGCCAAGCTGACGGCGACGGCGCTGACCACGGGCGGCGGCGGCGCCGGCGGGCTGTTCACGCCGTCGCTGTTCTTCGGCGCGCTGGTCGGCAGCGCCTACGGCTACGGCGCTCACCTGATCTCGCCGGAGATCGCCTCGCCGTACGGCGCCTATGCCGCGGTCGGCATGGCGGCCGTCGCCGCGGGCACCAGCCATGCGCCGATCAGCGCCATCCTCATCCTCTTCGAGTTCACCGGCAACTACGACCTGATCCTGCCGCTGATGGTGGCCTCGATCATCTCCAGCCTGCTGGCGCGGACGCTGCGCCGCTACTCGATCTACACCGAGCAGCTGCGCGGCCGGGGTATCGAGCTGCCCTGGCGCATGGAGGAGGCGGTGCTCGCCGGCCTCAAGGCCGAGGACCTGATGCGGCTCGACCCCGAGGTTCTGCGGCCGGGGGACGACTACAGCAAGGTCCTCGACCGCTTCCTCGCCACCCGCCGGCAGCGCTTGTTCGTCGTCGGCGGCGACGGCACTCTGCTGGGCGCCGTGTCGCTGCACGACATCAAGCACGTGATGGAGGAGCCGCCGGAGTCGGTCCAGGCGGTGGTGGCGCACGACCTGATGACGCCGGTGGGGGAGACCCTGCGCCACGACGAGCGCCTGCACCGGGCGACCGAGCGTTTCGCCAAGAGCGACTTCGAGCGGCTGCCGGTGGTCGACGCCGCGGGCAAGCTGCTGGGGGTGCTCGCGAAGCGCGACCTGCTGGCGGTCTACGCCCAGGAGGTGCTGGGCCGGCCGGCGCTGCTCGCCACCTTCGTCTCCAGCAGCGACTCGCAACCGAGCCGCAAGTACGTCGAGCTGCCGCCCGACTTCGCGCTGCGGCAGGTGCCGGTGCCTTCCGACCTGGTGGGCAAGACCCTGGCCGAGGCGCGGCTGCCGCAGACCCTCGGCGCGCGCGTCATCGACATCCAGCGCCGCGGCCTCGACGACCCGGTGGTGCCCGCCGCCGATACCGTGCTGCTCGCGGGCGACCAGCTCACCCTGCTCGGACCGGCGGCGACGATCGAGGCGCTGAGCGAAGGCCGGCCGGTCGAGGAGGCCCTCGCAGGCGCCGGCGAGCCGGAGGGCCGGACGCCATGAGCGAGCCCCGCAACGCCACGCCCGAGGAGCGCCGGCTCCTCGCCGGGCTCGCCGTCCCCGCCGGCCTCTGCGCAAGCTGCGTCCACCTGCGCGTCGTCGCCTCCAAACGGAGCGTCTTCGTGCGCTGCGGGCTGGCCGAGGTGGACCCGGCGTTCCCCAAGTACCCGCGGCTGCCGGTGATGGCGTGCCCGGGGTATACACCTGAATAAAACACCCCCGGTACGCTTCTTGCTCCCTACCCCCGGCGTGACGCGGCGCCATCGCCGCGTACCTTTGGGAGGAGGAAACCATGAGCCCCTCTGAGCTTGGATCCCAGCGCCGTGGCGGGGGCTTCGGCAAGGGACGATTCATCCTCGCTGCGATCATCGCGGTGGTGTCGCTCATCAGTTACTACAGCGCCCGCGAGTACAACCCGGTGACTGACGAGGTGCAGCACGTCAACATAACCCCCGAGCAGGAGATCGCGCTCGGCCTCCAGGCCGCGCCCGAGATGGCCGACCAGTACGGCGGCCTGCATCCGGATCAGCAGGCCCAGGCCCTGGTCGATCGGATCTGTGGCGAGGTGGTCCAGAGCACCTCGGCCCACGAGACGCCTTACAAGTTCGAATGCCACGTGCTCGCCGACGAGCAGACAATCAACGCCTTCGCGCTGCCCGGCGGCCAGGTCTTCATCACCGCCGCGCTGATGGGCCGGCTGGAGACCGAAGGCCAGCTCGCCGGCGTGCTCGGCCACGAGATCGGCCACGTCGTGGCCCGCCACAGCGCCGAGCACATTGCCAAGGCCCGTCTCACCCAGGGGCTGACCGGTGCCGCCGTCATCGCCAGCTATGACCCCAACGATCCGTCGAGCCGGGGCAACGCCGCGGTCGCGGCGCTGATCGGCCAGATGATCAACATGCGCTTCGGCCGCGAGGACGAGCTGGAGTCCGACCGCCTCGGCGTCCGCTTCATGTCCGAGGCCGGCTACGATCCGCGAGCCATGGTGCGGGTCATGGAGATCCTCGCCGAGTCTTCGCAGGGCGGGCAGCGGCCGCCGGAGTTCTTCAGCACCCACCCGAACCCGGACCGCCGCATCCAGCGCATCGAGGCCGCGATCGGCGAAGCCTTCCCGCAAGGAGTTCCCGAGGGCTTGAAGGCCTGATCCGAGGCTCCGATCCCGGCGGGGGAGAGTGACAAAGGGGGCCCTTCCCGGGCCCCTGTTTCATTGGAAGTGGTTTTTCAGACGCGGACGAACTCGTGGCTCGACCGCCAGCTCGCGGCGAGGGGGCCGCCCGCCCGGCGCTTGTCGTCGAAGGAGTGGGCGGGACGGCGTAGCTGCTCCTGGCCGAACAGGCGGCGCAGGAACTTCATCGCCTCTTCCTCGACCAGGGCGGAGTCGATCCGGTCGACCGGCAGCTTCTGGCTCAGCAGGCCGAAGCCGACCCCTTCGTGCGTGATCCGCACCGTCTGGGTCGCCTCGTCGCCGAAGAAGAGGAGCGAGCGCTCGTAGTCTTCCCAGCGGTCGAGCTTGATCTTGAGGCCCGCGGCGGTCAGCCGGTGGAAGATGGACGCGGACTCGACCTTGCCCACCATGATGTCCTTGATCTCTTCGAGGACCGGCACGACGGTGGAGCGCACCAGGCGGTTGAAGCTCTCCCGGAACTCGTCGTTGTGCCGCAGGAACTCCTCGGGATGGGCCCTCTTCTCCTCCAGCATCTCCTCGTGCGCCTTCAGCAGGAGATGGAGCCGCTCGAGGTTCAGCTTGTCCATAATGAGACTCCTTCCTTTCGTGCATCCGCAGACAGGACTACCCGGCCGAACGTACTGCGATCTCCGTGCCAGAGTCTTCCCGGGGCCGCCGTGGAAGAGAACCTCGGAGCCAAAATCAGCGCCTGTAGGGGGTGGAGGTAGGCTCCTAGTACTTAATACTTTACTCGAAATGGCCCTCGACGTCGAGTCCGAGATGGATTCGGCTACACTTCCCCCCCGATGCCCAGGCGAACCGACATCCGCTCCATTCTGGTCTTAGGGTCCGGGCCGATCGTCATCGGCCAGGCCTGCGAATTCGACTACTCCGGCACCCAGGCCTGCCGCGTCCTGCGGCAGGAGGGCTACCGCGTCGTGCTGGTCAACTCCAACCCGGCGACCATCATGACCGACCCGGAGTTTGCCGACGCCACCTATATCGAGCCGCTGGTGCCGGAGATCGTCGAGAAGATCCTGGAGCGCGAGCGGCCGGACGCGGTGCTGCCGACCGTCGGCGGCCAGACCGGGATCAACCTGGCGCTGGCGCTCGACGAGCGGGGTACGCTCCAGCGGCTCGGCATCGAGCTGCTGGGAGCGAACGTCGACGCCTTGCGGCTCGGCGAGGACCGCCTGCTGTTCAAACAGGCCATGGAAGAGGTGGGGCTCAAGGTCCCCCGGAGCGGCTACGCCGGCAGCCTGGCCGAGGCGCGGGAGATCGCCGTCGACATCGGCTACCCGCTGATCATCCGTCCCAGCTTTACGCTCGGCGGCGAGGGCGGCGGCACGGCCTACAACCGCGACGAGCTGGAGGAGGTCATCGCCACCGCCCTCCAGGCCAGCCCGGTGGGCCGGGTGCTGATCGAGCAGTCGGTGCTCGGCTGGAAGGAGTTCGAGCTGGAGGTCATGCGCGACCTCGCCGACAACGCCATCGTCGTCTGCTCGGTCGAGAACGTCGACGCCATGGGCGTGCACACCGGCGACTCGATCACGGTGGCGCCGCAACAGACCCTCTCCGACCGCGAGTACCAGGCGATGCGCGACGACGCCTTCGCGGTGATCCGCCGCGTCGGCGTCGCCACCGGCGGCTCCAACATCCAGTTCGCGGTCGATCCCAAGACCGGCGACCGGGTGGTCATCGAGATGAACCCGCGCGTGTCGCGCAGCTCGGCGCTCGCCTCCAAGGCGACCGGCTTCCCGATCGCCAAGATCGCCGCCCTGCTCGCCGTCGGCTACACGCTCGACGAAGTGGCCAACGACATCACCGGCAAGACTTACGCCGCCTTCGAGCCGACGCTCGACTATACGGTGGTCAAGATTCCGCGCTGGGCCTTCGAGAAGTTCCCGGCCGCCTCGACCACGCTCGGCACGTCGATGAAGTCGGTCGGCGAGGTGATGGCGATCGGCGCCACCTTCCGCGAGGCGCTGATGAAGGGGATCGTCTCGCTGGAGCTCGACGGCGGCGCCGCCCGCGAGCGGCGGACGTCCGACCCGGTGCGCCTGCGCCAGCGGCTGGCGACGCCCAACTGGGAGCGGCTCTTCGCGGTCTTCGCCGCCCTGCGCCAGGGCTGGACGCCGGAGGAGATCTCGGAGGCCTCGCACATCGATCCCTGGTTTCTGCGGGAGATGGCGGCGATCGTCGATCTGGAGGCGGAGCTCGCCTGCTGGGAGGTCGGCTCGGTCCAGGCCGCGCTGCTGCGCCGCGCCAAGCAGGAAGGCCTGACCGATGCCCGGGTGGCGGCGCTCCTCCAGTGCAAGGAGGGGGAGGTGCGCGCCGCCTGCGCCAGGCACGGCGTCCGCCGCGTCTACAAACGGGTCGACACCTGCGCCGCCGAGTTCCCGGCGACGACGCCCTATCTCTACTCGACCTTCGGGCAGGAGGACGAGAGCGAGCCGACCGACCGCGACAAGGTGGTGATCCTCGGCTCCGGGCCGAACCGCATCGGCCAGGGGATCGAGTTCGATTACTGCTGCGTACATGCGGCCTTCGCGCTGGCGGAGGCAGGGGGAGAAGGCGGCTCCGGGTACGAGACCATCATGATCAACTGCAACCCGGAGACGGTCTCGACCGACTACGACACCTCGGACCGGCTCTACTTCGAGCCGCTGACCCTGGAGCACGTGCTGGCGGTGATCGAGCGCGAGCGGCCGAAGGGGGTGATCGTGCAGCTCGGCGGCCAGACTCCTTTGAAGCTGGCGCGCGGCCTGGCCGCCGCCGGTGTGCCGATCTGGGGAACGCCGCCCGAGGCGATCGACCTCGCGGAGGACCGCCGCCGCTTCGGCGATCTGCTCGCCGAGGAGGGCATCCTCCAGCCCGAGAACGGCACCGCGACCTCGCTCGACGAGGCGCTGGAGGTGGCGCGGCGGATCGACTTCCCGGTCGTGGTGCGGCCGAGCTACGTGCTGGGCGGCCGGGCCATGGCGATCGTCTACGACGAGGAGACCCTGGCCCGCTATATGGCCGAGGCGGCCGACGTCTCCGAGGGGCATCCGGTCCTGCTCGACCGCTTCCTCGAAGACGCCTTCGAGGTCGACCTCGACTTGATCTGTGACGGCCGGCGGGCGGTGGTGGCCGGCATCCTCCAGCACATCGAGGAGGCGGGCATCCACTCCGGCGATTCGGTGGCGGTGCTGCCCCCCTACAAGGTCTCGCAGGCCGACCAGGACGCGATGCGCGACATCGCGCGGCGGCTCGCCCTGCGGCTGGGCGTCGTGGGGTTGATGAACGTCCAGTTTGCCCTGAAGGACGGCCGCATCTATGTGCTGGAGGTCAACCCGCGGGCGTCGCGCACCGTGCCGTTCATCGCCAAGGCGGTGGGCGTGCCGCTGGTCAAGATCGCGGTGCGGGCGATGGCGGGGGAGAGCCTGGAGTCGCTGGGCTTCACCGAGGAGCCGCCGGTGCCGGGGGTGTTCGTCAAGGCGCCGGTCTTCCCGTTCCGCCGCTTCCCGGGGGTCGACCCGGTGCTGGGGCCGGAGATGAAGTCCACCGGTGAGGTGATGGGGGAGAGTGAGAGCTCTTTCGGCAACGCTTTCGCCAAGGCCTGGCTGGGGGCGGGGCACAAGCTGCCGCTCACCGGCACGGCATTCGTCTCGGTGCACGACCGCGACAAGCCGGGGCTGCTGCCGGTGGCGCGGCGTCTCGCCGAGCTCGGCTTCGAGCTGCGCGCGACCGCCGGCACCGCGGCCTACCTGGAGAGCCAGGGGCTCACGGTGCAGAGCGTCCTCAAGGTTCACGAGGCGCGCCCGCACATCGTCGACCAGATGATCAACGGCGAGATCGACCTGATCGTCAACACGCCGCTGGGCCGCGAGTCTTTCGAGGACGAGAGCGCCATCCGCCGCGCCGCGCTCAAGTACGACATCCCTTGCATCACGACGCTCTCCGGCGCCATGGCCGCCGCCGAAGGCATCGCCGCCCTGCGCCGCGACGGCCTCTCTGTGCGCCCCCTCCAGGAGATGCATGCTGCGGTGGGGGTGGGTTAGGGAGGTGGAAACCTCCCGCCGTCAGGCCCTTGCCGGTGCTGCCGCGTTGGCGCTCGCCGGTGTCCTCCCGCGCTCCGCCCTCGCTTCGGCCGCTGACAAGCGCCGGACGGTCCGCCCCAGCCGGCTCCGGCCCGGCGACACCGTAGGTCTGGTCAACCCGGCCGGCGTGGTGTGGGAGCCGGTGAACGTCGAGATCGTGATTGAGTCGCTGGCCGCGCTCGGCTTCAAGGCGAAGCGAGGGCCGAACCTGCTGGCGCGCCGGGGCTACTTCGCCGGCACGGACGAGCAGCGCGCCGCGGACCTGAACGCGATGTTCGCGGACCCCGAGGTGCGGGCGATCCATTGCGTCCGCGGCGGCTGGGGATCGGCCCGTATCCTGCCGCGGCTCGACTGGCAGACGATCGCCAGGAACCCGAAGATCCTGCTCGGCTACAGCGACATCACCGCGCTCCTGCTCGCTCTCCACGCCAAAACCGGCCTGGTGACCTTCCACGGTCCGGTGGCCGCCGCGCAGTGGAACCCCTTCAACGTCGGCTATATGAAACGCGTGCTCCAGGAAGGGGAGGCGGTCACCTTCGAGAACCTGAAGGAGATCGACGAGGACGACCTCACGGTGGTCGAGAACCGCGTGCAGACCCTGCGGCCCGGGACCGCGCGGGGGCGCCTGCTCGGCGGCAACCTCACGGTCCTGACGAGCTTGATCGGGTCGGACTATCTGCCGGACTGGGACGGCTGCATCCTCTTCATCGAGGACGTGGAGGAGGCGCCCTACCGGATCGACCGGATGCTCACCCAGCTCCGGCTCGCCGGCATCCTGCAAAAGGCCCGGGCGGTGATCTGGGGGAACTGCACCGACTGCAAACCGGGGGCGGGCTTCGGCTCGCTGACTGTGACCGAGGTGCTCCAAGACCACCTGCTGCCCTTGGGAGTCCCGGCCTGGGCGGGGGCCATGATCGGCCACATCGACCGGCAGTTCACCCTGCCGGTGGGGGTCGAGGTCGAGGTGGAGGCGACCGCCGGGACGATCCGGATGGCCGAGCCGGCGGTCGTTTCTGCCCCGTAGGGCTCTTCTACTTCAGATATCCCAGCATCTCCTGGGCTTCCTTGGCGTCCGGATCGTTGGGCGCCAGCTTCAGGAAGCTCTCGATGTGCTCCTTGGCCTTGGCGTTCTGGCCGGAGCTGGCGAGGGCGAGACCCAGGAGGTAGTGCGCCTTGGCGAAGTTGGGGTCCTTGGCGAGGGTGCGCTCGAAGGCCTTCATCGCCTCGGGGATGTTGTTGGCGTTGTAGAGCGCGACGCCCTGGCGGAACGACTCCTGCGGAGTCT
>Ga0307468_100000424_pt1 | contig 10401 bp, 8 predicted proteins | sample atmdna_FD_203085 | JGI IMG/M metagenome (GOLD analysis project Ga0307468, IMG submission 203085) | Hardwood forest soil microbial communities from Morgan-Monroe State Forest, Indiana, United States - atmos_gases AM2C_05 | ecosystem: Environmental > Terrestrial > Soil > Temperate forest > Bulk...
CCGCGTACCGCAGTTCGAGCGTATACGCGGTCATCGCTGCTACGACCTCGCGCATACCGACCTCCCGTGTTGCGGCAGTCCCTCGAATTCCGCGAGCGTCTGCGCCATCGGTCCGATCGCGCGCAGCGTTTCTTCGCTGAGCGTGATGACGTTCGTGCGCTTGACGAAGTCGTACACGCCGAGCGGCGAGAAGAAGCGCGCGCTGCCCGCGGTGGGGAGCACGTGATTCGAGCCGACGATGTAATCGCCCGCTGCCGGTGGCGCAAAAGGGCCGCAATAAATCGCGCCGCAGTTTTGCGCGCGCGCGGCGATCGCTTCGGCATCGCGCGCGTGAATCGAAAGGTGTTCGGGCGCGATGCGGTCGGTGATTGCGAGCGCGTCGTCGATCGAGTCGGCGATGAGCGTGAGCGTTGCGCGAACATCGAGCGGTTTGCCGACGCAGATGCAGATGACGGCGGAGTCGGGTCCGTGCTCCTGCTGCGCATCGAGATCGGCTTGCACGAGATCCACACTCGCGGTGTCATCTGCGATTACGACGAGCTCCGTCGGACCGGCGGTCATGTCGATGCCGACCTCGCCGATGAGACGCGCCTTCGCAGCCGTCACATACGAATTGCCGGGGCCGGCGATTTTGTCGACGCGCTCGAGCGATTCGGTTCCGAGCGCGAGTGCCGCCACTCCGGCCGCGCCGCCGCATTGATAGATTTCGGTGATGCCGAGGAGATTGCAGACGTGGTGCAGCTCATCGCGGGATGCGGCGGAGGGTGTGGTGGCGACGACGATCTCGCGGACACCCGCGATACGCGCGGGCACCGCGCACATGATCAGCGTCGAGATGTAGACCGCGCGTCCGCCGGGAACATAGACGCCGACGCGGCGCAGCGGGCGCACGCGATGCGTGACGCCTTCCCACGTGTACGACGACGGCATCTGCGGAAGATGAAATGCGGTGACGCGCTCGATCGCGGTCTCGATCGCTTTTGCGATCGTGACGTCGACGCTGACACTTCTCGCGGAGATCAGAATCGGATCGACGTCGACGCGATCGAAGCGCTTGATCTGTTCACGAACGTACGCATCGCCGCGTGTGCGCACGCCCGCGATCATCTCGTCCGCGACGCGGAACGCGTTTTCGTTCACGGCGTTGCGGCGCGCTTCGAGCTCGTACAGCGCGGCGCCGGCTTCAGGCGACCTGGCTTTGAGTGCTGGCATTTTTCGCTTCCTCGATCCGCGCGATGAGCTCGCGGATCCGTTTGGGCTCGGTTCGGTAGATGCTCTTGCCGACGATGAGGCGCGGCGAGATTTCGGCGACGAGGTCCTGCAATTCGAGCTTGTGCACGCGCACGGTCTCGCCGGTCTCGACGAGATCGATCACGTGCGAGGTGAGGTTGAGCACCGCTGCGAGCTCGACGGAGCCGCCGAGGGGGACGATCTCTGCGCGCAGTGTATGCGAGTCGAGATACTGGTGCGTGATGCGCGGGTACTTCGTCGCAATCTTTGTGAGCGGGGGCGCGCCGGGCGCGGCGATCAGCATCATCCGGCAATTGCCGAACGGCATCTCGACCGGCTGATACGCGCCGCATTCGTGCTCGAGGATCTGATCGAGCCCGGCCACGCCGGCATCGGCTGCGCCGTGCTCGACGTAGACCGGCACGTCGCAATCCTTCACGAAGATCCATTCGATGCCGCCGCGCGCGAACACGAGCTTGCGCGTGCGGAGATCGTCGTTCGTCGGTACGTCGTAGCCCGCGGCGGCGAACAGCGCGAGCGTTTTGTCCTGCAGTCGTCCTTTGGGAATCGCAATTCGCATGATTCGTTACTCCGGGAACGCCGCCGTCTCGGCGGCTGGCTCGGCGGCGTCTCGCCGCCGCGAAGACGAGACGTCTTCGGGCCAGCCGGCCCGAGGCCGGCGTTCCAATAGTTCGTCGATCGTGAATGTGAATCCGACCGCCGCGGCGGGTGTGCCGAAGCGTTCGTAGAGTGTGTCGTAGCGGCCGCCTTGCGCGAGCTTCGTGCGCGAGCCGGCGCTGAAGAGGCGGAAGCGGAGTCCGGTGTAGTAGCCGTTGTTCTCGTCAATGTCGTCGAGGTGCAGTTGAAACTCATCGGGATCGAGCTCGCGCGCGATCGCATCGAGCCGCTCGGCGGATTGCGCGTCGAACGCGCGCACGTCGTCGATCGTCGCGGTGCCCGCGATCAGCTTCTGCGCGAGCGGCGGCAGTCCGTCGCGCATCCGCTTCGTCGTGAGCGCAGTGCGTGTCGACTCATCGAATTGCGCGACGAGCGACGTGTCGTTGTAGACGACGAGCGGCTTCGCATCGAACGCGCGCAGGATATCGGCCGCGAGTCGCATCACCGCGATGTCCGCGGCGGGCGACGGATCACCGACGATCTCGGCGCCGATTTGAAAGAGCTCTCGGTTTGCGCCGAGGCGGGAGGCTTCGCAGCGGATCACATCGCCGCGATAGAAGACGCGCAGCAGTTCGCCGGGTGACATCGAAGGCGCGAGTGCGCGCGCGACCATCGGCGTGAAATCGGAGCGGATGCCGACGAGCTCGCCCTCGCGATCGACGAAGCGATAACTCTGCCGCACGCTGCCGCGCTCGAGAATCGGCGCGTACGGCTCGGCGTAGTCGATGATCGGAAGGACGATCTCACTGAAGCCGGCGCTCTCGAGAATCGAGACGAAGCGCGACTCGATGCGCCTCCGCCGCGCCGTCTCTTCGATCAGCAGCGGCCGTGCTCCGGTTGGATATCGAAATTTTGTCGCCATAAACTCGAAAACCTCTTCCCCGCATGTCGAGGAAGAGGTTTTCGTGCTTGGCGTGCTTAGTTTGCTCGAGCGCCCCTTCCTGCCGGCGGGGCGCAAGAACGCACCCCCATCAGTGATGATGGTGGTGATGATGGTGGCGCGTTGCGTTCGTCATCATTGCGGGCAGTTTATGCGAAATCGTGCGTTTTTGAAAAGCCGGGCACGGGAGCGGGCGCGGGTTGGCGCGTGTAAACTCCCGCGCGCATGAACGTCCACGAACAAATCGATTACTTCGCCAAGGGCTCGGTCGATCTCATCGATCGCAAGGATCTCGAGGCGAAGCTGCAGCGCGGGAAGCCGCTCACGATCAAGGTCGGGTTCGATCCCACCGCCCCCGACATCCACCTCGGCCACACGGTCCTCATCCGCAAGATGAAGCACTTCCAGCAGTGCGGCCATCGCGTAATTTTTCTCATCGGCGATTTCACCGGCATGATCGGCGATCCGACCGGCAAGAAGGCGACGCGCCCGCCGCTGTCGCGCGAGCAGATCCTGCAGAACGCCGAGACGTATCAGCGACAGGTCTACAAGATTCTCGATCGCGAGAAGACCGAGATCCGGTTCAACTCCGAATGGCTCGGCGCCCTCGGCGCGGAAGGGATGATCCGCCTCGCCGCGAAATACACGCTCGCGCGCATCCTCGAGCGCGATGACTTTCGCAAACGTTACGACGCGCATCAGCCGATCGCGATTCACGAGCTGCTCTATCCGCTCGCGCAGGGCTACGACTCCGTCGCGCTCAAATGCGACGTCGAGCTCGGCGGAACGGATCAGCTGTTCAATCTGCTCGTCGGACGCGATCTCATGCGCGAGTACTCCCTCGAGCCGCAGGTCGTGCTCACGACGCCATTGCTCGAGGGTCTCGACGGCATCGAAAAGATGTCGAAATCCCTCGGCAACTACATCGGCATCGACGAAGCGCCGGGCGACATCTTCGGCAAAGTCATGTCGATCTCCGACGAGTTGATGTGGAAGTACTACCTGCTCTGCACCGACCTCACGCCCGCGCAAATCGACGAGCGCAAGAGCTGGCACCCGATGCAAGCCAAGCGCGAGCTCGCGAAGTCGATCATCCGCGACTTTCACGATGCGGAGGCGGCGGAATCCGCGGAGGCGGAGTTCGCTCGCGTCTTCAGCGAGCGCCAGGTGCCGACGGACATCGAAGAGAAAACGTTACCCGCATCCGATCAACCGCAGCTCGTGAGCAAAATCATCACCGCCGCGGGCCTCGCCCCAACAAACAAAGAAGCGCAGCGCCTCATCGCACAAGGCGGCGTGCTCGTCGACGACGCAAAGGTCGAAGGCACGATGCACACCCTCGACGCGAAAGCGGGGACGACGTATCTGTTGAAGGTGGGGAAGCGCCGCTTCGCGCGCATCACGTTCGCCTAATGTGGAGTGCGGCGGCCATGCCGCCGCTTTGGGTTGCATGTTCAGGTTGCGAGGTTGCGTTGTCACGCCGTTGCGCGGTTTGGACTGCGGTGACCGCAGGAGAGCGTCTCAAAATGTGGCACAGACACTCCTGTCTGTGCGCACTCGGGAGACCGGAGCCTACTGTGCATCGGCTCATCCCGCGCGGCGCGCACAGACAAGAGTGTCTGTGCCACATTTTGGGGTCGCCAACGCACTCGCTTCAATCACATCGCAACCGAGTAACACGTGACCCAAAGCGGCGGCGCGGCCGCCGCACTCCACATCAGCGTTTGACACGACGAAGTGCCTCCGAAACGCGGACGTGCGTCGCGATATCTTCCCGCCGCTCCTGCTCCGTCGGCCAGTCGTCGCGAAGCGTTTGCATGTGCTGCCGCAGTTCGTCGCCGACGCGCAGCGCGTCCGCGCGAATGCGATGAGATCCTCTTTGCGCATCGAATCGAGAATAGCAAACAAAAACGCCGCTCGTGCGAGCGGCGTTTTGTTCGAAGCGTTGCGAGCGATTACAGGAAGTTGATCGGGATCACGAGGATCGACGAGGAGCCGGCTGCGGTGGCGCGGAGGCGGAGCTCGCCCTTCGTGCCTTTGAGATTGCCGCCCGGTGCCAGCTGCACGGTGCCTTCGTTGTCGAGGAGCGCGGCGTCTGCAGACGAGTTGACGATCTCGAACGTCACTTTCTCGCCGTTCTCGCCTGCGGCGACGACGCGGAAGTAGTTCGGGAAGAGCGACGTGGCCATGCTGATGGTCGCGTCGAGCACGCCGTCGTGATCGGAATCCGTCAGGTCGACCGTGCCGTCTTCGTCGAGGTCGATGCCGGCGAAGTTGATGCGGATCTCTTCGCGCGTGCGGACACCCGCAACGTACTGCGGATCGCCGGTGAGGTTGTTGATCGCGCTGCCGTAGAAGATCGCGCGGCCCGACTTCACGGTTGCGTGGATGGTGTCGTTGTCGGCGGCGTCGACGCCGAGGAGGCTCTTGATGCCGCCGTTGTATTGGACGTGCGTGCCTGCGGTGTAGTCGAGCTCACGCGACGCGGCGACGGTGCCGTTTGCGCGGAGCACTTCCCAATTCACCTTCGCGGCATCGACGACGTAGAGACCGAAGTTGAAGCGCGCGCTCGTCGCGGACGACGGACCCGCGAGCACGACGATGTCGCCGCCGATCGAAGCTTCGGTCGAACGAAATGCCGGGATGTCCTGTCCGAACTCGCCGGCGGACGAAGCATTGAACGTGCGTGACGCGACGGCGAGCTTCGCTGCGTCTGCGTCGGAGAGATCGATCGTGATCGCGCCGGTGCCGCTCTCCTTACCGAACTGCGTCTTCACGATGTCGGCGATCGAGCTCGTGGCGCGCGCGGCGACGTTCAGCGCAACGGCCGCGGAGACTTCCTCGCCCTGATGAAACTTCATCGAGGCGGTGATGGCCTTCGCGCTCGTGTTGTGGAGCGTGAGCTCCGACTGCCACTGGCTGTTGCCTGCGCCCGGGCCGGTGCCGGCGACGGGGACGATGATCTGTGCAGCGCTTGCGGCGATCGGGAGGAGCGCGATGGAGGCTGCGGTGATGAGGTTCTTCAAACGCATGGGTGAATCTCCTTTTTGTACTGGGCGGCTGCTGTTGGGCCGCTGTGTTTGTTGTGCTGTGATACGGGCGATCGTGAAAATATGTCTATGAAGCATTTCGTGTAATTGATTACTGAAAATGATGATTGAAATGCAGACACACGAAGGGCGTAGTCGGTGGGTTGGGGTCGGGAGATCGTGTTGATCTCGACCGTCGTGCATGAATACGGAGCGCCGCGGCGCAGCGTCTAACGGACGATATACTTCGCGCCGCTATGGCGATTCCGCTCCTCGATCTCAAGCTCCAATACGCAACGATCCGCGACGAAGTCCTCCGCGTCACCGAGGAGGTTTACTCATCGCAAATATTCATCCTCGGCAAACGCGTCGATGATTTCGAGCGCGACTTCGCCGCCTACTGCCACACGAAACACGCACTCGGCGTCTCCTCCGGCACCGACGCCTTGCTCGAAGCGCTGATGGTCCTCGGCGTCGGCGCGGGCGATGAAGTGATCGTCCCCGCATACTCGTTCTTCGCGACCGCAGGCGTCGTCGATCGCCTCGGCGCGACGCCGGTGTTCGTCGACATTCGCCTCGAGGACTACAACATCGATCCGAACCTCATCGAGGCGAAGATCTCGCCGCGCACGAAGGCGATCATGCCCGTGCATCTGTACGGACAATGCGCGCCGATGAACGAGATCATGGCGATCGCGCAGAAACACAACGTCGCAGTCGTCGAAGATGCGGCGCAGGCGATTGGTGCGGATTACGAAGGAAAGCGCGCCGGCTCGATCGGTGTGCTCGGATGTTTTTCGTTCTTCCCGTCCAAGAACCTAGGTGCGTTCGGCGACGCAGGCGCGATCACGTGCAACGACGACGCGCTCGCGGAGAAGCTCGTCGACTTTCGCGTGCACGGCATGCGTCCGAAGTACTACCACCACTACGTCGGCGGCAATTTCCGCATCGACGCGCTGCAGGCCGCGATCCTTCACGTGAAGCTGCCGCACCTCGAAGCGTGGCATGAGGGACGTCGCCGCAACGCGGAGGTCTATCGCCGCCACTTCGCGGATGCAGGGCTCGGCGATCGCGTCGTGGTGCCCGAAGAGCTACCGGGGCGCCGTCACATCTACAACCAGTTCGTGATCCGTTTCGCCGAGGGGCGCGATCGCGTGATGGCACACCTGAAGAGCAAAAGCATCGGTTGCGAGGTCTACTACCCGCTCACGTTGCCGCAGCAGAAGTGCTTCGCGAACGTTCCGGGCGCGAGCGATCGCTATCCAAACTCGGAGCTATCCGCAGAGCAGACGCTCGCGATTCCGGTGTTCCCGGAGCTGCGCGAAGAGCAGATCGCGGAAGTTGTGCAGGAGATTCGCATAGCGTTGGGTTGATTGATCCCACTCCGTCATACGCTGCCGAGGCATCGCGTGCCGCTCGTCAATCGCGCGCTGCTGACCGTCAACATCTTGACCTTCATCGCGCAGCTGGCGATGGGGCCGAAGACCGAGCGGATCATCCAGACGTTCGGCTTCATCCCCGCACGGCTCGTCGATCCGGCGGCGTTTCGTTATGCGACGTGGGAAGTGTTGATCACACTCGTGACGTCGCTGTTCCTGCACGGCGGATTCGTTCACCTCATCGGCAACATGATTTACCTCCGCGTGTTCGGCGGCGGGGTTGAAGACGCGCTCGGGCACGCGCGGTATCTCGTGTTGTATCTCGCGTGCGGCATCATCGGCAGCCTCACGCACACCGTGCTCTTTGCGCAGTCGACGGTGCCGTCGATCGGCGCGTCGGGCAGCATCGCCGGCGTCCTCGGCGCGTTCCTCGTGCTGCGTACGCGCGCGCGGATCGTCACGCTCTTTCCGCTCGTCGTCTATTGGGCGATGGCGGAGATTCCGGCGGTGATCTTTCTTCCCGTCTGGCTGCTGATGCAATTCGCGAACGGCTACTTCGCGCTCGCGGCCGCGCAGCGCACGCAGGAGATCGCGGGCATCGCGTGGTGGGCGCACGTCGGCGGATTCCTATTCGGCGCGGCGGCCGCAATCGTCTTCCGCGTCGCGCACAAAAAGAGCAGAATCGCGCCCGTATGACACGGCACGTTCTCGTGACCGGCGGCGCGGGATTCATCGGCTCGCATCTCGTCGATGCTTATCTCGAGCGCGGCTGGCGCGTCTCGATTCTCGACAACCTCTCGACCGGCGATCGCGCGAATCTCAATCCGCGCGCGCAATTCATCGAAGCCGATCTCTGCGATCCCGCGGCGATGGATGCCGTGCGCGAGCTGCGTCCCGATCTCATCAACCATCACGCGGCGCAGATCGACGTGCGCATTTCGGTGAGCGATCCCGCGGCGGATGCGGAGACGAACATCGTCGCGTCGGTGCGCCTGCTGCAGACCGCGGTCGAATGCGGCGTGAAGAAATTTCTCTTCGCGTCGAGCGGCGGCGCGATGTACGGCGAGCCGGTCGAAGTGCCGCAGAGCGAATCGCATCCCGCGCACCCGCTCTCTCCGTATGGATGCGCGAAGCTCACTGTCGAGCACTACATGCACTACTTCCGCGAAGTGCAGAAACTGCCGACCGTCGCGCTGCGCTACGCGAACGTCTACGGTCCGCGGCAAAGCACGAAAGGGGAGGCGGGCGTCGTCGCGATTTTCACCGACGCGCTGCTGCGCGGAGCGGAGGCGACGATCAACGGCGACGGTGGGCAAACGCGCGATTTCGTCTACGTCGGCGACGTCGTCGCCGCGAACATGGCGATGTCCGACTCCGAAATCACCGGCGCATTCAACGTCGGCACCGGCGTCGAAACCTCGGTCGTCGAGCTCTACGAAATTCTCGCGCGCAACACCGGCACGACGCGCGCCGCGAAGCACGGCCCCGCGAAAGCGGGCGAGCAGATGCGAAGCGTGCTCGACGCGCGCGCGCTGCGCAGCGTCGCGTCGCTCGGAGAATTCGTGACGATCGAAGAGGGCTTGAAGAACACCGTCGAGTGGTTTGGACTGCGGCGACCGCAGTCGCCGCTTTCCGACAGATGACCTGACTGCAGCAACGCAACGGCGGACTTATCGTCCGCCGCCTCGCGCAAAAAACCGGCGGACTATAAGTCCGCCATCCCGTAATCAATCCGCCAGCGCCTCTTCTTCCTCTTCCTCGCGCACGCGGTTGTGAATCAGACACGCCGCGAGAATCAGCGGGAACGCCACCAGCACCACCACCACCCCCCACATCGCGAGCTGCGGCAGCGCGACGAGGCGCTCCGTGCGCGTGATCGGCACCGACGTCACGGTGTAGATCTCGCTGCCGGGATTCAGCGATTCCGAGATGATGTCGTAGAGCTCGGTCGTCTTTTGCAGCAGCGTGCGCGAGTCGGCCTCCGCGTCGCGAATCTGCTGCTCGACTTCCTGCGCCGTGATCGTGCCTGTGCCGCCCGCGGAGTTGCTGCGCAGCTGTACCAGCAGATCTTCGTCGTAGCGCACGGCCTGCTGCCATGGCACGACCGCGTTCGACGTCTGCATCAGCGTGTCGATCATCTTCTGCCGGTACTCCGTATCGGCGGCCTGTTTCGAAAGCCGGATGAGCCGGTCGATGAACGACTCGTTGATCTGCGGCATCACCGTTTCGGCGCCCGCAGCGCCGCTCGACTGGATCGAGCGCGCACCGGTCAATGCACCAGCCTCGGAAGGAACGCTCGCAGTCGGGTCGTACGCGAGCAGCGCCTCGCGCACCGATTTCGCCGCTTCCTGCTTCGCCTCGTACGTCCGCTTGTCGTAGGCGAGCTGCGCCTCGACGAAGCGGATCGTCATCTCCGGATTCTTGATGAGGTTGTTTGCGCGGATGAGCGGCACGAGCGGCTCGAGGCGGAAGCGGACGATGTCATCGAGCTTCGCCTGAACGTCGATGAGCGAGAGATTGTCCTTCGTCTGCGCGACGTCGGCGATCGGGATGTTGCGCAGCTCCACGATATTGCCGATCAGCCGGTACATGTTCGAGCGCAGCAGTTGCACCGCGATGACGTAGTCCTTCTGGTTCAGCACGCTCTGCTGGAACGTCGACGGCGAAATGATCGCCACGCGGTACTTCAGCACGCGGCGCTCGCGCGTCGCGTAGTCCGCCCATTCCTTCAGGATGTCGCTCATCACCTTTTCGCGGACCGTTTTCGGCAGCTTCGATTCGTTGATGGGCGTGCTGTAGATCAGCGCGTAGTCGTTTTTCGCGAGACTCCCGCGCTTGGCCTCGAACTCCGTTTCGATGCGCTCGCGGTCGACGGGGGAGAGCTTCGGATCAGCGAGGCGTGCCTGATATTCGAGTGCCAGCAGCTCGTACGCGCGATTCGATTCGAGCACGACGAGCGAGCGGCCGAATTCCGATTGCGTGGTGTAGCGCTCGAGCTTGTTCTGCACGAAGACGCGGTGGAGGATCGGCGGCGAAACGATGTCCGCGGGATTGAATTTCAAGCCATTGGGATACTTCCCTTCGGGCGATCCCTGGAAGTCGAGACGGAACACGACCTTCGTGATGCGCTGCCCTGGCCCCATCAGGAAAACGAGGACAGCCACCAGCATGTACGCGATTACGACGGAGAGCATTCCGAGCCGGA
>Ga0307468_100000426_pt1 | contig 10387 bp, 5 predicted proteins | sample atmdna_FD_203085 | JGI IMG/M metagenome (GOLD analysis project Ga0307468, IMG submission 203085) | Hardwood forest soil microbial communities from Morgan-Monroe State Forest, Indiana, United States - atmos_gases AM2C_05 | ecosystem: Environmental > Terrestrial > Soil > Temperate forest > Bulk...
GGAAAACTTCTCGATCGCGCTGGTGAAATGGCGAGTGCCTGCGGAGCTGACGTGCGCCGCCCTCACGATAATCCCGGCGTCATGCTCGGTGCAGTTCTCGGTGTCGGACACAATCAGGGCCGCGACAAAATTACCATTGTGACCTCTCCCGGCATCTCGGATCTTGGCGCCTGGTTGGAACAGTTGCTGGCCGAGTCAACCGGTAAGAACGGCAAAGGTTTAATCCCGTGCGATCGCGAATCGATTGGGTCGCCGGAAAGCTACGGCGACGACCGGCTTTTCGTCTATTTGAAACTTGAGTCTGAGGCTGATGCGGCGCAAGGGGCGTCAATTCAGGCTCTCGAGAGCGCCGGCCACCCGGTCGTGCGTATCCAGATGCGCGATGTTTATGGCCTCGGCCAGGAATTTTTTCGTTGGGAGATTGCGACGGCAGTCGCCGGGTCGATCATCGGCATCAATCCCTTCGATCAACCCGATGTTGAAGCCAGCAAAATCGCCACCCGCAAACTTACCGAGGAATACGAGCGAACGGGTTCGCTGCCGGATGAAAAGCCAATGTTCGAAGGCGAGGGCGTGAAACTATTTGCAGACGAACGAAATTCTGCGGCATTAAACCAGGCCGTCGGGAATCGTTCGTTGATGGAGTATTTGAAAGCCCACTTGAATCGTTTGGCGAAGAATGATTACTTTGCCTTGCTCTCTTATGTTGAGATGAACGAGAAGCACGAACGCCTTTTGCAATTGATGCGTCACGACGTGCGCGCCGCCAGGCATGCGGCCACGTGCCTGGGTTTCGGGCCGCGGTTTCTGCATTCCACCGGTCAGGCGTATAAAGGCGGACCGAACACCGGCGTGTTCCTGCAAATAACCTGCGACGACGCGAATGATTTGCCCGTGCCGGGACAAAAATACACCTTTGGAATTGTAAAAGCTGCGCAGGCGCGCGGCGACTTTGAAGTGCTGGCGGAACGGGGACGGCGTGCCTTGCGCGTGCATTTGGGCAGGGATGTTTCTGCGAATTTGGCTCGGCTGCGTGAAGCGATGATTGCAGCGTTGACGTAAGTCATTTCTCTTTCGTGCGTTTCGTGTGTTTTCGTGGATCGCCGCCCGCGTGGAGACTTTAACCACGAAGTCACACGCAGCTGACGAAAGAACTTCGGTAAGATCAATCGAGATGTGTAGTGTTCTAATTTCAGTTTTCTCTCTGCGCGGTCTCTGCGACCTCGGCGTCTCTGCGGTGAATATTAGTTCAAAATACACTCACCGCTGAGACGCAGAGAACGCAGAGGTGGCGCAGAGAAGCTCAAATCAAGACCTTAACCTCGAGAAGACACCATTTTGATTTTTGAGACAGCGCGTTCTAATAGAAGGAAACTGATATGCAACTGGGAATGATCGGTCTGGGCCGGATGGGCGCAAACATGGTGCGCCGGCTGATGCGAGGCGGCCATGAATGCGTTGTCTGGGACGTCAATCCGGACAACGTCAAGCAACTCGGCGGCGAGGGCGCCACTGCAGCCGAGTCTCTGGAAGACTTCATCGGCAAGCTTACCGAGCCGCGGGCGATCTGGATCATGGTACCGGCCGGAAATGCAACTGAGAAGACGGTCACCGATCTGGCGGCGCGTCTGGCTGCCAACGACGTCATCATCGACGGCGGCAACTCTTATTTCAAAGACGACGCTCGGCGATCGATTGCGCTGCGGGAAAAAGGAATTAACTATGTCGACGTGGGAACCAGCGGCGGCGTCTGGGGACTCGAACGCGGTTACTGCATGATGATTGGCGGGCCCGAGGAGACTGTTAAGCATCTCGATCCAATCTTCAAGACCCTGGCGCCCGGTCGCGGTGAAATTGTCCGCACCCCGGGTCGCGAAAAAACATCAGGCACGGTGGAAGATGGATATCTCTACTGCGGGCCGTCGGGCGCGGGACACTTCGTCAAGATGGTGCATAACGGAATCGAGTACGGCCTGATGCAGGCGTACGCCGAAGGCTTCGATATTTTTCACAACGCCAACTCGAAAGACTTACCGGAAGACATTCGTTACGACTTGAACGTTGCCGACATCGCTGAGGTCTGGCGCCGCGGCAGCGTGATTTCTTCCTGGCTGCTGGATCTGACGGCGATGGCCCTGCTTGAAGATCGAGAGCTGTCGAACTACAGCGGCTTTGTTCAGGATTCGGGCGAAGGGCGCTGGACGATTCAAGCGGCAATCGAAGAAGCCGTGCCGGCAGAGGTGTTGAGCGCGGCATTGTACGCGCGATTTCGCTCGCGGCAGGAACATACGTTCGCCGAAAAGATTCTGTCGGCGATGCGACAAAAGTTTGGCGGACATATCGAACCACGAACGCGAGACTGATTAAGCCTGATTCCCTTCTCCCTTTGGGAGGGCATTAACATACTTGACTCACGACGCCAATGGCTCTGCCACTCCGATGCGCGGCAAGTCTTGGACTTGCCGATACGTGGCCCTTTAGTCTAACCGGTCTTTGACCGTGGCGGGTCGAAGACCCGATGAAAAATAAAGGCTCTCAGTCGGCAAGTCGCAGACTTGCCGCGCATCAGAGTGGCGGAGCCATTGCAGCGGTCGCATCGAAGGTTCGACGGCAGCCCGCGCAGAGTATGTCGTTACCTTTGGCAGAGGGACCAGGGGGAGAGCGCGAGCGTAGACAACCCGTCCTAAACCCTCACCGACGAGAAGAGGGAGAAGGAAGTTAACTAACCAATGATCGCGGACAAGCCAACGCAAACATCAACTCCGCATATTGCTCCGCCCTGCACCATCGTGATTTTTGGCGCTGCCGGCGACCTCACCAAACGCAAATTGATTCCGGCTCTTTACAATCTTAAAGAAAGTAACCTTCTGTCCGACAACTTTGCCGTGATCGGCCTGGCGCGCGCGGAAATGAACCACCAGGAGTTCCGCCGCCGGCTTAGCGATGACATGCGCGAGTTTGCCACCGACAGTGTCGACCCGAAAATCTGGCAGTGGTTGGAAGACAGGTTGTTCTACCTCTCCGGCGATTTCAATGACGATCAGACCTATCAGAGTTTGAAGGAATTGCTGACCAGGACTGACGCCGAGCAAAAAACTGAGGGGAACTTTCTCTTCTACCTGGCGACCGCGCCGGAGTATTTCGCTCCGGTGGTGCGAAAATTGGGGGCCGCTGGTTTGACCAATGAAGAGGACGGCAGCTGGCGACACGTCGTGATCGAAAAACCGTTCGGGTCAGACCTGGAATCCGCAAAGAAGTTGAACACGGACATCAAAGAGGTCCTGGACGAGCGCCAGATTTATCGCATCGATCATTACCTGGGCAAAGAAACCGTGCAGAACATTATGGTCTTTCGCTTCGGCAACGGGATTTTTGAGCCTATCTGGAACCGGCGCTACATCGATTGTGTGCAAATCACGGCGGCCGAAAAAGTGGGAGTCGAGCAGCGTGGCGGCTACTACGATAAAGCCGGCGCGTTGCGTGACATGGTGCCGAACCACTTGCTGCAGTTGGTGACGCTGACCGCGATGGAACCGCCGATCTCTTTTGACGCGGACGCGGTGCGCGATGAGCAGACGAAAATTCTGCACGCGATTCAACATCCTTCTCCCGAAGAAGCCGCGCGACGCGCCGTGCGCGCGCAATATGACGCCGGAGAGATCGGTGGTGAGAAAGTTCCTGCGTATCGCAGTGAACCTAACGTGGCGGCCGACTCCCAGACTGAAACATTCGTCGCCTTAAAGCTCTTGATCGACAACTGGCGCTGGGCGGACGTGCCGTTCTATTTGCGCACTGGTAAACGCCTCGCTGACCGCGACACTGAGATCGCCATTACTTTCAAGCACGCACCGTACAGCCTTTTCCGCAAGACTTCGATCGATCGGCTAACTACTAATCGGCTCGTGCTCCACATTCAACCTGATGAAGGAATTTCGCTGCGCTTTGGCGCCAAGCTTCCCGGTCCGGTCTTAAGCATCGGCGCGGTAGACATGGACTTTGACTATGAAGATTACTTTGGCAAAACGCCCAGCACCGGCTACGAACGCCTGCTGTACGACTGCATGATGGGCGATGCCACGTTATTTCAGCGCGCCGATCAGGTCGAAGCGGCATGGGCCGTGGTCGCGCCTATTCAGGAGATTTGGAGCAAGGCTGCGCCGGGATCGCTCCCGACCTACCCGGCCGGATCCTGGGGACCGTCGGAAGCCGACGAGCTGCTGAAGTGCGAGGAACGATCCTGGCAGAAGACCCACAACGTCGCGGATAAGTCCAAAGCAACTGAGAAGAATTAGGTTTCAACGGATTGATAGCGCCGGCTGCGATTAGCACGTCGCCAACCGGGCTTCTGGTTAAAGCGTTTCTCGTGCCGGCCAACACAATCCCAACAGAAATAGTGCGAACGATTGTCGTCGCCTAAAGACTTTACGACGTGCGCCGTCTCCTGGTCGCATCGTTCGCAACGATAAATCCTGCCGTGCTCTCCGGGTGTCATGCCTTTGGACTCTGAGATTTTGAATTGGGAATCTGTAATTGGCCCTTCATTATTACCATTAAGCAACAACTTTTCCAGTTGCCGGCGGGTGAATCCTGGGCGCCCCTAATAAATCGACCGAAGTTCGTGTGACTTAGTGGATCGTGGCTGTGCGTGCGTAATGCGATCCACCAAATCACACGAAAAAACCCACTAGGTAAGATTCCGTGGTGAAGTGCTGGGAACAGACCGAACTCCTATTTGTCCAGGATCCCGCGATACGACAGTTGGCCATCCACGATTCGCGCCGCCGTGGTGAACGGATGCGGTTCGGATTTTCCGATTCCCATGATGTGTGTGACCTCGATGCCCTTCGCCTTCAAGTGATCAGAAATCAAACTGCGATGACAACGCCACCAAACAGCTTCGGCACACATGATCGTGGTGCGCTGAAGGCCCGCCGCCAACATTAGCTCCGCAATGCCTTCATCAAATCCGCCTGTTTCCATATAGTCGGCATACCCACGAAACATTTCGTTTCGCCACGCCATATTAAGTGAGTCCGGTTTTGCGCGGCGGCGGCCGCCCAGTTTTGGATAGTGCAGGTACTGAACGTCGGCTCCCGCGAGTTCGTCTCTTAGTAGCTCTTTGTTGTACTGAGGGTAACGCCGTGAACCAGGAAAGCTGCGGACGTCAACGACGGTCCGGATCTCAAAGGATTTGAGAGTTGCGATGAACTCGTCGATCGGCAGGGTTGAGTGCCCGATAGTCCAGAGATGTGGCTGGTTTTCCATTTCTAAGATCGCTAACCGAAAGGTCCGCTGCCTGCTTCCGAAAAGACTTTTGCTGGAAAAAATGCAAGAACAGCTTTTCTCAACAAGCTAAAGTATTTGACTCAAGAATAATTCTTGACACTCATGAACAGGCAGAGTATAAGGCAGCCGATCTCAAAAAAGGTCTTTATTCAACGCGCCGAGCGGCGCGTACTCCCTTAACCATCGCGACATCGCCGCCTCAATCAATATCTCGGTTGCGACGCCGCCTTTTCCCCCGGAGGTTGCTCGGTTTGCTTACAGACTCCACCGCATGGTCTCCAATAACGCTTACTCGCCGGCCGGCAAAGGGCATTCGGCTGTCTGTAGCTCACTGAACTAAAAACCATATGTTCGGATCAACAATCCTCGATATCGCCATCGGCATGGCCTTTGTCTACCTGCTGCTCAGTCTCGTATGTTCCGCCGCCAACGAAATAATCGAAGCTATCGTGAAAGCGCGAGCCAAGCATCTTGAGACTGGAATTCAAAACTTACTCGGTAAAGGGCTATCGGAGGAGATATACGGCCACCGCCTGGTTAGCGGTCTGTTTCCTAACAAGAAGCGGAAACCGTCATACATCCCTTCAAAGACATTTACTCAGGCGTTGCTGAACACCGTGTTTCCTGATGGCCTTTCAGTCGAGGAAGGGACTGCAAATCCACTGGCGAAGCTTCGCGAAACTGTTGCCGGCCTTTCATCGAATAGCGCCGCCGCCCCAATCCAGGGCGCGCTGCTGGCTATGATCGACGACGCTCAAGGCGACATTAACAAGTTTAGAGCCAATGTCGACAACTGGTACGACGCCGCGATGGATCGCGTGTCTGGTTGGTACAAGCGACGCGTGCAGTTCATCATCATGATCCTTGCGGTTTTCGTAGTTATGGCTTTCAATGCGGACTCGATTTCCGTACTCAAGGCGCTGGCTAACAACAAGGCACTGCGTGAATCGGTCGTGGCTGCCGCAGATGCTTACGCAAAGGCTAACGCCAATCCCAGCCCGTCGCCAAGTCCCACTCCACCTCCAACTTCGGGGCAGACCAACGGAACACCCGCGGCTACACCGACCATCCCGCCTGCTGCTACACCTTCTCCGTCACCTTCCCCGTCTGGGACGCCATGTTGGGAGGAAGCCTGCAAGGACGATCCCAATTCGGCGGCATGCAAGGTGAAAAAGAGCGAATGCATACCTTGTTGGGAGGAAGCGTGCAAGGACGACCCCAATTCGCCGAAGTGCAAGCTGAAGCGGAGCCAATGCGAACTCGAGTCTTTGGGTTTGCCGCTCGGATGGACCACAGGTGATGACAAGTGGCCCGGCCTTCGTTTCTGGGAGAAGAGCTTTTGGAATGACTGGTATGCGCAGCTTTGGCGCCATTGGTTAGGATGGCTGCTCACCGCCCTGGCCATATCTTTGGGCGCACCGTACTGGATTGACTTGCAGAACAAGTTCAACGTTATCCGCTCAACCGTCAAACCGAAAGAGAAGAGTCAGGAAGAGAAATCTAAGGACTAGTGTCGCAAACACCGATCTTGATCGCGCGACCGCATGGGACGGCGACGCGTGTGCCGTAATGGCGGAAGTTCGTTAAGCGAGGAGAAAAACATGCCAGCACTGAGACAGGGTTCATCCGGTCCGGATGTGACCGCTTTGCAGCAGAAACTGAAAGACCTCGGATTCGATCCAAAGGGAGTTGACGGAAATTTTGGGCAAGGCACCCGCGACGCCTTGATCGCTTTTCAGCAAAGCAAGGGGTTACAGGCTGACGGCGTCGCCGGGCCGGACACTCTGGCTGAGTTGCAAATCGGTAGTCCGTCTACCACTGCAGCAGTTTCTCCGAGCACTAGCCCGGCGAGTTCGACTAGCCCGGGCGCCGCCGGGGCATTGAACCTGGCCGGACTCACCGGACGTCTTCCGGCAGGGGTCATCGCGCAAATCCCGGAAACGGCCGCGAAGTTCGGCATCACCACTAACTTAAGACTGGCCCACTTCCTGGCCCAATGCGCGCTCGAGTCAAATGGATTCAAAGCTACGGTCGAGAATCTAAACTACAGTGCTCAGCGACTTGTGCAAGTCTTTCCCAAGTACTTTCGCGGCGTAGACACGGCAGCGTACGCCAACAATCCCGCCAAAATTGCCAACCGCGTGTATGCCAACCGAATGGGGAATGGTAATGAGGCTTCGGGTGATGGATTCAAATTTCGCGGCAGAGGCTATATTCAGCTGACCGGCAAGAACAACTACACCAGCTTTTCTCAGTTCATCGGTGAGGACTGTGTTGCCAGCCCCGACCTGGTCGCTACCACGTATCCTCTGGCATCAGCCGGCTTCTACTTCAACTCAAATAAGATTTGGGCTATCTGTGATCAAGGTACAAGTGATGCGACGGTGACGAAAGTCACCAAGGCCGTGAACGGTGGGACACACGGTCTTCCACAGAGACTTCAGAACTTCAAAGTCTTCATCAACGCCCTCCAAGGGTGAAAAGAATCGTGGTCGGTGATCAGGGAAAGCATGACTGTCGTCATGGGCCGATCAGATTAAGCAAGCTTCTCACGTAGGCTTCAAATAGCGGGAACCACAGCCCGAAACCATCTCTGCCGTCACCCGGCATAGGAGGAATATGAGCGCCGCGAATGACCCATCCCGACGGTTGCTGCTTTCAGAAGTATTGCTGGAAGAGTACGAAAGTCTTGGTCTTGAACAGCCTCCACTCGACTCCACCAGCCTCAAAAAAATCAAAGCGCGAATCGAGACATGTCGCGAAGCCAATGAGAAGGCGGCAACTCTGCAGCCCGACGCGGCTATCGTTTCGGACATTTACCGTCTGATGGTCGAGGCCCAGAAAGATCAGGCAACCAGGGAGTGCAACGACAAGAAAAAAGACTGGCGCAAGAAAGTGAAACCCGACGCGGTTGAGCGCGGGGTAGTCGCCGAAATCTTTGGCAAGGTCGAAGATCTTCGATTGAAGTACGAAATAAGAGACGCCGAAAACACCGAAGACACCGAAGCACGAAAGTCGAAAGCAGAAATCAACGGCGAAGTGGTTGAGGTGTTAGCCAAGGGTGGAGAAGAAGCATTTGACTGGGAGCTGGGAGTAACCGAAACCGGCGTCAGCAAAGTTAAGTCTGGAGAGGATGTCAGCCTCGAAGATGCCAGTAAGAAGCTGGCGCAGACATACCGCTCGGCGTTGTGTCTGTCGGGCGGGGGAATCCGAAGCGCAGTTTTCAATCTGGGAATTTTGCAGGGCCTGGCTCGCCACGGATTGCTGGAAAAGTTCGATTACCTCTCGACCGTTTCCGGCGGTGGCTTCAGCGGTGGCTGGCTCTCAGCCTGGATCTATCGTGAAGGCCTAGCGTCCGTCATAAATCAACTCAGAGAGCCGCCGAAATTATCACTCAAACCGGAACCGGCGCCGCTCGAACACTTTCGCCTCTACAGCAACTATCTCAGTCCGCAAGCTGGCTTGTTTAGCGCCGACTCCTGGACGCTGGTGGCCAGTTTGTTACGGAATCTGATCCTTAATTGGATGGTATTTCTACCCGTGCTCGTCGTCCTCTTAATGGCGCCGCGGTTGTGGACGGCCATTCTTTTTCGTAGTAGCCACCATGTGGTGGCCGCGGAATGCATCTTTCTGGTGATCGCACTTCTCGCTGCCTGGGTCAGCTTCACTTTCATTGCCTGGAATATGCCCAGGACCAATAGTTACGAAGCCAATCCCGTCGTCGAAGGCTATAAAAGTGGGCAGGGCCCTTTCGTTATCTGGTGTCTGCTGCCGATGACAATTAGCGCGGCAGCTTTTGCCGTTTATTTCCGAGTTCGCCTTGTCACTCCTGAGGGGTTACTGCGCACCGATAAACTCGAACTCCTGGAGTACATCGGCCTGGCCATCGCCGTAGTTTTAATCCCCTGGATCATTTGCATCCTCAAATTGGGACGGGCTTATCTTGAAACGAAACGTGAGGAGCGCACGCCGTATCCCGTGTTGAAGATTATTTGCGCTTCCATTCTGATGCTGGTCGCGCAGCTGGTGGCGGGATATTTGCTGCGGTTTGCGGTCATGGAAGTTTTATTACAAAAGCCCGGAAAGGAGTTGTTCTACGCCACGTTCGCAGTTCCCTTGCTCCTCTTGTTCATGAGCCTGGGCGGGACTCTAATTGCCGGATTCACCAGCCGATTTACCAGTGACCAGGATCAGGAATGGTGGGCGCGGTCCGGAGGTTGGTTATTAATCGTGGTCGTGTCATGGGGTGCGATTCACCTGCTGGTGCTTTATGGCCCGATGATGCTTTTGGCGCTCGGCGAGACATACAAAAACATTGCCACCAATGGAATCACGAATCTGCCGTGGAAAGATATTGGAAAGGTCGCCGGCACGGTCGTTGGCGTGCTCTCCGGCATCATTACGCTGCTGGGCGGCTTTAGCTCAAAGACGCCGGCCAACGCCAGGGAAGCAGAAAAGGCCGGCATCGGCGGTGTGCTACTTTCGGCGCTGACAATTATTGCCGCCCCCATCTTTCTTGGTTTCGTCTTTGTCTTAATAGCTTTGGGAACCGATTGGCTTTTGACCATCAGAGAAACACATCTTTGCACGTATGGTTTTTCCAAGTCAGTTTGCGCGTGGCTTTCGGTGACGCAAGTTCCGGCTCGCAATGCTTCGGCTTATTGGCATATCTCATTAATCAAAGAAACTCCTTTTCGTTATCTCCTGCTGTTCACGTTATTGCTAACGGTGCTAATCGTGGTGATCGGCCGCTTGATAAGCACTAATAACTTTTCTCTCCAATCCATGTGGCGTAATCGGATCGTCCGCGCCTGTCTGGGCGCGTCACGCACGCCCGGTACACGCCGGCCGAATCCGTTTACGGGGTTTGACACCTACGACAATTTGCTGATGCATGAACTGCGGCCGCAACCCCCGGGGTTCCACGCTGATCCCTTACTGGGTCGACCTGTCGAGGATTGGCCTCCATGGAGGTTAAGCCAGGGCGAGGCGCCGCGGAAACTAATGCACGTACTAAATCTGGCTTTGAACCTGACCGGCGGCAAGAAACTTCAGTGGCAGGATCGTAAAGCGGAATCGTTTACCGTTTCACCCCTGCACG
>Ga0307468_100000427_pt1 | contig 10364 bp, 11 predicted proteins | sample atmdna_FD_203085 | JGI IMG/M metagenome (GOLD analysis project Ga0307468, IMG submission 203085) | Hardwood forest soil microbial communities from Morgan-Monroe State Forest, Indiana, United States - atmos_gases AM2C_05 | ecosystem: Environmental > Terrestrial > Soil > Temperate forest > Bulk...
TCGATGGCGCGCAGAAACTCTCGATAGCTATCCGCTACGTCCTGTTTCAGTGTGGCGGCGTGTTGCCTAAAGGCTGCGTCATCATCGGCTAGCTGAACAAGTCGTCCAAACTCCTCTGAGGCACGGGTTATGGCGGACTCGTTTAGGTTTTGATCAGCCGACGCCAAGTGCATTTCAAATGATCCGCCGACAACGCGCATGAACATCAACTCCGAGCCACCGGACGGGACAAGCGTCTCTATTATGTTTTGTATCGCCTCCAAGACGCGCCCGGCCAAACGTGCCGGTGCTTCATTCCGTGTTGTCCCGACCACGTCAAGGTTGATCCCGATTTGATCGCGATGACTCTGCACGGCCTCTGTCTTGATATCGCGCGCTAGCACGGGTAACGTGGTAGTGGGGAGATCTAATTTGACATTAGGTGCCGGGAGCCATTCGTTCGCTATGTCAACGGCCCGGATGCTGCTAAAGACTATCGGTGCCACGTCGCGATGTGGCACATTAAACAAAAATGCTTGGTCATCCTCCGGCCTGCCGAAGCCTGTACGCAGGTCGACTCCGCCGGAACGGACGGCTTCGAAGCGCAACTGCGAGACGGCCACGCAAAGCCATTGATCAGCCTTGTTGTCGGTTTCCACTAGGACTGCGATGTATATAGCCTCCGATGCGCTACGCAGGGCCAGCAGTACGGGTCTATCGTAGTACTCATATACTTCGAGTATTTCGAGCCGCCCAAGGCCGTTGCTTTGCTCCCAGAACGTCATCGCGAGCCATCGTCCACTTCAGTTGAAACAATGAAGAAAGTCCACGGTTCTACAAGCCGTGGAACCCACCATGTCGTGTGCGATAGGCCGCCGAGCTTACTGGGCGTAGGGAGGGTGAATCCGTGCGCGGACGTGAGGTTCGCGCTGGCGACAAGGTGATCGCGATAGCCACGAACCCGCTGTTTCAGGCGAACGCAATCGGCCGGATCGCGCTGGACTGACAGGCCGCATGATTGACACTCTAACCTCTCCGACGTCCGGCGAGTCGCAGGATGCATCTCTTTCAAGGACAGGAAATCGTCGGGGTCAGGGGAGGATGTCCGCACCAGTCGCCACACTTGACCATCTGCCGGAACCGCGTCCGACGTTGGGCAGTCAGGCGGAAAGTAGGCGGGCCATGCCATGAGCCGCGTAAGGTATACGATGTTGCTTGATCTTGCTATGGAGTTATTGAAATTACGACGCGCACGCGCCTGCGGAGTTCTCCACAGCGTAGCGCCTTCCTTGTGAGGGTGTGAGCGTTGGCAGACATGCATCGGCGTGATAAAATTCCCATGCTCGACGCACGACCATGCTCGAAGCGTAACTAGCGGGTGATCACACGACCGGCTGGCAGGCCGGTTTTCGTGTCTCTGCTAAGACTCTCATTCTACCACTCGGTTTCCACTCGAATCGCAGCCGCTTCAGCGCAGCGGTCGTGAAGTCGGAGAGCAGTTCGCCCGAGCGCTGCGTCGCTACCGTCGCTTGTCGAACGCTCGGAACAGTTCGGACGGCGACACGTCCAGCGCCTCGGCGATCTTGACGATGTTCCCGAGGCACGGATTCCGTCGTCCGCGCTCGACATCCGAGACGTAGTTCCGATTCAACCCGGCCAGTTCGGAGAGGCGCTGTTGCGAGAGATTTCGCCGATCGCGCAACTCGCGCAGGTGATCGGCAAAGACTCGTAACGGATCGCGTGGCGCCACGCTATGAGTGTGGAGCTTTTGCGAGCTTGACCAACCAGCTATGAGTGTCACATGCTATCGGTGTCATGACTCGCGGCCGAAAAACCAAACGACGACTCACGCGCCTTGGTCGGTATCTCCGCGACAACGACATCGGTCCGAACGAGCTTGCCGACATGACCGGCGTCTCACGGCAGCACTTGTGTCGCCTGCGCTACGGTCGCTCCGAACCGACGCGGCCCCTGATGATTTGGCTCACGGTCGGGTGTCAGCGCATGCTCGCGCTGCGTGGCGGGCGCCATAGTCGTCGCGTTCGGATCACGGATCTCTTCGATCTCGGGGACAGCAAACAGTGATGCACGGCTGGATTCGTTTCCCCTCCGGCTTCCATGCGGTCACTGACGAAAGCGGCGAACGTGTGCTGGTGAACTTCGCGCAGGTCCGCTACGTGCGACCTTCCGGCGACGGCGCGAAGCTGGAGTTCAGCGACGGCGTCGATATGCCGGTCCGTGAATCGTTCCAGCGCGTGAGTGAGATGCTGGAGCGTCCGAGCGGCGTCCAATTGAAGGAAGTGCCGTGAATGGCCGCGAGCCGCCGATCGCGCCGTACGGCGAGTTGCGCGTGCGGCTTCCCAACTTCGTCATCATCGCCCTTCGCGAACTCGTGCGCGACGCGAACGAGCGCGCAGGGCCGCTCGCGGAGAAGTGGACGGTATCGAAGCTGCTCGAATCGTGGCTGCTCGAATCGTGGCTGCTCGAAATCATCACCGAAGAGAACATGCGGAAGGCGGCGGATCGATCGCCGGAGTTCAAGCGCGAAGCGGTAGCGTGGATACGGTGGGAAGCATGGCGCAACCGGAAGAGGCAACACTGACCCCCGCGGCGACTTTATGTGCAGGCGCTAGACTTTATGTGCAGGGGCGACTTTAGGTGCAAAGCCCGGTCGCCGCACTCCATAACGTGCCCGTTCCCGGCTTTTCTCCGGGCAACGGCCATCAGGCAACGTCACTTATAGATCTCCACCTTCGGCACACCATCCGCCCCGACCCACCCGCGGTACATCCCCTCGCTGTTGAACGTCGTCGCGAAGTTGCCTTTTGCGTCGAGCACGATCACGCCGCCTTCGCCGCCGACCGCTTTCAGCTTCTTGTTGATCACTTCTTCCGCGGCGGCTTGCACGGTCATGCCGCGGTATTGCACGAGCGCGGCGATGTCGGAGGCGACGGTCCAGCGGATGAAGAACTCGCCGTGGCCGGTCGCCGATACTGCGCAGGACGCGTTGTCGGCGAATGTGCCGGCGCCGATGATCGGGGAGTCGCCGACGCGGCCGAATTGCTTGTTCGTCGTTCCGCCCGTTGATGTGCCTGCGGCGAGATTGCCTTGCTGGTCGAGCGCGACTGCGCCGACGGTTCCGAACTTTTGTTCGCCGACGGGCATGAGCTCGCTCTTCTGATTTTCCTTGAGCAGCTCTTCCTGCAATTGCTTCCAGCGCTTCTCGGTCCAGAAGTACGACGGATCGACGATCTCGAGTCCCATCTTTGTCGCGAAGAGCTCCGCGCCGCGGCCGACCATCATCACGTGCGGCGATTTCTCCATCACTGCGCGCGCGGCGGAGATCGGATTGCGGATGATCGTCACGCCCGCGACCGCGCCTGCACGCCGCGTTTTTCCCTCCATGATCGAAGCGTCGAGCTCGTTGCGTCCCTCGTGCGTGAACACGGCGCCTTTGCCCGCGTTGAACAGCGGCGAGTCTTCGAGGATGCGGATCGTCGCTTCGACTGCGTCGATGCTCGAGCCGCCGCGCACGAGCACCGCGTGTCCCGCGCGCATCGCTTCCGACAGCTTGTCGCGATACTGCCGCTCCAGCTCGTCTGTCATGTTCGCCTTGCGGATCGTTCCCGCTCCGCCGTGCACTACGAGCATGATCGGTGTTGCTCCTTTCGCGTTCTGGGCATGAGTCGTGTTGGCGAACAGAGCGAGCGTGAGGATCGCAAAAACGTTGCGTCGCATGATGGATGGTTACACTACCACGCGCATGCCGAAGGCTTTGGCCGCCGCGCTCGCTCTGACTCTCTCGACCGCGCTCTACGCGCAGAGTCCGTCCGCGGATTGGCGAACCGTGACGACGGAACACTTCCGCGTGCACTATCCGGCGCCGTACGAAGCGTGGTCGTTGCGCGTCGCATCGCGACTCGAATCGATTCGCGACGCGGTGTCGAAGGAAGTCGGTTACGCGCCGAAGCAGACGGTCGATGTGATCGTGATGAATCCGATCGCCGATGCGAACGGACTCGCTTTTCCGCTGCTCGACACGCCGCGCATCATTTTCTACACCGAACCGCCCGGTCCCGAGGAACAGCTCGGCGCCTACAACGAGTGGATTGATCTGCTCGCCGTGCACGAGTTCGCGCACACCGCGCACATGCTGCGTCCGTCGCGCAATCCGCTGCAACGCGCGCTCGAGCGCTTCGTCGTGCCGCTCGATCCGATCACGTTGCACGCGCCGCGATGGGTGCTCGAAGGCTACGCGACCGTGATCGAAGGACGGCTCACCGGCGCGGGACGTCCGAACAGCACGCTGCGAGCGATCATCCTGCGCAAGTGGGCGCAAGGCGGCCGCCTCCCCACCTACGCGCAACTCAACAGCGACCGCCGATTCCTCGGCATGTCGATGGCCTATCTCGCCGGCTCCGCGTTTCTCGAATGGCTCGAGCAGCGCAGCGGTCCGGAGAGTCTGCGCAACTTGTGGGCGCGCATGACCGCGCGTCATCGACGCGGATTCAACGAAGCATTCCAGGGCGTGTTCGGCGAATCACCCGATCGACTCTACGGACGCTTCGTCGCAGAGCTGACGGAGTCCGCGCTCATCGTCGAGCGCACTTCGCACGACGCGGAGCTCTGGCAGGAGACGTCGCGCGGTGCAGGCGATCCCGTCGTGTCGCCGGATGGAACGAAGATCGCGATTGTACTGCGTCCGCGCGATGAGCCCGCGCGACTCGTGATCTGGTCGACAGGTCCCGCGGAGAAGGAAGAGAAAAAATATTCGGAACGGATCGCGGAGATTTTGAAACGCGATCCCGAAGATGTCGGACCGGTGCGCGCAAAGCCGCTCACGCGCGAGCCGCTGCATTCACTCACACCGCGCGATGGCGGCGACATCGTCGCGCCGCGTTGGACGCGCGACGGCAGCGCGATTCTCTACGCGCATCGCCAGCCCGACGCCGAAGGTTTCCTCCACTTCGATCTCTTCCGCTGGACGCCGGAGAGCGGCGAAGTCGTGCGCCTCACGCAGCTCGCCGATGTGCGCGACGCCGATCCCGATCCCGACGGCGCAACCGCCGTCGCCGTCCGCAATCGCAACGGTTTCTCGCAACTCGTGCGCGTCTCGCTCGACGGCACCGGCACGATTACGCCGATCACCGAGCCGAGCATCGAGGCGATCTACAACCATCCGCGCGTGAGCCCCGACGGAAAACTTGCCTATCTCAAGAATCACACTTTGGAGTGCGGCGGCCATGCCGCCGCTTTGGGTGGCGACATCGCTAGCCCCGAATGGATTTCCAACACAGAGCTCATCGCAACCATCTCGTCGAAAGGGTTCGCCGAACTAAACCGCATCACCTGCACCGGCGACGCGATCGCACTCACGCGAAGCACGGGCGGAGCCTTCGAGCCCGCGCCCGCGAGCGACGGCCGCGTGTTCTTCATGAGCCTCGAGCCCGACGGCTACGTTGTGCGCGTGACGAAACAAGATGCAGCGCCGCCGCAAGTCGCCATCGATCGCCCGCTCTTTCCCGCACTGCCACCCACTCCCCCGCGCGTGCAACCCTTCGCAACGCAAGCTCTCCCACCCTCAAAACCGTACGCCCTCGGCCGCCAGGAATTCGGCTGGTTCCTCGGCCAAAACTACACCGCCGATCAGCACAGCACCGAAATCGGCATCCGCTTCGGCGACGTGATCGGCCGCCTCGACACGCTCGCGATCGTATCGATCGGCGACGACAGCAGCGCCGCACTCATCACCGCATGGCGCGGCTGGCCCGTCGAAATTCTCGCGCACGCGTACGAAGACGGCCTCGAGTTCCGCGGCGCGTGGTCGCATCGCGCAGCGCTGCGCAAGTTCACGATCGAAGCAGGCGCGCTCGGCGGCGATCGCTCATTCCCCTTCATCGAAAGCGCGCTGCGCCTGCGTCAGCTCCGCGGCAACTGGCGCATCGAAGAAGAGCTGCGCGCTGCCGCGGAATTCGGCGACGAACCGCATCAGCGCGTCATCGCGCGCGGATCCATTTCCGTCGGTAGTTTGCGCGTCACCGCGCGCTATCAACGCGATCGCGCCGGCGAATCCACGATCACCCTCGGCGGCCTCGCAACGTCGATTCTTCCGCGCTCCGCGCTTGCATCGCAGGTGCTCGATCCTGCGCTGCCGGTCGCCACGCTCACCGGAGATCGATACGATGGCCGCCGCATCGAGGTCGTGCTGCCGGGATTTCCCGTGACCGCGTTCTACCAGCAGCATCGACTCTCGACGCGACTGACGCTCGCGGGCATCGAATTCGCGATCAGCAGTGAGCCGTATCCGATCCTGAAACTGCCCGGCGTCGACATCACCGCCGGCGCGGCGCGCGTGCTCGATGAGCCATTGCGCGGCCGGACGAAGTGGTGGTTGAACATGCGATGGCGACCATGATTCATTTGCACAACGGAGACATCACCGCGGCGCTCGCGAAACGCGCCGGGATTGCGGGAGAGCACGTCGCGTTTCGCGAGACGCTCGTCGCGGGACCGGTGCCATACGATCTTTCGTCGCACGAAGCGATCGAAGCGCGCGCGCAATTTCTCTCCACTGATTACGATCAGAACCTGCTGCGCGCACGCAACGCGCTCCTCGAGCAGGAGCAGACGATTCTCCGCGCGGCGACGCACGACGAAGTGGTGTTGTGGTTCGAGCATGACCTCTTCTGCTTTGTCAATTTTGTCTACTTGCTGCAGCGACTCGGCGGCGCCCGCGTCACCGCGGTGTGGGTCGAGGAGCCGATCGGCCACAAGAACGAAGCGGAAGTGCCGCTCCTGTTCGAGTCGCGCGCCGCGGTGACGCCGAGCATGCTCGCGCACGCGCGCGACGTGTGGCGCGCGTACACGTCGGAGAATCCGACGTCACTGAATCCGCTGCTCGAGCACGATCCGTACGAGTTCCCGTTTCTCCGCGACGCGCTGCTGCTCCACGCCTCGCGCTTCCCCTCGATCCGCAACGGCCTCGGCACCGTCGAGCACAGATTGCTCGATCTCATCGCGGGCGGCGTTGCTGATTTCGTCGCGCTCTTCGCGCGCTTCGAGCCAAAGCTGCGCTACGGATTCGGTGACACCGAAGTGCTGCGATTGCTTCGCGTGATGGCGTGGTGCGCAGTGCCGCTGATCACGATCACCGAGTCGACGGAGTCGGCGAAAAAAATCCTGCTCGCGATCACGCCCGCAGGAAACAAAGTGCTGACGGGCGAGCTCGACGCGACGGCCGCGAACGATCCCGACACGTGGCTCGGCGGCGCGCATCTGACGAAGGAGACGCTCTGGCGATGGGACGAACGCGCGCGCAGGATCATCCCGAACCTCTCGCTCGTCTCGTGAGGTTCGAGGCGGCCGACGGTCTCGAGCTGCCGGGCCTCCTCTACGAGCCGCGCCGCGCGACGCAACGCGTCGCCGTGTTTCTGCACGGCACGGGCGGCGCGTCGGTGTTCGATTCGCGCCGCACGAATCTGCTCGCGCGCGAATTTCTCGCGCGCGGCATCGCATACTTCGCGTTCAACAACCGCGGCGCGCACGTCGTCCGGAAGATGGGACTCGGCTCCGCGCACGAACGCATTCGCGATTGCGTGCACGAAATCGACGGCGCACTGCGCGAGCTGCGTCGCCGCGGCTATCGCGACATCACGCTGATCGGACACTCGACCGGCGCGAACAAGATCGCGGTCTACGATCACTACAAACCGCGCAACTCCGCGCGGCGCTACGTCCTCCTCGCCGGCGGCGACGACACGGGCTTGATGTACGCGCAACTCGGCGCGCGTCGATTTCACGCAGCGCTCGCGAAAGCACGCGCGATGATCAAGGAGAAACGCGGCGACGAATACGTGCCGCGCGAGTTGTCACCCGTGCTGCTGACGTGGCGCTCGTTCTACGACACCGCAAATCCCGACGGCGACTACAACGTCTTCCCGTTTCTCGAAGCCATGCGAGGCGTGCGTCTCTCCCGCCGCGGGCGCTTTCGCTACGTAAAAGCGATCCGCAAACCGACGCTGCTCCTCTACGGCGAAAACGACGAGTACTGCTACGACGACGTCCGCGGCTGCGTCGCCGTCCTCGCCGACGCAATCGGCGCCCGCACGAATTTCGAGCTCGGCATCGTGGAAGGTGCAGATCACGGATTCAAGGGTTGTGAGGGGGAGTTGGTTTCGATCGTGGATGCGTGGATGGCGTAGGAGTGCTGATGCGATCTCGGAAAATCGGCGGACTATAAGTCCGCCGTCCAAGGCCCGCGGAGAGCGGCGACTGTGGCCGCTCGTCTCAAAATCGATCGAACGTAGGACAGGCTTCAGCCTGTCCCGCTCAGCGACACATGTTAGGGACAGGCTGAAGCCTGTCCTACGTCGCCGCGCTCCACATCACTTCCCGCGAATCTTCGCTACCACATCCTTCGCCAACTCATTCGGAATCGGGATCGTCAGGTTGTAGTGCGCAATCTTCCACTCACCGCCCACCCTCCGCAGCACGCCACTTCCCCGGCATTCGCCAAACGACGCGCTGTCGAGTTTTTCGTCGAACCAGGCGACGTCGCCGCGCGGGGAGAAGTTGATGTGGCGGTCGTGCGGGACGAAGGTCCACGCTTTGCCTTTCGCAAAATATGGATGCGAGAACGCGCGGAACGAGGCGAGGTCCCAGCGCTCGGTTGCGTCGGTGCCGAGGAAGATGAATTCGGGGGCGGCGTGCGCGAAGTAGCGCGATTCATCCGCGTCCGCGGCGGCTTTGTGCCAGTCGTCGAGCACGCGATTCACGTCGGTCGGCGAGGACGTTGCGGTCGTGCACGATGCGAGAACGAGTAGGATCGGCAGGATTTTTCGCATGGCCGTGATTATCAACCTCGACGACGTCGAACGCATCCGCGAGCAAATCGCACGTGCGCACGCGCTCACTGCGGAGCGGTTCCGCGACGCGTTCGCGGCGCAGAGCGATATCCCGCCGAACGAGCGGTGGCGTGTGCATCTCGAGATTCAGGCCGCGGCGCTGCTGGAGACCGCGCGCGACGTGCGCGTGGCGGGGCGCATCAGGTACGACATCGTTGGCCGCATCGTCACACCGCGCCATGCGCGCTTCACGATCGAACGCACGCCGGAAGCGCTGCTCGAATATTGGATGCTCTCGTCGGAGCTGCTCGCGTCCGCCGGGTGGCGGATGACGAAGCTGCTCGCGACGCCGGCGGAGTACAACGACGCGCTGCGCGGGATGCAACAGCCGCAGCTCGTGTGCGCGCTCGTCGCGTCGTTCCTTCCCGCCGGCGAGTGGCACGCCGACGGGACTGCGCTGCTCGAGGTCACGCTCTACACGCGCGCCGAGGAAGAGCGCATCGAGCGCCGCCACCTCGGACTCGACGCCAATCAGGAACTGCACTTCCACTCGCGCGAGCTCATTGCGGAAGGGCGGGGCGGCGTGCCGGCCACCTGAGCAGAAACACGATCGTCGCGATCGCGAGCGCCGAAAACGGCGCGGGATGCAGGTGGTGCTGCACGAGCTGCGTGCCGATCGCGCCGAGCATCACGACGCCGATCAGCATCGTGCCGTAGATCGCGACGCGCGGAATGAGAATGAGCACGGCAGCGCCGACTTCGAGGATGCCGATGAGAATCCGGAACCATACCGGGAATCCGATCGCGCGAAACATCTTCGACCATCCGCTCGCATCGTCGAACTTCGCGATGCCCGCGCGCGCAAACAGAAACACGAGGAAGATCGTCAACAACCACACGGCGATTTCTTTCGCGACTCGTTTCTTGTTCATGCACGCGACGGTAGCGTTCGCATCGCGACGCGAATCGGAGTTTGTGACGAGCGGGACGCGATCAGTGACGAAGCGCGCGCCGCACGCGCGCGGCGAATGTGCGGCTGACGCCGAGGCGCGTTCCGTCGCGCAGCACGACATCGCAATCGCCATGCGCGCGCGGCGCGAGCTCGCGAATGCGCTCGACGTTCACGATCGCCGATCGATGAATGCGCGCAAAGCGTTTCGCATCGAGTCGCGCTTCGATCGATTTGAGTGTGCCGCGGATGAGATGCCGCTCGCGCCCCGTGTGCACGTACACATAGTTCTCCGCCGCCTCGAGCCAATCCACCTCGGCCAGCGACAAGAACACGATGCGACCCGGCGTGCGCACGACGAAGCGCTCGAGCGGCGCGAGCTGCTCGAGGTACTCGCGCACATTGCGATCACGCCGCGCGCCGCGCAGCATCGCCGCCGCTCGATCGAGCGACGCGTACAGCCGCTCCTCGTCGAACGGCTTGAGCAGGTAATCGATCGCATGGACTTCGAACGCGCGCAACGCGTATTGATCGAACGCCGTCGTGAAAATCACGACCGGCATCCGCTCGTGGCCGATCGCATCGATGACGTC
>Ga0307468_100000429_pt1 | contig 10345 bp, 8 predicted proteins | sample atmdna_FD_203085 | JGI IMG/M metagenome (GOLD analysis project Ga0307468, IMG submission 203085) | Hardwood forest soil microbial communities from Morgan-Monroe State Forest, Indiana, United States - atmos_gases AM2C_05 | ecosystem: Environmental > Terrestrial > Soil > Temperate forest > Bulk...
CATCGGCTCGCTCCCGGTTATGCAGCAGACGATCAAGAGCCTAAAACTCAAGATGAACGTGATTCGCGTGGAAGGTCACGAAACGATGCCTCCGCGGCCGAACCATCTCGCCGTGCTGGACCCGCTCGATCATCCCTTGGGGCGCTTCCCACGGGGAGTTGCCGCGCGTGAAACAGGAGCGGCGTCCGTGCTGTTCATCAAGAAAGCCGTGCAGCTTGCGCAGCTCAGCTGTATCGACGGCATCGTCACCGCGCCGATCAATAAAGAAGCGATCAACATGGCTGGTTGTCATTTTCCCGGCCATACCGAACTGCTGGCAGACCTGACTCAGGCACAGGAGTCCGGCATGATGATTCTCGGCGGACCGCTCCGAATCATGTTTGTGACGACGCACGTCGCGATCAAAGATTTGCCGGCGCTCCTCACCCAGGCCAAGATCGAAAAAGCGATCAGATTGGCCCATCTGGCGTTGAAGGACCTGTTCGGAATTAAGAAACCGAGAGTCGGTGTTGCCGCGTTGAACCCCCATGCTGGAGAACATGGACTGTTTGGTGACGAAGAGGCGCGGGTCATTCTCCCGGCGGCTCGTGCGGCGCAGGCCCAGGGTATTCGTGCCAGCGATCCCTTGCCGGCCGATACCCTGTTTGGCAAAGCGGCAAGGGGTGATTATGACGGTGTGGTAGCCCTGTACCACGATCAGGGGCTCATTCCCTTGAAGCTTGTCGCCTTCGGTACCTGCGTGAACCTGACGGTGGGGCTGCCGATTATTCGCACCTCGGTCGATCATGGGACCGCCTTCGATATCGTAGGGAAGGGGATCGCAGATCCCGGCAGTCTGGTTGAGGCGATCACATTGGCCGCCATGTTAGCCAAGAGGCGGTGAGGGGTTTTCTTGTTTTTCTAGTCTATTTGGTTGACCGAAACTTCAACGAAACAAACCAGATAAACCATCGCAAGAGGAGCCTATCGATGCCCAACCAATCGGACGCGGCGTATCACATGCTTCAGAAGCAGTTGAAGGAGCTGGACACAATTTTCCAAGAAACCATGGAGACGCTTAACACCGTATCCGGAGCTGAGCGAGTGGCAAAATGGAAAATCAGGACGATTGCGCTCATCACGGAGTCCCTGGGTCAGAAGGAAGGACAGCGGTTTGCCGCCTTGCAGCCAGGGCCTTCATTTACCAACGACATCATGGAAGAGTTTACCGACCTCATCGACTATTTCCGAACCCCGCTGGCCGATCTGGCGAAACAACTGGCGCAGGCAGCTCCTCGTTCTTCCGGCGGGAATTGACCGGTGTTAACCCCTGAACTCCCTCCGCCCAACAAGCGGCTCGGTCAAAATTTTCTGATCGACCCCAACATCGTACGAAAAATCGTCGCGCTGGCGGAACTGAATCCCAGCGATCACGTGTTGGAGATCGGCCCAGGCCGCGGCATCCTAACAGAGGCGTTGTGCCGCGCGGCAGGTCGTGTGACGGCAATCGAAGTGGACCCACGACTCCATGCCCATCTCGAAACCAGGCAGTCGAAGCTTCCCAATGTGGAGTTGGTCTGCGAGGACGCGCTCGTCTATCCAATCGAGAGCCTGCCGATCGGGACGGTCGTCGTGGCCAATCTGCCCTACTACATTTCGACTCCGTTGCTCTTTCGGCTACTCAACCAGCGAGGCCTGTTCCCCCGCATGGTGCTCATGCTGCAGGACGAAGTGGCCGATCGATTGGTGGCAAAGCCAGGCGGGTCGGACTATGGGGTGCTCTCAGTCATGGCGCAGTATGCAGCAGAGATCACTAAATCATTTCGTGTCTCAGCCCAGTGTTTCCGCCCCAGACCCGAAGTTGGTTCGGCAGTAGTGGTGCTGCGCACGCACAAGCGCACGAGGCTCAGTCAGCAGGAAGAATTCGCATTTCGCGCGCTCGTGAAGGCGGCCTTCGCGCATCGAAGAAAAACGCTCGTCAATTCCCTGCGCGATGAAGGATATGAACTTCATCTTGTCGCCGAAACATTGCAGCGATTGGATATCACTCCGACCCGCAGGGCAGAGACGTTGTCGGTTGAAGATTTTCTCCGGTTCGCGCGTGCGCTTGGTTAACGAGGTGCGAGATTGTCTTGGGGCTTGCTGACGCATGATTCAGAAGGTTTGTCGCGACAGCGCGCAGACGCAAAGCGAGACGGGCACTCGGAGGTCAAGGGACTGGCTCCGACGTCTGCGGCGGTGCCTGTCCCGCTCCTCCACTTTCCTCCCATCGTCTTTAGGAGTTGGTCTGGATTGTCCCCCACTGCAGCCGTCGAACGACCACCATCCATATGAATGATCCCTCCAAGCTCGCTCATGATCTCTCAGGGATGGGGGCTGATGGATCTTGCACTGCGCGCGACTTTCTCACCCGCCCACCCAGTGACACGCCGAGACGTGCCATCAGCCCGAGCGAGGGTCTTCCGCGGCCGCGCGTTGCGCGAGCACAGAAGATCATCAGGCTCCATCCCACTCCGCCTCCGCCTCCTCTCGTTTGAAATGACTGTTTCCCTGTGCTAGCATCGCGATCATGGCTGTCACCAGTTCGGCCAAGCGGGGCGAGGCCCGCGGCGCCGCTGCCCCCCCTTCACACATCAAGCGAGAAGTGATCGGAGTCGTCCTGATCGCGTTGGCGCTCTTGACGCTGCTGAGCTTGTTGTCCTTTGTCCCAGGGGAACTCAAGGCCGGGACCGCTTCGGCGCCTCCTCCCAGAAACCTTATCGGATCGGTCGGCGCGTTCTTCGCGTCCACCTTGTTCTGGTCGATAGGCGGGGCCGCGTACGTGTTTCCCATTCTCCTCGGTCTCATGGGTGTCCGCTGTTTCACTCAGAGCGACTTATCGATCCGTCTGCGAAACGCCGGCGCCTCGCTGGCCGCATTGCTGTTCCTCAGCGGCCTGTTCCATCTCGAAATTATGGCGGTGCCGACTGTCTCTAGCGGTTTAATCAATCGAGGCATGGCAGGAGGCTTCTTCGGGCAAATGTTGGCCGAGAGTTTGCGAACGTATTTTGCGAGTACTGGCGCACACATTCTCATCGTGGCGGGGCTACTGGTCTCGCTCCTCTTCACGGCGCCCATCTCTCTGTCGGAGATTGGTCGACGGCTTCCCGGTTGGGGCAATAGGGCGTTCAACAGGGCGCGTACGTTGATTCCGGAGCGCTCGGTAGAAGAAGAAGCTCCTGAGTTGCCACGGAAAGCCAGACAGAAATCTTCTCCTGCCATTCGTGCAGTGATTGAGGAGTCGCTTCCTGAGGCATCTGCAGAGCCGGAATTGGATTGGCCGGTCATTCAGCCATCGCGACGACCGACTCCCGAACCGGCTGAGCCCATCGCACCCGAGCCCGACCAACCGGTCGTGGCTATACAAGCCAAGGCGGGAGACTATATTTTGCCGGATCCGGCTGTGCTCCTGAGCGAACCATCAGGTCCCCTAGGGCGTGTCACGGAAGAAGAAATCAAGGCGCAGTCCGATGTGCTGACCCGCGCACTGCTCAGTTTCGGCATCGCAGGGAAGGTGACGGAAGTTCGTCCTGGACCAGTCGTGACGATGTATGAGTTCGAGCCGGCGCCGGGAACAAAAGTCGCGCGCATTGTGAACCTTGCCGATGATCTGGCGTTGGCGTTGAAGGCGATCAGTCTCCGGATCGTCGCGCCGATTCCGGGAAAATCAGTGGTAGGAATCGAGGTGCCGAACCTGTATCGCGAGACGGTGTCGATGAAGGAAGTGATGACGAGCGAGGCATTTTCCCGCGCCAGATCGAAGCTCAGCTTGGCCTTAGGGAAGGACATTTTCGGAACCCCTCAGATTGCCGATCTGAAAACGATGCCGCACTTGCTGGTCGCCGGCGCCACAGGGGCCGGGAAAAGCGTCGGTCTCAATTCGATGCTCATGAGCCTGCTGTTTTCGGCGCGACCTGATGAAGTCAAGCTGCTCCTGATCGACCCCAAGATGCTTGAATTTCAAACGTACGACGGCATTCCTCACCTGTTACGACCGGTCATCACCGATCCCAAGTCGGCGGCGCGGGGGCTCGGCTGGGTCGTGGCTGAAATGGAGCGGCGCTACAAGTTGCTGGCTGAGGCAGGTGTGCGAAACATCGATACGTATAATCGAAAAGTCGCTGGGAAGCAGGGCGTGCTGGATACGGAATCAGCGGCCAAGTTGGACCAGCCGGAATTGCCCATCCAGTTTCTGTCTGAAGAGGACCGGCTCTCTGCCGGAGAGACCGCGCTTTCGGATGGCAGCCCCGGATCATTCACACCGCCGCCGACTCCGCCGGAGCCCTTGCCCTATATCGTCGTGATGATCGATGAATTGGCGGATTTGATGATGGTGGCCCCGAAAGAAGTGGAAGACAAGATTGCGCGATTGGCGCAGATGGCCCGCGCATCAGGTATCCATCTCGTGCTGGCGACGCAGCGTCCGTCGGTCGATGTGTTGACCGGATTGATTAAAGCGAACTTTCCGGCCCGCATTGCCTTTCAAGTGTCGTCGAAGACCGATTCGCGCACCATCCTGGATGCCAACGGTGCGGAGGCGCTCCTTGGTCGTGGGGACATGCTCTATATGGCTTCGGGGACGGGACGTGTCATGCGGCTGCACGGGTCGTTTGTGTCGGATGACGACGTCCGCCGCGTCGTCGAGTTTGTGAAGGATCAAGCCGCCCCCGCCTACAATCAGGAATTGCAGATCGCGCTGAAACAGGAAGCGGCGAAAGAGGATGAATCGCTGGGCGAAGTATACGAGCAGGCGAAAGAGCTGGTGCTGTCCACCGGTTCTGCTTCTGCTTCTCTGATTCAGCGCCGGCTGCGGGTGGGCTATCCACGCGCGGCTCGGATGATCGAGCAAATGGAGGCAGATGGGCTTGTGGGCGCCGCAGGCCGGGATGGACGGAGAGAGGTTCTTGGACGGACCGGCCCGGTGGGAGCAGAGGAAGGAGTGTGAGGGGGGATGGAGCCTCATGACTCCTGTGCTCGCGCAACGCGCGGCCTGAGAAGGGGAGAAGGGAGTCGCCAGACCATCCTTCTTGCTCGCAGAACGCGCACGATAAAACGGTGCTCGTCCGATGCGCGCAGTGAAGGACAGTCTGGCGACTCCCTTGGGGGAGAAGGCTTGATGGTGCAGAGAAGGAAACAGGAAGCCCTCGACTGGGCTAATGGCAGATTTCGGGAAATCGATTGCGAAGTCATCGGAGTGTAGGCTGAGTGAGAACGTTGCGCGCAATGGCCGTAACTCTCCACACCTCCCCGCATTGGTATGATGAAGAACTTGAACTGGACATGTTTTGTAGGAGGCGTGCTCGTTTGTGCGTGGAGCGCATTTCCATTACTGGCTTATGCCGCAGAAGATGAGGGCGACGAGAAAGCAGTGCAGGAAGTGCGGGAAGTGGTCAAGCAGCTCCAGGCGCGGTATGAGAAAACGAAAGATCTCCAGGCAGACTTTACGCAAAAGACCGTGATCGAAGGGTTCGAACGGTCTATTGCGTCCTCGGGAAAGGTGTATATCAAGAAGCCCGGCCGGTTACGGTGGAATTATCTCGACCCTTCGGTTGAGGACATCTATGTCAATCGAGATGATGTTAAAGTGTACGTACCGGAGCACAAACAAGTGCTGGTGGGGAAGCTCACACAGATGGCAGCCTCCAAGGCTCCGTTGGAGCTGTTGCTGGGGGCCGCGAAGCTGGAGGAGTCGTTCGACATTGAGCCGACGCCGGGGAAGGGACGTGGCCTGGGAGGAATCCGGTTACTCACGCTTCTGCCGAAGTCGCGGGAAGGTGAGGCAGGGAGATCGTTACAACGAATTGTGCTCGAAGTGTTTCCGAAAACCTATTTCATTCGCACGCTCTCTCTCCATGAAGTCAGCGGCAATGTCTCGAATTTTGAATTTTCGTCGCTTCAACCTAACATCGGTCTCGGCGACTCACTCTTCGATCTCAAATTGCCGCCCGGTGTGGAAGTCGTGAAGGCCCCGGTATTCAGCGCTCCGCAGTGAATGCGACCCAGCGATCCGTGAGAAGTGAAAGGTAAAACGTGAAAGGTTTCAGAGGAAGAGCATTCGACGGTGCTACGTTTCACCTTTTACATTTTACTTTTCACAGTTCTTAAGCGGGACTTTTTCAGCATCCTGCCGGATGATTGAGGAGTAGGTGAAGGTATGAATCAAGCAATGGTTGGCTCTTTAGTTGAAGCCGTTGACGAAGCAGTCAAGCGGTTGGATCTCGATCGAGCCTCGCACGAGTATTGGGACCAGAACGAGTTCCTGTTCATCCCACAGTTTCTTTCCCGGTCGGTGGTGGAAGAGCATCTCGTTCCTCAGGCGCAGGGGGTGAAGAGCGAGCTCAATCGTAACTACATTCCCGGCCACAAAAAGGGCGGGAGCGTGAGCTACTACACGGTGATGGAGAAGGCCCCGCGCTTTCTCGATCTCTATCGATCCGGCGCCTTCATCGATTTCTTGAGCCGTCTAACACGGGCCAAGCTAAGTCTCTGTCCTGAGAGCGACCCCCATTCCTGTGCGCTCTACTACTATACGGAGCCGGGGGACCATATCGGGTTTCACTATGACACGTCCTACTATAAAGGCGCTCGCTATACCATTCTGATGGGGCTCGTTGATAAGTCTACGCAATGCAAACTGGTCTGCGAGCTGTTCAAGGACGATCCTGTGAAATCCCCTCGGCATCTGGAACTCATCACACAACCAGGCGATCTCGTCATCTTCAATGGAGATAAGCTTTGGCATTCGGTGACTCCGCTTGGCGAGGGAGAAGAACGGATCGCCTTGACGATGGAATACGTGACCAACCCGGACATGGGAACCTTTAAGCGACTGTATTCCAACCTCAAAGATTCCATTGCTTACTTTGGCCTCCGCGCGGTGTTCAAGCAGGCCAGTACGCCTTCCAATCGTCGCTCTTAACAGGGCGCTGAAAAAGCCCGCCAGCTTCGTTCTCAGCTCGTCGAAATCCTCAACGTACCCCTGAGGGTACGCCTCCGGCTTCGACTCGCCTGCGGCCTTGCTGAACGGCCTTTTTGAGCACCCTGCGAGAGAGAAACATGTGGCGTTACTAGGCGGTGCACTACTCAACTTCTGTGTTTGCTGAAGTTGGAACAAAGTCGATTCGAGTGCATATGAAAGATTGTTTATCGAAGTGCAATCGAAATAGGGGTCGGGTCTTTCAATTACACATTACAACAGTTCTCACATCCTTGTGATCGTTCCCCTCTCGTCAAATCGGCTGCTCACCTTGCAAGCGTCTCCGCGCGTTTCGATCGCATGCTGGTTCGCGCGTCGTTGATTTCATGGTTGCTGCCGTCTATAGTTCGCTGGACCGTTGTTTGTGTAGAAAGGCGTCGGCTGACCGTGAATCGCCTCCTCCTGTACTATGCCATCGTGTTGTTCGCCCTGTGCCCTGCTGTAATTTCTCCTCTTGTCCCAGTCCTGGCGGCGGCTGAACAACCGGATGCTGCGCAGCGTTACTACGAGCGAGGTACCGCGCTGCTGCGAAAAGGCGATCTTGCCGCGGCATCCGAGGCTGCCAGGAAAGCCATCGCGTTGAACCCCTCCTCGGCGGAAGCACACCATCTACTCGGCCTGATCTATTTCAGAGAGAAGAAGGCGGCTCAGGCGGTCGATGCCTTCACCCTCGCGATCAAGCTGAAGCCGGCCTATCCCGATGCCTTGAATGATCTGGCCGAGGTCTATTTGATTCAAGGAAAATCGGCTGAAGCAGAGCAGGCCCTCAGGCGGGCGATCGAGATCGATCCTCGCCATGCAAATTCGTACTTCGACTTGGCCAAGCTGTATGAACAACGTCGTGATTTTACCTCGGCCATCAAGACCTATCAGGCCTTGCTGGCCGTCCATCCGAACCACCGGGACGGTCTGTACAATCTTGCATTGCTGTATGAGGCGCAGGGAGACAGTCGCGCAGCGCGAGAAACGGTAGGCCGACTCCTCAAACTCAATCCCAACGATGCCGACGCCTGGTACCTCGCCGGGAGGATGGCGGAGAAGAACAATGTGCTCACGGAAGCCGCCGATTCGTACAGACATGCCATTGCGGCGAAGCCCGCGTTAGTGGACGCGCACTATAACCTGGCGTTTATTCATCGGAGCCAAGGTCGGTCTGTGGAGGCGGAGCGGGAACTTCTTGAGGTCTTGAGATACCGTCCCGAGTATGCGGAGGCGCATATGAACTTGGGTGTGATCTATACTGAGCTGAATAGGCTTGATGAGGCCGAGCAGTCCTACCAGCGAGCCGTCGCGTTGAAGCCGGACTATGCCGAAGCACACTACAACTTGGGTGTGTTCTATGAGTTGCATCGGAAAGACCTACCGAGAGCACTGGGTCAATATCAGAAATATCTCGCCCTCGGTGGGCGCGACGATCGTGTCGAGCGGATTGTCGGGTCGACAGGACGGTGAACGAGCGAGACGTGCGGGAAGGGCGAGACTTGCGAGAAATGTCACCGCAGGCAGAGCATGTCGTGGACTCTCGGACTCGTCTCGCCTACCAATATGGCCAAGGCCGCCAGTAGGGCCCCCAATAGGGAGCTGGCCCCATATAATAAGGGTTGGTTCGGCGGGCGACATCTTCCGGTCCTGCCCAAACTTGCACGCGCTTGATGTCGATGATGGGATAGGTATACTCCGTCTCATCCAATGGTAGTGTGATGGAGCCGGACACGATGCCGGTCACGGCGATTCTGGTCCCCGGTGGGAGGGTGGCGGGATCGAGGAATTCTCGCTGCTGAGCGATGAAGCGGCCTTGTGACTGGGTCAAATCGTATGCGGGACGCCCCGATTGATCGAGCGGCAACTGTAAGATCTCGATCTTCGTGCTGTCTTTCAGTCGCCGGGCCGTCAATACTTTTCCGCCGATGACAGTCGATTGACCTTTAAACGAATCCGGTGCTGCCTTGAGTTGAAGGAAGGTGAGCGCTTGATTGTTCTCCGCTTCTTGCGTCGAGGCACAGCCTGCGAGCGTCACGAGCAAGGCCAGGGAAGAGAGCAGCGTACGTGCCAGGAGCCTATCCGAGATTGCCGTTCGTGACGAGGCGAACGAGGGGCAGGCAGATGCGCGGCCATAGGCCACGAAAAACCGGAGGCGTATTCGCTGGAATACGGTGAGGATTGTTCGGGACCGAGAACAAAGTAGATGTCTGGCCCTCGTCCGCCGCAGTAGAACGATCAGTGTCGGACAGGCTCCAAGCATATGCTCAGTATATAGTATGAAGAGTGGGGAAGTAAGTTTGGGGTACATTCGATATAATGCGTGACCAAGAAAGGAGCTGATATGGTGAGCAAGCAGCGTGTGCGATGGGCCTTGGCGGTCTGTGCGGTAGTATGGGGTGTCGTCCTATGGGGCTCATTCGCCACCGCCGCGACCCCTGAGTTGAAGGGCAAATTCGAAGTCCTGAAGGGGGAGGTGTCCACACATACGCCCGGCAAAGTGAAGTTGATAGAATTCGCCGACTTCTACTGCCCGCATTGTCACCGGTTCGATGGGGACGCTCTGCCATTGCTGGAGAAAGAATTCGGGAACAAGCTTGAGGCCACGATGGTGGGATTTCCGGTCATTCCAGGCAAGCTGCCGACCGCGTTCGATATGTATGAGCAAGCGAAGATGATGGGGAAGGGGAATGAAATGAAAGCCGTCCTCTTTCGCACCATCCATAAAGACAAGATCACCGGGGTGCTGGATCGCTCGCTACGAGAAGTTCTGATCAGGGAAGTCGGACTCGATCCGAAAGCGTTTGAGGAAGGAATGGCCAGCGGGAAGCCGGCCAGGATATTCGAGGAAGGACGCAAGTGGGGAGAGCGCATCAAAGTTCAGTCGACTCCAACCGTGCTCATCGACGGGAATATTAAGGCGGAGAGTATCGACCCGGAGAATCTCAAGTTGATCATCCAGAGCATTCTGGATGCCGATGCAAAGAAGTGAGGAGTAAGCCGCGAGACGAGCGGGAAAAGCGAGATTGGCGTGACGGGCAAAGGTTCGAAGTCCGAAGTTCGAGGTTTTCGGAACTTCGAGCCTCAAATGTAAAACCTCGGATCGCGTTTCACGTTTAACGTTTCACGTCTCACGGGGCTATGATGGCGATCGATCCAATTTGTGGAATGACGGTCGATTCAGCGACGGCCGCCGGAAGTCACGATCATCGAGGCCAGCGCTACTACTTTTGCGGCTTGTCCTGTCTGGAACGATTCAAGGCCGATCCGGAGCGGGCATTACAGCCACGGCCCGTCTCTCCTGCTAAGCCGACCACAAGAAGGCCCCTTCCGATGATGCAGCCTGCTCCGGCTCCGACGGAGGCTGCGGTG
>Ga0307468_100000430_pt1 | contig 10311 bp, 10 predicted proteins | sample atmdna_FD_203085 | JGI IMG/M metagenome (GOLD analysis project Ga0307468, IMG submission 203085) | Hardwood forest soil microbial communities from Morgan-Monroe State Forest, Indiana, United States - atmos_gases AM2C_05 | ecosystem: Environmental > Terrestrial > Soil > Temperate forest > Bulk...
CGGCGTGCGACGAGTGCGATGCGTCCGTAGATGTCGCGCATCACTGCGGAGTCGCCGACGAGGCCGTCGAGCGATTCCGCGCGCGTCGCCGGACGCGCGGCTTCGTCCTGATCGATGATGCGGCGCAGGCGTTGATTCTCCGCGCGCGTGCGGAAGAGTGCGGAGATCGCATCGCGTCCGTCGGCGCTCCACGTTGACGAGCCTTCGAGGAAGAGCAGCTCACGCTCGCTGCACGCGATCCAGTCTTCGGCTTCGTCGATGAGGATGCGATCGAGGTCGTTATCCGACACTTCGCGCAATCCGATCGCGTTCCAGTGTCCGAGGCGATTGCGTGTGGCGAAGCACCACGGCATCTCGAAATCGTGTGGAGAGAATGGGAAGTCGGCGGTGGCTGCCGTTCGAAGAACACGTAATTCGGCATCCGCAGGCGATGCGGTTACGAGGACGAGATCGAGCTCGGTGGCGATGCGTTGCGCGGTGGGGCGGTCGCCGGTGGCGAGCGCTTCGCGGAACATCTCGAGTTGTGTCGTGCCGCAATTCTCTTCACCGCGCCGCAACCGCGTGAGCCGGCCGTGGCGGCGCGTCAGCTCGACGTTGCCCGATTTTCCGGTCGATCGCATGAGCGTCTTCCGGTGCTCGATCCAATCGATCTCATCGACGATGAGTGCGGCTGCTTCGCGAATCTGATCGTCATCGCCGTCGAGCATTGTCGTTGCTGCGCGACGCGCATCGGCGAATCGTCCGCGCGAGAAATCGAGATGCGCGGCGATGAGCGAAAGCTCGCGCAGATGCTCTTCGTCGTGCGTGCCGGAGTAGTAGCGGCGCAATCGCGCGAGTCGCTGCGACGCGTGCGCCCACTGGCCGTCGTCGGCAGCCAGGTATGCAAGCGTGAAGAGAATGCCGCCCGCTGCGCGATCGCCCTGCGTTTCCTCGACCACTTCGAGCGCGGCCATCGCGATCGCGCGCGCCTGCGGCCAACGGCCCGCAGAGAATGTCGCGAAGAGACGATCGAGCCACGCGTCGATGCGCTCGGCTGCACAGCGAGCGAGCGTCAGCGCTTGGAGCGCGAGTGCCGATGCTTCCTCGAAGTGTTCGGCGCGCAGAGCGCAGTACGTTGCGAATCGCGCGGCGAGGTAATCGTCGCCGCTGATGTCGCCGAATGGTTGATGCGTGTCGTACGCGAGAATCGCGAGCTCATATGCAACGCGCGGATCGTCCGCGTCGCACGTCGTGAGCACGCTCGCCGCTTCGTCGTAGCGATGCGTGAGCCGCAGAAGCTCGGCGCGCAGCAAGGCTCCTTCTGTGATGTTTTCCAGTCGCGACAACGCGCTCTCGTAGTCGCCGGTGCGCCGCTCCGCACGCGCCAGAACAAACTCGCGATCTTCATCGGTCAGCAGCACATCGCGCGCATCGCGATAGCGGCCGCAATCGATCAGCGCGTCCGCGTAACGACGAGCGAGCGGCGGAGAGAGCACCGCGCGCGGCATGCGATGCAGCACCTCGACGATCTCTTCCGCACGCGACCACACGAAGTTCTCGAGCTCCTCCGTCGCACGATTGATCTCACCCGCATCGATCCAAAGCTGCGCCGCGCGAATGCCGGTCGTCAGCGACGCGGCAACGCGACAGATCGACGGACGCGATGCGATCGGGATCGAGCGCGCGGCGTGCTCGCGAATCGGATCGCTCTCGAACACGTACTCGTTTCCTTCGACCGACGTCACGCCAGTCACTGCGAGATCTTCGAGCGGCTGGCGGAAGAGAAAGCCGGCGAGAAATCGCTCGGCGAGGTCCCGCGGAATGCGCGTGCCAAGGAGGGCGAGTGCGCCGACGTAGGAGCGCGCGGGCTCGGCGAGCGCGGGGAGCGAAGCGTCGGCGGGCGGCAGATCGCCGTCGGCGACGAACGCCGCGAACGCATCCGACATCACAAAGCGCTCGACCCACGCACGCTGATCGGCAGCGGTCGTGATCTGTTCATCGAGCGCGCGACGCGCAGCGATGCGCGGCGAAAGCACGAACCAGCGCGTGTCGGGAAGCGCATTTGCGCTGCCCGGCACGACCCACGTCGCGTTCTCCATCGCCATCAGCAGCTCGACGACGCGGCGCGATGCTTCGTCGAATGCATCGACGTTCGCGACGATGAAGATTCGCCGCATCGCGATGATGCGCTCCGCGACTTCAGTCTCGCCCGCGTCGAAGTTGCCGAGCGCCGCGAGCGCGGAGTAGCGCTTGAGCGGCGATTCGCCGCGCAACACGACTGCGTGCTCGTGAAAACTCGCGATCGTGTTGATGCACGCGTCGTCGCCGTAGCCATACGTACCGATCGCGAGTGCGCGCAACGCTTCCGGTCCCGGCGCGGCAATCTCGCCGTACGCGGCGCGCTTCGTCCACGTCAGATCGGCAGCGATGTCGCCACGCAATCGCGCGAACGCTTCCGCATACACGAGCTCCGCGCGCGCCCACGACTGCGCGAGCACATCGAGATCCGCGCCGACGAGCTCCGCGAACTGCTGCGCGAGCGTGAGCACGGGCGGCGCCGAATCGGGATCACACGCGCGCGCCGCGATGCGCACGAGCCGGCAATCGACGCCACGCTTGCGAACGACGACCCATTCGGCAGGATCGACGTCACCATCCGCGATTCCCGCGAACTGCAGCAGCGCCTGATGCGCCGCGAATTGCGCGACGAGCGAAAGGCGATCGCGCCCGCCGGTCGATTGCGTCAGCGGCGAAGCCGCGATCGAGTCATTCCAGGGCAGCGACGAATGCCGCAACGTCGCCACGAGCGCCCGTTCCCAGGCAAAAGCGCCAGGCGACACCTCGGCCGTTTCGGAAGCACGTCGGGACGCCATCGCTGTGGTTAGGTGTGTAAATGGAAAGGGGTTTCCTACCCACAATTACGGAAACGGCGTTACCAGTTACCAGTTCCAGAGGGCCGCCTCCCAATCACGATCCCCCTGGCAACTGGTAACTGTTGTAACTGGTAACCGGTAACCGGCAACCACATACAATCCCCGCCCGATGAACAACCTCGACGTCGCCATCGAAGCCGCGCGGCGCGGCGCGGATGTGCTGCTTCGCTATTGGGAGCAGCTGGGCAAGGAAGACGCCGATCTGAAGGCGCGCAATGATTGGGTGTCGAACGCCGATCGTGAGAGCGAGCTCGCGATCGCCGCGGTCATCAACGAGCACTGCCCCGGCGATTTGATCCTCGGCGAGGAGAGCGGGTTGAGTGCGGGCGCGTCGGAGCGCACGTGGATCATCGATCCGCTCGACGGCACGTCGAACTACCTGCAGCATTTCCCGATCTGGTCGATTTCGATCGCGTTGCGCGAGCGCAACGAGACCGTTGCGGGCGTCGTGTATGAGCCGCTGCGCGACCTTTTCTTTGTCGCCGAGCGTGGCTCCGGCGCATTTCGCAACGGAACGCGCATGCACATCTCCGAACACGATCGCGTCGAGGCGTCGTTTCTCGCGACCGGCTTTCCCTTTCGCGCGCAGAACTACGTGAAGCCGTACGTCGCGATCTTCGAAGACATCATCCGCGTCGCGAAGGGCGTGCGCCGCGCGGGCTCCGCGGCGCTCGATCTCGCGTACACCGCGAGCGGAACGTTCGACGGATTTTTTGAAATGCATCTCGCGGCTTGGGACGTCGCGGCGGGCTCGCTGCTCGTCACCGAAGCGGGCGGCATCGTCACCGATTTCTCCGGCGGCGATCGCTGGCTCGAGCGCGGCAACATCGTCGGCGCATCTCGCGGCGTGCACGCGGAGCTGATGCGCATCATCGCTCGCCACATCACCGAGGACGAGCTGACGCACAAGCGATGAAGCTCCCGCGCGCGTTCTATCTTCACGACACGGTCTCGATCGCCCGCGCGCTGCTTGGATGTGTGCTCTGGCGCCGCTTCGGCAAGGAACGCCTCGCCGCCCGCATCGTCGAAACGGAGGCCTACCTCGGCGCAAACGACGCCGCGAGTCACGCACGCCGCGGATTGCGCAGCGAGCGCAACGAGTCGATGTATCTCGCCGGCGGACACGCGTACGTCTATCTCAGCTACGGCATGCACTGGTGCCTCAACGTCGTCACGCAGGAGTCGGACATCGCGGAAGCAGTGCTGTTGCGCGCGGCGGAGCCGGTGCACGGAATCGACTTCATGCGCAAGCGCCGCCCGAAAGCGAAACGCGATTTCGAGCTGATGAACGGACCGGGAAAACTCTGCGCGGCGATGGCGGTGGACCGGCGACTCGATGGCGAGCCGCTCGATGGAACGCTGCTCTGGCTCGAGTCGCGCGACATCGAAGTGGAAGATCGCGACATCGCGATCAGCAAACGCATCGGCGTCGAGAACGCAGCCGACGCCGCACATTGGCCGCTGCGTTTTTTTCTGCGCGGACACCGGCACGTATCGGCGTATCGCTATGAGCGTTGATCACTACCGCACTCTCGCTGCGAGAACGGAGTTCCGCCACAAGATCGAGCGCTCCGAATTTCTCGGCATCGCGTTTCCGGTCACGCGCGACGACGAATTCTTCGACGAGCTCGCGCGCATCGCGAAGCGCGACTTCGATGCGACGCATCACTGCTGGGCGTTTCGTCTCTTCGCCGAACAGCGCACGCGCAGCTCCGACGCGGGCGAGCCATCCGGCACCGCAGGCAGACCGATACTCGCAGCGATCGAAGGTGCGAATCTGCACGACGTCGCGGTCGTCGTCGTCCGCTGGTACGGCGGCGTCAAGCTCGGCACGGGCGGACTCACGCGCGCGTATCGCGAGACCGCGGCGGAGACGTTGCGCATCGCGACGATCGCCGATCGCTACGTCTACACGCGCATCCGCGTCATCGTTCCGTTCGACGCGCTGGGCAACATCTATCGCCTCATCGATCCGCCGAACATCGTGCTCGCGGAAGAACGCTACGGCGAGCAGAACGAGTTCTTCTTCGACGTGCGGCAATCGCGTGCCGGCGATTTCGAGAAGCGGTTGACGGAGCTGCGTTTACTCTTCCGCGACTGACGTCCTGGCGATGCGATCGCCGGTACGCGGGCGTCCCATCACCACGAGCACGACTTCGAAGAAGTTCCAGCCGGGAATGATGAGCGGCACATTGCGGAGGATCGAACGGCCGTATCCGCACGGTTTGCCGGACGGTGTTTTCAAGCGCAGGCCCAGCAAATGCTTGCCGAAGGAGCGTCCGCGGAAGCCGTCGCGCAGCAGCAAACCGGCGAAGAGAATGGCGAGCGCGATCCACCAGACGATCTGGATCGCCTTCACCGATCCGCCGATCCACGCCATCGCGTAGCTGACGATGGAGGCGGGAAGGACGAGAATGATGGCGAGCGTCAGCGCATCGACGAGAAAGGCGGCGATCCTCAGGAGCGTCGTCTGGGAGCTATCGGTCATGAAACCTCATGCGGACGCCTTCCGTAGAAGACGCTTGCAGGTGTGAGATGAACATCCGGACCCGTAACGTCTATTTTCTACTGGCAGCCTCGACAGCGCTGCTTCTTTCCTCGTGCACTGCCGGCGAGCGCCGCTCGGTCACGGTGAAGCAGAGCTGGCCCGCCGGCGCCATTCAGCGCCTCGAAGTGAACGAGGTTACGGGTGACATTTCGGTCGAAGCCGGCCCCCCGGGCGAGATCACGCTGATCGCGCACGTGCGCGGACACGAGGTCGAGCTGAACGACAAGAAGAAAACGTATTTCGACACCGCGCTCTCCGGCGACACGCTTTCGATCGGACGCGAGCGCGGAAAGCGCAGGCACCACGTCAACATCCCGTTCTTCTTCGGCGGCGACGACTTGCAGGTCGACTACGAGCTGCGCGTGCCGCCGACCGTCGATCTCGAGATCACGACCGTGACGGGACGCATCGCGACGCGCGGCATGAAGTCGAAAGCCGATTGCGTGACGGTGACGGGACCGATCGACGTCGAAATGTCGGGCAATCACGAGCTCAACGCGCGAACGGTGAACGGCCGGGTGCGCGCGAAGTTCCTGCAGACGTTCCAGGGCGCGCAGCTGAAAACCGTCAACGGTGAAGTGCAGGCCGTGCTGCCGCAGACCGCGTCATTCCACGTCGATCTCTCGCAGGTGAACGGCGACTTCGAAGCCTCGTTCCCGCTGAGCATCCATTCGCATCCCGGCAGCCGTCGCGTGTCGGGCGAAGTGAATGGCGGTCAGTTCGAACTGAAGATCTCGACGGTGAATGGGGATGTGGAAGTGACCAAGTTGCAGTAGCTGGTGACTTGGTGACTAGTGACTGCGGCGGTGCTTCCGAGGATGCTCATCCTCAGTCACCAGCAACCAGTCACTAATTCACGATCTCGCCGCACGGTCCCGCGTGCATCTTCTCGTTCGGCCAGCGCGTGACGAGCACGCGCTCGAAATGCGGCTGCACGATGCGCGCGAATCCTTCTTCGAATCCCGGATAGAGCTCAAGGACCGCTTTGCGCGCGCAGTCGATGAGGCAGAGCGCCTCGCGATGGGAACAGGTGCGATCGCCACTGATGAGATTGAGCGTGAGCTCGACGATCATGCGGATGCGGCGGAGGCGCCGTCGTTCATAGAACGAGGCTTCGCGGGACTCCGTGCTCGGATCGATCTCGAATTTCGGCATGTTCAGTTCACCGCGTCAAACCCGTGTTTCGCGGATTGCATTCCGCAACTTTCGTTCGCCGTTTGCCGTTGGTCGTTGGCCGTATTGATGCAGCGATTCGAGCTACGGCCAACGGATAACGGCCAACGGCGAACGTGATCTCACGCGTGTTCGCGGTCGCCTTCGGCCCAGATCTCTTCGGCGATGTCGGGATCGACGCGCGACTCGTAATAGCGAATCGCGTGGCGTGCGACGGCGTGCACGGAAACGTAGTTGAGCGCGCCACCGGAAACGACGCCGACGAACGGAATGATCTTCGCGAGGCGCTCGCGAAAAAAGCGCGCGCCGATTTTTTCGGCGATCACGCCGCCTTCGATCGTCGCGCTTCCCATCATCGTGGCGATGCTCTGCTTGCCGATTCCGACGCCGGATGAAAATGCGAGACACGAGAGCGCTTCGGTGAATCGCTCGCGGCTCGACGGTTCGTGTCCGTAGATCGTGGCGATGCCGAGGATCAGGCGGAACTGCTGGTACATGAGGTAGGCGAGATCGGCGCCGAGCGTGCCGATCGCCGCGAGACCTGCAGGGATTCCGGTGACCGCGCCCGCTGCTGCGCAACGAATCGCGGTACGACGCGCGAGTGTCTTTGCATGTCCGGCCGCGTTGAACTCCGGCGCTTTTGCGCGAAGCTCATCGACTTCGCGGCGAATCTTGTCCGTGTCGATTTCTTCGAAGAGTGCGCGGAAGACTTCTTCGAGCACCACGTCGGCGCGTCGCTTGATGCCTTTCGCAGTGGCCATCATGAGCACTCTGCTAACTCGAGGCTTTGGTCTCGGACTTCGATTCCTTCGCTTCGGATTTCGTTTCGGTCTTGGACTCGGACTTCGCTTCGGACTTGGTCTCACTCTTCGATTCTGAAGAGCTCGTGTCGCTTTTCTGTGGACTCGCGTAATCGGTCTTGTAAAAACCCGATCCCTTGAACTGAATCGCCGGCGCCGAGAAGAGCTTCTTCATGTCGCCGCCGCACTTCGGACAATGCGCGTACGGCGGATCGGACATCTTCTGGAGGATGTCGACTCGCTCGCGGCATTGCTTGCATTCGTATTCGTAGAGAGGCATACGCTCAATGGAACAGCTTGTTGCGAGGCGCGATTTCAGGTTGCCGGCAACTAAAGCTTTCCCACTCTCGCCTGCGAGTTTTCTTCCGCTGCGAAAACCTTACCGTCGCGAAAGTAGACTGCGGCGACGCCGCCCTTGCGCGTGCGGTAGTACCACGCTTCGATCGTCGCATCGCGGCGGTCGTTGCGGGCGCTCCAGCCGGGCATCGGCTTGCCGAGGATCGAGGCGACTTCCCGCTGCGACATTCCTCGCTCGAGCTTCACGAGCTTGTCGCGCGACACCGCGAGACGATCGAGCGACGCAGCGAGTCCCTTGCGCGCTTCGGCATTGTCGGGATCGCGCTTGAGGACCGCGCGATAAAACGGGATCGCATTCTGATAGCGGCCCATCGCTGCGAGGTCGTTCGCGAACGAGAGCTGCATGCGCAGCCACACGTCGTGCGCGCGGCCGTGATTCGGATGCTTCTGCACGAACGCGCGGACGGAATCTGCGTAGATCTGCTTTGCGTGCGGCGGCGCGGATGGGTCGTCGGCCGCCTTTTTGTGACGCAAAACTTCGCGCCATTCGGCCTGATGATCCGGTTGATCGGCGGACTGTCCGCAGCTCATCGCGAGCGCGGCGAACATCGCGAAAACAACTGGGAAAACACGCATTGCGGAGCAAAGTAGCACGGTCTCGCTTTCTTGACAGCGCCAGAGAGCGGGATCAATAATCGCCGATGCTTTTTGCACACCCGCCGAACCGTGTCAACCTACAGTAGCCGGAGGATTTAATGGCCGTGAGGGGCGAGGAAGTCGCGAGCTCGATCGATGGGCAGGTCCGCGAATCGGTCGAGAGGCTGGTCGGCGAGATCCGGTCGTCGATCGAAGACGTGCGGGTCGTGGTGGATCAACAACTCAAGGCCGCTCTCCAGAGCGTGCAGGCGGACGTCTCCAACATCGCGTTCCTTCCGCAGATCCAAAAGGCCATCTCCCAATTCGAAGAAGACCTCGAAGCCGCGCGTCCACCCGCGCCGGTCGCGGTTGCTGCCGCGCCGAGCGGCGGCGGTGATACATCGCGTCTCAAAGAGGCCGTGCAGGCAGTCGAGCGTGGCAAGTCGCAAGTCGACGTGCTCAATGCACTGCTCGAGCAGTGTCTGCAATACGGCTCGCGCGCAGCACTGCTGATTCTCAAAGGCGAAACGTTCAGCGGCTGGAAAGGGATGGGCTTTCCGAACGACGACACGGTGAAGCGTTTCAATGCGGCGCCTGGATTGCTGTCCGAGCTCGACACGGTTCTTCGCAACGAGCAAGTCGTCGTCTGGGACGGCATCAACCTCGCCACACGCCTCGGCGCCTCCGACTCCGCCCGCGCCGTGCTCGTGCCGATGGTGATCAAGGACAAAGTCGCAGCCGCGGTTTTTGTCGATGCGACTGACGACGATGCGGACAAGCTCGACGTTTCTTCCATCGAGCTGCTGGTCTTCACCACGGGATTGATGATCGACACGATCTCGATCCGCAAGAAAGTTCCGTCGCCGAGTCTCAGCACGGGCGAAGGAACGATCGCGCCGGCCGCGGCTCCGAAACCCACACCACCGCCCACACCCGCACCGGCTCCGCGCCCCACGCCACCGCCTCAGGCCTCCGCGCCGGCTCCAAGGCCCACGCCACCGCCCGCTCCACCGGCTCCGGTCGCGAAACCCGCTCCCGAGCCCGAGTCCGCGACGGTCTCGTTCACTGCCGCGCAGATGCGCGACATGATCGCGGCCGAGCGTCCGCCGCGCTTCAACGTTCCATCCGCGGAGGATTTCGGCGGAGCCGCGGCGGCAACCCCAGCGACGACCGCGCGTTTGCAGTCGATCGAAGCGCCGCGTCCCGCGCCTGCTCCAGCACCCGCTGCTGCTGCGCCCGCCGCAGGCGGCGCGGAAGAGCGTCCGAGCACGCAGTACATTCCGCCCGTAGGCGTGCGCGGCAGCGCAGCGACTGCCGGCGAGAAGAGTGAAGAAGCGAAGAAGCACGACGAAGCGCGGAGATTCGCGCGCCTGCTCGTCTCCGAAATCAAGCTCTACAACGAGTCGAAAGTCGATCAGGGCCGCAAGAATCACGATCTCTACGAGCGCCTGAAGGAAGACATCGATCGCAGCCGGCAGATGTACGACGAGCGCATCGCCGAAGACGTGCGCAAAACGTCGAATTACTTCTACGACGAGCTCGTGCGCATCCTCGCCGACGGCAACGCCGAACTGCTGGGCTTGTAACGCTGGCAGCCGACTAGCAGTCGCGAGCACGCGTGCCGCAGTTCGTTCGTCGTCGTCGCTGGCTTCTCCCTTCGATCATCATCCTCATCGTCGTCGGCGCGGCGATCGTCGCGCTGACGCTGTACGTCCAGCGGCGGGAGCAGGTTGAGACATACGTCGAAACGCATCCGCAGGCGCCACCCGATCTCGCGAAACTGCGCGAGCGATTCGCATCGGGACTCGATGCGCTGCATGGCGATGACGGCGACGAAGCGGTGAAGCAACTCGCGTCGTTTGATTTCGGATCGCGCGCCGTCGAGCAGTACCGCCTCTATTACCTGGCGAACGGCTATCAACTCGCCGGCAACACGACCGCCGCG
>Ga0307468_100000431_pt1 | contig 10310 bp, 9 predicted proteins | sample atmdna_FD_203085 | JGI IMG/M metagenome (GOLD analysis project Ga0307468, IMG submission 203085) | Hardwood forest soil microbial communities from Morgan-Monroe State Forest, Indiana, United States - atmos_gases AM2C_05 | ecosystem: Environmental > Terrestrial > Soil > Temperate forest > Bulk...
TCGCTTTCTGCAGACGCGCCGCGCGCTGCCGGCGATCGCACTCACTACGGATGGCGGCGTGCTGACCTGCGTGGCGAACGATACCGGATACGAAAACATCTTTGCCAGGCAGATTGAAGCGCTGGGAACCAGAGGTGATGTATCCCTGGCGATTTCGACCTCCGGCGCGTCGGCCAACATAATCAAGGCTTGTCAGCAGGCTCGAGAGCAGGGAATTCAGGTAATCGGCTTACTCGGTCGCGATGGCGGTCAGGTTGCTTCGCTTTGCGACCTGGCATTGATTGTTCCCAGCCGGGACACCCAGCGCATTCAAGAGACGCATAACTTGATCGGCCACATTCTCTGCGAACTGATCGAGTCGGAGTTGTTTCCGTCGTAAGCGCGTGTCAGAAGCCCGCGCGTCAGCAAGGGCAACGAGGCGCGTTCTCATGTTATGCAGGCAAGGATGCCTGCGCTCCCGGGAAGACATGTCCATCTACGAAGATCTCGAACCCCTCAGTCTGGCTAACGTCAGCACCTATCCCCTATCGTCCCGCCCCAGCAAAGTTACCGTCGAAGATTTCGCCAAGCCGCTAGCCGCAGAATCATCTTTGCGAGAATACCTTTCGTCGTTGCCGAACATTCTCGCCGTGCAGAATCTCCGCGACCTGGCCACGCGCATACGGCGCGCGCGAAAGTTGGGTAAACCCGTTATCTGGGGTATCGGCGGCCATGTGATCAAGACTGGTCTGGGACCGGTCATCATTGATTTGATGAAGCGAGACTTGGTGACCGCGATCGCAGCAAATGGTTCGGTGCTGGTCCACGACTCTGAGATTGCGATGGTCGGGTCGACCTCCGAAGACGTAGATGCCACCCTCGGTGAAGGAGTGTTTGGAGGCGCTGAGGAAACCGGAAAACTCTTGAATGACGCGGCGCGTCAGGGTGAAAGCGACGCGATTGGATTAGGTGAAGCTGTCGGACGTGCTCTATTGCAGGGCCAGCTCCGGCACGAAAACCTGTCACTGTTGTGCGCTGCCTATAAAGCGCAAGTGCCTTTTGCCGCATTCGTCACCATCGGCGGTGATATTGCTCACTTTCACCCCGGCGCGGACGGCGCGGCTCTGGGTGCGACGTCGCACACTGACTTTCGCTTGCTGGCGGAGATTGTTCGAAGAATGAATGGCGGCGGGGTCTATCTCAACATCGGCTCGGCTGTGACTTTGCCTGAGGTATTTCTGAAGTGCGTTACTTTGGTCCGCAATCTCGGTCATCAGTTAAGCGACATCACCACCGCCAACTTCGATTTCATCCAATCCTATCGACCGCTCACCAATGTGGTGCGGCGTCCAAACGCCGCCGGCGCCGGGCGGGGCTTTGCGATTACGGGTCATCACGAATTGACGATCCCCTTGTTAGCGGCGGAGCTTATCTGTGGAGCAGACTCAGAATAACTTCGCTGCCCAGTTTTAGTCCGGCCACGGCGAGTACGACCGAGAGCCAACGTCGAATTCCGGTCACCGGCAACAGGCGAGTCCCCAACTCAGTACCAATCCACCCGCCTATCAGGGCGGCCGGCGCCCAATACGTAATACCGGCCGGAATGTACGACACCGCGGCAATGTGGCCCAGCAGACCGGCCACCGAGTTAACGAGAATAAACGCGGCCGCTACGCCTGACGTCTCTTTCGTTTTTTCCCAGCTCATTAATAACAGGATGGGACTGAGGAAGATGCCTCCGCCGACACCCGTCAATCCTGAGAGCAGGCCCAGAGCCGCGCCCAGGAGCAGCGCTATCCAAATCGGCACCACCGTCGTGTTGCGCGCGTCCGCCGTGGCGGCGCTAAAGAACAGGCGGACCGCACTGTAAAGAAGGACGACACCGACGATTGATTTATATATCGGGACCGGTAAGCTGAGACTTCCGCCGATAAACGACGCCGGAATCGAAGCGACTGCAAACGGCCAGAAGGTTCGCCAGGAGAAGAATCCGGCGCGATAAAAGCGCAGGGCGCCGACCGTCGCCACGATAATATTCAACACCAGGGCAGTCGGCTTCATCACGAATGGCGCCATGCCAAACAAAGCCAGCACAGCCAAATAACCCGAGGCGCCGCCATGGCCGACCGTTGAGTACAGCAGCGCGACCACCAGAATAAGCCCGGCGATTACCAGCGCGATTATGGTAGGAACGTCCATCTTGGTTGGCTTACTGAGCGAAAACCCGAGGATGAAAGCACAAGGTCAGGGAAACGTGCAACTGAATTTTCGAGTTAGGAACAATAACGAACCCAGAAAACGGATGAAATGGAACCCGCCTCTGTTCCTGCTAGAGCCAGGATCTTTCCGTCTCGCCTTAAACGTAGTGTCCTAATCCGAAAACCTCTACGCCCCCTTTGCGTTCTCTGCGTCTCGGCGGTGAGTGTTTTGAGGCCGTTATTCACCGCAGAGACGCAGCACGGCAGGGCCGCAACCAAACGCGGTTAGCTCCGCAGGGGCGAAATGGGACGTTGATACACATTCCGCTCCTGCGGAGCTATGAAACGTGAACAGCCGGGTGCCTATAAACGTTTCATCCCTACGGGATTAATGTGTCCACGAAACTTTGCTCAAAAAGCAAGAAGTTAGATCCTTGTTACACAGTGGTCGCAGAGACTACGCAGAGAAGAACTGAGATTAGGAAACTACCCTTCTTAAAACTGTGCTTTCGCTGCACCGCTCGGCGAGTTATAATCCCAGTTCCCGAAAATCCCCCTGATTTGAATTAATGAAGTAAAGGTGTGCGAACGGTTCGTCTATGGACTCATCAAGGCTGGAATATTTTCGGAAGCTCCTGCTGGCGGAGTTGCGCCTGCATGCGCGGCACGTCGGGGACGAGCAGGCGGCGGCGATTGCGGCGGCCGACGACGGCGCCAAAGAAAGCGCCGACCTGTCTCTGCGCGACGTGATTGGAGAATTGGCGTTGAAATTGGGAGAACGCGAATCACAGATGGTCGCGGACATCGACCAGGCGCTGTTGCGGATGGACGAAGGCGCCTACGGAATTTGTGTGCGTTGCAGCAAGCCTATCGACGAACGCCGTCTCGAAGCGGTGCCGACTGCGCGCTACGATGCTCTCTGTCAGGCCGCGATCGAAGACGCCAATGGGAAAAGCGTGCATCATACGCTCTGATCCCTTTCTGTTCAGAGTCCAAGTCTCCTATTTGAAGATACCGCTCTCCAAGAGAGGCGATCCACGAAAACACACGAGCCAGAAATGGCTTGTTCGAGCTGTTTCGTATTATTTAGTGGATCGTTCTTGCTGAAGCGGGAAGAACCACGAATTCAAATCAGAACACTACTCGTTAGCTTGCTCTTAATAATCAACCCAAGGGTGAGCCCTGACTCAGAATCATGACCGACTATCTTGCCCTGCCTACGGGCGACAAAGCGCCTGATGAGGTTAATGCGGTAATCGAAATCCCGCGCGGCCAGACTAACAAATACGAATACGACAAAAAGCTGCACGTTTTTCGGCTGGATAGAAACCTTTATTCTCCGGTTCACTATCCGGGTGACTACGGCTTCATTCCCAGCACCCTCAGTGACGACGGCGATCCACTTGATGTGCTGGTGCTGGTCGATGCGCCCAGCTTCCCGGGTTGTGTGATGACGGTGCGCCCAATCGGCATGCTCGAGATGGAGGATCAAAAGCAAAAGGACGAGAAGATTCTGGCGGTTGGCACCAACAACCCGGTTTTCGAGGGCGTGCGCGACTATAACGAGATCTATCCGCACCTGCTGCTCGAGATCGAACACTTCTTTTCGGTTTATAAGGAATTGGAGGCAAAGACTACCAGGATTACGGGATGGCAGGACGCGGACGGCGCGCGCAAAATGGTAGCGGAATGCCGGCAGCGTTATCTGGCTTAGGATTTCGTCCCGCCTCTAGACCGTTTGGGCTAACTTTCGTTTTCGATAATCATCGCCATCGATGACCACAGTCTTACACATCTCGTAAAGTCGCGAGCGAAGCGGCACTCCAATCCGGTCTTCGAGAATCTCGCCGTCTTTATCATTTCTGCGCACGTCGGAATAGTTAGTCGTAAAAATTGTCAGCCGCTTGTCGTTGTAACGAGTGTTAATGATTTGCATCATCGTGTCACGCACCCAGTCAGTCGGCTTTGAGGCCCCCAACTCGTCGAGCACCAGGACGTCGGCTTCGAACACTGGTTCCAGCACGGCAAGCTCGGAATTCTTGGACACGGGATTGTAAGAATCCTGAATTCGTCTTAACAACGCGCCGAATTGATAGAACAACCCGCGCACCTGATAACGCTGTATCAATTCCTGTAAGAGGGCGACGGCCAGGTGAGTCTTGCCGACGCCTACCGATCCGACGAAGAGCAAACCGCGCCCGTCGCTGAGCAGAAAGTCATTAATAATCCTGTCAGCTTCGATCTTCGCCACCCACTTCGACGTCTCAGTGTCGCCGGTCACGTAGTTCTGAATAGTGCAATGCTGATAGCGTGGCGGTATGCGCGCGGCTTGAAATAAGCGTGCGCGATGATCGGGCGTCTGACAGCGGCAGCGTCGCGCCCCGATGCCCGGTACGACTTCCATCCCGGTGCCAAAACAGTGAGGGCAGGAGTCGGTTTCGGCTGCGGTTGAGTCCGTGCCGGCCTCTGACAAAGCTTCTTCCGACGACGAGTTGCTTACTACGCGCAGTCGGTTGGTGTTGGGTTTTTCTGGCGAAGTCATAAGTGAATCGGAGGCGAGATTATACCATCGCACCAGCCAAACTGAATTCCCCTGGTCGGGACTTTGCCGAAGAAGTCAGTCTTGAGGTTATCGCTTGAAAGCCGACAGCCCTTGTTACAGAACCGCGACCGGTAGCGAGCGGGATGAGGACTCAAGCTGAAATCTGGATTTTGATCTGCAACGCTTTGCACAAAAAGTCACCGGCCCGGTTCGAAGCGGGCCACTGAGAGCGTGTAAGAGCAGCGGTGGTGTCCTAATTTCAGTTTTCTCTGCGTAGTCTCCGCGCTCTCTGCGTAGCAAAGGTCTAACTTCTTGCTTTTTGAGCAAAGTTTAGTGGACACATTAATCCTGTAGGGATGAAATGTTTATAGGCACCTGGCTGTTTACGTTTCATAGCTCCGTAGGAGCGCAATGTGTATCAACGTCCCCTTCCGCTCCTTGGAGCTGGGCCTGGTTGGTGATCGCTATAGCTATAAACATTCTGCTCCTACGGAGCTAACCGCGTTTTGGTTGCGGCCAAGGCCGCGCTGCGTCTCTGCGTGAAGAAGCGTTCAAAAAGGTTTCACCGCAGAGACGGAGAAGTCGCAAAGGTGGCGCAGAGAATTTCAAATTAGGACGCTACCACAGCAACATTGGTTCGCGTTGCTTCGTGAGATTTCGTGTAATCTCGTGGATCGTGTGCTTAGGGTTCGTGGCCATACGATCCACGAAATCACACTAAGCCGCATGAAAGAACACAAAACAAGAGTTTTTTTGCAAAGCCACGATAGCGCCACCTCCGTCACTACGGTTCAGTTCTTATCCCGCTCGCTACCGCTCTCGGTTCTGTCGCTGGTCCAACTTTTTTCCACAAAGCCACGGTCGCCTCCTTGTTATTTCGCGTTCGATTCGTTAAGAGATTGCTCTCTGCGGCTCGTCGCTAGCAACCCAGGCTCCCGTGCCGCCATCTGACCTTTTGAGGTTATTCCGGAGGTACCGCACGAAGAGCCGCCCAACTAGTCGGCCGAACTCGCTGGAAACTGCGATCAAGCGGTACACGATAACACTCGATACCTCCTGTGATTCACCGCTCGGTGTGGGATCCACCGAGCGGTTTTTTTGTCGGAGGATAAGCGTACTAATGAAACAGGACGGCAAACTGCACCAGTACCAGAATCGGAGTAGGGTCGTGATTTAACGGCGTTAGAGTACCAACTTTAGTTGGGTTCTTTCTTTCTTAATAAGAGCCCGACTAAAGTCTGTACCCTAACACCGCTTATCAAAGCAGGACCCTACCAGAATCGGTCCGAGTTTCCCATTTCATGCTTGTTTCTGCTAAAGTACGCGTTTTGTTTTAGCTTCGGAATACCCGTCTTTGCTTACTGTGAAGGATATCATCGCCACCGACCGCGCGCCGCAGGCCATCGGACCGTATTCACAGGCCATCCGCGCCGGGAATCTGGTATTTGCATCCGGCCAGATTCCAATCGATCCAGCCACCGGGGAATTCGTGGCTGGCGGCATTGCTGAGCAAACCGAGCAAGTGCTGCGTAATCTAAGTGCTGTTTTTGAGGCCGCCGGGCTGGGGCTGGCTCAAGTCGTTAAGACCACCGTGTTTCTGGCGGACATGGACGACTTCGCAGCCATGAATGAAGTGTATGGGAAGTTTTTCGCCCATCAGCCGCCGGCCAGGGCGACGGTTCAGGCAGCGCGCTTGCCGCGAGATGCCAGGGTTGAAATTGAAGCAATTGCGGTCGCCGATTAGGGCCGGGAGCGGTGCGACCGGCAGAGCTGAACGAGGTTGGCGCGAGGGGGATTAAGCGGCTTTCGCTACTTTGCCGCCCTTGATACAGCTGGTGCAGACTTTCATTCGGCGCGCGCCGCCCTGCGGCAACTGGACGCGGATTGATTGCAGATTTGGATTGAAAACACGCGGCGTCCGATTGTTGGCATGTGAGACATTATTGCCAAACTGTGGGCCTTTGCCGCAAACTTCACAACGCTTAGCCATGATTACTGATCTCCTGTTGGCACGCGCACGACGTCACAGAGTGGATCGACGCGGATACTTGAAACGAAAACTTATAGCAAACGTGGCAATGCGTGGTCAAGCGCGCTCAGCGTGGTACTTGACTCGAGTTCAGACAACGCTTCAATAAGCGTTGAGCATCATTTTCTTGATTATTTAAGGAGCAAAACGAAAGTGCTGAGAAACCACAAACGTCAGATTTCGCTCACGGCCATCATTCTTGGCGCCCTGGCGATCGCTGCCTGCAGCTCGGGCGCTGGGACTACGCCCGACAATACCGTGGCCGCGACCGTCAACTCGAAAAAGATCATGCTTTCCGAAGTTGAGCGGGTGATCCAACAACAGATGCAGGGCAAGCAGTCCGAGCTTTCGTCACACGATCTGGCGCAGGCGCGCCTGACGGTGTTGGACAAGCTGATTCAGCGCGAAGTTCTTTACCAGCGCGCCGAACAGGAAAAACTCTTGCCCACCGAAGAGCAGATCACGACCGCGATCAATCAGCAAAAGCAACAGAGCGGCGTTACTCAGGAAGAGTTTGATCGGCAGCTTAAGGAACAGAATCTGACTAATGAAGCGCTCCGTGAAGAGGCCAAGAAGGATCTGGCCGTCAATGCTTTGCAGGAGAAGTATGCGGGAAAGATCACGATCAGCGATCGCGAAGTCGAAGACTACTACAACGCCAACAAGTCGCAGTTTGTTAACGCCCGCGGCGTGGCGCTGGCGGTAATCATTGTCGACCCGGCCGATAACTCGGGCCAGGGAATTACCAATGACGCGAAAGGTGAGACTGAAGCCAAGGCAAAAATCGACGACATCTATAACCAACTGAAAAGTGGACCAACTGATTTTGCCACCCTGGCGCGAGCGAAGAGTGAGGATCAGCAAAGCTTGCTGCGCGGCGGTGACATCGGGTTTTTCAGCGAAGATGGCATGAAACAGGCCGGGCTGCCCAAGGATCTGATTGACACGTTCATGGGCCCGATGGCTGTGGGTGGGATTACTGAACCGAAGCAGGTGAACAATCGCTGGTACATTTTCAAATTGCAGGAGAAGCGGCTGCAAACCGAAAACCTCACGTTGGAGAGTCAGTTTCCCAACGGGGACAGCGTCCGGCATCAGATTACCGTGGCGCTAACCAACCAGCGTAAGGAAATCCTGAATGCTGCTTTGGGGGTGGTGGCCATGTCCGAGGCGAAGATCGTTAATAACCTGGCCGCGAACATTCTGAGTAACCCGAGCAACCTGGGCTTGCGCCCGGCTTCATCGGCCCCCGCGAAAGCTGCCAGCAGTCCGGCCGCCGCGGCCAGTCCGTCAGCGGCAGCAAAAGCGAGTGTGTCACCGGCAAAGGCTTCGTCGCCGGCGAAGTAGCGAAGTGAACTATCGCAAATCGGCGGGTGCGAGCATATTTTCTGGTTCGCACCCGCTTTGATTTTCAAGGGTGCGCGCGCGTGTCAGAAGCCCGCGCGTCAGCAAGGGCTCGTAGCCCCTCCCTCACGGTCGGGCTTCTGACACAACCAGCTAATTTCATTCATGCTTTTCCGTCTTTCCGACATTTACAAATCCTACGGCGCCCAGGATGTCCTGCGTGGCACGTCGCTCCAGATTAATCCCGGCGAACATGTCGGGTTGGTCGGACGAAACGGGGCCGGCAAGACCACGATCTTCCGTCTCGTCAATTTGGAGGAGACCCCCGATCGCGGTGACGTCGTGCGCGCGCGGGGATTGAAACTCGGGTTGCTGGCCCAACATGTCCACTTCGAAACGGGTTCGACCGTGCACGAATCGGCGCTCGCGGCTTTCGGCCACCTGCAGCAGATTGAGCATGAGATGCATGATCTCGAACATCGCATGGCGGACGCCGGCGGCGATCTGGAAAAGATTCTTGCCCGCTACAGCGATCTCCAGCACCAGTTTGAACGTGAAGGCGGTTTTGAATATTCCGCGAAGGCCGAAGCAATCCTGCAGGGCCTCGGTTTTGATCGCGAAACCTGGCAGATGGAGACTGAAAAGCTTTCCGGCGGTCAGCAAAACCGGCTTGGGTTAGCGAGGCTGTTGCTTTCAGAACCCGACGTATTATTGCTCGACGAGCCCACGAACCACCTCGACGTCGACGCGGTCGAATGGCTGGAAGAGTTTCTGCAAAGCTACCCTTCGGGGTTCGTGATAATTTCACACGATCGGTATTTTCTTGATCGCGCCTGCCGCCGCATCATTGAAATCGAAAGCGGCCGCGCGACCAGCTACAGCGGTAACTACTCAACATATCTGTTGGAGCGCGAAGAGCAGCGCGAGATCCAACAGCGCGCTTACGACAACCAGCAGCGGATGATCGCCAAGACGGAAGACTTTATTCGCCGCAACCTGGCCGGGCAAAAGACGAAACAGGCAAAATCGCGGCGCACCATGCTTCAGCGTCTGGAGCGTGTTGAGGCCGTGAAAGCGGATCAATCCTCGGGTGATTTTCGGCTGCAGGAAATCGAACGCGCGGGCACTCACGTCCTCACTGTGACTGAGGCGGCCATCGGTTACCCGGACAAAGTCCTGGGCCGCGATATCTCTTTGATTCTCAGGCGCGGCGAGTGTCTCGGAGTGATTGGTCCGAATGGCTCAGGGAAGACCACCTTCGTCAAGACCGTGCTCAACAGGATTCCGGCATTGGCGGGCGAAGTGCGCTGGGGTTCGAAAGTTCAGATTGGTTATTATGCGCAGCAGCTCGAAGACCTCGACGATCGCAACGAGATCATTATGGAGTTGCGCCGGGTCGCGCCCAGCTCGGCCACAGCCGGTGAGCTGCGATCCTTTCTGGCGAAGTTTCTTTTCTTTGGCGACGACGTTTACAAACACGTGCACGACCTGTCCGGCGGAGAGAAGGGCAGGCTCGCTCTGGCGAAGTTGATCTATTCGGGTGTCAATGTGCTGGCGCTCGATGAACCGACGAACCATCTCGACATCCCTTCGCGCGAAGCGCTGGAAGAAGCGCTCGCCGCGTATGAAGGAACCATCATCACCATTAGTCACGATCGCTACTTTCTCGATCGCGTGGCGACGCAAATCCTGGCTTTGGATGGCCACGGCAACGTCGAGCATTACAACGGCGACTACACTGAATATCACGATTGGAAAGCGGCGCGATTGAAGGGCGGGTCAGAACCGACGGCAGTATCCGTGTCAGAAGCCCGACCGTCAGGGAGGGCCACGTCCCCAAATGCGCATGCTCCAAGTGGAGTGAGATCGAAGTCAACCCGCTCCGGCCCGCGAAAAAAGGCGGTAGCCTCCGGATCAGCGGACGGATCGAAGCGCGTGAAAATCATAAAGAAACCGCGCGACCCCGACACGATTGAGACCGAGATCTCCGCTTTGGAAAAGCGTTTGGTGGAATTGTCGGCGGAGATGACAAAGCCAGAAGTCTCTCGCGACATTAGCAGGCTGGTGAAGCTTAATGATGAATACCAGCAGGGCGAAGCGCGCCTGGCCGAATTGCTCGACGAGTGGGAGCGCGCCGAAGCGACTGCGAGTTCGTCAAAACGATAGCCTTCAATTGTGACAAGATCATCATCGATGTTGGTGGAGTCAGTACGGGGAG
>Ga0307468_100000432_pt1 | contig 10302 bp, 6 predicted proteins | sample atmdna_FD_203085 | JGI IMG/M metagenome (GOLD analysis project Ga0307468, IMG submission 203085) | Hardwood forest soil microbial communities from Morgan-Monroe State Forest, Indiana, United States - atmos_gases AM2C_05 | ecosystem: Environmental > Terrestrial > Soil > Temperate forest > Bulk...
CGAGGACGACCAGGCCGACTGGACGTACGTGAAGGACGTGGCCCGCGGCATCCAGCAAGTTCACATGGCGGAGAAGCTCAACCACCGCGTGTACAACATCGCCTCGGGCCGCGCCACGTCGAACCGTGACGCGTTCCAGGCGGTGCTGAAGGCGGTGCCGGGCGCCAAGTGCTCGGCCCTCAAGCCCGGCAAGACGCCCGGCGGCTCGACCAATCCCGCGACCGATCTCGGGCGTGCGGCCGAGGTCGGCTATCGCGCCGAGCACTCGATCGAGTCGGGCGTCGGGGCGTACATCGACTGGCTCAAAACCAACCCGCAGTAGGAGAAGACCCATGGGAAGACTCGACGGCAAGGTCGCGCTGATCAGCGGCGGAGCGCGGGGTCAGGGGGCGACCGAGGGGCGCATGTTCGTGCGTGAGGGCGCCGCGGTCGTGCTGGGCGACGTACTCGATGACGAAGGCAAGAAGGTCGAGGCGGAGATTCGCGCCAACGGCGGCAAGGCGACCTACGTGCACCTGGACGTCACGCGCGAGGCCGACTGGCGCGCGGCCGTCGCCACGGCCGTGCAGGCCTACGGCAAGCTGAACGTGCTCGTGAACAACGCGGGCATTCTCTTCCGCGCCCCGATCGAAGACACGACCGAGGCCGCCTGGGATCGCATCATGGCGGTCAACGTCAAGGGCGTGTTCCTCGGTACGAAGGCCGCCATCCCGGCGATGCGCCAGGCGGGCGGCGGGTCGATCATCAACATCTCCTCCGTGGCCGGGCTGGTTGGAAGTCCGCAGAACACCGCGGCCTACAGCGCGACGAAGGGTGCGGTGCGCATCTTCACCAAGTCGACGGCCATCCAGCACGCCAAGGACAAGATCCGTTCCAACTCGGTGCACCCCGGGCCGATCGCGACCGACATGATCAAGGACTCGCTCGAGAACAAGGCCGCATGGGAGCAGCGCCTGCGGCGGCTGCCGATGGGGCGCGTGGGAACGGCCGAGGAAGTCGCGTACGGCGTGATATACCTCGCATCCGACGAATCGTCCTACATGACGGGCAGCGAGCTGGTCATCGACGGCGGCACGACCGCCGAATAGGAGAACGAACCATGGCACTGACACTCGCCGAAGCCAATCGCATCGTGCAGGCGGCCATCACCAAGGCCCAGGAGATGAACATCAAGGTGAGCGCGGCGGTCTGTGACGCCGGCGGCCGCCTGATGGCATTCAACCGCATGGACGGCGCCATCTGGGGCTCGATCTACGGCTCGCAGGGCAAGGCCGTAGCCTCGGCCGGGTTCGGCCGGGCCAGCGGCGAATTGCAGGAGCGCGCGGGGAGCCCGATCATCCAGGGCATCGTCGCGCATTCCGGCGGCCACATGATCCCGAGCATGGGCGCCGTGCCGATCATCCGAAACGGCGTGGTCGAGGGCGCGTGCGGCGTCGGCGGCGGTACGTCTCAGCAGGACGAGGACGTCGCGAAAGCGGCCGTCGCGAAGCTCTAGGGCCCGGCGGGCCCGATGGACGCGTTCGCAGCGCTGCGCACACTGCTGGCCGTGCGCAGCTATCAGGCGAAGCCTGTCCCCGACGCGGTGGTGCGCCGAATCCTCGAGGCCGGGCGCCTGACCGGGAGCGGGATGAACGGCCAGCCCTGGCACTTCATCGTCGTCCGCGACCCGGCGACGCTGAAGAGCCTCGGCGCCCTCGCGTCGAGCGGCCCCTACATCGCCCAGGCGCCGCTGGCCATCGTCGTCGCGACCGATAAATCACGCTTCGCCGTGTCGGACGCGAGCCGGGCCATCCAGTCGATGATGCTGGCGGCATGGGCCGACGGCGTGGGCTCGAACTGGGTGGGCTTCGGCGGGCTCGACAAGGCCAAGGCCCTGCTCGACATTCCTGGCGCGCTCGACGTGCTGGCGATCCTGCCCTTCGGCTATCCCGCGCGCCCCGTGGGCAAGGGCTGGAAGCAGCGCAAGGCGCTCCGCGAGGTGGCGCACCTCGAGCGCTACGGGCGTCCGTTCGAGTAGCGAAGCGCGCGCTACGCGCAGCCCATGGCGTAGACCTGGGTCGCCCCCGCCGGCAGCGGGCGCTCGATCCAGCTCTCGCCCGCGTCCTCGCTGGCGAAGACCTCGCCGCCGTTCGTCGCGCAGAACATGTGCCGCGGCTGCCGCGGGTCGAACGCGAGCGCGAACATGGTGGTCTTCGGATCGAAACCCATCTTCGCCCGGGTCCAGCTCACGCCGCCGTCCTTGCTGCGGAACAGGGCGCCGACGTCGCTCTGGAAGTTCGAGCCGGCCGCGACCCAGATGGTCTTGGGATCGCCCGGCACCTCGCGGATGTCGCGGCAGTAGGTCTGTCCCTTCGCATTCAGCGACTCGATCCGCGCGCTCGACCAGTGCGCGCCCTGATCGGTGCTGGTGAAGAGTCCGGCGCGGGCGATGGCGAAGACCGTGCCCGGGCGCCAGCGCCCGACCAGGACGCCGTGCATGTCGACGGTATCGTCGTTCAGGTACTGGCCGTGGCTCACGCACTCCCAGTTCTCGCCGCCGTCGAGGCTCCGGATGATGCCGCCGACCTCGATGGCGCCGTAGATCTCGTCGGAGTTGGTGGGGTTGACGGCCATCTTCAAGACGCGCTTGGCCGGGTTCGATCCGGCCGCCACCGTGATCTCCGGGAAGCGCACGGTCACGGGAAGCTGATGCCAGCGCTCGCCCTCGTCCTCGCTGCGAAAGATCTCGCAGTTCTCGTAGCCGGCGTACAGGACGCGGGAGTCGCGGGGATCGAACAGGAGGGACCAGACCGGGAGCCCGTGATCGGCGATGTTCACTTTCTCCCAGTGATCGCCGTGGTCGGTGCTCCGATAGGGGCCGTGCTGCGTGCCGACATAGACCGTGCCGGGTTGGTCGGGGTGCGTGGCGATCGCGCGGATGGTCGGCGCCTCCGGGAGGCCGCGCGTCGCGAGCTCCCAGCGGTCGTCGCCGACGGCCATGCGATAGAAGCCAGATTTCACGGGACGGCCCGGAGCGGTTTCACCGGCAAGACCGACGTACACGTAAGACTGAGTCGCCATGGCACTCTCCTTCGTTCCTAGCCCGGAAGCAGCCTGACCTCCGCGTCCACGCGATCAGACCACAATCGCATCCCCATGTCACGGAACAGTGCGGCAGCCTTTTCGAGGCTCTCCCGCGCCTCGTGACCCTTCCCCGCCCGCCGGTAGAGGCTCCCCAGGCCGAAGTGACAACGCGCCATCAGCGGGCGCCCGCTGAGACGCTCGGCCTGTCCCATCGCCTGCCGGTAGAGCTCTTCGGCACGCTGCAGGTCGAGGGGCTCGCGATGCGTGATGACCTCGGCGGCCAGGTGCAGCGCCCAGCTCTCGAGCCCCGCCTCATGCTTCTCGCGCGTGCTCTCGAGGGCGTCGTCAGCGAGCTTGCCCGCGTCGTCCACCGCGCCCATCAGGAGCCGCGCTTCGCTCAACCACATGATCAGCTGGGAGTGGAACGAGCCCATGCGCATGACCGCCGACTGCTCCAGCGCCTCCCGCAAGAGGCTCTCGGCTTCGGCGAAGCGCGCGGTCTGGGCCAGCGAGTAGCCCAGAAACGCCGCGAAGACGGGCCGCCACAGGGGCACGTCATGGCGCAAGCACAGGTCGCGGGCGCGCTCGAACGGCGCGATGGCGAGCGCGACGTCGCCGCGCCTGACGTGCAAGGTGCCGATGGTCAGGAGCCCAGAGACGACGGTCTGCGGATGCCCGACCGCCTCGGCGATCTCCAGTGTCTCGCGTGCCATCGCCTCGCCCTCGTCGAAGCGCCCGAGATCCGACAGAGCCCAGCAGAGAAATCCCCGTGCGAAAACCGCCGGGCGGATCGCCACCCCGAAGCTCTCGTGGCTGCGCTCGCGGGGCAGGAGCTCGATGACGCGCCGGGTGCACGCGAGGCATCCCTGATAATCGCCGAGGAAATAGCGCGCGACGCCGAGATAGGTGTTCGCCAGAATCGCGATCGTCGAGTCACCGATCTGGGCGGCGATCTCCCGGGCCTGCTCGCCGTATACCACGGCCTGATCGGCCCGGCCGAGGTTGGGGTAGGCCCCGGCCATCAGGGCGTACACCAGACCCTGGCGCCGGCGATCGCGAAGGCGCTCGGCGAGCGACTCGAGCTCGTGGAGCATCTGGAAGACCCGCGCGAACTCGCCGAGCGGGATCAGAGCACTCCTGAGATCCAGGCGGATGTCGAAGGCCTGATCGAGCGTGCCCTCGTCGACGTGATGCTCGAGCGCCTCGAGCGCCTGGTCGAAGTAGGTCACCGCCTCGCGGTTGGCCGAGCGCGCGATGGCCTTGCGGCCGGCCTGCCAGCAGAATTCGACCGCCTGCGTCCAGCGCTCGCTCTGCTGGGCGTGGTGCGCCAGGCGCTCGACGTGCTCGGGCAGCCGATCACGGTACAGGGCGCCGATGGAATCGACGATGCGCCCGTGAAGATCGCGGCGCCGGTCCCTGAGGAGGCTTCCATAGGCCACCTCATGAGTCAGGGCGTGCTTGAAGGTGTACTCGAGATCGGGGAAGAGACTCCGCTCGTAGAGGAACTCACCGGCCTGAAGTGCAGCCAGGCTCGCCCGGAGATCGTCTTCCGGCATCTCGGCGATCGACACCAGCAGCGGGGCCGGCACGTCCTTGCCGATCACCGACGCCGATTGCAGCAGGTGCTTGTCCCGCTCGGCCAGCCGGTCGATGCGCGCGGCGAGCAGCGAGACCACCGAGGGCGAAATCTGGACCGCCGCGACCGGACGCGAAAGCCTGTAGGCGCCGCGCTCTCCCGTGAGCGCCTCGGTCTCGACGAGCGTGCGCACGCTCTCCTCGAGGAAGAGCGGGTTCCCGCCCGTCTGCTCGCGCACGAGATCTTTCAGACGTCCAAGCCCGGCGTCGTCGCCCAGAAGGGTGCTCAGGAGTGCCTCGATGCTCTCGGGCATCAACGGGTCGAGACGCAGATGCGTGTAGAAGCTTCGGCTGCCCCAGGCATGCTCGTAGTCGGGTCGGTAGCTGACGAGCACGAGGACGCGGCTGTTCGGGAGCGTCTCGACGATGGCGTCGAGCACCGAGCGGGTCTCCGAATCGACCCAGTGGAGATCCTCGAATGCCAGGACGACGGGCTGCCGCTGACTCTCCGACACCACCAGGCGCCGGATCCCTTCGATGGCGCGGGCGCGCCGCAGCGACGGGTCGAGCGCCACCCACTCCGGGTCGCGCACGGGCACGTCGAGCAGCGCGAGGAACGCCGGGATGAACGGCTGCAGCGCGCCGTCGCGGGCGTGAATCCGGCTCGCTACATGGACGCGGATGGTGTCCTGGTCCTGCCGCTCCTCGATCTCGAAGTACTTCCTCAGCAAGTCGATGATCGGCGCGTAGGACATTTCCTTCGTGTACGAGGCGGCCTGGCCCTCCAGGAGCAGGCATCCTTCCGTGTGCTCGGAGTGGATGAATTCCCAGAGCAGGCGCGACTTCCCGACGCCCGGCTCGCCGACCACGACAACGAGCTGGCCGTGCGCGGCGCGCGCGCGATTGAGAGCGCCGAGCATCCGCCGCACCTCCGTCGCCCGGCCGACGAACGGCGTGAGCCCGCGCGCCGCGGCCACCTGCAGCCGCGACCGCGCCTGGCCGGCCCGCGTGATCTCGAAGACTTCCATGGCGGCATCGAGCCCCTTGATGCGGATCGGTCCCAGCGATTCGAGGACGACGTAGCCGCTGACGAGTGCCGCGGTGTCGGCGCTGATCAGGATGGAGCCCGGCGCCGCCGCCTGCTCCATGCGCGCGGCCAGATGCGTCGTCTGGCCCACCGCGGTGTAGTCCATGCGCAGGTCGCTGCCGATCGAGCGAACAACCACCTCGCCGGAGTTGAGCCCCACCCGGATGCTGACGACGGCACCCAGGGCCTTCGGCAATTGCGCCGCGTAGGTCCGGGCACTCTCCTGCATGCGCAGCGCCGCGTACGCCGCGCGCACGGCGTGGTCCTCGAGCGCGAGCGGCGCCCCGAACAGCGCCATGATCCCGTCGCCCATCACCTGGTTGACCAGGCCGTCGTACTGATGGACGGCCGCCATCATGAGCTGGAGCACCGGATCGAGGAGCCGCCGCGCTTCCTCCGGGTCGCGCTCGGCCAGAAGCTCCATCGAGCTCTTGACGTCGGCGAAGAGCACCGTGACGTGCTTGCGCTCGCCCTCGTCCAGCACCTGGCTCCGCACGCGCGCCGCCAGGTGCGTCGGCGTGGTCGCGCGCAGGAGGAATTGGCCGCAGTTCGAGCAGAAGCGAGCGTCGGCGGGATTGTCCCGGTTGCAGCTACCGCAGATCATGCGGGGGTCAGAATACCCTACAGCCCGCTCACGATCAGCGGGAACACGTCGGTCGGCGCCTTGGTGCCCCAGTGCAGATCTTGGTGGCCGTAGCCGGGGAGCACGTGCTTGCGAACCTGCGCCGGCCGATCCGATGGGCGTCCGCGGAGCAGCCACTCGTACATCGAGTCGATCGAGTCGCGATGCCAGAGCGAGTTGAGGTCGCCCGTGATCAGCGTGAGCTTCCGGTCGCGGAACGCCGCCTGATTCAGGAGCTCATCCTGCGAGGCCAGCGAGCGTCCCCGGCTCTTGAGCACGAAGGGCGCCGCGTATCCCCGGCGCAGGTTCTGGCAGCAGTGCAGCAGGAACTGCACGGGGATGTAGCCGAATTGCAGAGACAGGCTGCTGCTACCAGCGCTACTGCCGTGGATCGCCGGAATGTTGTCGGGGATGTACGGCATGCCGAACATGTAAGAGACCCGGTGGCAGATCTTGATGTTGCAGTCGTGACGGAGCGGCGTCTGCTTCCAGATCTCGTAGGGCTTTTGAAGGAGAGGGTCCCAGTCGCCCTCGCCTGGATCCTGCTGGCAAAGATTCCTGGCCCACTTCGTGATCGGATGGAGCAGATCCTGGTGCTGATCGAACAGCAGCTGTTCCAGCACCCCGTCCTCCGCCTTCACGACGTTGTCGATCGCCGCCCTGTAGAAAAGCCCAAGAGCCGTGATCACCACGTTCTCGACGTCGCTCGCCGGCAGCACGCCCTGGGCGATCCCTTGCGTGACAATCGCGCCGCCCATGCAGTGTCCGACGATGCCGATCTTCCCGGTGACCCCTCGCTGGCGCATGGCGGCGATGGCGGCGGGGATGTCGTGCCGGGCCGCAGCGTCGATCGTGAAGTCAGTCGCCTGGTTCTGGCAGTAGATCTCCGCGACGCGACGCATGCTCGCCCGCCAGTCGAGCGTCCAGACGTCGAAGCGCTCCCCCAGGAGATGAGCGACGAGCGTCTTGGTCTCCCCGATGCGAAACGTGTCGCTCTGCGCGCTGGCGCCGTGCACGAGCAGCACGGGCTTGCCCGGGCCGGGATGACGCCGCAGCTCCAGCGCGCAGCCGTCGGCCGTCGTGACGGGGATGGCAGCAGGCGTGGCCGTGGTCACCGGTCTGGCGATGGCCATGGCTCAGGTCGCCCGATCGCCGAAGGGATTCAGTAGCTCGGTGTGTGGCAGATAGACCTGCCGGAGCGTGCCGAAGAAGAATCGGAAGAAGCGCCCGAAGGCCCAGGCGATCCGGACGCTGTCGTCCGTGTTGGTGACCGTGAAGGAGGGAAGCTGCGTCTGCAAGAAGTCGGCGATGTGCACGCGCATCCGGCCGTTGCCGAAGGGCTGCCCCAAGGCGGTCAGCGTCACGTCCAGGGTCGTCGTCTCCTGCCACACGGAGAAGCCTCGCTTCCAGCCGATTCGCTTCACGCCGTGGAAGCGCAGCGGGCCCCCCGTTCCAGTGAGGGTGAGGTCGTAGACCATCTCGAACCGGAACGCCTGCCTCTCGAGCCGCCGGAGCAGCCAGTCCATCTCGACGTCGGCCCGGCCCGAAGCTCGAAGGGCGGGCGAGAGATCGAGCCAATGCTTGAAGAGCTCCTCGACAGCCTCGACGGTCTCCGCTCGCTTGAGCAGCGCGAGCGTGCCGCTGGCTCGGTAGCTCACCTGCGGCGCATCCGGAGCCGTCCTGAGCGTCACCGTGCCCGTGATCGTGAGCAGGCGCCGCGGATCGACGAGGAACGCGTTCAGATCGTCGATGGTCGCCAGGAAGTCCGACCGGATCGGCAAATTCACGAAGCCGCCATGCGCGAAGAACCCCTGCATGACCTCCTCGAAGGTCAGTCCGACCGCCTTCGCGACGGGCAGCGGCGCCGGCGGCAGGCTCCGTGCGGGATCGAGAACCGCGTCGCTGTGGCCCAGCTGCCGCCGGATGTCGACGAGCTTCATGTCTTTCGGCCAGCTCGGAATACCCTGATCCATCGGTAGTGGCGTCGATGCGGACACCGGCGACGCCGGGTCGGCAAGCGCCTTGCGCACGTTGCGCTCGGCGACGGCCGCAATGGTCGCCGAGGGATTCATGCCCAGCGAGGTCGGGATGGAGGCGCCGTCCAGCACGTAGAGGCCGCGGGTACCCCAGACCTTGCCGTCGGGATTGCAGACGCCGTCGACCGCGGCGTCGGACATCGCGCAGCCGCCCAGGCAGTGCACCGTCACCGGGCGCTGGCGGGACACCCAGTCCGGGTTCAGCCGCAGCTCGCCGCCGAGCTTCCCGGCGACGTCTTGCATGAGTCGCTCCTGGGTGCTCGAGAACGCGACGTTCCCCGCCAGATCCCAGTATGCAAGCAGCCGCTTGTCGTCGTCGATGAACAGGTGCCCGGGCGCGGCGTCGACTCCGACCGCGAGCATGAGGAGCGCCTCGTCGTCGGGCTTCTTGTCCAGGAAGAGGCGTTCCGCCCATCCGACCACGAGCGGCCACAGGATCTTGGGAGTGAATGGCTCGCCCGTGTGGGGCGGTGCCTTGAGGAAGTGCTGGTGCACGGCTTCGAGCGTCGATCCGACGAGGAATTCTTCCGCCCACTCCTTGCCTTTGTCGATCGCCCACGAGGCCCAGGAGTGAGCCTGCTTCACCTTCGCGCCGAGGTCGTTGAGCGCGATGTGGCTGACCGGATTCGCCTCGTCGGTTTCGAGCTTGTGCACGCGCTTCTGGAGCTCCGTCCCGAGATCGCGAATCTGCCTGGGCAGCACGTCGGCGAGACCGAGCGCGGCGGTGAGCGCTCTGATGTTGTCCGGACTCGACTGCATCGCCAGCCGCGCGTCCATGAGACCGAGCATGGCCTGCCGCACGGCGTCCGCCTGCTGCGTGACCGCCGCCGCGGCGTCAGCATCGAATCGCGTCGGACTCCCCTGCCCCTTCGTGACACGGTTCCGGTTCAGCCAGAATTCTCCCCGGAAGAGACCCAGAACGGGCTCGAGCCACGTCGGATAGCCGCCGTCCTGCAGGACGAACCACGCATCGGGCGCCGCGCGGAGGTTCGGTGCGCCCGCGTCGTAGACAAGGGTCGTCGCGATCGTCGGGCCCACCGTCGGTGTTGGTACCTGAGCGCTCGTCGTATCGAACACCATCGCGATGGCGTCGCCGTTGCCGAAGAAGCGCCGCCCGATCTGCGGTTTGCTGTCGCCGTGGATGTCCAGCGTGTCTTTCGATCTGAGCAGGATCTCCGTCGAGCTCACCGCCCCGGCGCACAAAAACACGCTCCTCCCCTGCACCGTGGTCTCGCTGCCGCCGACGATGTGGTCGAGGTAGGTGACGGTGTAGATGCCGTCGGCCTCAGCCCTGATCGTAGCGACCTCGGCCAGCGTGCGGACGTCGACGCCATCCGACTTCTCCGCCTCGGCGAGATAGTTGAGGTCGAGCGTGTTCTTCGCGTGAATCTGGCAGCCCGCCACGCACTCCGCGCACATGATGCACTTGCCGAAATCGATCGCCAGCGGGGGCATGAAGAACCACTGCGCTCGCCCGAGGTCCGTCGCCACGCGCCTGAGCGCATCCACCTTCGGAAGCCGCGTGACCGGTGACGGGGGGCTGAGCTGAGCCGGAAGCGGCCGCACCCGAAGCGCCGCGGCCACCATGTCGTAGAAGGGCTCCAGCTCGGTGCGATCCCGGTAGATCGCCGGCCAGCCCTGGGGCGCCGTCGCGAAGATCTTCGGGGCCGGACGCAAGTGGACGTTGGCATAGACGAGCGAGCCACCGCCATAGCCGGCGCCCTGGACCGCAAGGACACCCTGGAGGTCCCTCACGTCCCAGAGCCCGTGATCGATCGCCCAGGCAAAGCGCGCGGTGTGAGGCAGGTTGTCGGGCCGCTTCGCCGGCCTGGGGAAATCGCCCAGCGGATAGCGCCGGCCACGCTCGAGGATGCAGACCTTCTTGCCGGCCTGGGCCAGGCGGCAGCCCGCGACGGCCC
>Ga0307468_100000433_pt1 | contig 10301 bp, 8 predicted proteins | sample atmdna_FD_203085 | JGI IMG/M metagenome (GOLD analysis project Ga0307468, IMG submission 203085) | Hardwood forest soil microbial communities from Morgan-Monroe State Forest, Indiana, United States - atmos_gases AM2C_05 | ecosystem: Environmental > Terrestrial > Soil > Temperate forest > Bulk...
TAGAGGCAGGTAGTAGCCGCTGAAGATCCAGCTCTTGCGGCGGCCGCCGTCGGCGGCGATGAGCCGCACCACCGGCGGGGGCGGCGAGACGGCGAGGGTGCTCCATGGCCCGCGGTCGAGGTGGACGGTAGGGAGCCGGTCGACGGTGCTCCAGCGCCGGATGAGCCTGCCGTCGGGATGGGTCTGCTCGCAGACTCCGGCCACCACCACCTCCCGGGTCTCGGCCCGGGAGCTCCGCCCCATATAACGGCGCATCCAGAGCTGCCGGAAGGCCCGGCAGGTGAGCCTGGAGGCGGGCATCCGGATCACCGCTCCGTGGATCAGACCGGCGTGGTCGTCGAAGCAGTCGACATGTCCGGCCTCCGGTATGCAGCGGTTGCGCGGCGGGGACGCCGGACGGGAGGTGCGGTCTTCGCCCGCGAGGTCGTGGCCTGGCGAGACGAAGAGCCCGGCCACGGCGAGGACACAGGCCAGGTGGCGCGTGCGGAAAAGCATCAGGTTTCCTCCCAGGTCAGATCGTCGACGCGGAGCCGTTTGCGGATCTCCGTGAGCTTGTGGCGGCTGCGAAAGAAGCCCCGGTCCCGCTCTTCCCGGATCACCTGGAGGACGCGGATATGGGTCTTCTGGGCGCAGCGGTCGCCGTAGAGACGCCGTACGCGGCCGGCCTCGTCGATCAGGAAAAAGTCGTTGACGATCGCGGCCGGCACCCCTTCCCGCTGGAAGACCTCGATCCGGATGGCGGGGCGACCTGCCGTGGCCGGCGCAGCGGAAACTGCGGCCGGAAGGACCTCGCCGTCCGACACCTCGTAGTCGTCGCCCGTGGCGGCGACGTCCGGAAAGTGGATGACGGCGCCGAGCTCCGCGAAGGGCTGAGGATGGTCGACGGGGGCGAATTGGCGCAGCAAGGCGGCGACCTCGCCGTCCCCCGGCAGATCCGGCCACGGAGGGGCTGCCGTGATCTCGGCGTCCGACACCGGATCTCCCGCGGCATCGAAGTCCCGGACCTTGCTGGTCACGGCGAACAGCTTGCCGCGGAGCTCGGCGTAGCTCTTGCGGGCCTCGGTCTTGGCGAGGCGGACAAAGCCGGCGCCGTCGCTTTTCGACTCGAAGGTGTGCAGGCTCGTCACGCTCTCGACGTTCTTGTGGCCGGTGCGCGTCTCGAACTGCCGATAGCCGCCGCCGGGCAGGGGAATCAGCTGCGTGACCTTGGCGATCGGGCCGACGCTCTGGAGGATGAGCATCAGCCAGAAGTCCCAAGCGGCGTCCGAATCCGGGTTGAAGAGCTTCCAGCAGCGCAGCTCCCCGGCGGTCACCTTGGGGCAGGCGATGGTCCGGCGGCCGTCGGAGGAGGCTCGCACCGCAAGCGGGCGGGATTCCTCGGCGGTGGCTGTCATGGGCTCGGGCATGTCGGTGCTCCTCTCTGGAGGTATCGAGCCCGTTGCCGCGGCCCGGGCGGGCCGGCCGCGGCGACGGGCCGTGGTGGTCGTCAGGATCCGATCGGCGGAATCTGGGTGATGCTGGTCTTGAAGGCGCCGAGCTTGTCCTGGATCTTCAGCTCGGCCTCGATGCGCAGCCGGTTGTAGGTCTTGACGAACGAGACGTCGAAGCCGACGCTGGTCGCGCTGCCCCGGCTGTGAACCTTGTCACCGGGGCGGGGACCACTCGAGATCATCTGCGTCGGGGCGGTCAGCGCCAGGCTGAGGCCCGCCGCCAGGGAGGACGACTTCTGGGTCTCCTCGACAAGGATCTTGCGATAGTGGCTGCTCTCGAGGCTCTCCAGGGTGCGCGTGACGATGAGGACCGGCAGCTTGTTGGCGCCGTAGAAGACGTTGAAGAAGCTCAGCAGTATCGGCCGGCCGTCGGGGGTCACGAAATAGACCACCTCGCGCAAGGGCCGGCTCACGTCGTCCTCGAGGTAGGTGCCGTCGACCAGGGAGCCGGGCTTCAACTTCGGACCGTCGTCGCCGAAGATCTTCCCCAGGGTGGCCTTCACCAGCTCCTGGGATCTCAGACTGTTGAAGACCCCTGCCTCTGCCGGCGACTGGACGGCCTCCGGGTCTTTCTCCTCGGGCCGGGCCTCGGCCGGCGACTGCCTGGCGGCTTCCCGGACCTTCTTCAGGACCTCCTCCGGCTTCGCCGTCTCGCGGGTCGAGCGGGAGCTGACCGCGGCTCCGGGCTCCAGGTGGCTCAAAGGGAAGCCGTCCCGCGCCGCCTCCTGGATGTCCTCCGGCAGCAGTAGGAGCGAGTCGAAGGCGGGACCGTCGGGCTCGCGAAAGAAGGCGTGGGCGTACGAGTTGCCCGGACCGAACGGCAGGATCTCGACGACGTAGTCGCCGCTCCTGCCCGGCACGGAGTGGCGCCGCCCGGGCGCCAGGGTGGTGAAGACGGTAAAGACGGGGGATGAGGCTTGCGTATGGATGGCCATGGCGGTATCTCTCAGCGCCCGCCGTCGGAAACGCAGATCGTTCCCCGGGCTGTCGCATCGCCAGTGGCGTTTCCGAGCCGGCGGAGGACGATGCTCCGGGCCTGCTCGGCGTCGAGGTCGACGGCGCCCGCTTCGCCGCGCTTGACGCGGGCCTTGACGCCGCCGTCGGCGATGAGCTCGACGGTGAACCTCGACTTGGGATGGTTGACGAGCGCCAACGTCGTCGGGCCTGCGAAGGCCGTCTGGTGCTCGGGTTCGGCCGGCGTGATCTGCCAGTCGAACCGGGAGTCGTGGAGCACTAGAAAGCCCTCGGCCTCGCCGCCGGTCTTGGGTGTCAAGCTCACGACCTGTGGAACCGTGGGGTCGAGGGTAATGGTCATGAGATCGAGTCCGCCGAGATCTCCGATCGGTGTGTCGTCGCGGCGGATCTCGACCTTTACATCGGTCAGGTTCGTCAGGGTGAGCTTCGATCCGCCCAGGACTCTGAATTGGGTCGACCGGGGGCTCCAGACCTCGACTACCGACTGGCCCGAGGCCTCGAGGGTTTTGACCTGAGCTTCAAGGGTGGCGGCTTTCGCAGACATAGACATGTCCTCCTGTGTTTCGTGTCCGTTGATTGCGGGTAGTGCCGGCACGCTTGCCGGCGCCCTGGACACCTTGTGCCGCGGGAGGGCCGTCTATTTCATCAGGCTGTGGAGGATCGCGGGAAGATTCGAGAATCTCTTCTCTATTCTAGACGCGGAGGAGGAATGCCGTGGGTACCAGCATTTAAGAACGGCGGGGCGGAGAAGCTGGCTCGGCAGATGGCGGCCCAGACCGGGAAAAGCCTCGCCGACGCCATCATTCATTCCTTGAGACCGATGGCTATGCGTTTTTCCGCGTGATCAAAGCCTGCTGGGGAGGTTCCAGTAAAATACCCGTCACGACCGATTCTGAAGTTCGCTTCTCATCTCGTGAGGTGCCACAGGAAGGACCGTTATCAGTCCCGGCACCGGCCTCCCGCTCATGGCCGCATCTTACCGTTGCGAAGCAAATCAGTCCTCCACCGTGAACTCGTAGTAAAGATCTTCACGGACCGATTGATCGAGGAACTGCTGCCACTTCGCCCCGGAGAGCACCTGCGGGCCGGGCGGCTGCAGGTCGCGGTCCATGACGAACACCCGGCCCTTGGCCTTTTCGAGGAGCGCCTTGTAGATCGCCGGCAGCGGATGCACCCAAGGCTTAGGTTTCACAGCGAGAGCCCACTTTTCGTTGGCCGGGATCATGGCCACAAACTGGTCCGCGAACTCCCCCTGCGCCATCTCCCGCAGCCCGCCCTTGTTCATCGTCGCGTTATGGCTGCCGTGGTGGCCGACCTTGTAGAACACGGTGCGTCGCAACAGATCGGCAACGGTGACTTCCTCGTTTCCAGTAAGCCCATTGGCAGAGGTCCAACCCTTTTCGGCCCAGGACATCCAGTTTCCCCGTTGGGCATCGCCGACGAAAAGCAGCACCTTCTTCGTCCGGGGCAGTTCGATTGCGAGCACCAGGGACGTGTTATTGATGAAGTTGTTCATGCGCAGGGCGAAGCTCTCGGAGCTGCGCAGCCAATCGGCGTCGATTCGTCTCCAAGGCCGGTCGTCGTCCGCCGGATAGTTCTTCTCGAGGCCATAGTAGGTCTCGAAGAAGGGGGCATGCTCGCTGGCGCGTGCGGCGCTCGCCGGGATGCGGTGCCGGGGCTCGAACGGCTGGTAGGCCTCGTGCTCGTCGTCGGCGCCGGCCGCCGCCGCGACGGCGGCGAGGAAGGATCGCTCCTCGGCCGCCGCGAAATGGAACTCCTCTTCGCCTTTAGGGTCCATGTCCCGCAGCTTGGCCTCGTGCTCCGGCGGACCGCAGACGAAGAAGCGGATTCCAGGGACGTTGGGCAACGTCCTCGGCTCGCTGTGCGGAAGGAGGTATTCCGTGCCTTCCCGCGCGTCCGCCCGGTCCTTGACGACGAGGATCCCCTCTTTGTTGGTGCGCCCCGCGATCTTCTCCTTGAGCTGATCCGGATCCCGGGCTGCAAGCCCCCGTTCTTCCTCCGACAGCTCGAACTCGAGCAGGGAATCGACGACGTCCCGCACGCTCGTGTCGGCCGAATCCCGAGCCCCCTGCAGCCGCTCGCTAGCCATCACCAGGCCGAGCAGCGTGTCCTTGTACTTATTGCGTAATTGATTGGCTAAATCGTGATCCGGATCCTCGGTCCAGGCGAGCCAGAGCTTATCGATCGTCAGTGCGTCGAAGATGGCCCTCTCCGAGCGGAACCCCGAGACGTGGTCCTCATGCTCGTGGGTGATCGCCACCAGGTTGAGATGGCCGCCGGTGGCGTCGTGGATGTTCTGCGCCACCTCCGTGATCGAACGCACCAGCGTTGATCCCTTCTTCATGCCGCAATCGATCAGCATGTAGAACGGCTCATCATTGTCCTGCCGGAAGGCCAGCAGGAAGCAGTCGCCGTGACCCTGGCGGTACATGCGGATCTTGACCCCCGAGGCGGGCGGCTTCATGACTAGCGAAGCGGGTTCGCTGCCGGTCGCCGTCTTGCGGGGGCCTCGTCCGCTCGGACGCTTCGCGGCGGCTTTTTTCGCTGGCACGGCCTTGCGCTTCGCCGCCATCTTCTTCGGCGCCTGTTTCGCTTTGGATTTTGCCGGCGTTGTCTTGCGTTTCGCGGCTGCTTTCTTCATCGCCATGACGGTCCTCGCAATCAGTCAAGGCCGGTCAAAAGTCGGGAGCGGCTGCGGTGCGGCGGTGCACAGCCGCGAAATGCTCGCCGTCAAGGTCCAGGGAGGGCACCGTACCGTAGAACGGGTTTTCTACGTCTCCCTCCTCGCCCTTGAGGAACCTTCGCACCCGGTCGAGTTCCTCGTTGTCGGCCACGTCGCCGCGGGTCGAGATGGCGTAGCGGACCTGCTGGCTGACCGGATCGATGATCAGGGTGCAGCCGCGCCGGAAGCGGAAGTCCGCAGGCTGCAGCGGCTTTTTGCCCTCGTCGACAGCCTTCTGGAGATCGGGATCGAAATACCCCCGCCGCCGCTGGCGGACCTCGACGACCAGGTCGGTAATCAGGGTGCCGCGGAAGACGCGACGGCGAGCCGCCCGCACCGAGTGCACCTCCAGCGTGGGCGTGCGGCCGTCCCGGCCCCGGTACACCGAGAGCGGCACGTTGGGGTCCAGGGTCAGCCCGAAAGCTGCCAGTTGGCCCCGCATCGAATCCTGAGTCAGCCAGCCATGGAGGATCGTGGCGTTGTACGCCATCATCTTCCAGACTTCTTCACGGTTTGACTTCATATCCCAGTCCAGCCTCAGCGCCTGCAGGGCTTCTTGGGAGCCGCGCCGGGTGCCGGGCAGCCGGATGCCGTTGAAGATGTCCTTGGTGGCGTTCTGATCGTATTTCCGCTCTGGCTCCGCCCTGCCGACAGCCGCACCCTGCTCGGGCTCGTCGCCCAGTTGCGGGTACCGGAGGTCGCTCTCCGCCATGCTACGCACCCCTTCGGGATAGATCCCCCACTGCCGGAACGCCTCGATGAACGCCACCCGATAGTTGTATTTGTCCTGCGGGGAGACCTCCATGTCGCCGGTGACGACGGCCCGCAGGTAGGTGCCGAAATCGACGTCCACCGGCGGGCAGTAATCGAGGCCGCGGATGCACATCGTCAGCACTGCGTCGGAGGCTACGGCCGCCTCGCGGGCCAGCCGGCGGGCGAGGTCGGGGTGGATCTCTCCCGCGCTCAGAACGCCCGTGCCGTTGCTGGCGATGCGGAACAGGTCGGCGCTGCGGGACTTATAGATGGCGAGGAAGGCCGAGAACACCGCGGCCAGCAGGATGCCGCCACGGTCGTGGGGCAGGCGCGCCTGCCGCAATTTCGTGGGGTCGGGCTTCTGTAGCTCCCATTCGCCGTTCTCCTCGTTGATCCCTCCCAGCGCCGAGCGCAGGGCGCCGCGCATCCCGAGAGCCAGTCCGAACTGCTGCGCCAACTCGCCGAGCATGCTCTGCCGCTCCAGGTTGCCGCGCGTCCTGGCGATCTGGTGCTCGAGGATCTCCGGCTGCGCGAAGCGCTGGAACAGCGCCACGATGTCGGCGAATCCTTCGTGCAGGGCGTGCACGTCGGGATTGCTGGGCTCATTGAAGGACGGGTGCAGCCCGTCGAGCAGGGCGTGCGTGGTCTCGTGGGCCACCACGTCGTAAGAGAGGCTGGTGAACACCATCCCTCCCGGCACCTGCCCCGGTCCCCGGCCTCGGGTGGGGAAGTAACCGAACAGGAGCGCCTTCTTCCGCGGGCTGTAATAGGCATTGGCCTCCCGCAGGGCGTGGGGATAGATCCGCAGCCGTGGGACGTATTTCTCGCCGATGACGTGGCCGTCGGCGTCGCGGATCACCCGATGGGCCCATAGCGCCACCCGGCCAAGGGCACGCTCGAAGTGGTCGATGGTGTTCATCGCCACCGCGTACACCATCTGCTGGTGGAATTGCGGCCCTCCTTCAGCCGGAGAGAGGCCGTTCTGGGCCAGCAGATACGGGTGGTTCAAGTCCACCGGCGCGTAGAAGGCGTCGCTGGCGGGATCATAGTCCACCACCTCGAGATAGTCGCCGACGGGACCGGGCTGGAGATCCTCCCAGGCCAGATTCAGCGTCAACTCGCCGATCGACAGGGTTTCCAACTGCGCCCGCACTCCCGGATCGAAGGCGAACACCCGCAGCCTGCGTTGGGAGGGCTTTCGGCCGCCCGAGTAACGAGGAGAGGCCGGTCGGACCATCATCCACCTCCAGCAGAGAATTCAGGCGTGAACTTCATATTAGACAAACCTATTGCTCGTCGCGTCAAGGCTATAGAGAGTGGGGCATGAGCGACTCTCTCGCCTGAGAATTGGACGGACGCCAGCTCGGATTTCCTGCGCTTCGCATCTCACCTCGACGGGATTCTTGCTTGGACCCGACTGCGCACCAACATCGTCAGGCCTGCGAAGGCCGTCTGGTGCTCGGGGTCGGCCGATCCGCCCTGGACTCTGAATTGGGTCGACCGGGGGCTCCAGACGTCGACCACCGGCTGGCCCGAGGCCTCGAGGGTTTTGACCTGAGCTTCAAGGGTGGCGGCTTTCGCAGACATAGACATGTCCTCCTGTGTTTTGTTTCCGTTGATTGCGGGTAGTGCCGGCACGCTTGCCGGCGCCCTGGACACCTTGTGCCGCGGGAGGGCCGTCTATTTCATCAGGCCGAGCAGGATCTTCCGGAGCGCCGTCACGGCACCCCTTCATGGATCTGCTCCAGAAAGGGTTTACTATGGATATATGCAACTGGCGATATTAATTTTGACAGCCTCTGAAAACGATGTATTCTTGAGTGTCGAGGAGACTCTATGCCTGTCTCATGTGGATGGAGCATCCGGATCACTGATCTCGGAACCGGAGGTGCTGTGCCATGGCTTTTCTCGACCAGTATGACGCCGCTGCTGAAAATGAACGATGGCTGTTGACACGCCGATGGCTCGACGAGTCGCCACTGGCACTCTTTGCGGAGCTGCGCGAGAGGCGGCCCGTTCTCGAAACACCCGAGTGCATACTGTTCGCGCGCTATCGCGATGTGATCGAGATCCTGCACCAGCCTAAGACGTTCACCGTCGAGCTGTACGTGCCAGCCGTGGGTGAATACATGCTGGCGCAGGACGACACCCCGCTCCACACCCGCGAGAAAGGGGTGATGCACTCGCTGCTCAACAGGGACGACATTCCGCGCGTCCGCGAGCTGGTCGCGGCCCGTGCCAGGCAATTGCTCGACGACGGCGGGGGGCATCTCGATCTCGGGCAGAATTACAGCCGCCTCGTCCCTATCGCAATTATTCAGGAGTACTTCGGCCTCGACGGCGGAGACCCGCGGACCATGATCGGGTGGTCCTACAGCAAGCAGTTGGACACGTTCAGGAACCAGTCGTTCCTGGAGCTGCCCGACAGAGAGGCAGTGCGGCAACAGTCGCTCGCGGCCGGGCAGGCGATCGCCGGCTACCTCGGCGAGCTCCTGACCCGCCGAGGAGGAGAGATCAAGGCCGGCACGGCCAAGGACGACATCGTGACGCGTCTGCTGATGACGCAATTCCCGCCCAGCGTCGAGTTCCCTCTGCCGCGCGCCGCACGCAACGCGGGCGGTCTTCTCGTCGGAACCATCGAGACCACCTCTCAGGCGGTCCTGCAATGCCTGCGGCAACTCTTCAAGCGGCCGCACGTGCTCGCTCAGGCAATCGCGTACGCGCAGGCAGACGCGATCGATGAATTCGACGGGGTGGTGTGGGAGGCCTTGCGATTCGATCCGGTGGCGCCCTTCGTCTTCCGGCTTGCCTCGCGCGATCAGGCCGTCGCGATCGGCTCCGAGCGAGAGACCCTCGTCCGCAAGGGAACGACGGTCCTGGCGCTGCTCCTCTCCGCGATGTTCGACCCGGAGCTCTTTCCGCATCCGGAGGAGTTCGACTCCACCAGACCGTTCGAGAGCTACATGCACTTCGGATATGGCAGCCACGAATGTCTCGGTAAGTACGTCGGTAGGGTCATGATCCCCGAAATGGTGCGCCAGATCCTGTTGCGGCCGGGGCTGAAACCCGACGCCGATCTCGATTTCGCTGGAACGCCGTATCCACAACACTACATGGTGTCCTGGGGCGATACAGGGAGGTCCTATGCATAATCGTACACGGTGGAAGATCTATGTCGCGGCGTGTCTTGTCGGACTTGCGGCAGCCGCCGGATGTGACCGCGATGAACCAGCGCCGCCTGATACCGCCGGCACTCCAACTCCAGTACCAGACGCCGGCGCTGCCTCGGCAGTCCGCCTCGACCAGGGATGGACCGCACAGGAAGCGGAGGAGTTCTATTACACGCCGCAAGGCTCACAACTGATCCCCTACGCCTGGTTTCTGGCGCTGGAGGTCAAAGACAGCGAGACCTTGTTTCGAGACAACGGTCACATGGCGCAGCTCGGGTACATCACGGCGTCCCCCGACTCAGCCCGGAATCCCGACGGCCTTCCGGTCGGGTTCGTCCAGGATTCCGGTACCGAGCCGCTGCTGACCTCCGCTGACGACATCGGATCGCCCTCCCCGCCGCCGTCGACCGGCCCGGCCGGGAGCACCGGCGGTGCGACGAAATGGCTGGGGATCACTTGCGCGGCATGTCATACCGGCGAGCTGCGTCAAGGCGCCCAGACGTTTCGGATCGACGGCGGACCGGCCATGGCCGATCACGAGACCTTTGCCAGCGAGCTGGCGCTCTCTCTGGAAGCGACGCACCGCGACGACGCGAAATTCACCCGCTTCGCACAGCGCGTGCTCGGCGCGTCGTACAACGACGAAGCTGCGGGCAAGCTCAGAGCGGACCTCGTGGCCTACACGGACTCGTTCAAGCAGGCCGTGGCGCGCAATGCCGCGCCGCACCCCTACGGATTCGCACGACTGGATGCATTCGGCGCGATTCTCAATCAGGTCACGGATGTAGCTCTCGGAATACCCGGCAACCATGGTGTCTCGGACGCTCCGGTCAGCTTTCCCTTCCTCTGGGGAGCGCCGGCGCTCGACTGGGTGCAATGGAACGGATCCGTCGACAATCCGCTCGCCCGGAACGTCGGCGAGGTCATGGGCGTCTACGGAAACTTCACGCTCGACCCTGAGCCAAAGGATAAACAATTCACCTCGAGCGTGAACCTGCGCAATCTCCACCGCATGGAAGAGCAGCTGTCACAGCTCTCGGCGCCACAGTGGCCGGAACAGCACTTCGGCGCCATCGACAAGGCGAAAGCGGAAGCCGGGGGACAGCTGTACGCGCGGACCTGCGCGAAATGCCATTTCGTTCGCGACAGCAGCGGCTCGTTCCCGATGAC
>Ga0307468_100000434_pt1 | contig 10301 bp, 9 predicted proteins | sample atmdna_FD_203085 | JGI IMG/M metagenome (GOLD analysis project Ga0307468, IMG submission 203085) | Hardwood forest soil microbial communities from Morgan-Monroe State Forest, Indiana, United States - atmos_gases AM2C_05 | ecosystem: Environmental > Terrestrial > Soil > Temperate forest > Bulk...
CGCGGCGAGCAGCAGCGTGACCTTCGCGACGTCGGCGTCATCGACCGCAAGATGCAGCGCAGTCTTCTTGTAACTGCAGACCGCGTTCACGTCTGCGCCGGCTTTGATCAGGAGATCGACGCTCTTCGTCGCGCCGTCGTCCGCCGCTTCGCAAAGCGGCGTCTCTCCGTTTTCGGCCTTCGCATTCGGATCGCCGCCGGCTTTCAGCAGCATCTCGAGGATCTTCGGATCGTCTTCGCGGGCGGCGACGTGTAGCGCGCTGATCCCTTTCTCGTTCGCCGCATCGGCGGGCATGCCGGCTTCGAGAAACAGCGCGACGATCTTCGATTCGTCGAGAAAGATGCTCTTGTGAAACTCCTCGATCGTGAGCTCTTTGCCTTCGCGCTCGAGTTTCTTCTTTGCCTTTGCGGCATCAGCGAGGAGTGTGGTTGCGACGAGCAGCGACACGAGCAGCGTGAGAACACGTTTCAAACATCACCTCCGAGTTACTTCGCGCGTAACGCAGCTTCGACGCGGATCTTGTCGAAGTTCGCGCGCGTGCGGAACGGGCCGAGACGACGATCGGTGCCGAGGCGTTTGATCTCGCGATTGGCGCCTGTGTAGTCGCCGCAGCGATAAAGCAAAAACGCGTAGCCGCTCCGCTCGTACTGCGCCTCGGGATAGAGCTTCAGGTAAGGATCGTACACGGCGTGCACGTCGCGGCAGACGCTCGGGTCGAAGTAGTTCTCTTCCTCTTCCGCAAGCTGGTGATGCGCGAAGATCAAAAGGAACGGCACGCGCAGCGACCACTGCTTCGTCGCGAGCGCTTCTTGCCCGACTTCGAGCATTCCTTCCTTGCTGCCGTGCCATCGCGGCTCGAGATGATGAAGGCGCGCGAACCAGAGCGAGAGACTTCCCGGATCGACGGTGAGTCCGTAGCGGAACCACGATTCCATCTCTTCGCGCTCGCATGCGGTTCCGAGCTCGACGGCGATCATGAGCGGTGCGAGTGACGGCGACGCCGGATCAATCGCGAGCGCTTTCATCACTTCGCGCGCCGCTTCGTCGAGTCGCGATCCGAAAACTTTCTGCGCAGTCTCCGTCGTGCGATCGATTCGCGCGGTGCCGCGCGCGTCCCACGCTGTGTCGACGAGGAGGCGCGCGCGAAGGAGTGGCAGGATCACGTCCTTCTTCGCGTGAGTCTCGTAGGCGGCGACGATCGCGGAGGCGTCCACTTTGCGGTCGCCGAGGAAATCGCGGCGCGCGTCGAGATACGACTTGAACATGTCGAGCACGAGCTCGTGCGGCGTGTCGAGCGATTCCGTGACTTTCGGCCAGAGCGCCTTCGCCGCGTCGAGCTCGATCAACGCGTCGGGCGCGTTTGATGTCTGACGCTCGCGAGCTTCGTCGATGATCGCGCGCGCCGCGTGGATGTGGCCGAGGAGCTTGAAGATCGTCGAGTAGCTCGAGCGATCGAGTGCCGACGCCGCACTTCGTGCGAGCTGCACCGATTCCTCGCTGCTCTCGAACGCCGCCTGCGTGTACATCCGCGCGTGCACGTATTGCACGAGCGCGTCGTCGCATCCGGCTTTGATCGCGCGATGCGATGTCTGCCACGCGCGTTCCTGTTCATTGCCGGGCCGGTTCGGATCGTTGCTCCACACCAGCGCCGCCGCGGTCAGCGCTTCGGTCGCTGCCGCATCCCACTTCGCGTTCTTCACGCCGGCGCGCTCGTACGCGAGCGGAAGCGCGGCGCGATACCACGCGACGTCGCGCGCGATGCGTTGCTCGATTTTCGCGGAAGTGGGTGGTGCGGGAGCCGAAGCAGCGAAGAGAGAGATGGGAATCAGCGCAAAGATCGACAACCACACGTTCCGCATGCGGGAGATTTGCGTCGCGCCGCCGAACGCGGCAGTGATGCCGGTCTCATTCGGGGTGCTTCTGGTATAAAGCCGCGCGATGGCGACCCGCTCGCGGCCCAACGAATTCGAGAAAGCGTTCCAGCAGCTCGAGACGATCGTGAAGCGTCTCGAAGGTGAGGAGCTTCCGCTCGACGAGTCGCTCCAATTGTTCGAGGAAGGCATCCGCCTCTCGCGCTTCTGTCATCAGCGGCTCGAGGAAGTGGAGAAGAAGATCGAGTTGATCCTCGCCGATGCGAAGGGGCAGCCGGTGACGGAGCCGTTCGAGGAGGCCGTCGATGACGACGCGGCCTCTGAATGAATATCTCGCCGAGCGCCGCGCGCTGATCGATCAGGCACTCGAACAGTTCCTCCCACCCGCCGGCACGCGCCCCTCCATCATCCACGAAGCGATGCGCTACGCCGTTCTCGGCGGCGGCAAACGCATTCGTCCGATCGTCGCGCTCGCCGCGGCGGAAGCGTGCGGCGCGGATCTCGAACCGTTGCTGCGTCCGATCTGCGCGCTCGAGCTGATCCACACCTACTCGCTCGTACACGACGACCTTCCCGCGCTCGACAACGATGATCTGCGCCGCGGCCGCAAGACGACGCACGTTGTTTATGGCGAAGCGATGGGTATTCTCACCGGCGATGCGCTGCTCACCGAAGCGTTCGCGTGGCTTTCGATTCCCATCGATCGACTCGACGGCGCGCATCAGTTGCGCGCGATTCGCGAAGTCGCAACCGCGGTCGATTCGACGGGAATGATCGGCGGGCAGGTCGCGGACATCGTCGCGGAACGCTCGCAGGAGCGCGCGCATGTGCATGCCGACCTGCTCGAGGAGCTGCGATTCATTCATCGCAACAAGACCGGGAAGCTCTTCACCGCATCCGTGGTTCTTGGCGGACTGCTCGCTGCAGCGCCGGAGAACCGGATCGATGCGCTGCGGCGCTACGGTGATCGCCTCGGACTCGCGTTTCAGATCGTCGACGACTTGCTCGACATCGAAGAGTCCTCGGCGACGCTCGGCAAGACGGCTGGGAAAGATATTGCACAAGGGAAGCTGACGTTCCCCGCGCTGCTCGGCGTCGACGCCGCGCGCGCAGAGGTGGCGTCGCTGCTCGATCAGGCGCTGATGGACGCTGATATGCTTCGCGGTCCGGTGAACTATCTTTCTTCCATCGCGCGTTACATTTGCGAGCGCCGCTCCTAGGCGCGAACGGACGAAAACACATGGCTCGACTTCTCGACTCGATCGGCACGCCGAAGAATCTGCGCAAGCTCGATCGCAAACAGCTTCCTCAGGTGGCGCAGGAAATCCGCGACACGATCATCGACGTGGTCTCGCGCGTCGGCGGCCATTTCGGCGGAAACCTCGGCATCGTCGAGCTCACGCTCGCACTGCACTACGTCTTCGACACGCCGCGCGATCAGATCGTCTTCGACACCGGCCACCAGAGCTATCCGCACAAGCTCATCACCGGACGCCTCGAAACGTTTCCGACCATCCGCCAGCACAACGGCATCTCCGGATTCTGCAAGCGCGAAGAGTCGGAGTACGACGTGTTCAATGCGGGACACGCATCGACGTCGATCTCCGCGGCGGTCGGCATCGCCGTCGCGCGCGATGCGCTGAAAGAAAACTATCGCGTCGTTGCCGTCATCGGTGACGGTGCGCTTTCCGGCGGACTCGCATTCGAAGGCCTCAACCAGGCCGGACACCTCAAGCGCAAATTGATGATCGTCCTGAACGACAACGATATGTCGATCTCGACGAACGTCGGCGCGATCTCCGGCTATCTCAACCAGATCATCAAAGGGCAGCGCTACAACGCATACAAAGATCTCGCGAAGCGTGTGATGGACAACATCCCGCTCGTCGGCGGCAAGCTGCATCACCTCGCCAGCGACATGGAGCAGATCTTCAAGCACATGGTCGTGCCCGGCACGCTGTTCGAGGAGCTCGGCTTCAAGTACCTCGGGCCGTACGACGGCCACGATCTCCCGACGCTGATCGATCTGTTCGAAGAGAACAAGGACTACAACGGCCCGCTCCTGATTCACGTCATCACGAAGAAGGGCAAAGGCTACGCGCCCGCGGAGAACAAGCCGATCTGGTCGCACGGCGTGACCGCGTTCGACATCGTCTCCGGCGAAGCGAAGAAGTCGGATAAGCCGGCGCCGCCGTCGTACACGGCCGTGTTCGCGGATGCGCTCATCGAGCTCGCGAAGACAGATCCGAAGATCATCGCGGTGACCGGCGCGATGCCCGAAGGAACGGGACTCGACAAATTCGCGAAGGCATTTCCCGATCGCATGTTCGACGTCGGCATCGCCGAGGAGCATGCGGTGACGTTCTGCGGCGGCATGGCCACGCAGGGGATGAAGCCGGTCGCGGCGATCTACTCGACGTTTCTGCAGCGCGCGTTCGATCAGGTGTTCCACGACGTGGCGATCATGGATCTGCCGGTCGTGTTCGCGCTCGATCGCGGCGGCATCGCCGGCGCCGACGGCCCGACGCACCACGGCATCTACGACATGGCGTATCTGCGGATCTTCCCGAACATGATCTGCATGGCGCCGAAGGACGAGAACGAGCTGCGGCACATGGTCAAGACTGCATTCGAGACCGGCCATCCGACGTCGCTGCGCTACCCGCGCGGCAACGGCGTCGGCGTGGCGATGGACGCGGAGCTGAAGTCGCTGCCGGTCGGCAAAGGCGAAGTAATGCGCGAAGGCGACGGCGCGACGATCTTCGCAATCGGCAACGAAGTGTGGCCCGCGATGCAGGCTGCGGAGCAACTCGCGAAAGACGGAATGAACGTCGCAGTTATCAATGGTCGTTTCATTAAGCCTTTGGACGACGAATTGATCGCGAAATATTGTCAGCCGAATTCGTACGTGATTACCGTTGAAGAAGGCTCGCTCGCCGGCGGCTTCGGTTCCGCGATCATGGAGCGCTGCCAGCAGCTCGGCATCGACAACGTCCGCTTCCACTGCATCGGCATCCCCGACGAATACGTCCACCACGGAACGCAGGACGTTCTTCGCGCGCAGTACGACCTGCACGCGGAAGGGATCGCGAAGCGAGTGCGGGCGTTCGTGAGCGTGCCGCGGTTCAAGACGCTTGGTGAGCTCTCGGATCGGATCATCGAGCTCGGGAATCAAATCCCGGACGAGGACCTGCGCCGGATGCACGAAGAAGGCGTGGACTCCGACCACATCGATGAAGTGGTTTATGGTCTGCCGCGAAGAGTGACGGCGAAATAAATGCCGCCGGAGTACTTCGCGGACACTTGGTACCTTGTCGCGCTCCACGATCGCTTCGACAACCACCACCTTCCGGCACGCCGTCTTCGAGCACGCTATGGAGGAGGACGCCTCATTACGCATGAGATGGTGCTCACGGAAGTGCTGGCGCTCTTTTCTCGTCGCGGCGCGGCAGCGCGTGCCGTGGCTGTTACGGTCGTTCGAGAATTGATGCGCGAAGGAGAGGTCGTTACTCCGGACCGGCGGCTGTTCCTCCGCGCGGTTGATTTGTACGCCTCACGTCCCGACAAGGAGTACTCCCTCGTCGACTGCATGTCGATGGTCCTCATGCGCGAGCGCGGCATCGACCACGTCCTCACCAACGACCACCACTTCCGCCAGGAAGGCTTCACTGTCCTCTCCGACGCGCCATGAAGAAACAGCGGCTCGACGTGGCCCTCGTCGAGCGCGGGCTCGTCGAGACGCGCTCGAAGGCGCAGTCGCTGATCATGGCGCGGCGCGTTCTCGTGAACGGGCAATTTGTCGACAAGGCCGGCGCGAGCGTGGCTGCGGACGATGACGTCGCGATCGCGGAGCTCGAGCATCCATGGGTTGGGCGCGGCGGGATGAAGCTCGCGCATGCGCTGCAGACGTGGAACATCGACGTGACCGGCAAGACGTGCGCGGACATCGGTGCGTCGACCGGCGGGTTCACGGATGTTCTGCTCAAGAGCGGCGCGCAGCGCGTGTACGCGATCGACGTCGGCTACGGCCAACTCGACGCGTCGCTGCGCAACGATGCGCGCGTCGTGAATCGCGAGAAGGTCAACGCACGATTTCTCGACGCGAGCAGTTTCGACGAGCCGATCGACGTCGTGTCGATCGATGTGTCATTCATCTCGCTGAAACTGATTCTTCCCGCGGTCGCGACGTTTCTTCGTGGCGAGCTGATCGCGCTGATCAAGCCTCAGTTCGAAGTCGGGAAGGCCGACGTCGGCAAGGGCGGCATCGTGCGCGATGAAGTGAAGCGCCGCGAATCTGTCGATTCCGTCGTCGCGTTCGCGCGCGAGATCGGATTCGACGTGAAGGAAGTGATCGAGAGTCCGGTGCGTGGTGCGGAAGGAAACGTCGAGTTCCTCATGCACGCAGTGCGAGATATTCGCGCAGACCATCCCGCCACGACTCCGGACGCGCTCGCGTGACGCGCTCATAGCGCTCCGTCGAAAGCACCGAATACGCGGGCCGCTTCGCCGGCCGCACGAGCTCTTCGCTGGACATCGTCTTGACCTCAACATCAGCGCCGATTCCTTCGACGATCGCGCATGCGAAGTCGTACCACGTGCACGCTACTTCATCGGCGTAGTGATAGATCCCGCGAGCACCCTCCGAGTCGAACGCGTGCCGCGCGATGCGAAGGATGGCCGACGCGAGATGCGGCGTGTACGTTGGACGCCCGCTCTGATCGTTCACGACCGTCAGTGGATTCTTTCCGCTTCGTACTTGTTTGCGAATCGCCTCGACGAAATTGTTTCCGTGCACGCCGAAGAGCCATCCGGTGCGCACGATCGCGTGTTTGCGTGCATGCCGCGCCGCGACTTCGCCGAGCACTTTCGAGCGGCCGTACGCGGAGACCGGTGCGGTCGCGTCGGTGACGTCGTACGGAGTGCGCTTCGTGCCGTCGAACACGAAATCGGTCGAGATCTGCACGAGCAATGCGTCGACCGAATTCGCCGCGGCGGTAATCAGCTCGACCGCCGAACCGTTGATCGCGTTCGCGAGACTCTCCTCGGATTCTGCTTGATCGACCTTCGTGTGCGCGGCGCAGTTGATGACGATCGACGGATGCTCGTCCGCGATCCGCGCGTTCACGATACGGGAGTCGGTGATGTCGAAATCGGACCGCGTCAGCGCGACGACGTCTTCGCCGCGCGAAACGAGCTCATCGCGGAGATCCGTGCCGAGCATGCCGCCGGCACCGGTGATGAGCCATCTCATTCGTGATCAGTAACTCGTGATCGGTGATCGTTGTGCATTCCGGTCATCGGAGACCTCTTCGATCACCGATCACCAGTCACCGATCCCTATTTCTCGTCGTTCTTCGGGAGCGACTTGTCGTCTTTGCCTTTGAGGCCGTCGCGGAAATTCGAGATGCCCTCGCCGAGGCCGCGGCCGAGCTGCGGCAGCTTGCTCGCGCCGAAGATGACGACGACGATGAGGAGAATGACCATCAGTTCCGGAAATCCGAGTCCAAGCATGAAGCCTCCAGGGCGAAACGCCGTCAGTGTAGTACGAACGCCTGACCCGCTGGCATAACAACGTCACAACGGCATGCGTTCCCCATCACCACGAGTTTGCAGTTCGCCATAGGCAGTTGGCAGAAGAAGTCGGGAACGAATAGTGTTCCTCTGCCCACTGCTGACTGCCCACTGCCAACCGAAATGATGGATCTCACCGGACTCAACCCTCAACAGCGCGATGCCGTCACGCACGGCGACGGCCCGCTTCTCGTTCTCGCGGGCGCCGGCTCGGGAAAAACGCGCGTCATCACGCATCGCATCGCCTGGCTCATCGCCGAAGCAGGCGTGCATCCCGCGAGCATTCTCGCGGTCACGTTCACGAACAAGGCTGCAAACGAGATGCTGTCGCGCGTCGAGCGGCTCATTCCGGCCTCCAATTCGCGGCCGTGGATCGGAACGTTTCACTCGACGTCGCTCCGCATCCTTCGCCGCTACGCCGATCGCCTCGGATACACGAAGTCGTTCGTGGTCTACGACACGTCCGATCAGTTGACGCTCATCCGCCGCTGCATGCGCGAGTTGAACATCAACGACGAAGCGTTCCCGCCGCGGTCGATCCTCCATCGCATTTCGTCGGCGAAGAACGAGCTGATGAATCCCGTCGAGTACGAGAAAACGAATCTCGATTTCTTCGGAGCGAAGGTTTCCGAGGTCTACCGCATGTATCAAAAGCGTCTGAAGGAATTCGACGCGATGGACTTCGATGACCTCATCGGCAACTACGTTCTCCTGCTCCGGGAGCACGACGACGTGCGCGAAGAGCTCCATCGCAGATTCAAACACTTGCTCATCGACGAGTACCAGGACACGAACCACGCGCAGTACGCGCTGGTGAAGCAGCTCGCCGGCGCGAACGGCAACGTCGTCGCGGTCGGAGACGAGGATCAGAGTATTTATCGTTTCCGCGGCGCAGACATTAATAACATCCTCAATTTTGAACGTGATTTTCCGGGAGCCAAAATCGTCAAGCTCGAGCAGAACTACCGCTCGACCGGAAACATCCTCGACGCCGCAACCGGCGTCGTCTCGAACAACGAAGCGCGCAAAGGGAAAACGCTCTTCACGACCGGCGGCGCCGGCGATCCGGTGCGCGTCGTTACGTGCGGCAACGAGCGCGAGGAAGCGCAGTTCGTGATCGAGAAGATCACGTCGCTGCGCCCGAAATACGCGCTCGCCGATTTCGCGGTGCTGTTCCGCACGAACGCGCAGTCGCGGCCGTTTGAAGAAGAGCTGCTCCGCTCGAACGTGCCGTACTCCGTCGTCGGCGGGGTGAAGTTCTACGAGCGTGCCGAGATCAAGGACGTGCTTTCGTACGTGCGCCTTTCCGTGCGCCCGCACGACACGCCGTCGATCGAGCGCGTGATCAACGTGCCGTCGCGCGGCATCGGCGACACTACGCTGAACACGCTCACCGAACGCGCGAACAACGACAACGTCTCGCTCTGGACCATCATCGAAGGCGACCTCGGATTTCTCCCGCCGCGCGCAACGAAAGCCGTTCGCGAGTTCCGCGAGATCGTGCACGACCTGAATCGCGCGGCGAGCAACCCGCTGCCGGAGTTCTTCGACTACCTCCTGCTACGCACCGGCTACCGGCGCATGCTGCAGGAATCGCGCGACGTGCAGGACGAGTCGCGCCTCGAGAACATCGACGAGTTGATGAGCTCCGCGCGCGAATATTGGGAGCAGAACCACGGCGGCTCGATCAGCGACTATCTCGACTCCATCACGTTGATCTCGGATCTCGACAAGTACGTCGCGGAGAAGGGCATCACGCTGATGACGCTGCACGCGGCGAAGGGACTCGAGTTCAAGATCGTGTTTCTCGCGGGGATGGAAGAGGGTGTGCTGCCGCATTCGAACTCGCGCGACGAACAGGACGATCTCGAGGAAGAGCGGCGCCTCTGCTACGTCGGGATGACGCGCGCGCGCGAGCAGTTGTATTGCCTGCACGCGCTCGAGCGCCGTCTGCACGGAAAGTTTCGCGAGCAGAGTCCGTCGCAGTTTCTCGACGAGATTCCATACGAGGTCAAAGAAGCGACGCGGCTGCGGAGCGTGCGCTACACACCGGAGACGCCATCGTGGCGCGAACGTCCGATTCCGCAGCGCGACCGCTGGATGCCGTCGTCCACTCCGTCTCCGCGACCGGCCGCTCCCGCTCCGCCGAAACGCGTAGCGGAGTCGGCGCAGAACATGATGTCGTTCTTCGACAACGCGCCGGTGCAGTTCGATCCGAGCGCGCTGCGATCGGCCAAACCCGCTGCGGGACCGCAAGCGGACTTGAAGCGAGGCGCGCGCGTGTGTCACGAACAATTCGGCGTCGGCACGATCCTGACGATGGAAGGAAACGGTCCCGAAGCGAAGCTGACCGTCTACTTCGACGGCGTCGGCTCGAAGAAATTCATCGCGAAATTCGCGAAGCTCACGCGCGCATAGCGTTCAGTGCTCCGCCGCGCGCGATCGTGCGTTGATCACGATGTTTCGTGCGAAGGCGCGGCGCACGTAGTGACTGGCGGGATCGATGCGGTTGTACAGGATCGCGGCGCCGTGCGGCGTGGTCAGGGCGAGCGCCTCCGTCTGATCCGTCGCCGGCGTAATCACCATCGCAGGCCCGGCCGGGTTGATGTTGCTGTCGAGCGGCACTGCCACGAGCTCGAGCGTGACTGGCGTGTAGTACACGACCCACCACTGCTTCCCGTCCCAAACCGCGCGTGGCTCATTCATCGTGCTGAACTGCGTCGTGAAGCACGCGACCTGCTTTTCCGGCGAGAAGGCGGGTAGTCCCTGCAGATTCGTTCGCGTGGCGTAGATGCACGTTGCATTGTTACTCGCGCCGAGGCGTTTCCACGTTGTCAGCGCTTCCGTTCCGTTCGAGGC
>Ga0307468_100000435_pt1 | contig 10295 bp, 7 predicted proteins | sample atmdna_FD_203085 | JGI IMG/M metagenome (GOLD analysis project Ga0307468, IMG submission 203085) | Hardwood forest soil microbial communities from Morgan-Monroe State Forest, Indiana, United States - atmos_gases AM2C_05 | ecosystem: Environmental > Terrestrial > Soil > Temperate forest > Bulk...
CGCGCTTCATTCCCGGCGACCTCTTCAGCGTCAATGCCTCGACCGCGGCCAGCGTGCCCGGCCTCTTCACCCGCAACGAACGCATCGCCTGCGTGTTCGACACGGCGGCGGGTGCGCTCGCCGTCGTACTGGTCGGCGCGCTTTTCGTCGGCAGCATGAGTCTGGCCTGGGCTGGCCGTATCGCCCCTCGCGGACGGAAGAAAGCCTACGAGCTGCCCGTGCATGACCCGATCGTCGCCCTCGACCGCGGCGCGGAACTCGGCTGGTTCAACATGGGATCGACGGTGGTCGTGCTGTTTGCGCCGACCGGGCCCGCCCTCGTGCCCGGCATGGAGGCCGGCCGCGCGGTGCGCGTCGGCGAACGACTGGCGCTGGCGCGATGAGCGATTCCGCCTGGCAGCCCTCGGCGAGCCTGGATGTACTGCACAGTCGCGCCGCAATGCTCAGGCGCATTCGCGCCTACTTCGCGGCGCAGGAAGTCGAAGAGGTCCAGACGCCTGTGCTTTCGGCCGCGGCCGTCAGCGATCCGGCCATCGAGTCGATCGCGGCAGCGCCTGCGAGCGGACCGCGCCTCTTCCTGCAGACCTCGCCGGAATACCCGATGAAGCGGCTGCTCGCTGCGGGCTATGGCGATTGCTACCAGGTCTGCCCGGTGTTCCGCGATGGCGAGTCCGGGAAACTGCACAATCCCGAGTTCACGCTGATCGAGTGGTACCGCCTCGACTACGGGGTGGGCGAGATGCAGCACGACGTCGACCGGCTGCTTCGGGTTGCCTGTGCGGAGGTTCGAAGTTTTCCGCCGACGCGCTCGATCACGTATCGGGAGGCGATCGGGGAAGCTTGCGGCCTCGACTGCAGGCACGCCACGCCGGCCGAGATCCGTGCCGCGCTCGCCGCGCGCGGGATCTTGCCTGCAAATGCCGACGGCTGGGATCGCGATGCATGGCTCGATCTCGTGATGGGCGCGGTCGCCGGCCCCGGTCTCGGCCATGACGCGCCGGTCTTCGTCTGCGACTACCCGGCCTCGCAGGCCGCGCTTGCGCAGCTTCGCGCCGAGCCGGATGGCACGCAGGTCGCGGAGCGCTTTGAGTTGTACGTCGACGGCCTCGAACTTGCGAACGGCTTTCGCGAACTGGGCGATGCGCTGGAACAACGCCGCCGTTTCGAGCAGGATCTTCGCGTGCGCGGCGAGCAGGGACAGGTGGGCAATCCCCTCGACGAGCGGTTGCTCGCGGCCCTCACGCACGGCCTGCCCGAATGTGCAGGTGTCGCGCTCGGCTTCGACCGGCTGGTGATGGCGGCGCTTCGCCTGCCCTCGCTCGCGGCAGCGATGGCATTTCCGGGCGATCGGGCCTGAAGAAAGGAATCAGGATGCAGGTTGCGAAGGCCGACATCGGGGACTTGCTGCAGCTCGCGGACGGTGCGTTCGCGGGTGAGAACGACCCGTGGGCGAATGCCGCGAATGCCGCCGCGCTCGTGTTCGAGGCGCTGACCGGCTTGAATTGGGCGGGGTTCTATTTCCTGCGCGGCGGCGAGCTCGTGGTCGGACCGTTCCAGGGCCGCGTCGCGTGCGTGCGCATTCCACTTGGCCAGGGTGTCTGCGGTGTCGCCGCAGAGCGCCGCGCCACCGTCATCGTCCCCGACGTGCACGAGTTTCCCGGACACATCGCCTGCGATGCCGCGTCGAATTCGGAGATTGTGGTGCCGCTCATGGCGGGCGAGCGACTGATCGGCGTGCTCGACCTCGACAGCCCCCGCCTCGGCCGCTTCACGGTCGCCGACGCGCCGCTGCTCGAAGCCCTCGCGCAGAAGCTCGTCTCCGCCAGCGACTGGAAGCTCGCCGGCATCGACGGGTTCTGAGAACGAACCGGACAACGAAGGGGACAGTCCCCTTCGTTGTTACTTGGCGCGCGCGATGTAGGCGGCGCTGCGCGTATCGACCCGGACGACTTCACCCTGGTTGAGGAAGAGCGGCACCTTGATGACTGCGCCGGTCTCGAGCTTTGCGGTCTTCGTGCCGCCGGTCACCGTGTCGCCGCGCACGCCAGGATCGGTCTCGATGATCTTGAGTTCCACGTGGGGCGGCGGCGTGACGGTGAGCGGCTGCCCGTTCCACAACGTCACGATGCAGACCGTACCGTCCTTCAGCCACTGCGCCGCATCGCCCACGGCGGTCTCTCCGGCGGCGAACTGCTCGAAGGATTCCGGCTGCATGAAATGCCAGAACTGGCCGTCGGCATACAGGAACTGCATGTCGACGTCCATGACGTCGGCCGCTTCGAGGGAGTCGCCGGACTTGAACGTGCGCTCGATGACGCGCCCGGTGCGCAGGTTGCGGATGCGCACGCGGCTGAAGGCCTGGCCCTTGCCGGGCTTCACGAATTCGTTCTCCACGATCGAACACGGATCGTTGTCGAGCATGACCTTCACGCCCGACCGGAAATCGTTGGTACTGATGCTGGACATCGGAACTCGCTGAAATGCCCGGATCGGCCGGGCGGGTGCTTGTAAAAGGCCGCGTATCATAGCCGCTGCCCGTTCGACCGGCCACCCCGTGCCGGAGCATGACGCGGGTCGCGAAATTGCCCGTTTTCAGGGTGTTACTATCCCGCCACCCATCGAGGCACCAGCCCTCGGGAGCCGGATTTGAAGTCAACCGCCGCCGTTCCGATGATTGCCTTGACGCGCAGTCAGGACAATGTCGAGGCGATCAACAAGGCCCTCCGTAACGCGGGACACCCGGTGCACGTCACCTGGCTGCCGGACGCGCGCGACCTGGGCGACGCGCTGACCCAGGCATCGGCGGAGATGCTGATGCTGTTCGCGGACGAGGGCATCGTGGACCTCGCGAGTGCGATGGATTTCCGGGCGCGATTCGCACCCGACGTGCCGGTCCTGATCGTGCGGGAGAATGTCGACGAGAAGGTGATCGCCGAGGCGCTCGCGCTCGGCGCCCAGGACGCGGTCACGCTGACGAACGTTCCCCGGCTGCAGCTCGTCGTCGGTCGTGAGCTTCGCACTTACCGGCTCGACCGCGCGTTGTCCACGACGCTTGCCTCCGCGCGCGAAGCGAAAAAGCAGCTCCAGCACATCGTCGAGGGCTCGACTGACGCGATTGCGCTGGTGCAGGAAGGCATCATCGTCGACGCGAATCCGGCCTGGCTCGCGCTCTTCGGCTACTCGAATCCCGAGGAAGTCGTCGGCACGACGCTGATGGACGCTTTCGACCCCGACGATCACGCTGCCATCAAGGGTGCGCTCGTCGCCTGCATGCAAGGCAAGTGGTCCGGCCACACGTTGCACGCCTCCGCACTGGTCGTGAGCGGACACCACCCCTCTCTTGAATTCCAGCTCTTGCGTGCCGAATTCGACGGCGAACCCTGCGTCCAGGTCGTCGTGCCCGCGAAGATCGCCGATGCCGGCGAGTACGAGCGCAAGCTCGACGACGCGATGCAGAGCGACCCGGCGACCGGCTTCCTGCACCGGCGTAACTTCATCGAGAAACTGCGCGTGCGCCTCGCGGAGCCGGCGAAGGGCGGCGTTCGCTGCGTCGTCTATGTCGAACCTGACAAGTACGAGGCCCTGCACGAGGAGCTCGGCGTGCTGATGGGAGAGGACTTCCTATCGGATTTTGCGCGCCTGCTGCGCGAGCAGCTCCAGCCCGGCGATCTCGCCGGGCGCTTCGGCGACCACGGCTTCATGCTGCTCGTCGAGCGCGGCAATACGCAGGACGTCGAGGCCTGGTCCGAGCACGTCGTGCACAAGGTCGCGACCGAGGTTTTCCAGGCCGGCGCCAAGTCGATGTCCACGACCTGCACCATCGGGCTCGGGCCGGTACCGGCGGAAGTACGCACGCCGGACGGACCGGCGAACGACGCATTCAAGGCGCATCGCCAGGGACGCGAATCGGGCGGCAATCGCGTCCAGCTCCTCGAGCACACGGGAATGATGCTGCGCCTCCAGGACCAGGACCGCCTCTGGGTCAAGCAGATCAAGGCGGCGCTGATGGAAAACCGCTTCCGGCTCGTCCAGCAGCCGATCGCGAGCCTGGTCGGCGAAGACCTCGGCATGTACGACGTGCTGGTTCGCATGCTCGACGAACAGGGCCAGGAGGTTCTGCCGTCCGTCTTCATGCCGGCCGCCGAACGCAACGACCTCATGAAGAACGTGGACCGCTGGGTCGTCGGCGCCGCGATGTCGTTCTGCGCAGCGCGGAAGCCAGGCGCCCTCTTCGTCCGCCTGTCGCAGGACACGCTTGCCGACGCCTCGCTGCCCGCCTGGCTGGCGACCCAGCTGAAGACCACGAAGATCGAGCCGGCGCGCATCGTCTTCCAGGTGCGCGAAGAAGTCGCGGCGCAGCAGATCAAGGAGACGGTGGCCCTGCACAAGCTGCTGAGCGAGCGCGGCTTCCGTTTCGCGCTCGAGGGCTTCGGCATGGGGCGCGACACCGAACTGCTGCTCAACCACCTCCGCCCGGACTTCGTGAAAATTCACGGTGCGCTGATGCAGGGCCTCTCGGCGGACCAGGACAAGCAGGCGCGCGTGAAGGCGGTGGTCGAGCTTGCGCGCAAGTGCAAGGCGGTGACGATCGGCGAACGGGTGCAGGACGCGAACACCATGGCCGTTCTCTGGCAGCTGGGCGTAGAGTTCATCCAGGGCTATTTCGTCAACGCGCCCGAGGAAGTCGTCCTCGGATAACCTTTTAGTCGTGCTGGCCCGGCGACCATCGCAACGCCGGGCTCCCTCGCTCGTTCCGCCGGAACTTAGTCACTCGCTCGGGACCCGGCGCCGCTCGGTCGCCGGACGAACGCTATTCAACGTTGAGGCGGTCGACCTTGCGCCAGCCGCGAGGCAGGACGGAGCCGCGCTGGCTGCGTTGGCCGCGGTACTCGGAGAGTTCTTTCCAGCTGAGCGTCATCTTGCGCTCACCGCAGTGAATGGCGAGCGTCTGGTCGGGTGCGACGACGATCGCGGCAATCATGAGTTCCTCGCCGGCGCGGGACTTCTTGCCCGGTATGCCGAAGATGAGGTTGCCCCGCCCCTTTTCCATTTCCGGAAGTTCCGCGACCGGGAATGCGAGCAAGCGGCCGTCGGAATTGACCGCGGCGACGAGCGCGCCCGCAGCTGCGGGTGCCGGTGACGCCGGCAGGACTTTTGCGTTTTCCGGCAGGCGGAAGACGGTCTTGCCGGCGCGGTTGCGGCCGGTCAGCGATTCGAGCTTCGCGATGAAACCGTGTCCGGCGTCACAGGCGAGCAGCCATTTGTCCGCGGGTTCGCCGATCAGCACGGCGGCAAAGGTCGCGCCTTCCGGGGGATCGAGACGGCCGGAGAGCGGCTCGCCCTGCCCGCGCGCCGAGGGCAGCGTGTGCGCCAGCAGCGAATAGGCCCGCCCGGTCGAATCGACGAACACGGCCTGCTGCGTGCTGCGCCCGCGCGCGGCCGCCTGGAAAGCATCGCCCGTCTTGAATGAAAGCTGGCCCGGTTCGAGGTCGTGCCCCCGCGCCTGCCGCACCCAGCCGAGCGTCGACAGTACGACTGTGACCGGCTCCGAGGTCACAAGTTCGGTTTCGTCGATCGCCTCCGCCGCCTTGCGCTCGACGATCTTGGTGCGGCGCGCGTCACCGAACTCTTCCGCGTCGGCCACGAGCTCGTCGCGGACCAGCTTCGTGAGTTTCGCCGCGCTCTTCAGCGTCTTCTCGAGCGACTCCTGTTCCTCGGCCAGCTCCTTTTGCTCCCCGCGGATCTTCATCTCCTCGAGCTTCGCGAGATGGCGGAGCTTGGTTTCGAGGATCGCCTCGGCCTGAAGGTCCGAGAGCTTGAAGCGCTTCATCAGGACAGGCTTCGGTTCGTCCTCGCGCCGCACGATGCGGATCACTTCGTCGAGGTTCAGGAAGGCGACCAGGAGGCCGTCGAGGATGTGCAGGCGCGCCGTCACCTTCTCGAGGCGGTAGCGCAGGCGGCGCTTCACCGTCTCCCTCCGGTAGCTGAGCCATTCCGTCAGAAGGTCCCGCAGTCCGAGCACACGCGGCCGACCGTCGAGCGCGATGACATTGATGTTGACGCGGTAGCTGCGCTCGAGGTCGGTCGTCGCGAACAGGTGCGCCATCAGCTGCTCGATGTCCACGCGATTCGAACGCGGCGTGATCACGAGCCGGGTCGGATGCTCGTGATCGCTTTCGTCGCGCAGGTCCTCGACCATCGGCAGCTTCTTCGCGCGCATCTGGCCCGCGATCTGCTCGAGCACCTTCGAGCCGGAGACCTGGTAGGGCAGCGCAGTCACGACGACTTCGCTGTCCTCCATCTCGAAGACCGCGCGCGCCCGGAAGCTGCCGTTGCCCGTCCTGTACATCGCGCGCAGTTCGCTCTTCGGCGTGACGATCTCGGCGCCGGTGGGGAAATCGGGCCCCTGGACGTGCTTGCAGAGTTCGGCCGGCGACGCATCCGGATTGTCGAGCAGGTGAATGCAGGCGGCGGCCACTTCGCGCAGGTTGTGCGGAGGGATGTCGGTCGCCATGCCGACCGCAATTCCCTGCGTGCCATTCAGGAGCACGTTCGGCAGGCGCGCAGGCAGGAGCTTTGGCTCATCCAGCGTGCCGTCGAAGTTCGGCTGCCAGTCGGCCGTGCCCTGTCCCAGTTCGGACAGCAGCACGTGCGCGTATGGGCGCAGGCGCGATTCGGTGTAGCGCATTGCGGCGAAGGATTTCGGATCGTCGGTCGATCCCCAGTTCCCCTGGCCGTCCACTATCGGATAGCGGTAGGAAAAATCCTGGGCCATCAGCACCATCGCCTCGTAGCAGGCGGAATCGCCGTGCGGGTGGTACTTGCCGATGACGTCACCGACCGTGCGGGCGGATTTCTTGTGTTTCGCGCCCGCCGCAAGCCCGAGTTCGCTCATCGCAAAAATGATCCGCCGCTGCACGGGCTTCAGCCCGTCCGCGAGTTGGGGCAGCGCACGGTCGAGGATCACGTACATCGAGTAATCGAGGTACGCCTTTTCGGTGAAGGTACGCATCGGCTGCCGCTCGATGCCTTCGAAGTCTAGTGCCTGCTCTTTCATGCTCAGATCGTCGCCAGGTTGCCTTTGCTCTCGAGCCAGTCGCGGCGATCGGATGCGCGCTTCTTTGCGAGCAGCATGTCCATCAGCTGGTCGGCGCCGTCCTTCGCCTCCACGGTCAACTGCACGAGCCGGCGCGTGTCAGGCGACATCGTCGTCTCGCGCAGCTGCAGCGGGCTCATCTCGCCCAGGCCCTTGAAGCGCGTGATCACCGGCTTTCCGCGGATGCCCTCGGCCTGGATCATGTCCAGCGTGCCGTTCTTGTCGTGCTCACCGAGCGCGTAGTACACGTTCTTGCCCACGTCGATTCGAAACAGCGGCGGCATCGCGACGAACACGTGCCCGGCCAGCACGAGCGGACGGAAGTGGCGCAGGAACAGGGCGCAGAGCAGTGTCGCGATGTGCGCGCCGTCCGAATCGGCGTCGGCCAGGATGCAGATCTTGTGATAGCGAAGCCCCGAGAGGTCGGCGTTACCAGCGTCGACACCAAGCGCCGTCGTGATGTCGTGCACTTCCTGCGAGGCGAGGACGTCGGCGGCTTCCACCTCCCAGGTGTTCAGGATCTTGCCCCGCAGCGGCATGACCGCCTGGAACGAGCGGTCGCGCGCCTGCTTGGCCGACCCGCCGGCCGAGTCTCCCTCCACCAGGAACAGCTCGCAGCGTTCCGGCTCCTGCAGCGTGCAGTCGGCGAGCTTGCCCGGCAGCGCCGGCCCGCTCGTGATGCGCTTGCGCGTCACGCGCGCCGCGGCCTTGGTGCGTTCCTGCGCATTGCCGATCGCGAACTGCGCGATTTTCTCGCCGGCCTCAGGGTGCTGGTTGAGCCAGAGCGCGAAGGCGTCTTTTACGACTCCGGATACGAAGGCCGCGGACTCGCGCGACGACAGCTTCTCCTTGGTCTGGCCCGCGAACTGCGGATTCGGCATGCGCACCGAGAGCACGAAGGCGACGCCCATCCAGACGTCCTCGGGCGCGAGCTTGAGCCCGCGCGGCACGAGGTTCCGGAATTCGCAGAATTCGCGCACCGCGTCGGTTACGCCTGAACGCAGGCCATTCACGTGCGTGCCGCCCTGCGGCGTCGGGATCAGGTTGACGTAACTTTCCGCGACGGGCTCGGCGACATCCGGCGCCCAGCAGAACGCCCAGTCCGCGGACTCATTGCCGCCCTTGACGTGACCCGCATAGGGCTCGTCAGGCAGGTGGTCAGCCTTGCCGAGCTGCTCGAGGAGATAGGCGCCGAGATCCCCGGTGAAATACCACTCCTCGGTCTCACCGCTCGCCTCGACGGTGAGCTTCATGCGCAGGCCCGGGCAAAGGACGGCTTTCGCCTTCAGCACGTGCTTCAGGCGCGGCGCCGAAATGTTGTCCGAGTCGAAGAACGCCGGATCTGGCCAGAACCGGACCGTCGTGCCCGTCTGACCGCGCTTGGATGTCCCGACGGCCTCGAGCTTCGAGACGACCTTTCCGTCGCGGAAGCCGATGTTCCACTCACGGCCGTCGCGGCGGACGTTGCACTCGAGATGCTTGGAAAGCGCATTGACGACCGAGACGCCGACGCCGTGCAGGCCGCCGGCCTGTTCGTAGCTCTTGTCGGAAAACTTACCGCCGGCATGCAGGCGGGTCAGGATCAGCTCGACGCCGCTCACTTTCTCTTTCGGGTGGATGTCGACCGGCATGCCGCGGCCGTCATCCTCGACGGTCACCGAGCCGTCCTTCTGGAGGGTCACGGCGATATTCTTGCAATGGCCGGAGAGCGCCTCGTCGACGCTGTTGTCGACGACTTCGTGCACGAGGTGATTCGGGCTCCTCGTGTCGGTGTACATGCCGGGCCGGCGGCGGACGGGCTCGAGCCCCTTGAGAACTTCAATGTCCGATGCGTTGTAAGACTGCGCCATGCGGGCCCTAGGCTACGGGCGGCTGCGCCGCCGGCGCGGCGATTCTAGCAGCAGCGCGCGCGGGCGCGTCAGTCGAGATCGCCGCGGAGCGACGCGATTGTCGCGGCCGAGAGACAGCTCGCATGTCGGTAGTGCGGATGATCCGTGCCGATCGTGACTGCGGCGCCGGCCTGAATGGCGTCGCGCGCGGACACCGGCAGCTCAAAGCGCAGCCAGTGCACCGCGGACGTCTTCTCGTCGTTCTCGCGCTCGATATCCTCGTCCGCGATCGCCATGACGCGCGGGCCGCCCGCGCTCTCCACGTAGCAGAGATCCTCGATGCCGCGAAGCTTGCCGAGGGCCACCGCGCGCTCGGCCGGGTCCGTGTATTCGATCATCATGGTCGCCTTCCAGTTTCCGCCGTCCGGGATCAGCGGGTTGTAGGAGTCGAGCTCCTCCTGAATGCCCGCAGGCTCGAAGATGCGCTCGATGCGTAGCATCTCCTGGACCTGGTACTGGATCGTGAGCCGGTCCTCGAAGACCCATGTCATGTTGGGGCCCGCCGCGACCGTGCGCGAACGCTTATGCGCGAGGACTTTCGCGCGAAACGCATCGCGCTCGCGCGCGTACTGCTCGAGGGTCATGAGCTCCGCCGCCTGCAGGCCCCGCCGAGTGGCCTTCACGCCGAGAGTCCGTAGGCCCGGGCCAGCAGGCTGAGCGGATGCGACTGCTGGATGCCCCCAGGAATGCCCGAGGCGATCTGGGCCGTCGCCATCGGGCAATCGCTTGCGAGGACGTCCGGCGCGTCCGCCTCGACGCGCTGCACCACCGGCCTTGCGATCTTCATCGAGACCTCGCGGAACTCGCGCTTGACTGCGTAGGTGCCGTCATGGCCCGAGCAGCGCTCGATCGTCGTGATCCGCGTGCCCGGCACGAGTGACAACAGCTCGCGCGTCTTGGGCCCGATCGCCTGGACCCGCAGGTGACAGGGCACGTGGTAGGCGACCTTGCCGAGCGGCTGCTTGAAGTCGGTTCGCAGCCTGCCCTCGCCGTGCCGCAGCATCAGGTACTCGAACGGGTCGAATGTGTGCTCGGCGACCGCCCGCACGTCGCGGTCGTCCGGAAAGAGCAGCGGCAGCTCCTGCTTGAACATCAGGACGCAGGACGGCACGGCGGCGAGGATGTCGTGGCCGGAGGCGACCATCGCGGCCAGCGCCGGGATGTTCGCCTCCTTCAGCTTCGCGACCGCGTCGAGGTCCCCGAGCTCGAGCTTCGGCATGCCGCAGCAGCGCTCGTTCGCCGCCAGCGAGACGGGAATGCCGTTGTGTTCCAGCACGGCGACAAGGTCCTCGACGATCTGCGGCTCGTTA
>Ga0307468_100000436_pt1 | contig 10281 bp, 6 predicted proteins | sample atmdna_FD_203085 | JGI IMG/M metagenome (GOLD analysis project Ga0307468, IMG submission 203085) | Hardwood forest soil microbial communities from Morgan-Monroe State Forest, Indiana, United States - atmos_gases AM2C_05 | ecosystem: Environmental > Terrestrial > Soil > Temperate forest > Bulk...
CCCGCCATGATGGTGCGCGAAGTAGAGGTAGTAGCGCCCCAGCGGCTTCTGCACCCAGTCCGGCACGCGGATCAGCGACGGGCCATTGATGCTCGCCCCGAGCTCGCCTTCGAGACCGGGCAGGCCGGGGTGGACGATCGGACCGTCCCCCAGGCGGACGACGTCGAACGGAGGACGCGGCGCCGCGAGCCCCAGGAGGGCGACGAGGAGCAGCGCGAGCGGCCTCACGCCTGCCGGGCCTCCAGCTCCGCCCAGCGGGCGTAGAGCTTTTCGACCTCGGCGCGGACCGTTTCGAGCGTCTCGCAACGCTCGCGCAAGGCCGCGGCGTCGGTCGCCACCGCGGGGTCTTCGACCGCCGCCTGCGCGGCGGCGAGGGCCTCTTCGGCCTCCAGGATCTTCGCCTCCATCCCGTCCCACTCGCGCTGGTCCAGGTAGGAGAGCCGGCGCGAGGCGGAGCGCGGTGCCTCCTTACGGGTATCCGGCGGTCTCTCGGCTTTGGGTGGAAGAACAGCGGCGGCTGCCTTGCGCGCCTCCTCCCACTGCGCGGAGTCGGCGTAGAGCTGCGCGCCGCCGCGGCCGTCCAGCGCCAGGACCACGGTCGAGACCCGGTCGAGTAGGTAGCGGTCGTGGGTGACGAGCACCAGGCCGCCGGCGAAGTCGAGCAGGCTCTCCTCCAGGATCTCCAGAGTCGGGATGTCGAGGTCGTTGGTCGGCTCGTCGAGGATCAACAGGTCGGCGGGCTGGAGCATCAGCCGGGCGATGAGGATGCGGGCCTGCTCGCCGCCGGAGAGGCGCGACACCGGCGTGTCGAGCTGCTCGGGGCGGAACAGGAAGCGTTTCGCCCAGCCGGCGACGTGGACCGGGCGGTCCTGGTAGAGCACCGAGTCCCCCTCGGGGGCGAGCGCCCGCCGCAGGGTGGCGTCGCGGTCCAGGGTGTCGCGGTCCTGTTCGAAACGGACGACGCGCAGCCGGTCGGCGCGCTCGATCTCGCCGCCGTCCGGTTCCAGCGTGCCGTCGAGGAGCGACAGCAGCGTCGTCTTGCCGCTGCCGTTCGGCCCCAGGAGGCCGAGCCGCATGCCCGGCGTGATCGTCAGGTCGAGCCCGTCGACGATGCGGACGGCCCGCTGGTCGCCGAACCGTTTGGCGAGGCCGCGGGCGACGAGGAGCTTTTTGGTCTTGCGGCCGGAGGCGGTGAAGTCGATGCCGGCGGTCGCCTGGACGGTGCGCTCGCGCACCTCGGCCAGCTCGTCGAGCAGCCTCCCCGCCGACTGGATGCGCGCCTTGGACTTGGTGGTACGCGCCTTGGCGCCGCTCCGCAGCCACTCCACCTCGCGCCGCGCCCGGTTGGCCAGGGTCTCCTGATATTCGACCTGCTGGCGCAGCACCTCGTCGCGCTGCAGCAGGAAGTCGCTGTAGCGTCCCTCCGCCTGGAGCAGGCCGCCGGGATAGGAGCGGTTGAGCTCCAGCATGCGCCCGGCGACGTTCTCGAGGAAATAGCGGTCGTGGCTGACCACCAGGTAGGCCAGGGCGCGCTCGGCGAGCAGGGCCTCCAGCCAGAGGATGCCTTCGAGGTCGAGGTGGTTGGTCGGCTCGTCCATCAGCAGGACGTCCGGCTCGGCGACCAGCTCGCGGGCGATGGCGAGGCGCTTGCGCCAGCCGCCCGACAGCACGGCGACCTTCTGATGAGGATCGGCGAAGCCCGCCCGCGACAGGGTAGCCGCGACGCGGCCGGCGATCTCGTAGCTTTCGAGACCGGCCCCGGCGGGGCTCGCGGCGAGGGCCTCGGCGAGCACGTCCTCGACGGCCCGTTCCGACGCGAAGACGGGGTCCTGCGGCACATACCCGGTGCGGATCGACCGCCGCACCGAGCGCGTGCCGCTGTCCGGCTCCTCGATCCCGGCGAGGATCTTGAGCAGGGTGGACTTGCCCGAGCCGTTGGGGCCGATGAGCCCCACCCGATCGCCTTCGAACAGGCCGAAGGAGAGACCGGTGAACAGCGGCCGCGCGCCGTAGGCCTTGGAGACGCCCTCGCAGCTCAGCAGGAGCTGCACACCGATGACCTCACCAGCCTCACCAGACCCGGCACGCGTTCTGCGGCGCCATCGGCTGCCCCACTTTGCAGTCGAAGGCCTGCCGGAACTCCGGCATGTTCGACACCACGCCGTTGACGCGGTAGCGCCCCGGCGAGTGCGGGTTGGTCAACGCCAGCTGGCGCGAGTACTCCGGCTGGTTGTTCTCGCACCAGATCTGGGCCCAGCCGAGGAAGAACCGCTGGTCGGAGGTGAAGCCGTCCCGCGGCGCGGCCTTCTTGCCGCCGAGGACGTCCTGGAGCGCCATGTAGGCGATCCGCAGACCGCCCAGGTCGGCGGTGTTCTCGCCCAGGGTCAGCTTGCCGTTGACCTTGACGTCGCCGACGGCGGTGTAGCCGCTGTACTGCTTGTCGACGCAGGCGACCCGCTCCTCGAACTTCCGGCTGTCCTCGGGGGTCCACCAGTCGCGCAGGTTGCCCTCGGCGTCGAACTTCCGGCCCTGGTCGTCGAAGCCGTGGGTCAACTCGTGGCCGATGACGGCGCCGATGGCGCCGAAGTTGACCGCGTCGTCCAGGGTGACATCGAAGAACGGCGGCTGCAGGATGCCGGCCGGGAAGCTGATGTCGTTCATCGGCGGCATGTAGTAGGCGTTGACCGTCGGCGGGGTCACCAGCCACTCCAGCCGGTCGACCGGCCGGCCGACCTTGCTGATCTGGCGCCGGGACTCGAACTCCGCGGCGCGCTTCCAGTTGCCCAGGGCATCGCCGCGGACGACGCGCAGCGAGCTGTAGTCCCGCCACGTCTTGGGGTAGCCGATCTTGGTGCTGATCCGCGCCAGCTTGGTCAGGGCCTCCTTCTCGGTGGCGTCCCCCATCCAGTCGAGGTCGCGGATGTCGCGGTCGAGCGCGCGGATCAGGGCCTTGACCAGCTCGTCCATGCGCCGCCGGTTCTCCTCGCCGAAGGCGACTTCGACGTATTTCTGGCCGAGCGCCTCGCCCAAGTCCTCGTCGGTGGCCTCGATGCAGCGCTTCCAGCGCGGCCGGATCTCCTGGGTGCCGCTCAGGACGCCGCCGAAGAAGGCGAACTCCGCATTGACGAAGGGGGCCGGCAGCACGTCCGCGAGGTCGGTCGCCAGCCGAGTCCGCAGGTAGGTCTTCCAGTCCCCCAGCGGCACGGCGGCGAGCCGCCCCTCCATCTGCTTCATGAACTCCGGCATCATGACATTCAGCTCTTTGATCTCCGGAAGCCCGATCTTGGTGAGAAAGGTCTTCCAGTCGAACGAGGGGGTGAACGCCTGGAGCTCGGCGACGGTCATCATGTGGTCGAGCTTGTTCGGATCGCGCATCTCGACCGGCGACAGGGCGCCTTTCGCGAGGTCGGTCTCCAGCTGGAGCACGGTGCGGGCGCCGGCGGCCGCCTTCTCGGGCGAGTCGCCGAGCAGCTCCAGGACCTTCTGGAGGTAGGCGAGGTACTGCTTGCGGATCTCGACCGACTGCGGGTCCTCTTGCAGGTAGTAGTCGCGGCTCGGCAGTCCCAGGCCGCCCTGGGCGGTGGTGGCGATGGCCCGGTTGGAGTCTTTGAAGTCCTGGATCACGCCGAAGCCGAAGAGCACGTCGATGTCGACACCCTGCAGATCGGCGACGAGCGCCGGCAGGCTGCGCTTGTCCTTGAGCGCGGCGATGCGCTCAAGATCGGGGCGCAGCGGTTCGAGTCCGCGCGACTCGACCAGTTTCTCGTCCATACAGGCGGCGTAGTAGTCGCCGATCTTTTGCTCGACCGCGGTGCGCCCGGGCCGGTCTGCGGCGGCCTTCTCCAGGATGTCGTGCAGCAACGCCTCGTTGTTGTGGAAGAGATCGTCGAAGCGTCCCCAACCGGGCCGGTCGCCCGGCACGGGGTTCTGCTGGATCCAGGCGCCGCACGAGTACTGGTAGAAATCGACGCAGGGATCGGCGCTGCGGTCCATGTTCACGGCGCCGAAGCCGATCTTCTTGAACCCTTCGGGGGCCGTCCTGGCCTCCTGGGCGGAGAGGGAGAGCGAGCAGGCCGCCAGCACGGCCGCGATCACGAGAGGCTTGTTCATCAAAAATTCCTCATACCTGTCGGGGAGCCCGCCGCAAGGAGGCGGTGGGCTCCGAAAGAAAGGGAATGGTAGCAGGTCACCAGACCCGGCAGACGTTCTCGCGCACCATCGGCTGGCCGGCCTTGCAGCCGAAAGCGCGCTGGAACTCCGGCAGGTTGGCCACCACGCCGTTGACCCGGTAGCGGCTGGGGGCGTGGGGATCGCTCAGGGTACGGCGGCGGACGACCTCGGGCCGCGCGTTCTCGCACATCGCCTGGCCGTAGGCGAGGAACAGGCGCTGCTCCGGGGTGAAGCCGCCGATCTTCGGCGCCTCCTTCCCCGCGAGGGTATCCTGGAGGGCCATGTAGGCGATGCGCAGACCGCCGAGGTCGCCGATGTTCTCCCCCAGGGTGAGCTTGCCGTTGACCTTGAGGTCGTCGATCGCGGGGTACTGTGAGAACTGGGCTTCGAGACAGGAGGCGCGCTCCTGGAACCGGCGGGCGTCCTCGGGCGCCCACCAGTCGCGCAGGTTGCCCTTGGCATCGAACTGCCGGCCTTCGTCGTCGAAGCCGTGCGTGAGCTCGTGGCCGATCACCGTGCCGATGGCACCCAGGTTGGCGGCGTCGTCGAGCCGGGGGTCGAAAAACGGCGGCTGCAGGATGCCCGCCGGGAAGGTGACGTCGTTGCGCCGCCCCTCATAGTAGGCGTTGACGGTGGCCGGCGTGGTGGCCCACTCCTGCCGGTCGAACGGCTTGCCGATCCTGGCGATCTGGCGTTGGAGCTCGAACCCCTTGCCGCGTTGCCGGTTGCCCAGGGCGTCGCCGCGCACGATACGCAGACCGCCGTAGTCGCGCCAGGTTTTCGGATAGCCGATCTTGGCGTCCAGCCCGGCGAGCTTGACGAGGGCCTCCCGGCGCGTCGCCTCGCCCATCCAGTCGAGCTCGCGGAGGTCGCGTTCCAGCGCCTTGATCAGCGCGGCCACCATCGTCTCGGTACGCCGGCGGCTCGCCTCGCTGAAAGCCGCCTCCACGTAGACCTGGCCGAGGGCCTCGCCCAGGTTGATGTCCATGTCCTGGAAGCAGCGCGCCCAGCGCGGCTGGAGCCTCTCGGACCCGCTCAGGGTCTTGCGGAAAAAGTTGAAGTTCTCCTGGACGAAAGCCGCTGGCAGCGCCGGCGCGGACTCGTTCACCAGGCGCCAGCGCAGATAGCTCTTCCAGTCCGCGAGCGGCGCCGACCGGAGCTCCGCCGCCATGGCTTCGAGGAAACGGGGGACCGCGATGTTCATCTCCTCGAAGGCCGGCGCGCCGACCGCGCCGACCGCGCCGACCGCGGCAATGTAGGCGTCCCAGTCGAACGCGGGAGCGAGCCGCGCCAGATCCGACCGCTTCATCAGGTGGAAAAGGTTGCCCGGCTCACGGAGCTCGACCGGCGAAAGCCACCCTCCGGCGAGGGCGGTCTCGACGCGCAGCGCGGCCTTGGCGCGGGCCTCGGCGGTCTCGGGCGCGTCGCCCAGCAGCTCGAACATCCGGCGGATGTGGGCCGCGTACTTGTCGCGCACCTCCACCGACTTCGGATCGCTCTGGACGTAGAAGTCGCGGCCGGGAAGGCTGATACCCGCCGGGGCGACGCCGGCGATGACGCGGTCGGAGCCCTTGAGGTTCTGGACGGAGCCGAACACGAACACCGCGTCCACCCCGGCCTGGTGCAGACGCGCCACGACCCGGGCCAGGCCGGCGCCGTCCGCCACCGCCTCGACGGCGGCCAGGTCTCCCTGCAAGGGAGCCGTGCCCCGCGCTTCGATCCCCGCCTCGTCCATGCAGGAGGCAAAGTAGTCGCCGGTCTTCTGCTCGTGGGGCTTGCGCGCCGGATCGTCCGCCGAGACCTTGTCCAGGACGCTGGTTACGGCCGCCATGTTGTTGGCGTACAGCTCCGCGTACTTGGACCAGGCTCCACGGTCCTCAGGGATGGGGTTGGCCTTGAGCCAGCCGCCGCAGGCGTGCTGGTAGAAGTCCTGACACGGATCGGCGGCAAGGTCCAGCAGGGCGGGGTCGAAGCCGGTGCTCTTCCGGGCCGGGTCCGCGCCCGCCGCGGCGGTGAGCATCAGGATGGCCAGGAGGCCGGGGATCGGGGATTTCCACATCGGATAGCTCCATAAGGAAGGGGGGACGTCCTCTTGAAGCGGTGTCCCGGAGGGGGCAAGGCGAGCCCGGCCGGGGGACGGCCGGGCTCTTGCGACGGCGGGTCTAGGGGTTCGCCGGGCAGGCGCCGTGCGTGATCCACAGCATGCCGCGGAGGTTGAGGCCGGTGTACAGGCCGCTGTTCGGGACGTCCACCTGCATGCAGTTCTCGCCGAACCGGAGCAGGCCCTCGCCGACGGTCTGGTGGAAGTCGACCATCAGCGGCGAGGAGCGCCGGAAGCGCCCGCCGGCGGCGACCTGCTGCCCGTTGATGTACACGACGGCCTCGTCGTCGGCGTAGACGTCGAACATCACCTCGGCGTCTTCGGCGTCGGGACCGATGCAGAAGCAGTGCTCGAAGCGGACCGTGCCCAGGGCCGGCAGCGCGCTGCCGTTCGGGTTGATCGAGATCCACTGGCTGCCGAAGGCGATCCGCCCCCAGACGGCGGGCGGCTGCAGCGTCACCTTGGCCGGCGTCGAGGTGGCGCCGGTCACCACGCGCCAGTCGTCATCGTCGGAGCCCGGGGTCAGCCGCTTGGCGTTGACCTCGTCCCAGCCGGTGTTGAGGATGACGTCGAAGTCGGGCAGCGGCGGCAGCTCTTCGTCGGCGGCGCAGACGTCGTGCGCCTCGACCGAGCCGAGCAGGAACTTCTGCGGCCGGCTCAGGTCGCCGTCGACGTCGATCAGGTAGCTGGTCTCGACCGTACCGCCGTTGGGCGGGAAGACTTGGAGACCGTAGATGTAGTCGCCGGGCGCGAAGTGGAGCGCGTCGCCGGTCGCCACAACTTGAACCGTCTGCTCGTCCTCACAGACCGCGTCGACGCCGCCGGCCGCGTTGGCGGCCTCGAAAGGGCCCACCGCGAAGGTGTTGCCGCTCAGACTCCACGCGCCGTGCCCGCCGGTGTACTCGAGCACGCGGGATTGGCGAGTGCCGGGGGTGGCGTCGCGGATCATGGTGCGCTCGGCGAGGAGCATCCGGTCCTCGAAGGTGAAAGCGATGTCCGCGACCGGCATCGAGAGGCCGGTACCGGTGAGCGGTACAGTGACCTCCAGCGTCTCCTCACCGGAGAGCTCGCCCAGGGCGTCCAGCCCCACCGACCAGACCGAGTTGAGCGGGCCGGTGCGGTAGTCCCGCGACCAGACGCCGAAGTAGACCCGGTCCTGAGAGACGCCGACGCCCCAGGGGCGCTCCCCGAGGGGCACGAAGCCGGCCGTGTTCTGCGCGGGATCGAACGGGGTGAACGGGTCGAACGTGCTCAGAACCGCGCCGGTGAGGCTCAGGCGGTAGATCTTGCCGTCGAAGAAGTTGGTGACGAAGAGTTGATCGTGCGCCGCGTCGAACGCGATGCTGCCGAGGCCCGCGTAGGCGGCGCCGAGACAGTTCGGATAAGCCGAGCAGTTCGGCAGGTCGGCGATCACGCTGACCGCCCCGCTCGTGCCGTCGATCTTGAATACCCGGCCGGAGCCGGTGAGGCTGAGGCCGCCGTAGCTCGACGTGGCAGTCAGGTAGATGTTGGGGTTGGGCGCGTCGTCCAGGGCGACGCCGAAGACCTCGCCGTTGCCGAAGGAGGAGCTCGTCCAGTGGGCGGCGTGATACATGGGAGCCGGCCAGTTCCGGTTGGTCCCCGGCGCGTGGATCGCCGGGTCCCTGGTGTCGACCACGCCGAGGACGAACCCGCCGGGATTGAAGCCGGACGAGCAGGTCACGACCACCTCGCCGGGCTGCAGCGGGAACGGCGCCTCGGGCTGCGCCAGGAGAGCCTCGGGCGACGGTACGGCGAGGAACGCCGCCAGAGCCCAGACCCTCCAGGACTGCGACCGATCAGTCTTCATACAAACCCCTTTCTAAAGGAATGGACAGGCGGACTGCTGATCCCAAAAGGCAGCAAACCCAATGCCAGATGGCTAAGAAACGCTGGCGATCGGGGCCTCTCCCAACAGCGATGCGAGAGTCTTTTCGACCTCTTCGGGGCGGACGACGCCCTGGGGGAGATAGGCCACCAGCCAGGCGCCGCGGGTCTCGTCCCGTACCTTGACCCGCTGGCTGTCGGTGATCGGCGTTCCGAAAGGGCCTTCGGCGTCGGCCAGCAGCGGTTTGCCTTCGAGGTTGAACGGGCCGCGCAGCGAATCGAACGCCTCCCCCTCCCGGCCGGACCGCAGGGTGAGCGGCGGCGTGAAGCTCCCCTCCGCCACGATGCAGCTCGGGACGGCGAGCTCGATCGACAGGCAGTTGTTGAGGTCGACCAGCGGGTGGATCGCCGGCAGCTCCTCGCCTTTCAGGACGCGCCGCAGCAAGGCCTCGGAGGAGGGCCGGTAGCGCGACGGGTCGCAGCCGGCCGCCTTGAAGAGCTTGCGCAGCGCGGCGACCGTGGGGTGGGACGAGAGGGTTTCGAGGTCGAGGGCGGCCCGGACACGCTCGGCGGAGCGGCGCCGGAGGGCGACGCGGGCCTCCTCCGTGCCCGGCACGGCTTCGAGCCGGGCCCAGAACAGCTCCCAGCCCGGGAGCTCCAGATGGACGGGAAAGGGGGGCGGTTCCATGGGGCGATCTTATCGGGATCGGCACTGCTCTTGCTCTGGGTTTACCGCGAGGAGGGGAAGAAGATGTGGAAAGGCATGATGGCGGGAGCGCTGGGCGGGCTGGTCGGCTCCTGTGCGATGACCGGGCTGCACGCCCTTTGGGACGCGGTAGCGAAAAACCGGGGAGCGGCCCGCCACCCGCACCACTCGTCACAGCGTGGAAAGGCAGAGAGCGCCCGCCAAGGACGGGACGACGCGACGGTCCGCGCCGCCGACAAGATCTTCCACGCGCTCGGCCACGAGCCGACCCAGCGCGAGCGGGAGATCGCCGGCCCGGCGCTGCACTACCTGCTCGGGATCGCCGCCGGAGCCTTCTACGGCGCGCTGGTGGAAAAGATCCCGCGAGTGACGGCGGGAGCGGGGATCCCATACGGAGTGGCGGTCTGGATCGGCGCCGACGAGATCGCGGTACCGGCGCTCGGGCTCGTGGAGAAGCCCGCCAGCGCGCCGTCGGTCCACGCGCGCTCGCTCGCCGCCCACCTGCTCTTCGGCTGGACCACCGAGCAGGTGCGGCGGCGGCTGACAGATTAGGTGTTCAGCAGCTCCAGGACCTTGGAGACCGCCTCGGCCACCGGCACGAGGTGCTTCTCGCGGTCGCGCCGCAGCGAGACCTCGACCTTCCCCTCGGTAAGCGACTTGGCGCCGACCACCAGGCGGACCGGGATGCCGATCAGATCGGCGTCCTTGAACTTGACCCCCGGCCGCTCGTCGCGGTCGTCGTAGAAGACCTCGACGCCCTTCTCCAGGAGCTGGCCGTAGAGTTGCTCGGCGGTGCGGGAGACCTCGGCGTCGTCGGGGTTCAAGCCGGCCAGCAGCACCTCGAACGGGGCGAGCGGGCGGGGCCAGATGATGCCGTCCTTGTCGTGGTTCTGCTCGATGGCGGCGGCGACGGTGCGGCCGATCCCCAGGCCGTAGCAGCCCATGACCATCGGCTTCTCCTCGCCCGCCTCGTCGGTGTAGTTGCAGGCCATGGCCTCGGAGTACTTGGTCCCCAGCTTGAAGATGTGCCCGACCTCGATGCCACGGAAGAGCTCGAGCGTGCCGTCGCAGCGCGGGCAGGGGTCGCCGCCGGTCACCAGTAGCAGGTCGGTGAAGTCCGAAAGGTCGACGTCGCGGCCCCAGTTGACGTTGACGAAGTGGGCGTCCCCCTGGTTGGCGCCGGTGACGAAGTTGGTGAGCCCGCGCACCGTCTCGTCAGCGACCAGCCGCACGTCCTTGAGACCGACCGGTCCGGCGAAGCCGACCGGCGCGCCCGTGGCCTCGCGCACCTTCTCCTCGCCGGCGAGGTTCAGGTGCTGGACGTCCAGATGGTTCGCCAGCTTCACCTCGTTGATCTCGCGGTCGCCGCGCACCAGGGCCGCGACCAGCCCCTTCTCGGTCTCGTAGATCAGGGTCTTGACCACGCGCTTGGGCGCCACCTTGAGGAAGCGGGCGACGT
>Ga0307468_100000437_pt1 | contig 10277 bp, 8 predicted proteins | sample atmdna_FD_203085 | JGI IMG/M metagenome (GOLD analysis project Ga0307468, IMG submission 203085) | Hardwood forest soil microbial communities from Morgan-Monroe State Forest, Indiana, United States - atmos_gases AM2C_05 | ecosystem: Environmental > Terrestrial > Soil > Temperate forest > Bulk...
GTCGCGGCGTGGACTCAGCATATGGCGGCGGCCGACACACCGGTCGATCGCGGCGCCGAGTCGATCGTCATCTTTCGCGTGGGCGCCGAATGGCTCGGGCTGCCGACGGCCGTGGTCGGAGAGGTCACACGCATGGTGCCGGTTCACTCGCTGCCGCACCGCCGCCGCGATGTCGTGCTGGGCGTCGCCAATGTTCGAGGGAAGCTGACGCCCTGCGTCTCGCTCGAAGGCATGCTCGGTGTGACGCCGTCGTCGACCGGATCGGCGCAGCCCGCTCCTCGAAGTGAGCGACAGCGGCTACTGGTGGTCGGCGGCGACGGCATTCGCGTGGTGTGCCCGGTCGACGAGGTTCATGGGGTTCATCGCGTCCACCAGCGGGACCTGCGCGACGTCCCCGCCACGCTCGCCAGGGCGACGACCAAATATTCGGCGCGGCTCCTGTCGTGGCAGGGCCGCTCGGTGGGGGTACTCGACGCGCCGACCCTGTTTTCATCGCTCAAGCGGAGCCTCGCGTGAGCGCAGACCATCCGCCCCAGTTTTCGCTGCTCGCGCTGTTTCGCCAGGAGGCGGACAGCCAGACGCAGGTCTTGACGTCGGGGCTGCTGGCGCTCGAACGCGATCCTGCGGCCGCCGACCGGCTCGACGCCTGCATGCGCGCCGCGCATTCCCTCAAAGGCGCCGCGCGCATCATCGAGCTGGGCGACGGCGTCCGGGTCGCCCACGCGATGGAAGACTGCTTCGTCGCGGCGCAGCAGGGACGGATCAGGCTCATGCAGTCGCATATCGATCTGCTCCTGCAAGGTGTGGATCTGCTGATGCAGCTCGCGGAAACAGCAGCCGACAGCAGCACTCCGGCCCCGAGGCCGCGGCAGGACGTGGAGGAGTGGCTGGCCGCGATGGGGAAGCTGCCGGGGACGCCCGACACGACCTTCTCGCCGGACGTGGACGAACGGCCGCTCGCGTCACCAGCATCCAACAGCGCACACGAGGCACCGGACCGCGTGCTTCGCGTGACCGCCGAGAGCCTGAACCGGCTGCTCGGGCTCGCGAGCGAATCGCTCGTCGAATCCCGTTGGGTGAAACCGTTCGGCCAATCGCTGCTCCGGCTCAAGCGGCTCCATCAGGAGGCGAACAAGACCTTCGACAACCTGAGGGATACGCTCTCGGGGCTCTCGCTCGACGAACAGACCCAGGTCGAGCTCGCTGCCACGCAACGCAAGCTGCTTGAATGCAGCCAGGTCCTGTCGCAGCGGCTGGCCGAACTCGAACTGTTCGACCAGCGCTCGATCAACCTGTCGCATCGGCTGTATGACGAGGCGCTTGCGTGCCGCATGCGTCCGTTCAACGACGGGGTACAGGCGTCTCCGCGCATGGTCCGCGACGTGGCGCGGTCGCTCGGCAAGGAGGCGCGGCTCGAGATTTCCGGCGAGGCGACCCAGGTGGATCGCGACATCCTGACCAGGCTCGACGCGCCACTCGGCCACCTCCTGCGCAACGCGGTCGATCACGGTCTCGAGACGCCGGACGAGCGTCGCGCCGCCGGCAAACCGGCGGAAGGCCTTGTCCGTCTCGAGGCGCGGCACAACGCCGGCGCCCTGCTCGTGACCGTCTCCGACGACGGACGCGGCGTCGATCTGGAGAGCCTGCGCCGAGCCGTCGTGGACCGGAAGCTGACGACACCCGAGGCCGCGGCTGCGCTCAGCGACGCCGAGGTGCTCGAGTTTCTCTTTCTCCCCGGATTCTCCATGAAAGGCTCGCTCACGGAGATTTCCGGCCGCGGCGTCGGCCTGGACGTCGTGCGCGACATGGTGAAGCAGGTGCACGGGACGGTCCACATCTTTTCGCAGCCAGGGCGCGGCACGACCTTCCGGCTGCAGCTGCCGGTGACGCTGTCGGTCCTCCGGACGCTCCTGGTCGACATCGGCGGCGAGCCGTTTGCGTTTCCGCTCACCTCGATCGTCCGCGCGCTCAGGCTGTCGAAGGAGCAGGTGACGTCGATCGAGCATCGCCAGCACTTCGACCTCGACGGACAGCACGTCGGCCTGGTCGCCGCGCGGCAGGTGCTCGAAGTCGGCAACCCGTCGCCGGCTGGCGACCACCTGCCCGTCGTCGTGATCGGCGACCCGGGACACACGTACGGGTTGAGCGTGGATCGGTTTCTCGGCGAGCGCGAGCTGGTCGTCCAGCCTCTGGACGCGCAATTCGGGAAGGTCAGGAACATCTCGTCGGGCGCACTGATGGAAGACGGCTCGCCCGTGTTGATTGTGGATACGGACGACCTGATTCGCTCGATCGACACGATGGTGTCGGGTGGGCGGCTGGCGGCGGTTCAGCACGGTGTGTCGGCAACCGGCGGGAAGAGACGAAAGCGCGTGCTGGTCGTGGACGACTCGCTCACGGTGCGCGAGCTCGAGCGTAAGCTGCTCGGCAACCGGGGATACGACGTCGAAGTGGCCGTGGACGGCATGGACGGCTGGAACGCGGTGCGATCGGGACACTTCGACCTGGTGGTGACCGACATCGACATGCCGCGCATGGATGGCATCGAGCTCGTGACCTCGATCAACAAGGATCCGAACCTGTCGCTGCCGGTGATGATCGTGTCGTACAAGGATCGGGAGGAAGACCGGCGGCGCGGGCTCGAGGCAGGCGCCGCATACTACCTGACCAAGAGCAGCTTTCACGACGAGACGCTCGTGCAGGTTGTCGTCGATCTGATTGGCGAGGCAGACGCGTGACCATTGGGATTGTCGCGCGGCCGCACGAGCAGGCGATCCTTCGGCGCGCACTGCTCGCCTGTCCCGAGCACCTCATCACGTGGACCGTCACGAGCGGCGAGCAGGCGGTCGAGCGATGCGCGAGAGAGACGCCGGATCTCGTGCTGATGGGCCTCTCCCTCGAGGGCGCGATAGACGGCGTAGAGACCACGCGCACGGTCATGGCCACCACGCCCTGCGCGATCCTGGTGGTCGCCGCCGAGGGCGTCCGTGCCGACCGACGCCGTCTATTCGAGGCAATGGGCGGCGGGGCGCTCGATGCCGTCGACCTCACCGACCCGACGCTGGTGGTGGCGAAGATCGCGTCATCGGCGCGCCTGATTGCCGATAAGACAGCGCTCGCGGGCGCTGGCCGCTCGACGGGCCATGCCGCCTCGACGCTCACCGGCCACCCGCTGATTGCGATTGGCGCGTCGGCGGGAGGACCGGCTGCGCTGGCGACCCTTCTCGGCGGCCTGCCATCGGACCTGCCGGCGGCAGTCGTCATCGTCCAGCACGTGGACGAACACATGGCATCGGGCCTGGCGGACTGGCTGGGCCAGCGATCCGCGCTGGCGGTACGCGTCGCCGTTGAAGGCGATCGGCCGGTTGCCGGCACGATCCTCCTTGCCGGCACCAACGATCACCTCGTGCTCAAGTCTGCGACGACGCTCGGCTACACGGCGGAGCCTCGTGAGTACGTGTACCGTCCCTCGGTCGACGTGTTCTTCACCAGCGTCAGCCGGCTGTGGCGCGGCGAGGCCGTGGGCGTGCTGCTGACGGGGATGGGACGCGACGGCGCGCTGGGCCTGAAGGCGCTGCGCAGCCAGGGGCGATTGACGATTGCGCAGGACCGGGCAAGCAGCGCCGTCTTCGGCATGCCGAAGGCCGCCGCGGCGGTCGGTGCGGCCGTCGACGTCCTGCCGGTCGATCGCATCGCGGCCAGGCTCGTCGACGCGCTGGCGCACACCCGTTTATGACAGACACTCCAGTGAGCGGCGACACGACGGCCTACATGGTGCTGCTCGTGGACGATCAGCCGATCGTCGGCGAGACGGTGCGCCACATGCTGAGCGGCTCGCCGGACTTGAATTTCCACTACTGCGCCGATTCCGCGGACGCCATCGCCATCGCCGAGCGCATCAAACCGACCGTGATTCTGCAGGATCTGGTCATGCCCGGCATCGACGGCCTCACGCTGATGCGGCGCTATCGCGACAACCCGGCGCTGAAGGACGTTCCGGTCATCGTCCTGTCGTCGAAGGAGGACGCGACGGTCAAGCGCGACGCGTTCGTGGCGGGCGCCAACGATTACCTCGTCAAGATCCCGGACAAGATCGAGCTGGTGGCACGCATACGGCTGCATTCGAACGCCTGCATCAACCAGCATCAGCGTGATGAAGCCTACCGGGCACTTCGCGCCAGTCAGCTCGAGCTGCTCGACGCGAATGCGGAGCTGCGGTCGCTCAACCAGAAGCTCGAAGAGGCCCTGTCACGGGTCAAGCAGTTGAGCGGGCTGCTCCCGATCTGCTCCTACTGCAAGCGCATCCGCAACGATCAGGACTACTGGGAGCAGGTGGACAGCTACGTCGCGCAGCACTCGGAGGTGCAGTTCAGCCACGGCATCTGCCCCGCCTGCTACGAGTCGGTGATCGCCGAAATCGACGACCACAAACCCGGCGATTAACCGCCCGACCGTGACCGGGTCAGGGCGACCTTGATCCGCGCGGCGAGGCGCTTCGGCTCGACCGGCTTGGGAATGTAGTCGTCGGCGCCGGCGGCGAGCCCCTCGGCTTCGCTGTCGACCGACGTTTCGGACGTCAGCAGCAGGACCGGCACAGTCGCCGTCGACGGGTTCAGCCGCAGGGCTTTCACCAGTTCCAGCCCGCCCATGCCGGGCATCTTCACATCGCTGACGATCACGTCGGGGCCTTGCTCGAGCGCCATCTCGAGTCCCAGCCGCCCGTCGTCGGCGACCATCACCTCGAATCCCTCGAGCTCCAGGAAGTACTTCACCACGGTCATGATCGTCGGGCTGTCGTCGACGACCAGCACGCGGCGCCCCTGGCCCGTTTTCGCGGGACCGTCGCTGGACGCCGGCACCGCCGGCGCCTCCGGCACCTCCGGTGGCGCGGCCTCGTGCCCGCTGACCGCCGCGATCCGGATCACCTCTTCGAGCGTCGTCTGGCCGCTCGCGGCCTTCGCGATCCCGTCCTCGGCGAGCGTTCGCATGCCCGCGCGGCGGCTGGCTTTCCTGAGCGCCTGCTCGGGGGCCCGGCTCGTGATCAGTTCGCGCATCTCATCGTCGATCGGGAGCACTTCATGGACGGCGAGGCGTCCCTTGAACCCGGAGCCGCCACAGGCCGCGCATCCCCGGCCGGACACCCATGTTCCGTTCGGCGGCAGCCGCGATGGCCCACCCAGCTTGTCCACCGCTTCGGTGCCCGGCGCCTGCGGCGCCGCGCACGCGGGGCACGGCCGTCGCACCAGCCGTTGGGCGACGATGCACACCAGAGACGAGGCGATGAGGAACGGTGGAATGCCGAGGTCGATCAGTCGCGTGATCGTGGCGGGTGCGTCGTTGGTGTGCAGCGTGCTGAGCAGGAGATGGCCGGTCTGCGCGGCTTCGAGCGCGATGCTCGCCGTCTCCTGGTCGCGTATCTCGCCGACCAGGATGACGTTCGGGTCCTGCCGCAGAATCGATCGGAGCCCGGTGGCGAAGGTGACGCCGGCGCGCGGGTTGATCTGCATCTGGTTCACGCCCGGGAGCTGGAATTCGATCGGGTCCTCGAGCGTGATGATGTTGTTGGTCGGCGACTTGATCGAGTTGATCGCGGCATAGAGCGTCGACGTCTTGCCGCTGCCGGTCGGGCCGGTCAGCAGGATCATCCCCTGCGGGCGGGATAGCGCCGCTGTCAACGCGCGGAGATTGTCCGGGGCGAAGCCGAGCTCTGCCAGCGACAGGACGGCCTTGTCCGGCCCGAGCAGGCGAATGACGATCTTCTCGCCGAACTGGGTCGGCAGCGTCGAGACCCGGAGGTCGATCCGCTTGCCTTCGAAGCGCAGCCGGCAGCGGCCGTCCTGCGGCTTTCGTCGCTCCGCGATGTCCATCCCCGAAATGATCTTGAGGCGTGAGATCGTCTGGTCCTGCAGGTGGTGCGGAATCGTGAGGACTTCGCGAAGCAGACCGTCGACCCGCTGACGCACCTGGAGGGATGCTTCGTTCGGTTCGATGTGCACGTCGCTCGCGCCCGCTCTGGCCGCGTCGCTCAGAATGGAGTTCACGAGGCGGACAATCGGGGGCAGTTTCGTATCCTTGGCGACCAGGGCCGGATCGACCAGGTCGTATTCGGCTTCCCTGGACGGCTCGACCTCTCCGGCAGGATCGATGCGCGCGAGCCGATCGAACGAGGCCGCCGACGCCGACCCTGGATACATGCGCCGGGAGAGCGCTTCCAGCCAGGTCTGCGTCACCACCACCGCGACCGTTCGCCTCCCGGTCCTGAACTCGACGTCCTGCAGCACCGAGTAGTTCAAGGGGTCCGTCAAGGCCACTTTGAGCACGTTGCCGGTCAGGGCGATCGGCACGGCGCGGTATTTCCGGCAGAACTCGGCGGGCAGCAATGTCGCGATCGATTCGGCAACGTCGGGCACGTCACCGTCGGCGTGCTCGAGGCTCAAGGCCGACGCAATCGTCGACGCGACGGCCGCCTCATCGGCCAGGCCGAGCTCGGACAGCGCGCGGCCGAGACTGATCGAGCGCTCGGACTGCCGCTCGAGGGCGCGCGTGATGCCTCCTGCGTCGACCACTCCGGCACGAACGAGCACGTCACCGACAAAGCCGTGCGCGCTCATGTCAGTCGGTCCGCCGGCGTTCGGCCATCAGCGCGTCGTGAACGCGCGCGAGCTCCTGTTCAATCTCCGCCATCAAGGTCTGAATCACTCCCCGGCGGCGAGCCGCCGAATGATGCTCCATTTGTGCGCACAGGGCCGCGAGCCCGGACGCGCCCATGGTGTTCGCGCTGCCCTTGAGGCTGTGCGCGAGCGCCTGCAGTGAATCCGCGTCGAGCCGCGAGGTCGCCTCTTTCAGGCCAGACACGAGTGACGCCGCCTCCTCGAGAAACTGATCGATCAGCGCCGTCACGAATGCCGGCGCGCCGGCGGGATCGGCCTGTCGAAAGGCGTCGAGCGCAGCGCGATCCAGCGGCCCGCCGTCTTGCGGCGCCGCGCGACGGCGGATGCAGGACACGAGCTGAGCCTTCGTCGGCAGCTTGACAAGGTAGTCGCTCGCTCCGGCACTCAGCGCCCGGCGCCGCATCTCGCTGTCGTCGTTGCCCGACAGCACGATGACCGGTGTGTGCGCGGTGTCTGGATTGTTGCGAAAGGCCTCGACGAGCGTCAAACCGTCTCCATCCGGCATGACGAGATCCTGAAAGATGATCGCCGGACGGATGCGATTCGCCATGGCGACCGCGTCGACCGCGGAGCTGCAGTGATGCAGCTCGACATCGGGCTCCGACGCGACCAGTTGACGGATCGCCGCGGCGATGAACGCTTGATCATCGACCAGCAGCATGACGAGAGGGTCACGGTGCACCGTCCCGCATCATCCGTCAGTCGACTGCCTCGGGCAACTGGTGGCGCCCGCGGGGATGAGCCCCCCGCGCCGCTGCCTGTGCCGACCAGCGAACGCCCTCCGAGACAGCCGCGATCACGCGGTCGCGCCGCAATGGCTTCAGCAGGTATCCCACCATGCCTGGCCGCAGCGTCTCGGCAGCCGGAATCTGGGTATCGCCGGTCGCGAGCACCATTGCGGTTGCCGGCGAGACGGCCCGGATCTGATCCGCCAGCCAGAGACCGTTCGCCCCCGGCATGTGCATGTCGCAGAACGCCACCGACGGCAGCGCCCATTCGACGCGTTGCACGGCTTCTTCGGCGCTCCCGGCCTCGATCACCTCATATCCTTCCGGCTCGAGGAACCGTCGCAGCAGTCCGCGCACCCGCTCGTCGTCGTCCACGATCAGCACGCGATGAGTCATTGCGTCACCCCCTCGAGTACCTCACGCACCTTCTGCGTGAGCGCCTGAGGCGTAAATGGCTTTTGAAGAAAGGCGGTGCCTTCATCGAGCACGCCATGGTGGACGATCGCGTCATCGGTGTACCCCGACATGTAGAGGACGCGGAGGTCGGGACGCCTGATGCGGAGCCGATCGATCAGCAAGGCGTTGCCGGTGGAGTCGGGCATGATGACGTCGCTCAGCAGGAGATCGATCGGCTTCGCGTAATCGTTCGCGATCGCGACGGCCTCGGTCGCGCTGCCGGCTTCGAGGACCGTATAGCCGCACCGGCGCAATGACAGGCGCGCCAGTAGCCGTACCGATGGATCGTCTTCGGCCAGGAGCACCGTTTCCGAGCCGCCCGATGCGCCCGTCGCGGCGTGCAGCTCCTGATGCGACGCGGCGGGATGCGCGACGCCCGGAAAGTTGACCCGGAACGTCGTCCCGTTCCGCGGTTCGCTCGTCACATCGATGCTGCCGTCGCACTGCTTGACGATGCGCTGCACGGTCGCCAGCCCCAGCCCCGTGCCCTTGCCGGCGCCCTTGGTCGTGAAGAACGGCTCGAAGATACGGGCGCGCGTGGCCTCGTCCATCCCTTCGCCTGTGTCGGCCACGACGAGCGCCGTCGTTCCGACCGCATCGCCGCGCGTGCCAATCGTGAGCCGGCCGCCGCGCGGCATCGCGTCGCGCGCGTTGACCACGAGGTTGATCAGAATCTGTTCGAGCTGCGTCGCGTCGATCCTGATTTTCGGGGCGTTCGCCTCGAGCGAGAGGACGACGTCGATGTTCTCGATGAGGAGCCGTCGCAGCATGGGGAGCACGCCGTTCACCAGCGAATTCAGGTCGTGGACCTTTGGCTGCAATACCTGCTGGCGGCTGAACGCGAGCAGCTGCCGGGTGAGCCCTGCCGCCCGTTCACCCGCGTTGCGGATCTCCATCAGGTCGTCGCGCTCAGGGGCCTCGGGCGCCATGCCGCCGAGCGCCAGCTCGCAGAAGCCGAGGATGGCGGTCAGCACGTTGTTGAAATCGTGCGCGACGCTGCCGGCCAGCTGGCCAATCGCCTCCATCTTCTGCGCGTGATTGAGCTGTTCCTCGAGCTGTTTCCGCTCACGCCGCTCCGCGGCGTCGCGCAGCTCGCGATCGATGGCCGGCACCAGCCGCGCCAGCCGCCCCTTGACGAGAAAGTCGTGCGCTCCGGCCTTGAGGGCCGACACGGCGGTCTCCTCGCCGATGGTTCCCGAGACGATGATGAACGGGATGTCGGACCCCATGGTCTGCTTGAGGTGCAACGCGTCGGGACCGCTGAACGTGGGCAGGCTGTAGTCCGACAGCACGATGTCCCAGCCACCCCGCTCGAGCGCCTCCTTCATGGCCTGGGCTGTCTCGACGCGCTCGCAGGTGAGATCGAAGCCGGCGGCCCTGAGCTCGTGCATCAACAGCTCCGCGTCGGCTGGAGAGTCCTCGACGAGCAGCGCCCGAAGCGGCCTACCCACGGGTGCCTGCCGGCGACGCCGGCGTCACGATTCGCGGCCGCTCGTTGAGCACGGCCCAGAATGCGCCAAGCTGCTTGACCGCCTCCATGAACTCTCCAAACGCGACCGGTTTGACGACGTAGGCGTTCACGCCGAGCTCGTAGCTGCGCAGGAGGTCCACCTCCTCGCGTGACGAGGTCAGCATGACGACGGGCGTAAGGCGCAGCGCGGGATCGCTCTTGATCTGCCGCAGCACCTCGAGGCCGTCTACCTTGGGCATCTTGAGGTCGAGCAGTACCAGCGCCAGCGGCCCCGGCGCGCGGCCGGCGAAGCGATCCCGGCGATAGAGGTAGTCGAGGGCCTCGGCGCCGTCGCGGACGACATCCACCTCGTTGGCGACGCGGTGCGACCGCAGCGCCGCCAGCGTCAATTCGAGGTCGTTGTTGCTGTCGTCGGCGAGAAGAATGCGAGGCAGATCTGCGGTCATGCTGCAGCTCCTTGGGTGGGAAGTGAGAAATAGAACGTGGCGCCGGCGTCGACGGCGCCCTCGGCCCACGTCCGTCCGCCATGGCGCTGGATGATGCGGCGGACGTTGGCGAGCCCGATCCCGGTGCCGGTGAACTCGTCCGCCCTGTGCAGGCGCTGGAAGACGCCGAACAGCTTGTGCGCGTACGCCATGTCGAAGCCGACGCCGTTGTCGCGCACGAAGAAGACGAGCTCGCTCGCGCGCGTCTCGGTCCCGACTTCGATGCGCGCGTGGTCCCGGGTGCTCGTGTACTTGACGGCGTTCGACAGCAGGTTGACGAGCACGGGACGGAGCAGCGCCGGGTCGGCGTCGACGGCCGGCAGCTCGTCGATCGTCCAGGCGATGCGGCGGCCGTTCAGATCGGCGGAGACCTCGTCGCGCGCCTCGCGCACGAGCTGCGACAGGTCGACACGGCGCTTCGACACGCTCGCCCGGCCCATCCGCGAGAACGCGAGCAGATCGTCGA
>Ga0307468_100000438_pt1 | contig 10265 bp, 8 predicted proteins | sample atmdna_FD_203085 | JGI IMG/M metagenome (GOLD analysis project Ga0307468, IMG submission 203085) | Hardwood forest soil microbial communities from Morgan-Monroe State Forest, Indiana, United States - atmos_gases AM2C_05 | ecosystem: Environmental > Terrestrial > Soil > Temperate forest > Bulk...
GGACAACAGCCGGCACGCGAAGGCATTCAAGGCCGGCAATCGCAACGCCGCGGGATGTCTCTCGTGTCACGGCCTCAACGCGCACGCGATCCTGCCGAAGAGCGATCCGCAATCGACGACGTTTCACGCGAACGTGCCGAAGACGTGCGGCCGCTGTCACTCGCAGAAGTTCGTGATGGAGAGCTCCGGCCTGTCGACGACGCCGACGTTCTCGTATGGACAGAGCGTCCACGGCCGCGCGATCGCGAACGGCTCCGAGAAAGCCGCGGTCTGCAGCGACTGCCACAACGCGCACGACGTCCTCGGCGCGAACGAAGCGAAGTCGTCGATCAACAAATTCAACGTCCCGCAGACCTGCGGCAAATGCCACAGCGGCGTCGCCGCGCAATACGTGCAGTCGATTCACGGCAAAGCGATCGCGCGCGGCAACGACAAGGCGCCGGTCTGCACCGATTGCCACGGCATCCACCTCATCAAATCGCACATCGATCCGACGTCGTCCGTCGCATCGCAGAACATCGCGCGCACGACGTGCGGTCAGTGCCACGGCAACGTCCAGCTCTCGAAGGAATTCGGCATCGCCACCGGACGCGTGAAGAGCTACGAAGAGAGCTATCACGGACTCGCGAAGCGGCTCGGGTCCGCCGAGGCGGCGAACTGCGCGAGCTGCCACGGCATCCACAACATCCTTCCCGCGAGCGATCCGAAATCGCAGATCAACAAAGCGAATCTCCCGCAGACGTGCGGCAAATGCCATCCCGGTGCGGGCGCGAAATTCGTCAGCGGACGCGTGCACCTCGAAGAAGGTCCCGCGCCGCAGAGCACCGGCGACTTCGTCATCAGCTGGGTGAGCCGGATCTACATTCCGTTGATCGTTCTCACGCTCGGCGGCATGGCGCTGCACAACCTCATCATCTGGATTCGCAAGGCGCGCCGCGCGCGGCGCAATCCGACGCGCACCGTCGTGCGCATGAATCGCATGCAGCGCATCCAGCACTTCGTCCTGCTCACGAGCTTCATCGTGCTCGTGATCACCGGCTTCGCGCTTGCCTGGCCCGACTCGGTCTTCGCGATGATCGCCGGCAACGAGATGGTGCGCCGCACGATCCACCGCATCGCCGCAGTGGTGATGATCCTCCTCGGCCTCTATCACATCGCCTACATGTGCTTCACGAAGGAAGGGCGCCAGGGCCTAAAGGACTTCTGGTTCAGCCTCAAGGACGCGCGCGATGTGATCGGCGTCGTGAAGTACAACCTCGGCCTCAGCAAAGAGCATCCGAAGATGGGACGCTTCACCTACGCAGAGAAGGCCGAGTACTGGGCGCTCGTGTGGGGCACGATCGTGATGGGCGTGACGGGCCTCATGCTCTGGTTCGAAGTGCAGGTCAGCTCATGGCTGCATCTGCCGCGGTGGTGGGTCGACGTGGCGACACTCGTCCATTACTACGAGGCGATCCTGGCGACGCTCGCGATCATCATCTGGCACTTGTACGCCGTGATCTTCGATCCCGACGTCTATCCGATCAACTGGGCCTTGCTCGACGGGAAGATGACAGAATCGCAGTTCAAGCACGAGCACGAGCTGGAGTGGAAAAAAATGCAGTTGCCAGTTGCCGGTTCGCAGTTGCCAGAGGAACCGGGCCAACATGAGCAATGACGTCCCTCTGGCAATCGGCAACGGACAACCGGCAACGGAAAGCGAGCATGAATGAGTAACGTAGCAATGAAGCCCCCGAGCCTCGCGCGCAATCTGATCTCCAGCCTCGGACTGGTCATCGCGCTCATCGCGCTCGTGAACATCGCGTTCCTGGTCTTCGTCGACCTCGGCGCGAAGAACTCGAATCCGTACGTCGGCATCTTTGCGTACGTGCTCTTTCCCGGTGTTCTCTGTTTCGGGCTGCTGCTCTTTATCGCCGGCATTCTCCGTGAGCGGCTGCGCCGGCGGCGCCACCGTCCGGACGAAGTCCCCAAATATCCCGACATCGATCTCAACAATCCGCATACGCGGCACGCGGTCGAGTGGGCACTCGTCGGACTGTCGGTGTTCATCCTCATCAGCGTCGTTGGAAGCTACAAGGCCTACCACTACACCGACTCCGATCGGTTCTGCGGCACTACGTGCCACGAAGTGATGCATCCGGAGTACACGGCTTATAAGGCGTCACCGCACGCACGCGTCGGATGCGTGAACTGCCACATCGGACCGGGCGCGACGTGGTATGTGAAATCGAAAATGTCCGGCGCGTATCAGGTTTACTCGGCCGCATTTCATAAATATTCGCGGCCGATTCAATCGCCCGTCCACAATCTCCGCCCCGCACAGGAAACGTGCGAGCAATGTCACTGGCCGGAGAAATTCTGGGGCGCACAGCTGAAGGTGTTCAATCACTACGGCTACGACGAAGCGAACACGCCCCGCGAGACGCGCATGCTGATCAAGACTGGCGGCGGCAGTCCGACGAACGGGCCGACGACCGGCATTCATTGGCACATGAACATCGCCAACGAGATTACATACGTCGCGACGGATGAAAAGCGGCAGAAAATCGAATGGATCCGCGTCAAAGGCAAAGACGGCCACGTACGCGAATATCGTCTCGAAGGCTCGAAGCTGACACCGCAACAGATCGCCGAAGCGCCGAAGCGCCGCATGGATTGCGTCGATTGCCACAATCGCCCGACGCACATCTACACGCCACCCGATCGCGCCGTCGATCGCGCGCTGCTCGCGAATCGCGTCGACGCCACACTGCCGTACATCAAGCAGCAGGCTGTCACGGTGATGACGAAGGATTACGCGACGACCGAGCAGGCCGTCAGCACGATCGCGAAGGACCTCGACAACTATTACAAGACGTCGTATCCCGCGGTTTACGCGTCGAAGAAAAAAGACATCGACCGCTCCATCGCGGAGCTGCAGCAAATCTTTCAGACGATCCGATTCCCCGAAATGCGCGTCGACTGGCGCACGCATCCCGACAACATCGGCCACTTCTACACGCAGGGATGTTTTCGCTGCCACGACGATCAGCACGTGAGCGCGGACGGAAAACGCATCACGAAGGATTGTCAGGCGTGCCACACGATGTTGGGACAGGCGGAGGGCGGTGTCGTCATGACCGACGCGCCGCGTGCGGATTTCCAGCATCCGATCGATCTCGGCGATCTTCGCGCGCTCAATTGCGCGGACTGTCACACAGGCTCAGGAATGTAATAGGAGGAAACATGAAAAAACTCATCATCATCGTTGCAGTCGCATTTCTCATCGTGCCCGCCCTGGTCGCGGACGCGACGGCCGACGGCGCGTCGATCTACAAGTCGAAATGCGCCATGTGCCACGGCCCCGATGGCAAGGGCCAGACGACCATGGGCAAGAATCTGAAGATCCGCGACCTCGGATCCGCCGACGTGCAGAAGCAGTCGGACCAGGAGCTCGCGAAAATCACCGCCGACGGCAAAGGAAAAATGCCCGCCTACAAGGCGAAACTCAGCGCCGAAGAAATCAAGGCGGTCGTAGCGTTCATCCGCACATTCAAGAAGTAATGGTCTAGGAGTGCCGTGGCGACTGAGCCACCGCTTTGTGATCATGGACAGGCCATCCGTGGCGTTCCTGGACGAGCCACCGCTTTTGTATCCGGATCAGAAAGCGGCGGCTACCCGCCACCGCACTCCTAAACGCGCGTCATCGCGAGCATCGTTACATCATCGCCCGCCGGCGTATCGCCGATGAACAAATGCACGCGCGTCTCCACCGTCTCGAGCAACTGCGTCGCAGGTGTTCCATGCATCGCAGCCAGCGCCTCGGCGACCGGCTCGAGCCCCAGCTGATCCTCCTGCGCGTTCTCCGCTTCGGTCACGCCATCCGTGAACAACACGAGCGAATCGCCTGGCGCGAGCGCGAGTGACTGATTGCGATACTTCGCCGTCGTGAACAGGCCGACGACCATGTCGGTCGTCTTCAGCTGTTCGACGCCGTGCGACGTCACGACGAGCGGCGCGACGTGTCCCGCATTCGCGAACTCGATCGTGCCCGTCGCTGGATCGAGCACGCCCGCGACGAGCGTCACGAACTTCGTCGGCGCGGTTTTCGGCGCGAGCGTGACGTTCAGCTCCGCCACGAGCTCCGCCGGTGACGGATCGGTGCGTGTGAAGATGTTGAACGCAGTCGCGAGGCTCGACATCACGAGCGCCGCGGTGATGCCTTTGCCGCTCACGTCCGCGATCACGAAGTAGATCTTGCCGCTCGGCCGCACGACGACGTCGAAGTAATCGCCGCTCACCGTCCGGCATGGCTTGTTCGTGCCGGCGAAGACGTAGCCTTCGATCTGCGGCAGCGAAGCCGGCAACAAACGGCTTTGAATCGTGTACGCCGTGCGCAGCTCTTCGTCGATCCTCGCCTTCGCGATCGATTCCTCGCGCAAGCGCGTCGTCTCGAGCTTCGCCGCCGCGAGACTCGCGACCTGCGCGATGAGGCGCACGTCTTCGTGCGCGACGATGCCGTGAGTCGCGAGGAAGTCGAGGTAGAGCACGCCGAGGACTTGATCGCCGAGGAGGAGCGGGGCGCAGACGGCGGATCGGATGCGTTGCCCGATGATCGACTCCGCGGCCGCGAGGCGCTCGTTGACTCCCGATTCGACGAAGGAAATCACCGAGCGCGTTTCGATCACTTCCGCGAGCAGCGTGCGCGAGATCAGCAGATCATTCGAGTCTTCTTCATCGCGGCGGCGCAGGCGCACGTCGTCGAACTTGCCGTCGCGCCCGAGAAGCGCGACGGCGACGCGTGAGGGCTGGAGCAGATCCATCACGCGATCGAGGATGAACTCGAACAGCTCGTTCATCGAACGGTCTGCGATGAACTCCACGGCCAGCGCGGCGAGCACGGTCGCGCGAGCGTTCGCATCGACGGCGTCGCGCACCGGAATGGCGAGGTTCTTCGAATGCGACGTGCTATCGAGCTCGATGAGCTGCGAGCGCGACTCGCTGATGCTCTCCGGCTCGAACACGACTTCCGTATCGCCGAGAACGATCTTGTCCCCGGGACGCAACGGCACAGGGCTCGTGAGCTTCTCGCCGTTGAGCATCGTGCCGTTCACGCTGCCGCAATCGCGCACGAGCGCGACGTCGCCATCGAACGCAATCTCCGCGTGACGCCGCGACAGATACCGATCCTTCAACGGAATCGTGCAATCCGTCGCGCGCCCGAGCGTGATCGTGCTCGTCGGAAGGTTGACTTCCAGCGGCGCAAGGTTCGGCTGGTAGATCATGAAACGGACGGTAGTGAGCATGGGGACGGGGAGATTATAGAGGCGTGATTTTGTGATCGGTGATCGGTGATCGAGGAGAATCGTCGTCCGCCGCACCGCATCGATCACTGATCACTGATCACATGAAACGCTTCTTCAACTACTGGCTCCCCGTCGTCATCTGGTCCGCGATGATCCTCTCCGCGGCGAACGACTCCCTTTCTGCGCAGAACAGCGGACACTGGCTGCGCACGATCCTTCCGTTCCTCGACGACGCGCAGCTCGCGTTCGTCAACTTCCTGATCCGCAAGCTCACGCACATCCTCATCTACGCAATCCTCGGCACGCTTGCATTCCGAGCCGTGCGCAGCGAGCGCGAAGGATGGCGACGATCGTGGTGGCTCGCCGCGATCGCGATCGCATGCGCGGTCGCGATTGCGGACGAATCGTTACAGGGCACGACCGCACTGCGCGGCGGGAATGTGTGGGATGTTCTGCTCGACACGGTGGCAGCCGCGATCGCGTCGTTTGGAGTGCGGCGGCCATGCCGCCGCTTTGGGTCACGTGGGTTGGTTGCGAGGTAAACCCAGCAGCAACGATTTGGGTGTGGCACAGACACTCTTGTCTGTGCGCCCCGCGCGCGATGAGCCGATGCACACTGGGCTCCGGTCTCCCGAGTGCGCACAGACAGGAGTGTCTGTGCCACATTTTTTGAGACGCTACCCATGCCGCACTCCAAATAGAATTCGCGCGCCATGATGACAACACGCCTCGCGCTCTTCATCGCGTTCCTCGCAGTCACCCTCCACGCAGCCGACGCAAAGAAGCCCATCACCCACGAGACGCTCTTCCTCATGAAGCGCGTCGGCGCGCCGGTGCCGAGTCCCGACGGGAAGTGGGTCGTGTTTTCCGTCACCGAGCCGGCGTACGACGAGAAGGAACAGATCGGCGATCTCTGGATCGTGCCGGCGGACGGCAGCGCGAAGCCGCGCAAGATCACGTTCAACAAGGCGTCCGAGAGCGACGTCACGTGGGCGCCGGACAGCCATCGCGTCGCGTTCACCGCGAAGCGCGACGGCGACGAGGCGAATCAGGTCTACGTGCTCGACATCGACGCGGGCGGCGAAGCGCAGCGCGTCACGAACATCTCCACCGGCGCGCGCTCGCCGCAGTTCAGCCCCGACGGAAAGTCGCTCGCGTACACGAGCACCGTGTTTCCCGGCGCGGCGGACGACGAGGCGAACAAGAAGCTCGCGAAGGAAGAGAAGGATCGCAAGTACAAGGTGCGCACGTTCGACTCCTTCCCGATCCGCGCGTGGGATCGCTGGGTCGACGACAAGCAAGTGCATTTGATCATCCAGCCCGTCGACGTCACCGCGAAGTCGAAGGATCTGCTCGCGGGCACGAAGCTCGTCGCGGAGAAAGGCTACGGCGGCACGGGCGGCGGCGAGGGCCGCGAGAATCTCTCGTTCGAATGGTCGCCCGATGGGCAGTGGCTCGTGTTCGCCGCGACGGCGTCGCGCAACACAGCCGCGTATGCGGAGACGACGACGAATCTCTATCGCGTGAGCGTGAGCGGCGGCGAGCCGGAGACCATCGCGCACGCCGATGGCGGATACAGCGACCCGGCGTTCAGTCCGGATGGGCTGACGCTGTTCGCGAAGTTCAATCCGAACAACGGCAAGGTCTACAACCTCGATCGCCTCGTCGCGTTCGACTGGCCATCCATGACCAATCGCCGCGTGCTCACCGCGACGTCCGATCGCTCCGTCGACAGCTACGCCGTCGGATCCGACTCGAAGCTCGTGTACTTCACCGCCGAAGACTCGGGGCTGATGAACATCTACGCGGTCTCGGCGAAAGGCGGCGAAGTCGCGCTCGCGGTGCAGCCGGAGCGCGGCACGTACACCGATCTCGTGATCGCGCAGAACGCGCCGGTGATCCTCGCACGCTGGGGCAGCTCGGTCGATCCGCAGGAAATCGTGCGCATCGATCCGCGCCCGCACCTGCATCGCAACCTCACCGACTTCAACGTCGAGCTCGCGCATTCGCTCGACTGGCAGCCGCCGCAGCATTTCTGGTTCACGAGCTCGCGCGGACGGAAGATCCACAACATGATCGTGCTGCCGGAGAAGTTCGATCCGGCGAAGAAGTATCCGCTGTTCGTGCTGATCCACGGCGGCGCCGCGAACATGTGGCGCGACTCGATCTCGCTGCGCTGGAACTATCACCTGCTCGCGAAGCCGGGCTACGTGATGCTGCTGACGAACTACACCGGCTCGACGGGATTCGGCGAGGCGTTCGCGCAGGCCATTCAGGGCGATCCGCTCAAGGGTCCGGCGCACGAGCTCGACGAAGCCGCGGACGAAGCGATCAAGCGCTTCCCGTTCATCGATGCGTCGCGCCAGTTCGCGGGCGGCGCGAGCTACGGCGGCCATCTCGCGAACGCGCTGCAGGCGTGGTCAGGCACGCGCTACAAATGCCTGATCAGCCACGCAGGCCTCATCAACCTCGAATCACAAGGGGGCACCTCGGACACAATCTACGGACGCGAGCTGAACGCAGGCGGCCCGGTGTGGGAACAGGGTCCGGTATGGCGCGACCAGAATCCGATCCGCTACGCCGCGCAATTCAAAACCCCGATCCTCCTCAGCGTCGGCGAGAGAGACTTCCGCGTGCCGATGAACGAGACGATCGAGAACTGGTCCGTGCTGCAGCGCCTGCGCATCCCGAGCCGCCTGTTGGTGTGGCCCGAGGAGAATCACTGGATTCTCAATGGCGAGAACTCGCGGCAGTTCTATCAGGAAGTGCACACGTGGATCGCGAAGTGGGTGGATACGAAGTGACACGCACCCAAAGCGGCAGCATGGCTGCCGCACTCCACATACAATCGCCGCCATGAAACGCACACTCCTCACCGCGCTGCTCGCGTTCGCTGCGATCAGCGCATACGCGAAGCTGCCATTCATCGAAGACGACTACGCGACCGCGGTTGCGCGCGCGAAGGCGAAGAACGTTCCGATCTTCGTCGAAACGTGGGCACCCTGGTGACACACCTGCCGCTCGATGCGCGCGTACGTGTACACGGACGCGTCGCTCGAGCGGTACGCCGGACGGTTCGTCTGGCTCAGCATCAACACGGAAGACGCGAAGAACGCCGCGTTCCTGAAGAAATATCCGATTCCCGTGCTGCCGACGCTGATCGTGCTCGACGCGAAGCGCGATGCGGTCGCGATGCGCTACATCGGCGGCGCGACGGTGCCGCAGCTGCACAAGATGCTTGATGAGTCGGGCGGCCACGCGCCTGCGCCGTCGCCCGCCGATACGCTGCTGACGCAGGGCGACAAGCTCGCGTCCGCGGGCGATCCGGCCGGCGCGGCGTTGTTGTACGAACAGGCGCTCGACAAGGCGCCGAAGAACTGGCCGCGTTACGGACGCGCCGCGGAGTCGCTCGTGTTCTCGCTGGCGCTGTCGTCGCAGAACGAGCGCTGCATCACGCTCGCGCGCTTCCTGTATCCGCGCGTGAAAGGCACGGTCTCCGCGGCAAACGTCGCATCGACGGGACTCGGATGCGCAACCGGTCTCGACGAAAAACGCAGCGGCCGCGACGAGATCATCAAGGAGCTCGAAGTATCGACGCGCGAAGTATTCGACGACGCGAAGGTCAAACTCTCGGGCGACGATCGCTCCGGCTTGTACATCGCGCTCATCGACGCACGCAGCTCGCTGAAAGACGAAGCGGGCGCGAAGAAGCTGACCGAGGAGTGGTCTGCGTTTCTCGACGGCGAGGCGGCAAAGGCGAAGACGCCGGAGCAGCGCGCCGTGTACGACTCGCATCGCCTCTCCGCCTATCTCGAGCTCGGCACGCCGGACAAAGCGATTCCGATGCTCGAACAATCGGAGCGCGATTTTCCGAACGACTACAACCCACCCGCGCGACTCACCTCCGCGTACAAGGCGATGAAGAAATACGCCGAGGCGCTCGCCGCGTCCGATCGCGCACTGGCGAAAGCGTACGGCCCGCGCAAGCTCGGCATGTACACGACGCGCGCGGACATTTACGTCGAGCAGGGCGACAAGGAATCCGCGAAGAAGACGCTCGCGGAAGCGATCGCATACGCGAAGTCGCTGCCGGACGCGCAGCGAAACGAGCGGCGGATCGCTTCATTAGAAAAGAGATTGGCAGGAATGTAGGAGAAAACGTAGCACGGGGGTAAGCCTGGCGTATGCCCAGACTCTTAGCGAGATTTAGCCCGCCTTCTGCTTGGGGACGACCGGAGGAGCTCCGTGTTCTGACAGGTACTCACGAAGAGCTTGACTCACGACCGCGGAATCCCGAAAGACTCTTGCGACGTCAGGCTCGAGAAGGACAACATTTGTTCCTTGCATCGCGCGTTCGTAGTACTTACCGCGAACACCGCCTGAGAAATCCGTCTCCGGGATGTCGTCATCTTCGAATTCGTCCGATTTATTGCTCATATTGTCGCCGCTCTCGCGCAGTTACCTCACGGGCTGTAATGATTCGAACACGTTCGTTGCGATCTGCATGCGCCACGATGACCAGACGATTCGTCGTGGTGTGGCCGACGGTGCGAAACCTGAACTCGTCGATCGAATAGCGGTCGTCGAGAACGGTAATGTGAAAAGGGTCTAGAAAGACGGTCGATGCCTCCGCAAATGAAACGCCGTGCTTTTCGCGGTTCAATCGATCTTTTTCCGGATCCCATTCGTACTCCACGTCGCTGGAGTATACCGTGTGATCACCGTACCGGAACCCGCCGCAAGCCTTTTGAGATCTCGAACTTCGTAGGCACCGTGGAAGAAGCGAACCTTACGGCGCCGCTCAGCGACAACAACGTCATAATCACGATCGCTCGACAGTACTGACGATAGATTATCCGCATGTCATCGGTGAGTCGGTCGAGATGCACACCCCTCGCCCAACTCTGTAATCAGTCACAAACCATGACGCTCATTCCCTTGATATCCCTGCACGAGCTCTCCAAGTGCTCGGCTTTACGA
>Ga0307468_100000439_pt1 | contig 10259 bp, 7 predicted proteins | sample atmdna_FD_203085 | JGI IMG/M metagenome (GOLD analysis project Ga0307468, IMG submission 203085) | Hardwood forest soil microbial communities from Morgan-Monroe State Forest, Indiana, United States - atmos_gases AM2C_05 | ecosystem: Environmental > Terrestrial > Soil > Temperate forest > Bulk...
ATCCGGATCTTTCTGCCGCGGCCCTGCGGTCCGGCGGCGACCAGAGCCTGCCGATTTTCGCCCTGCGCCACTTCGACGAGCTGCGCAGCCTCTGGTTCGTACAGAGAAGGAATGAGAGGGAGGGGGCGGGCAGGCCGCTCCGCATCTTCCAGCACCACCTGGTCGGTCCGCCGCCGGCAGGCGATCGACGGGAGGAGGCCGGAGCCTGGCGTCTCGTCCTCATGCATCGCGACGGCACCCTCGAACAGGCGGTGACGCGGTTCCGGCACAAGAACCTGGCGGTCAGCTCGGGGATCCTGCTGCTGCTCGCCGTGGCCGCGGGGATGATGGCGGTGACGGCGCAGCGGGCGCAGAAGCTGGCGCGGCAGCAGATGGAGCTGGTCGCGGGCGTCACCCACGAGCTGCACACGCCGATCACCGCCATCCGCTCGGCGGGCCAGAACCTGGCTGACGGCGTGGTCGCGGACCCTGCGCAGGTGAAGCGCTACGGCAACCTGATCGAGCGCGAAGGGCAGCGCCTCTCGCACATGGTCGGGCTCATGCTGGAGCTCGCCGGCCTCCAGTCCGGGCGGGCGACCTCCCTGGAGCCGACGGCCGTCGAAGAGGTGCTGGACGGCGCCCTCGAAGACTGCCGCTGGCTGCTCGAGGAGCGGCAGGCGCGCGTCGAGAAGGACATCGGCCCCGGCCTGCCGGCGGTGATGGGAGACGCCGGAGCGCTGCGGCGCGCCCTGCGCAACCTGGTCGAGAACGCGGCCAAGTACGGCGGGCGGCATCCCTGGATCGGCGTGCGGGCGCGCGTCGCCGGGCGGGAGGTCGAGGTTACGGTGGAAGACCGCGGGCCGGGCATCCGCCGCGAGGACCTCCCCCACCTGTTCGAGCCGTTCTATCGCGGCCGCGAGGTCAAGGCCGGGGGTGTCCCGGGCAGCGGCCTGGGGCTGAGCCTGGTGCAGCGCATCGCCGAGGCCCACCGCGGCCGGGTGAGCGTGACGGCCGGCGGCGCGGGCCAGGGGAGCGCCTTCACCCTCCACCTCCCGATTGCTCCCGCGATCGCACCCGAAAGCGCCGCATGATCGAGCAGCGGCCCGAAGCCGCGACGGCGCGGCGGATCCTGCTCGTCGAGGACGAGCCGAGCCTCGTCCTCACCCTGGTCGACCGGCTGGTCAGCGAGGGGTACCAGGTGGAGACGGCCGGCGACGGCGACTCTGCCCTGGACCGCGCGGTCGCGGGCTCGTTCGACCTGGTCCTCCTCGACGTCATGCTTCCCGGCGGCCGGGACGGTTTCGAGGTCTGCCGCGAGCTGCGGCAGCGCGGCCTGCAGATCCCCATCGTCATGCTGACGGCGCGGGGCCAGGTGGTCGACCGGGTCGTGGGCCTCAAGCTGGGAGCGGACGACTACGTGACCAAGCCGTTCGAGATGATCGAGCTGCTGGCGCGCATCGAGGCCCTCTTCCGGCGCGCCCGCACCACCGCCTCGCCGCAGGCGGGGACCTATGCGTTCGGCAACGTGCGAGTGGACTTCCGCCGCGGCGAGGTGTTCCGCGACGGCGAGCCCGTTAGCCTCTCGGCCCTGGAGTTCAAGCTGCTCACCTTCTTCATCCAGAACCGGGGAGCGCTGCTGACGCGCGACGAGTTGCTCGACAAGGTCTGGGGGTACGACGCCATGCCCACCACCCGCACGGTGGATGTCCACGTGGCGTCGCTGCGGCAGAAGCTGGAGCCCAACCCATCGCGGCCCGAATTCATCCTGACCCTCCACGGCCGCGGCTACCGGTTCGCCGGCTGAGGGGCTTTACATTCCTTACAAACATCTTGCGACTCCTTGAGGACTGCGCTCCTCCGGAGGTTTAGGATCTCCCCAAGAAGAAAAGAGCTCCGCACCGCCCGCGGAGCTCGCAACCCAAGGAGAACGACCATGAAAAAAATCCTTCTCGGCCTCTGCGCCGTCCTCGCCGTCCTCATCGTGGCCGGCGTGGCCATGGCCGGCGACCGGGCCCATGGACGTGGGCCCGGAATCGTCCGGATGCACCACCAGCAATTCGCCGAAGAGCTGAACCTGACCGAAGAGCAGCAGGCCAGCGTGCGGCAGATCCATGAGGACCTGCGGACCCGCACCGAGCCTGTGATGGAACAGCTCCACCAGCAGATGGAGGACCTCGAGGCCCTGCTGGACACCGCCAACCCCAATCCGACCGAGGTCGGCAGCAAGGCGATCGCGGCGCACGCGACCCGTACCCAGCTCAAGGCGCTGCACGACGACTTCAAGACCCGCTTCCAGGCGCTGCTGACCGACGAGCAGAAGGCCAAGCTCGCGGAGATCGAGGCGGTGCATGGGGACGAGGGTGGTCCCCACGTCCGATTCATGCATCACCGCGGCCCGGGCCGCTGACCGCTCCCCCCAGAAGGCGTAAAAGCGGCGGCGGGTATCCCCGCCGCCGACTTTTTTGGCCTTGCCGAAAAAAAGTGCAAGGTTTTTCCCGCCGTTTCCGTCTTACTTGGGCATGCTAGCCCATGCCATCGCAGCAACCCCTTGGGGGATCGACGCCCGCCCTGTCCAGATCGAAGTCGACGTCCAGAACGGGCTCCCGCAGGTCCAGATCGTCGGCCTGGCCGACGCCGCCGTACGGGAGAGCCGGGAGCGGGTCCGTGCCGCCATCAAGAACTGCGGCTTCGACCTGCCGCCGAAGTCCGTCATCATCAACCTCGCCCCCGCCGACCTGAGGAAAGAGGGGAACCACCTCGACCTGGCGATCGCCCTGGCGCTGCTCGCCGCGCACGAGCAGCTGCCGCAGGACGTGCTCGGCGGCAAGCTGCTCTGCGGCGAGCTCGGTCTGGACGGCGCCGTCCGCTCGGTGCGCGGCGGCCTCGCCATCGCCGACCTCGGCCGGCGGCTCGGCGTCCGGGAGGTGCTCCTGCCGGCCGCCAACGCTCCGGAGGCGGCGGCGCTCGGAGCGGTACCGGTGGTGCCGCTCCACAGCCTGGCCGAGGCGATCCAGCACATCCTGGGACAGGGATCGATCCCGCCCGTCCTCCCCTCCCCCCTCTCCGGCGAGGTGTCCGCCACCATCCCAGACCTCTCCGAGGTGCGCGGCCAGGAGCTGGCCAAGCGCGCGCTCGAAGTGGCGGCGGCGGGCAGCCACAACCTCCTCTTCCTGGGCCCACCCGGCTCGGGCAAGACCATGCTCGCCCGGCGCCTGCCCGGCCTGCTGCCGCCGCTCACCCTGGCCGAGTCGATCGCGGTCACCAAGATCCACTCGCTGGTGGCGGAAGAGCCGCCGGCGGGCCTGATCCGCCAGCGCCCGTTCCGCAGCCCGCACACCGGCACCAGCGCCGCCGGCATGATCGGCGGCGGCAGCACTCCCAGACCGGGAGAAGCGAGCCTCGCGCACAACGGCGTCCTCTTCCTGGACGAGCTCCCCGAGTTCCGCCGCGACACCCTGGAATCGCTCCGCCAGCCGCTGGAAGAAGGGACGGTCAGCGTGGTGCGGGCCCGCGCCCGTCTGTCATTTCCTGCACGTTTTTCATTAATTTCTTCAATGAATCCGTGCCCATGCGGCCATCTGGGGGACCCGAGACACGATTGTCGCTGTCCACCGCCGCTCGTAGAGCGCTACCGTGGCCGCGTCTCGGGGCCGCTTCTCGACCGGATCGACCTGCACGTCGAAGTCCCGGCGGTGAGCTTGAAAGAGCTGCGCTCCTCTCCCGGCGAGACCACAGCGGGAGTCGCCGGTCGGGTCGCCGCCGCTCGCGCGATCCAACTGGAGCGTTTCGGCATCGGGACCTCCACTCCGGTCAACGCCGTCATGGGCACCGAGGCGCTACGGCGCTTCTGCGTCCTGGACCCACCCGGCCGCAATCTCTTGGATACCGCCTTCGAGAAGCTCGGCCTCTCGGCCCGCGCGCTCGACCGCATCCTGAAAGTCGCCCGCACGATCGCCGACTTGGTAGGGAGCGATGCCATCCGGGCGGCGCATCTGGCGGAGGCGATTCAGTACAGGAGCCTGGACCGGAGGACGGGGATATGAGCGGACGGGTTGACAGGCTGTTAACGCGGAGGTTAACATGAAGCTCGTCCGGCTGGCGCGGAAGCGGTGGGAGGTCCTGGCGTTCTGTGACTCCCGAGGCAGATGCCCGGTGACCGAGTTCTTGGAGGACCTGATGGGAACGAGTTATCAGGTCGCGGCCGTGCGGATGGGGCGGCTGCTCGTTATCCAAATTCCAACCAATGGCCCGCCCAGGTCCGAGCCCCTTTGCAAATCTTTGGGAGAGGGCCTGTTCGAGCTTCGCAAGCAGCCCAAAGGGAAAAAGCTCCGTATCGTCTGGTTCTACGGAGGCGGTGCTGTCGTCGTTTGCGCCGTCGCCTTCACGAAAGCGGAACGCACACCGAGGAGCCAGATCGAGCGGGCGCGTGCTCTTCAAAGAAGCTATATGGAGGCCAAGCGAAATGGAACACTCGAAATCTCCGACACCTGAGACCCCGGCGGGACCGAACTCGAGAGAGCGTTTCCGCCGGTTCATTCGAGAAGCCGAGTCTTCCGTCGACTACTGGGTCGACGGCCCGATCACCGAGTTCAGCGAGGACATCTGGCGACTCATGGAGGAACAAAAGGTCTCCCGGGCCGAGCTCGCACGGCGGCTCGGGACCTCCAGGGCCTATATCACCAAGCTGCTTGGCGGAAACGCCAACTTCACACTGCACACCATGACCAAAGTGGCGATGGCTCTCGGGGCCACTGTCCACGTCCACGTCGCAAGCCAGAAGGCGATCACCCGTTGGATCGACGAGTTGCCGGCCGAGGAGGATTAACTGTCTCGAAGACCTGAGCGGCCCCCCCACTCGCGCGAGCGGCGGCGCGCTTCGGTGAGCGCCTGAGCTTCTCTGCCCTGGCCTCTGTTTCCCCTCTGTTCAGCGGTTACCCCCCCTCTGTTCAGCTAGCCCCTTCTTGAGCTCGCCGCCTCCGGCTTTTGACATGTCAACCGCCCCGGTTTGACATGTCAATTATCACGTTTTTCCCTCTCTAGCGCCTCCCAATAGACCGATCTCCCCGGGAGCCGGCCTGGCACGCCGGCTGCAATGATCAGTTTTTCGAATCCGGATTCGATCGAAAAACTGAAACGCGAATTAAAACTGTTCAACCAGATGGGGAGAAGCCATGTTTAACATTCAAAAAGTGATCGATTCCGGATTCCCTTGGCTGTTCACCGTTTGCATTCTTCCGCTGTGCCTGATAGTCCCGGCGCTGGGCACCGCGGCCTCTTCCGCAAATCCCTCAGCGCGGAATGACGACAGGCTTCTGCCTTCGATCAGCAGCCTCGTCGACCAGCCGGAAATTCTCGTCCCGAAGCCTCCCCCGCCGCCGCCGCCGTCCGAGTAGGACCACGGCGATGGAGCAGACGGCCTGATGTAGCGGAGATACGTGAGAACCGGCCGGGAGGAGGGCCTACTCCTCCCCCCGGATCTTTTCCGCCCGGCGGGCGATCCGCTCGAGACCCAGCCGGCGCGCCTCGCGCGCGAGCGCCTCCAGCCTCGCGCCTCTCTCCGGCGGCCGCATCAGCTCACCGGCGGCGAGCCGGGCCTCGAAGGCATAGATCACGTTGCCTTTCTGTAGACAGTCGCGCTCGATCCTGGCCAGATCGTCCAGCGCCTCGTCTCGCCGCTGCCCGCCGCCGAGAAGACCCTTCAAGCGTGCCGCCGTGATGCCGAATTCGAGAGTGACCATATAATCCTGGCTCTCTTCGGCGCGCTCACGGATCGCTTCAAACCTCTCGCCCGCCGCGGCGAAATCTTTCTGTGCGAGGTGGATCTTCACGAGCTGAAGCTGAGCCAGGATGATGAGATCGCTCCGCTCGCTGCCTGCCAGAATCATTTCCGCGCGGCGAGCGAGCTCCAGGGCTTCGCCAGCCGCGCCGTCGGCCTGCCGGAGATCCGCCAAGTTCATGGCGATCTGTGCTGCGGAGGCGGGATTCCGCTGCTCCTCCTGGACGAGCAGCTCCTTCAGGAGCTCGACCGCCCGGGCAGATTGCCCTTCCGCCGCCTCGATCTGAGCCAGCGAATAGGCTCTGTTTCCGGGCGACGAGACCTCGTAAGCCTGCCGCGCACCCTGGAGATCACCGCGCAAGTAGCGAGCTCTTCCCAGGTTCCGCAAAACCTGAGCCGCGTAGGCTGCCTGCCCCTGACGGCTGAAGTCGGCATAGGCTTGATCGAGGACCTTCTGGGCCTCCTCGAGCTCTCCCAGGAGCAGGAGACGGACGCCCATGGAGGCCCGTCCGATCGCCAACTCCTGGTGCGCTCCAATGTGTTTGAAAAGCGCGTCCGCCTCCCGGGACAGCCGCTCGGCCTCCGCGTGCTCGCCGCGCACCTGCCGCAGGACGGATTCGAGCTGGAGCATCCGTCCGACATCCACCAGGTTGCCGGCCGCACGGTAGGTCTCCCGGGCCTCGGCCAGCAGGTCGTAGCGCGGAGTCCGGTCGCCGAAAAACTGCGCCACTACCAGACTCTCCTTGCAATGGGCGGCCTGCAGCTCCTGACGAGTGGACGCCAACTGGGTGCAGGCTTCCTGCAAGGGTGCGATCGCGCCGCGATAATCCTGGGACTGCAGCAGGCTCACGCCTTCGAGCCGGCGCGCGGCGGCCCGGTCGACGAAGGCATGAAGGGAGCCGGCCCGCGCCGTCGCCGCGCGCGCGAGGCTCAGTGCCTCGGGATACCGGTCTTTTTGAAAAAGGACTTCGGCCTCTATAAGGTCGGCGCCGAGCCGATCGCCCGCGCGCAACGTTTTCGGGTCGGCGCTCCGGAGATCCTGCAGGACGTTGAGTGCGTCGTTCATGCGATCCGTCTCACGGTCGAGCAGATCCAGCGCCGCGATCTTCAGCCGGAAGCGAGCCTGGTCTCGGGGATTCTCCCGGAGGAGCCCTTCATAGAGTCTCCGGGCTTCTGTGCTCCGGCCGCTGAGCTCGTGGCAGAGCGCGACGATCTCCGCGCGGTCCTGCGCGGGCAGAAGCCCGGCCAGCTCCTGCGCCCGGCACGCAGCGCGCGCCGCATCCGCACGATGTCCGGCCGCCCTCAGCTCCAGGGCCAGGGCCCTTGCCGGCAAAGGGGACCGCGGCGCCAGGCGCACCGTCTCCGCGAAGAGCTGCGCCGCCTTCTCGTGATTCGCGCCATAGACGTGCCCGAGCCCCGCGAAGTAGCCCGGCCAGGCCGCCGGAGGGAGGTCCGCATAGATCGCATCCACGGCCCTCCGGCCGTCGGCCCCGGGGAGCGGCAGGCGCAGCTCCCGGCGGACCACGGTGGCGATCTCGCTGGAAAGCTGGAGGAGTCCGGGCACGGAGCCTGGCCGGACTTCCGAGAGAGAGCGCCGCCCCGACCTGTCGAAGACGAGGAACCGAACGATCAGTTTTTCATCCTCTCGCGTTTCGTATGAGCCGGCGATCAGATAGTCGACGTCGAGTCTCCGTTGATAGTCGGCGAGCCCATCCAGCCCGGAGAGACGCAGGTCCAGCTCGGCGCGCGGAACGTCCCGGCGCGCGACGCGGCTCATCCGCCCGTCGATCGCCAGCAGATCGGTGATCATTTCGGGGAAGGCCGTACCCATCCAGGAGCTCTCCCCCGTCGGAGAGCGATCCTGGAACCGGAGGACAGCGAACGTCGCGCCCACGCCGGCCGGCAACAAACGGTCGACCGGTCCGGTGAGGACGGAGAGATCGCGGGCTCCGCTCCGCAGGAGCCACGACGCGAGAGCGAGAGCCACCAGAAGCAGGAGCGCGATCCCGAGGGCGAGATGAAAGAGGCGCGGGGAGGCCGGACGCGGCTCTGGAGGGACCGGGAGGTCGACCAGGGTGGGCATCTCGAGCCCGGTCGCCACGGTACCCCCAGCCGGTGCGCCGGAGCTGCTCATGGTACCGAGGCGCGCGGCGATCTCCTCCAGCTCCCGCCGCACCTCGGCGGCCGAGCCGGGGCGCAACGCCTTGCTCTTCTCCAGGAGCCGGTCGATCAACTGCGAGAGCTGCCAGGGGATCTCCGGATTGAGCTCCTGCACCGGCGTCTGCCGGTGCAGGACCACGCGGCTCAGGGTGCTCACCTGGCTCTCCGCCTCGAACGGCGAGGTGCCGGTCAAGGTTTCATACAGCAGCACACCCAGCGCGAAGAGGTCGGTGCTGGGGTCCAGCGGCTCGCCGCGGGCCTGCTCCGGCGACATCGCTCGGCACGTGCCGAGGATCGCGTTGGCGGCCGTCAGCGAGCCCTCCTCGCTGTCCAGAAGTCGCTTTGCGATGCCGAAGTCCAGGATCTTCGGTCCGCCGGAGGTGGAGATCAGGACGTTCTCGGTCTTCAGATCGCGGTGGATAATCCCCTGGCGATGCGCCATGTCCAGCCCCGCGGCCAGCTCGCGCGCCAGCTCCAGGGCCGTGCGCACGTCCATCGGTCTCTGGCGGACCTCGTCGCGGAGGGTCGTCCCCTCCACGTACTCCATGACGATGTAGTCGCTCCCCTCCTCCTCCAGGATGTCGTAGACCTGTACGATGACGGAGTGGCTCAGCCGCGCGGCCAGCCGGGCCTCGCGGCGGAAGCGCTCGCGGCTCGTGGGCGTGACCTCCGACTCGGGCCGGATGCGCTTGATCGCCACTCTCCGGTCGAGGCGAGAGTCATAGGCGAGGAACACCTCGCCCATACCTCCCGCCCCGATCCGCTTCAGGGTTTGGTAAGGCCCGATCCGTCCGAGAGAGCTCTCCTGCTCCACGTCCAAGCTCGCTTCAGGAAACCAGGCCGAGCTCGCGGATGCGGCGGTGGAGAGCATCGCGCGAGACCATCAGGCGTTCGACCATGAGGTCGAGATCGCCTCCGCACTCGCGATGGCAGAGCACGATCTCCTCGACCTTGAGGTCGCCCGCCTTGCGGATCGCCGGACAGTGCTCGATCAGCACATAGAGCGAAGGCCGCGAGATCCCCAGCGCCTCGGCCGCGCTCTTGAGGCGCCAGCGATGGGCGCGCAGCACGGCCAGCAGCTCGTCCTGAGAGATCTCCGCCGGCTTTCTCCGCCGGGCGGCGACCGATCTGCTGGCCGGCCCAGGACCTGAGACAACACCGGAAACGGCTGGCGCGGCGGCCGGCGGCTCGGCCGGCGCTTTGACCGCAATGCCGCCGCCGAGGAGACTCTCGAACCCCGGGCTGGACTGGAGCTGCGGCAGGCCGCGGCTGCCAATCACCAACTGCCGGACCGCGTTGCGGAGCTGCCGCACATTGCCCGGCCAGTCGTACCGGGCCAGCCGCACCACCAGAGCCGGCTTCATCCAGACCAGGTGGGACGAGTCCCGGTCGAGAATTTCCAGCTCGCCGGTGGCGGCCAGCTCCTGGCGCAGAAAATGGACCAGCAGGCGCCCGATGTCGTCGCGCCGCTCCCGCAGAGGCGGAAGCTGGATCGAGTACCCCGCGAGCCGGTGCAGGAGGGGCTCGCGGAACGTCCCCGCCTGGACCCGTTGCTCGAGGTCCGCGTCGGTGGCCGCGAGGACCCGCACGTCGACCCGCAGGGCGGACTGCGCACCCACCGGCTGGATCTCGCCGGTCTCCAGCACGCGGAGGAGCGAGGCCTGCACCTCTTGCGGCGTCTCGCCGATCTCATCAAGGAAGAGAGTGCCCCCCTGGGCCTTCCGGAAGTACCCGTCCTGGGCCTGCACCGCGCCCGTGAAAGCCCCGCGGGCCGCGCCGAACAGCTCCGAGGCGGCCAGCGACGGGGGAACGGCGCCCAGGTTGACGCTCACGAACGGACCGCGATGCCTGCGGCTGGCGGCATGGATCGCCTGCGCGACCAGCTCCTTGCCCGTCCCCGTCGCGCCCCGGATCAGGACCGGGACCGCGAGATCGGCGACGCGATGGATCTCCGCGCGGAGTTGGGCGATCGCCGAGCTCTCCCCGACCAGGCCGTGGGGCTCGCAGACCGGGAGCCTGGGCGCAACGAAGAGGTGGAGCAACAGGACCACGCGGCCTGCCATCTCCAGCACGGTGCCTTCCCGGATCTCGGCCAGGGAGAGCACGCGGCTGCCGTCGACCGGCTCCCCGTTCAGGGCGATCCGCGTGTGGCCTTCGTCCTGCCGAATCTCGATGCCGCCAGGGACGGGAAGGAAACGGATCGGCCGCCGGCTGAGATAGGGGTCGTTGAGCGGTGCCTGGGAGCCCGGCTGCTCGAAGTCCGGCTCCAGCCGGCTGAGGCGGGCCTCCTGCCCTCGAACGATCTGGCCCAGATACGCCCGCGCCCCGACGCGCAGGGCCTGGG